>Ga0116223_10002223_pt1 | contig 18464 bp, 14 predicted proteins | sample Sb_taG_3_FD_90092 | JGI IMG/M metagenome (GOLD analysis project Ga0116223, IMG submission 90092) | Peat soil microbial communities from Weissenstadt, Germany - Sb_50d_a_PC metaG | ecosystem: Environmental > Terrestrial > Soil > Wetlands > Peat | place: Germany: Weissenstadt | collected 2010-09-21 | reverse complement strand
CGACAGCGAGACCGTGGCCCCCTCGGTGCTGCTCTGGTTGCCCGGCGCGGTCAGCGTGACCGGGTCCACGGCGGTGCTCAGCGCCAGGCTGTTGTTGCCGGGGACCGGGTCGGTGGTGAAGGTCGCGGCCCCGACCGTGGTGGTCAGCACGCTGCCGTTGGGCACGCCGGAGTTGACCTGCGCCGTCACGCTGAAGACGGCCGAGGAGCCCGACGACAACGAGGTGATGGTGTCGATAATCGCGCCGCCGGTATGCCCGAGCGTGAAGGTCGGCCCGCTTGTTTGCGACTGCGATCCGTAGGTTGTACTCGAGGGCAGATCGACGTTCAGCGAGACGGTTTGTGCGGCCTGAGGGCCGTTGTTGGTCAGCGTGATCGTGTAGGTAATGTTGGCGCCCGCGACGGCCGCGGTCGGATCGGTGCTGCTGACGGCGAGGTCGGCCTGGAACTGGGCGGTGGTGTTGAGGCTGGCGCTGGTGACCGAGGACCCGGACAGCGAGGTGGTGGTGCTGACGGAGGCCCCATCGCTGAGGTTGGTGTTGTTCGCCGTCCCGGAGGGGATGGAGCCGACGATGTCGAGGGTGGCGGAGGCACCGGCGGGCAAACTGGTGAGGGTGTCCGTGACGGTCCCGCCGCTCGCGCTCAGGGTAAATGAGGCCCCGCTGACCTGGGTCTGGGAGACATAGGAGAGCGGGGAGAACACGTAGTCGTAGAGGGAGACGTTGGCGGCGGCGTTGCTGCCGGTGTTCGCCAGGGTCAGGGCGTAGGTGACGTTGGTGCCGACGGCAGCGGTGGAGGGGCCAGTGAGGCTCTCGATCAGGGTGGTGCTGGGCACGACGCGGTCTTCCAGCCGCTCCAGGAGAAGCCTACTAGGGGGGGGGGGGCAGGTGCTTATTTCGACCGGGGCGAACCCGGGAGCGCAAGCGGCTGCGGAACAGGGAGAGGATCCAGTGGCGCATCGTGACGCTCCTGTCAGCCGAACGGGCATGAGGACGGTTCCTCGAGAAGGAGAAACGGACCTCGGGAGAGAGCAGCCCACTCCACAGGACTCGGCAGGGCAAGAATAGCAGCTGCCGAATGTCAGGCAATCCAGATTTCGTCACATTATAAACGGTCTATTTCGCCTGTCAAGCCCTTTCGGGGATTTGGGAAAAAAGAAATCGAAGAAGGATTGGTGAAGCGGCCTGATTGAACCTCATTCGGGATCGGTGTCATCGATAGAGGGTGCAGTGACGGGTGAGCGCGGTGGTGTCCGGGATAGAGCGAAGGTGGAATTCGTTGCATTCGTTGCGCGGCGCGGGATTCGTTGCGCCGGGACGCCAGCGCGCAATGAATGCAACGAATGTTGCCGCAGCGATCGGCTTCGGCGCGTCAGGCGTTCGACTGTCCCATGAGGTAGCCGCGCAGGTCGCAGAAGATCTGGGCGCAGCGGTCGCGCCAGTCGGGGCTGGCCGAGGTCGTCTCGGCCGGCCGCAGGACGACGGTGATGTGCAGCAGGCTGTCGCGGCCGGGGTCGCCCTTCTGCAGTTGCAGTTCCAGGTCGATCAAGCTCGACTTGCGGCCGATGCCGAACCAGGAGACGAGGCCGGCGCCGGCGTAGGCGCTCCCCTTGCCGCCCAGGCGCACGCGGATGCGGCCGGGCACGCTCTCGATCACCTCGCCGCCCGCGTCGTGGACGAAGCCGCGCAGCTTGTACGAGGCGATCTTCTCCGGCATCCACGCCTCGAACTCGTGGATAATGACGAACGGGTCGGTGGCGGCGACGACGGCCGCCTTCGGCATGCCGGCGGCCGGGCGCGGGGCGGCACGTGGGTCCTGGCGCGGCAGCGCCTGCTGCTGCAGCGCCTCCTCGTGGGCCAGGGCCGTCTCGAAGCGCTCGGCCAGGTCGCGGGCGTGGCCGGGCCGCTGCGCCGGCGTCTTGGCCAGGCACGCCTGCACGACGGCCTCGATGGCCGGCGGTACCCAGTCAGCGGCGCCCACCTTGGTGAACGGCGGCGGCGGCTCGGTGGCGTGGGCTATCAGCACGTCCATCGTCGAGCTGCCGCTGAAGGGCAGTCGCCCGGTCAACAACTCGTAGAGGATGACGCCGACGCTGTACAGGTCGCCGCGGTGGTCCATCTCCTCGCCTTTGGCCTGCTCCGGACACATGTAGCCGGGCGTGCCGATGGCGAACTCGGCGCCGGTGATGTTGCCCCCCTGCATCTCGCACGGCCCCAGCAGCTTGGCCAGGCCGAAGTCCATCACCTTGATGTGCTCGTAGGGCGTGTCGGGATCGACGACCATCAGGTTGGCCGGCTTGAGGTCGCGGTGGATAATCCCGTCGGTGTGCGCCGCCTGTAGCACCTCGCACAGCTGGCCGAGCAGCCGGCCGACGCGGACCGGCGTCAGGCGCGAGTTGCGCTGCAGCAGCGTGTCGAGGGTGACGCCGCGCACGTACTCCATGATGATGCACGGGCCCTCGGGGTCGTTGAGGGAGGCGTCGTACAGGGTGACGGCGAAGGGGTGCTGGAAGCGAGCCATCACGAGCGTTTCGCGCTGGAATCGCTCGCAGAACTTGGGGTCGGCGGCGATGTGGTCGTGCATGACCTTGACGACGACCTGCCGGCCCAGGTCCAGCTGGCGCGCGAGGTAGACGCGGCCCATGCCGCCTTCTCCCAGGAGGCGAATGGTCTCATACCGGCCCAGATAGACACGGCCGATCATGCGGCGTCCTACTCAATTGTTCGCGTCAGGCGGCACTCTCGAAATGTAGCTCGCGGCGGCCCGCGGTGCGCGCGGGCTTGCCGTTTCGCGCCAGCGCGAAATGGCCGACCCTCAGAGGACGCGCACCCGCCGCCCCTCGATGCGCAGCCGCCCCTCCGCGAACAGGCGGATCGCCTCGGGAAACGCCTCGCATTCCTGCTCGAAGACGCGGGCGGCGAGGGTGTCGGCCGTGTCGTCGTCGAGGACGGGGACGACACGCTGCCGGATGATCGGCCCGTGGTCGTAGACATTGTCGGCGAAGTGGACGGTGCAGCCGCTGACCTTGACACCGGTCTGGAGCGCCGCCTCGTGGACGCGGTGGCCGTAGAAGCCCTTGCCGCAGAAGGCCGGGATGAGCGCCGGATGGATGTTCATGACGCGGCCGGCGAAGTCCGCGGGGATCGATAGGAGCTGCAGGAAGCCGCCGAGGCAGACGAGATCGACCTTCGCTTCCCGACAGAGGTCGAAGATGCGGCGGCCGAATTCCTCACGGGAGGAACAGTCGGAGCGCTCGACGACCGCGGTGGGGATGCGGGCGCGATGGGCGCGCTCCAGGCCGAAGGCGTCGTAACGGTTGGAGACGACCAACGCCACCTCGGCCCGCAGTCGGCCGTCGGCGATGCGGTCGAGGAGGTTTTGCAAGGTGGTGCCCTCACCGGAGAGCAACACGGCGAGACGAATCGGGGGCATGCAGTCACTCAATCTCGGAAACAATCAGGTCGGGGTCGCGCGGGATTAGCTGTTGTGTGCCGCAATCGACCAGGAAATCGAGATCTTCCAGCACGATGGCCCCGATCAGCACGTCGGTGCGGTTCGGCTCAACAATAGCGTTGTACGAGCCTTCGCGACCCTGAATTCTCACCCACACGTCCTTGACGCGCTTGCGGGTAACGCTTCTGTGGTCAGCGTAGCGGACCTTTCCTTTGCCGGCGCTGGTGAGCCCGAGCGACGCTACCAGGCTCTCGGGAATCACGAGGCGCGAGGCACCGCTATCGACGACGCCTCGGACCTGCATCTGGCGCACCTTTTTCGGGGGAAGACTGCCTTCTTCCGCTTTCATCACATCCTTGTAGTTGCCGACCGTGAGGTCCACCGAGAATCGGCCCATCGCATCCTTCCCCTGCTGGTTCATGATTGCGCCTCCGGGTATTCTCAGCGCCCCGGCGAACATCTGCCGCCGCTCCTGGTCCTATGATAAGATAACGGTTTTCGATCCGCCCCGCGAGGTCTTGCTCATGCCGTTCGAGAAGGTCGAGACGCAGGTCGATTTCCCCGCCCACGAGCGCGCCGTGCTGGAGTTCTGGCAGCGCAACGGCATTTTCGAGAAGCTCCGCCGCAAGAACGCCGGCAAGCCGAGGTGGTCCTTTCTCGACGGCCCCATCACCGCCAACAACCCGATGGGCGTTCATCACGCCTGGGGGCGCACCTACAAGGACGCCTACCAGCGCTACTTCGCCATGACCGGCCACGAGCTGCGCTACCAGAACGGCTTCGACTGCCAGGGGCTGTGGGTCGAGGTCGAGGTCGAGAAGGAATTGAAGCTCAACTCCAAGCGCGACATCGAGAACCTCGTCCCCGGCGACCGCTTCGCCAGCATCGACCGCTTCGTCACCCTCTGCAAGGACCGCGTCGATTTCTTCGCCCGCCGCCAAACCGATCAGTCGATCCGCCTCGGCTACTGGATGGACTGGGACCGCGGCGACGACTGGAAGAAGCCGCCGGACGAGCGGCGCAGCTACTTCACCATGTCGGAGGAGAACAACTACACCATCTGGACCTTCCTCAAGAAGTGCCACGACCGCCAACTCGTCTACCGGGCCTACGACGCCATGCCGTGGTGCCCGCGCTGCGCCGTCGGCCTGAGCCAGATGGAGATGCACGAGGGTTACAAATTGGTCTCCCACCGCGCGGTGTTCGTGCGCTTCCCCCTGCGCGGGCGGCCCGGCGAGAACCTCCTGGTCTGGACGACGACGCCCTGGACGCTGACGAGCAACGTCGCCGCGGCCGTCAACCCGGCGCTCACCTATCTCAAGGTGCGGCATCGCGATCAGCTGTATTACCTGGCGAAAGGTGCGTTCAGCGCGAAGCGGCTCGAAGAGGACTTCAAGCAAAAGGAGTACAAGGAGTTCCAACGGCTCGAATCGCTGGCGCAGATCTTCAAGAAGCGCGGCGGTTTCGAGATCGAGGGAGAATTGTCCGGCGCCGAGATGATCGGCTGGACGTATGACGGGCCGTTCGACGAACTGCCGGCGCAGCAGCACGCCGCGGGCTACCCGGCGATGGTCGCCGAGGTCGCCACCCGGCAAGGCTGGGCGCCGGCGACGCCGGCGCGCGAGGCTCATCGGGTCATCGCCTGGAACCTGGTCGGCGAGGCGGAAGGGACGGGCATCGTCCACATCGCCCCCGGCTGCGGGCGGGAGGACTTCGGCCTGGGCCGGGAGCATGGTCTGCCACCGATCGCCCCGCTCGACGACGAGGGCGTTTACCTCCCCGGCTTTGGCGAATTGACGGGCAAGTCGGCCGTCGATCACGCGACGACCGACTGGATCCTCAACGACCTGAAGCAAAAGGGGCTGCTGCTGGAGGTTGAGAAGTACCCGCACAGCTACCCGCACTGCTGGCGCTGCAAGACGGAACTGCTGTTCCGCCTGGTCGATGAGTGGTTCATCGACATGAAGTGGCGCGAGGAGATCATGCGCGTCGTCGAGGAGGCGACGTTCCTGCCGGAGTCGATCAACGGCAAGGCCCGCGAGCTGGACTGGCTCAAGAACATGGGCGACTGGATGATCTCCAAGAAGCGCTACTGGGGCCTGGCGCTGCCGATCTGGGTGTGCGAGTCGTGCGGCGCCTTCGACGTGATCGGCGGCCGGGAGGAGCTGCGCGAGCGCGCCGTCGAAGGGTGGGACCAATTCGAGGGGCACACGCCGCACCGGCCGTGGATCGACCTGGTGAAGGTGAAATGCGCCAAGTGCGGCGGCAAGGCGAGCCGAATCCCCGACGTGGGCAACCCGTGGCTGGACGCGGGCATCGTGCCGTACTCGACGATGGGCTACAACCGCGATCGGGCTTACTGGGAGCAGTGGTTCCCGGCGGACTTCATCACCGAGTCGTTCCCCGGGCAGTTCCGCAACTGGTTCTACGCCATCCTGGCGATGAGCACCATGATGGAGGGTCGGGCTCCGTTCAAGGTGCTGCTCGGCCATGCGATGGTGCGCGACCAATGGGGCGACGAGATGCACAAGGCGAAGGGGAACTCGATCCCCTTCGAGGGCGCGGCCGACGGCGTTGAGTTGGAGGACGGCGGCAAAGGCTACGTCATCAAGCACGAACTGAAGGCCGGGGAGCAGCCGGTGGTTCCCGGGGCGCTTGCGGTTCGCGTGTCGGAGGAGGTTGCCGCCGGCAAGAGGGTGAAGGTGGCCATCGCCGCCTGTCCGCCGATGGGCGTTGATGTGATGCGGTGGATGTACTGCCGACAGAACCCGGCGGCCAACATCAACTTCGGCCCCGGCCCGGCGGACGAGCTGCGAGCCAGCTTCATCCTGAAGTTGTGGAACACTTACGCCTTCTTCTGCAACTACGCCGCGCTCGACGGGTTCGACACGAGCGCGCCGCAGGTCCCGGTGCAGGAGCGGCCGGACCTCGACCGCTGGATCCTGTCCGACCTGCAGCTGCTGGTGAAGAGGGCGCGCGAGAGTTTCGAGTCGTACAACGTGGCGGCGTTCTGCCAGGAGGCGGAGAAGTTCGTTGATGCCAAGTTGAGCAACTGGTACGTCCGCCGCAACCGGCGCCGCTTCTGGAAAAGCGAGCAGGGCAGCGACAAAACCGCAGCGTATCAGACGCTCTACACGGTCCTCGTCACCCTGACCGAGCTGTTCGCCCCGATCATGCCCTTCCTGACCGAGGAGATGTACCGCAACCTCGTGCCGGGGCCGGACGACCGCAGCGTTCACCTGACCGACTACCCGCGGGCCGACGCGTCACTGATCGATCCGCATCTGTCCGCGGACATGAAGGCGCTGCTCGACCTGGTGTCGGCGGGTTCGGCGGCGCGGAACACGGTGAAGATCAAGGTGCGGCAGCCGCTCGCCGAGATGAAGGTGCGGCCGGGCAACGAGAGCGACCGCCGTGCCGTCGAGCGCTTCTCGGACCAACTACGCGAGGAATTGAATGTCAAGAAAGTGACGTTGCACGAAGAGAACGGCCCGCTCCTGACGGTCGATGTGAAGCCGAACCCCAAGTCAGTCGGCCCCAAGGTCGGCGCCCGCATGAGGGAGGTCCTGGCGGCGCTGGCAGACGTGCCCGCCGGGGAATTGGCGGCGAAGGTTCGCGGCGGTGAGGTGATCGAACTGCCATTGCCGGGGGGGGCGGTGACGCTGGAGCCGGCCGACTTCTGGGTGACGTCGAAGGCGCCCGAGGGGTGGGCGGGCGTCGAGGATCATGGCACGCAGGTCCTGGTCGATGCCCGCGTCACCGAAGAGCTGAAACGCGAAGGCATGGCCCGCGACGTCGTGCGGCTGGTACAAGAGCTGCGCAAGCAATCGAACCTCGCGGTCGAGGACCGCATCGAGTTGTACCTCGGCACTGAATCCGCAGCCCTCCGCGCGGCCTTCGACGCTCACCGCGACTACATCGTCGCTGAGACGCTCACGGTGCGCTGGTCGGACGCGCCGCTCGGCGATGGGGCGCAGACGGCGAACCTCAAGGTGGACGGGCAGGCGCTGACGATCCAGTTGCGGAAGGCATGATTGTGTGCGGCGGGCCGAGGTTCGCCGCCGGTGCGATCACGGCAACTACTCCTGCAACATCTCCAGGGTGAGCCGGCGGGCCGCGCGAAAGACACGGACGACTACAACAGCCCGTTCCTCGACGCGGTAGATGATTCGGTAGTTCTTATGCTCGAAGTGCCGGTAACTGGATCCGACCACATCGATCTCGGGAATGATCTCGTACAGCAGCGGCATGGTGCGCAATGCGCGAAGCTTCGCGTGGAACTCGCGCAACCACTTCTCGGCTGCCTTCGGTCGCGATTGTGCAATGTGGTCGTGGATCGCCTCGGCATCAGCTCTTGCGCGCGGGCTTAGCTCGACGCGAAAGCTTGTAGCCATGCTTCGCCTCCATGTCGCGGATGAAATCCTCGAGCGGGATCGTGCCTTCCTTGCGGATGCTCTCCTCACCTTCATTGATGAGGCGCGAGAAGTTCACCAGATGCACGAGCCACTCGTACCGCTCTGCGGTCAGCAGAACGACCGCCGGTTTCCCCGCTTCGGCAATCACGACCGGCCGGCCGGTGCGCTGCGCTTGCTCCAGCAGCGCGCGGGGGTCTGCTTCCAGGTCTTGCACGGTCTTGACGTCTTCCGCCAGGCTGATTGACACGGTTGCGCTCTCCCGCAGTTTCCGGTTGGGGTTGTGGGAATCCGTCGCCACCCCGATCATAGCCGGGCGCTCGTCCTCGCGTCCAGACGAGCCGGCCGCTCGTTGCTAAGATGTGCTTCAACCCACTCGCCCCGAGTCGATGAGTGTGCTCATGACCCAGCTGAATCACGACGCCCGCCTATCCGATCTCCGCACCAGGGTCGAGGCCGGCGAGCGGCTGTCCTTCGACGACGGCCTGTTCCTCGACCAGCACGCCGACCTGTTCACCCTCGGAGAGCTGGCCAACCTCGTCCGCGAGCGCAAGAACGGCAACTTCGCCTACTACAACGTCAACACCCACCTCAACCCCACCAACGTCTGCGTCTATCGCTGCGTCTTCTGCGCCTTCCGGGCCGACCTGAAGAGTCCGAAGGGCTACGTCATGAGCGACGAGCAGATCATCGAGCGCGCCGCCGAGGCCGATCGCCGCGGCGCTACCGAGCTGCACATCGTCGGCGGCCTGCACCACCAGTTGCCCTACGAGTGGTATCTGAACGTCGTGCGCATCATCCACGAGGCGCACCCGCGATTGCACCTGAAGGCGTACACCGCCGTCGAGTGGGACTGGTTCAGCCGCCTCACGAATCGCCCCACCAGGGACATCCTCGCCGAGTTCAAGGACGCCGGCCTCGGCAGCCTGCCCGGCGGCGGCGCGGAAATCTTCCACCCGGAGGTCCGCGACCAGATTTGCGAGCACAAGGCCGACGCCGACGCCTGGATCCGCATTCACCGCGAGGCGCACCAGCTGGGGTTGCGCTCGAACGCGACGATGCTCTACGGCCACATCGAGGAGGCGCGGCACCGCATCGACCACCTGATTCGGCTGCGCGAATTGCAAGACGAGACGGGCGGCTTCCAGACGCTCATCCCGCTGGCCTTCCACCCGGACAACACCAAGCTCGGCGCCGACCGGAACATCCAGAAGGCGACCGGGCTGATGGACCTGCGGACGATGGCGGTGTGCCGGCTGATGCTCGACAACTTCCCGCACATCAAGGCATACTGGGTGATGCTCGGGATCAAGATCGCCCAGATCGCCCTGAGCTACGGGGCCGACGACATCGACGGCACCGTGGTCCACGAGAAGATCTACCACGACGCCGGCTCGGACTCGCCGCAGGAAGTGACGGTCGCGGAGCTGCGGCGCCTGATCGAGGAGGCCGGCCGCGTGCCGGTGGAGCGCGATACGCTGTACCATGAGGTCATCCGCGACCGCAGCGATTGGATGACGGGGCGGTCCCTGCAACTGGCGTCGAGCAACTGAGGTCGGCAAGCATGCTCAGCCTTCCGGGGAAACCGGTTCGGCTTTGCGAAGGCATCACCCGTCGCGAATGGCTCCGCGTCGGCGGCCTGTCGTCCGCCGTCGGCCTGTCCCTGCCACAGCTCCTGCGGGCGCGCGCGACCGGCAAAGTCCGCGGTCGGGCCAAATCGTGCATTGTCGTGTTCCTTTTCGGCGCCCCGGCTCACCAGGACATCTGGGACCTCAAGCCGGGCGCCCGGGCGGAGTATCGCGGCGAGTTCAAGCCGATTGCGAGCAGCGTCCCCGGCACCTTCCTCGGGGAGCACATTCCGCGGACCGCCCGGCTCCTGCACCGCTTCGCCCTGGTCCGCTCCGTGAGCCACCCGGACAACACGCATACGGTGGCCATGCATTACATGCTCACCGGCGTGCGCCACCTCCAGCCGCAGAGCAACCCGCAGAATCAGCCGTCCGACTTCCCCTGCTTCGGGGCCGTGATGCGTCACTTGCGGCGCGGCGACAGCGGCCTGCCGGCCGGCATCAGCCTGAATTCGCCGGCCAACCAGGTGTCGGCCAATAACCACATTTTCCCAGGGTTTTTCGCCGGCTTCCTCGGCCGAGCCAACGACCCACTCTTCGTCGGCGACGACCCGAGCGAACCGACCTTCGTCCCGTTCCCCGCCGTCGATGGGGAGCAGGCGGTCCGGATGCGGCAACGCCGTTCACTGCTGGAGACGGTCGATGACAGGCGGCGGACCATTCACCGGGTCGCTGCGACGGCGGATTACGACCAGTATCATCAGAAGGCGTTCGATCTGATCACGTCGCCGGAGGCTCGCCGAGCCTTCGATCTGGCCGGCGAGACCGACCGGAGCCGCGACCGCTACGGCCGCAACCACTTCGGCCAGGCGCTGCTGCTGGCCCGGCGACTGGTCGAGGCCGGCGTGTCGCTGGTGACCGTCAACTGGGCCCGAAACGACGCCTTTTGGGACACGCACGCCAACAACTTCAACCTGCTCAAGAAGAGCCTGCTGCCGCCCTTCGACCTCGGCTTCTCGGCCCTGCTGGACGACCTGCAGCAGCGCGGCCTGCTCGACGATACGCTGATCTACTGCCTGGGCGAGTTCGGGCGTACGCCGGCGATCAACGCCGCGGCCGGGCGCGACCACTGGGCGGCGTGCAATTCGGTGGTGCTGGCCGGAGGGGGCGTCCGCGGCGGGTTGGTTCATGGCGCCTCGGACAAGAACGCCGCCTTCCCGGCGACGCCGCCGGTGTCGCCGTCCGACCTGTCGGCCACCGTCTACCAGGCCCTTGGCGTCGACCCGCACACCGAGCTGCGCGACGCCCTGGGTCGGCCGCAGGCGCTCAGCTCCGGCCGACCGCTGCACGAGTTGTTTTCTTGAGCAAAGCAGAGGGTCGAGAGGCGTCATCAGAACTGCGAAATGGCCAGCCAATTGCCGAGTCCGGCGGCAAGGGCCACGAAGAATAGCACTTTCCAGGCCAGCGGATAGTGGGCCAGGGACTGTGGCCTCCGCACTCCGTGCTCGGCCTGGAGGCGCTTCACGTCGATCGGGAATAGGAGCAGCCCCAGGCCGACAACGGCGAAGACCGGAAAGAGAGCGACGGCCTTGCGGTAATAGTAACCCTCGGTCAGAGCGGTGTACCAGGACCACGCTGTGAACCCCCCGCCGAGGATCAGGACGAGCAAGCCGATCAGCCGCTGGCCGAATTGGGACTCGATGACGCTGCCTTTGCGAATGCGCCAGGCCGCTGAACGCCGAGGAGCAACGGTCCGGGACGGCCTCCACCGTGGTCGAATCGGGACGGCCAAGGCGGCAGCAATCAGGAGGGGGAGAGTGGCGAGGATGACCATAGGCAGTAAGACCACAGGAGCGAGGGCAGCGATCACAAGGAGAGACGTGGCCAACCAACGCCGGCGTGAATAGGCGAGGCAGCCGCCGATGGGACCAAGGATTCCCCCGGCCAGGAGTAGATAGCCACGTCCGAGCCAAAGGCGACATTCCGCCACGACCTTTTGGGCCTCTTCCGGCGTCATGTCATAGGGGTCACGGCGCCCTCTTGTGAGGACGGCCTCGGCGCGCTGAACACTTTCCTGCTCGCGAGGGTCGAGAGTCCCGCTGAGAAACAGGACGCCCACGGCTCCGGAACTCAGACCGCCCAAGATGCCAAAGAACAGGGCTAATGACCGCAGGATCGTCTGCCGGGGGGGCAACGCCGGGCCGGGGACGGATTCGATGGCACCGTGGGGCCGCACCGGCATCGGCTCCTCGGTCCCCTTTGCTCCTTCGCGCCCGGCTTCTCGGTCGGAGGGACCCGGCACTTTGATAATCGCCCCACAGGAGGGGCAGACTACCTGCTTCCCCGCCAAATGGTCGTTGAGGTACAGGGCATTGCCGCACTCACAGTTAATGTCCATCGGCATAGGTGGCATCATCCAAGAATAAGCGGAGAAACCGCCCGAGCAGTTCCTACGGCGCAATAATAATCGATCCTCCGGATCATACCTGCGCTGACCGGGGAAAGTCCATCGCGCGATCTCCGCGCCCGTCCCTTAGGCCCGAGCACCAGGGGCACCACCCCGTCACTTTTCCTTCCACTCGGGCAACCGCCCCGGGGTCCAGGGCGAGCCCGCGGCTTCCATCGCCTTTTCCAGCTCGGGCAGCTCCTCCTTGATGATCTTGCGCAGCTTTGCCAGTTCCTCCGAGAATTCTTCACTCGCGATCCGATATGCCTCGCGCTGTGTCGCCGTCGGCTTCGCCAACGACAGCCGCGAGGAATCGACCGCGTACTCCACGCGCTCGCTGATCGACGGTGGCGTGTTCTCGTGGCGGGCCCGCAGGGCCACGTCGCCGCGCAGGGCGCGCAGCACGTCGCGCGTGCGCTTCTCGAGGTCGCGCACCTGGGCCTTCCACTCCGGCTTCGCCCCCGGCGTTTGGTCCAGGGCGCGGCGCAGGCTTTCCAGCCGCCTGGCCAACTCGTTCGCCGCTTCCAGCGCGCCCGACACGGCGCGCTCCAGCCGGACCACCTTGGCCTGGAACTCGCGCAGTCCCTTCAGCGCAGCGACGTCCATCGCGCCGGCCCCCTCCGGGGCGACCGTGAACTCGACCGGGCCGGACAACTTTTCCGTCCGTCCGGCGATGCGTTTCGACAGCGTCACGGTGTACTTACCCGGCATCACCAGCGGTCCGGCGGGGGGCCCCATGAACAGGTCGTCCTCGGCGTCCGGCGGGCGCGGCTTCGGCAAGACCGGGGCCGGCTCGCGCAGGTCCCACGACACCCGGTGGAAGCCCGCCGTCACCGGGCCCGTCAGCGTCCGCACCTCACGGCCGTCCGCGTCGGCGATCGTCAGCAGAATCGCCGGGGCCTCCTCCTCGGCCTCGGCACGCAACTCGTCCTTCGTCGGGTAGCCGGCCGCTTCGGCCTTCTTCTCCGCGGCCAGCCGCTGCTGCTTCTTCGTCTTGATTTCCTCCTTGAGTCGGTAGGTGAATGTCGCCCCGAACGGCGCGTTCTCGGCGGTGTAGAACGTCTCGCCGAGGAACGCCTTGCCGCGCAGCCCGAACTGCCGCGTCGGCACAAAGAGCAGCGCGTCCTTCACGGGGAACAGCGACGCCTCCGTTTGCAGCGATTGAGGCTTCAGGCCACGCAGCAGCGAGTAGTCGTCGAGGACGTAGATGCCGCGGCCGAAGGTGCCGACGACCAGGTCATTTTCGCCCTTCTGGATCGCCAGATCGCGAACGGCAATGGTCGGCAACCCGCCCTTGAGGCGCACCCACTTCTTGCCGCCGTCGGCGGTGAAGAACAGGCCGAACTCGGTGCCGGCGAAGAGCAGGCTCGGGTCCTTGGGGTCCTCCGCGATCGCCAGGACCGAGCCGCGCTCCGGCAGGTCGCCGGCGACGGACGCCCAGGACTTCCCCGCGTCGATGCTCTTGAGCAGGTACGGCTTGAAGTCGGCCATCTTGTGGTTGTCGAAGGCGGCGTAGACCGTCTGTTCCGCGTGCTGCGACGCGAGGACGCGGCTGACGTAGGTCCGCTCGGGCACACCGGGGAACTTGTCGATCTTGCGCCAGTCGGCGTCGCCCTCCTTCACCTGGATCAGCCCGTCGTCGGTCCCCGCGTAGAGAAGCCCCTCCTTCACCGGGGACTCGCTCAGCGCGGTGCAATTGCCGTAAAAGGAGGTCGAAAGGTGCTTCGCCACGGTGTCGGCGGGCCAGACCTTGCCCATGACCGCGAGCTGGTCGCGCTGCAGTTGGCGAGTCAGGTCGCCGCTGACCGGCTTCCAGGTGTCGCCGCGGTCGTCGCTGCGGAAGACCTTGTTCGCCGCGAAGTAGAGGCGCGTGTGCGCGTGCGGGCTCAGCAGCAGCGGCGCGTCCCAGTTCCAGCGCAGCGGGGCCTCGCCCCGGCCGGGCTGCGGCTGGATGCCGAGCCGCTGCCCGGTGCGCCGGTCGTAGCGCACCAGGCCGCCGTACTGCATCTCGGCGTAGACGGTGTTCGGGTCCTTCGGATCGACCTTGCACTGGAAGCCGTCGCCGTCCTGCACGACGAACCAGTCCTGGTTCATCAGGCCGTGGACGCTCTTCGACTTCGCCGGCCCGCCAAGGGTGAAGTTGTCCTGCGTACCGCCGTAGACGTGATACCACGGGCCGTCGTCGCTCACGGCGACGTCGTAGAACTGCGTCACCGGCAGGTTGGCGTGGAACCGCCAGGTCGCGGCGCGGTCGTGACTCTCGTAGATGCCGCCGTCGCAGCCGACGCGGTAGTGATTGGTGTTCCGCGGATCGATCCACATCGTGTGGTTATCGACGTGCTTCCACTTCTCGCCGAGCGGGCGCAGCGTCTTGCCGCTGTCGTCGGAGACGCGGATGACCACGTTCATCACGTAGATGCGGTTCTCGTCCTTCGGATCGACGACGACGTGGGCGTAATACTGGGCCTGTTGGTCGAAGTCGTTGCGCCGCTCCCACGTCTCGCCGCGGTCGGCCGAGCGGAAGACGCCGCCCTTCTTGTCGGCGGCCTCGACCATCGCGTACACCACGTCCGGGTTCGACGGGGCGACGGCCAGGCCGATGCGGCCGAGGTCCACCGCCGGCAGGCCGCTCGTCAGCTTCTTCCACGACTTGCCGCCGTCGGACGATTTGTAGAGGGCGCTTTCGGCGCCGCCGTCGATCAGGGTCCAGACGTGCCGGCGGCGCTGGTAGGCGGCGGCGATCAGCACGTCGGGGTTGCGCGGGTCGAGGACGACGTCGGTGACGCCGGTGTTCTCGTTGATGGCGAGGATTCTCGTCCAGTTGGCGCCGCCGTCAGTCGTCTTGTAGAGCCCGCGGTCGCCGCCCGGCCCCCACAGCGGGCCCTGGGCCGCGACGTAGACGGTGTTCGAGTCGCGCGGGTCGAAGAGGATCTTGCCGACGTGCTCCGACGCCTGCATCTGCTTGAGGCGCGTCCAGCTCTTGCCGCCGTCGGTCGATTTGTAAACGCCGTCGCCGTAGCCGACGCTGCGCTGGCTGTTGTTCTCGCCGGTGCCGACCCAGACGACGTTCGGGTCCTTCGGGTCGAGGGCGACATAGCCGATCGAATATGAGCCCTCGTTGTCGAAGACCGGGGTCCACGAGGTGCCGGCGTTGCTGGTCTTCCAGACGCCTCCCGAGGCGACGGCGACGTAATACTGGTCGGGGTGGGTCGGGTGGACGGCGAAGCCGACGACGCGGCCGGAGGTGACGGCGGGGCCGAGCGAGCGCAGCTTCAAGCCGGCGAAGGTCGCCGAGGAGAAGGAGGCGGCGTCCGGCGGGGGTGGTTGGTCGGCCGCGGGGACGAGGGCGAGGGACAGGAGGAGCGGGAGCATGGGGGGCCTCACTTTCCACGGGGGTCCGGCGCGGCGAGGGTGGCCTGACAGTCGGGCGTCAGCGAAGGAGGTTATACGAAAGGGTGGCGGGTAGCGCGCGCACCGCTGCCGGCGCCCAACGCCATGCTCGGGCAATCGTCAGCTTCGTAGACTACCTGGCGGGCCAGGCGCGAAGGCTTGTCCCTGGACTCACTCCCACCCACTCCCACCGAGGACCGAACCGATGACGACTTCGCGAATCTCCCGCCGCAGCGCGCTCAAGGGGCTCGCCGCCGGCCTGGCCGCCCCGTTCGTGTTCCGCGCCCACGCCGGCGCCGCCCCGAGCGAGACGCTGCTGCACGCCAGCTTCGGGGCCGCGGGCATGGCCGGCTCGGACATCAGCTCGCTGACCGCGAGCAAGCACCTGAAGCTTGTCGCCGTCGCCGACGTGGATCTGGCGCGGACCGCCGACGTCAAGAAGCGCTTCCCGGACCTGCGAGTTTACCAGGACTGGCGCGAGCTGCTCGACACGGAGAAGGGGCTCAACTCGGTCAACGTCTCCACGCCGGACCACATGCACGGGGCGATCACCATGCGGGCGATGCAGCAGGGGCTGCACGTCTACACGCAGAAGCCGCTGACGCAGACGATCTACGAGGCGCGGCGGCTGACGGAGGTGGCGCGCGACAAGAAAATCGTCAGCCAGATGGGCATCCAGATCCACTCCCACGAGGTCCACCGTACCGTCGTCGCTACGATCCACGCCGGGGCCATCGGCAAGGTGAAGGAAGTCTATAGCTGGAGCGGTAAGGACTGGGGCGAGGGCGAGAAACACCGCCGCCCCGACCATAGCGACGCGGTGCCGGCGGAGTTGAAGTGGGACTTCTGGCTCGGGGTCGCGCCGGAGCGGCCCTTCTTCGGCGGCGGCTACTACCACCCCGGCAACTGGCGCAAGCGCCTCGACTTCGGCACCGGCACGTTCGGCGACATGGGCTGCCACATTCTCGACCCGGTGTTCGGGGCGCTGGCGCTGACCGCCCCCAAATCGGTGCGCTCGGAGGGCGGCGCGCCCAACGACGATAGCTGGGGACTGGAGGGGGAGGTGAAGTACGTCTTCCCCGGCACCAAGCACACGACCGAGGCGCCGGCGCTCACCTGGTACCACGGACACCGGCGGCCGCCGACCGACGTGCAAGACCTGGTCGGCGGAAAGGTGTCGGACCAGGGCTCGATCTACATCGGCACCGAGGGCGTGCTCTACTCGCCGTACATCGCGGCCCCGGTGCTGCTGCCGGCCGAGAAGTTCAAGGACTACAAGCTGCCCAAACCGGGCGCGGAGGACCACTACCTGCAGTTCGTCGAGGCCTGCCGCGGCAACGGCAAGACGTCGGCGCCGTTCGACTACTCCGGCCCGCTGACCGAGTCGGTGCTGCTCGGCTGCCTGGCGACCCGCTTCCGGAAGACGACGCTGGAGTGGGACGCGGCGAAGCTCAAGGTGACCAACGAGAAGGAGGCGAACCAGTTCGTCCGCCGCACCTACCGCAAGGGCTGGGAGGTGGATGGGATGTAAGCCGTAAGGCCGCTTGCGGCTTAGCGTTCGCGTCACCCGGGTGACGCGAACGCTAAGCCGCAAGCGGCCGTTCAACTCGCCTTCGACGCGGCGAGCAGCAGTTCGACCGCCTCGCGGCCGGTCATGCCGAGGCGAACGCCGAGTTCCTTGGCCCGCGGCGTGGCATCGACGATCTTGGCGTCGAACAGGTCTTCGGGCTCCACGAGCGGCTGTTGCGGCGTGCCGCGGGCGATGGCCACCGCCTGGCCGAACTCGCCGGCCGTCTTCACGTCGTAGATGCCGCAGCCGACGAGGCCGGCCTCGGTCAGGATCACGCAATATTGCCCCTTTTGCCATCGATTACTAATGCCGATGGCACAGCCGTTGTTGAACTGGATCGGCCGCGAGACCGTGCGAGGAAGCGCGTCGCTCATGGCGGTTCTCCTTTCGTGCCGCTCCGCATGCGGCAGCCACAAAAGCCCTGACCTACGACCCGGCGGCACCCGGCGCCGGGCCGACGCCGTACCCGGCCGCGCGGAGTTGCTCGGCCACCGCGTCGCCGGCGGCGGTCGCCCGCGGCGAATCGACATGCGCCTGCACGATGGCCTGGTACCAGTAGCGCTCGCGGTCGCGCGGCGCCAGGGACGACGGCTCGACGCCCAGCTCGGCGCTGGCCTCGCGCTCCCAGCGCACCCGCTTGAGCAGCGCCGCCACCTCGCGGTAGCTGAGGCCGGCCGAGATGGCCGTGCCGTCCTCCAGGGCGAGGCGCCGGCCGATCAGGACGTTGAGCAGTCCCAGGAAGTTCCCGGGCGCCAGCCCGCGCCGCTTGACGTCGTCGAGGAATTGCCGCAGACGATCCATCTCGGGCCCCCGGTCGCGATCCGCCGGCCGCCGGTCTCCCCGGCGACCATGTTAGCATCGCCCTCCCACTCGTCGGAAGCCCGCGTTGATATACTTCGTGAGGCGGCCTCCGCGAAAGCCCAAGTCGCAAGCGGCGCGGCCGCGTACCTTCCCTGACCTGCCGGGGTGCGGACGATGAGACAGCCTGTTGTCGTGGCCTTGGCCTGTGCTCTGTCGGCCGCCCTGGCGGCGCCCGCCGCCGCGGCCCCGCCGACCGGCTTCCAGGACAAGGTGCAAATCGCCGGCCCGACGCGCCTCGACTGGAAGTTCGTCGCCTCCGCCTTCGGGGCCAACGCCGCCAAATTGCCCGCCGACTACGACTCACGCCAGCAGCACTACCAACTCTACGTCCCCCGCGACTACGACGCCGCCAGGACCTGGCCGCTCGTCGTCTTCATCTCGCCCGGCGACGGCCCGCTCGGCTGGCGGTCCTGGCAGAAGCCGTGCGAGAGGGCAGGCGCCCTCTTCTGTGCCCCGTACGCGGCCGGCAACGGCTGCCCCGCCGGTCAGCGCGTCCGCATCGTCCTGGACATGCTCGACGACGTGCGCCGCCACTATCGCATCGACCCCGACCAGACCTACCTGACCGGCTTCTCCGGCGGCGGCCGCATGGCCTGCACCATCGCCTTCGCCCTGCCCGAATACTTCGGCGGCGTCGCCCCCGTCTGCGGCACCAACCCGCAGGGTCAACGCAGACTTTGACGGTCGCTCAAACGGTCATTGGGGCAGTAAGCAGCGTAAATCATTACGCCTCTGGACGTTACAGCAAGGCCTGGCGGTTTTCAT
>Ga0116223_10002220_pt1 | contig 18482 bp, 20 predicted proteins | sample Sb_taG_3_FD_90092 | JGI IMG/M metagenome (GOLD analysis project Ga0116223, IMG submission 90092) | Peat soil microbial communities from Weissenstadt, Germany - Sb_50d_a_PC metaG | ecosystem: Environmental > Terrestrial > Soil > Wetlands > Peat | place: Germany: Weissenstadt | collected 2010-09-21 | reverse complement strand
CTGACGCGCCGCTACTTGGGCTGGGTCCAACTGGCCGCCTCCATCATCTTTCTTCGAGCGGAAAGCCATGGATTCTTTGGCCCACGTTCACTACTGAACAAGTGTTTTTTCCGCTAGCTCTAAAGCCCCTCCCGGCAAAGAACGCGACGGCCTCCCTCGTCGGGGTGCCGGCATTGATCGACACCGGGCTCGGCGCCATGAGATCCGCGGCCGTTTCCGCAAGCAGAACCAGCCGGGGAGAAGCCTCGGCGCCCGCTACAGGGTTCATGGCATTCCTCTCCTGGGTGCTCCTTTACCGCACGGCGTGTCACTGCGAGAGAAGGGCTCGAACAGAACCAGCCTCGATCCGAACGTGGCAGATAGCAAACGGGGTGCCGGGCAAGGGGCTCCGCAGAATGGACGCCCGCCACTATCGGCCAGTGATTTGGCACGTCGCATCGGGACAACCTTGACGACAAACGCTAACCCAGGGCACGCTTGACCCACAAGGAAGCACCTCGGCTGGACCGTCAACGAGTGCCGGCAGGTCAAAGTGGCGTACCGGCCGTTTATTAGGTGTGCAGGGACTTCGCAGGCCGGCCTTTCCTTGGCGCAGGCCGAACGTGTGCGGATTGGCGCACGTCGCGTCCACATCCGCACAACTGGGTGATGTCCAGGTGCTGCGTCTTAAGGCCGGGTAGCGTCGCCATCAGGTCAGCAGCTTCCACTTCCCCGGCGCGCACAACGTCAACAACCTGACCATCGGGGCCATCGCCCCGGTCATCAAGATCCCCGAATTCAGAGCCTGCGAGGTCGCTCTTGAAGCGATTGCCGACCTGCAGCCGGAACCGAGGCAGGCCGCTACCTCGGGGCTCCCTTGAGGTGGTTTTCTCTCGCTCCCGCCGGTTCGGCGGGCCGCTGTGCTTCTCGCAGCGAGCTGAACCCGTGCAACCGCTAGAATGTTCTTATAAAGGAGGGTGCGGAGGTGGTCGCCGGACTGGTGGACTGGGTCATGCGCCTGCCGGCTTTGAAGGCGGCGCTGGCCGGTGGCCAGTATGACTACCCGCGAGGGCTGTTCTACGGTGGCGCCGGGCCATCCTCGGCGCGGCGACTGCTCGAGGACCGCTTGGGGCGGTGGGTCGGCAACTCGGCCCAGGTCTTGCACCTCGACCTGCACACCGGCCTGGGCCGCTGGGGAACCGTCAAGCTGCTGGCCGACGACCCGCTCGGCGAGGTGCGTGCCGCTCGACTCGGGCGATGCTTTGGGCCGGCCCTGATCGAGGGGTGCGTCTCGCCGGGGGAGGCCTACCCGGCGCGGGGGAGCCTGGGGACGTGGTGCGCCGCCCGCTTCCCGGCGGTCGATTACACCTACCTCTGCGCGGAGTTCGGCACCTACTCGCCGTTGTGGGTCCTCGCCGGGCTGCGGGTGGAGAACCAGGCCCATCACTGGGGTCGGAGCCGCGCGCTCAGAACCCGACTTGCCAAGGGGCGGCTGATGGAACTGTTCTGCCCGACGTCATTCGGGTGGCGTCGAGTGGTGCTGGCACAAGGCTTGGCCCTGCTGCGGACGGCGCTGGCGGTGCTGGAGTTCCGGCTCGAGGCGGAGCGCGATGTTCCCGCGGCATGCCAGCAACCTCCGTGCTGATCAGGGTGTGCATGCCGATCGAAAAGTGGGGCGCGCCGCGAATTGCGTTGCAAAGCCCCTCCGCACGCAGAGTCCGCCCGGCTGACCGAGACGTCTGACTTGTCAGAGAATGTCAGAAAACCCTGTAGCGAGGTGTGGAAAACCGTGTAAAATGTACGATGTGCGGAAGGGCAGAGGACCCTCTGACAAGCGCTCTAAATCCTTATCCCGAAAGATCTTGAGTGCGACTGGCAGTACAAGTGAATACCGACCTGTCGATCCGGTGGTTGCGGGTTCGAGTCCCGTCGCCCTCGCTTGATACGTAAGGACTTACGACGAGTACTCGCGACGTAAGTGCCAGAGAAGTGGGGAAACTGCCAGAGTTTGGTAACGCTCTGGGGACACTTCGACAACAGTTCGGTGGCACCGTCACGAGAAATCCCCCCGCCGGGTGGCAGCCCGACGAGGGGATCAGCGGACCTTCCGGCCCGGTGGTTTCATCCGGGAGGTTCGCACCCATGCCTCATTTTCCGAAGCCCTTCTTCCGCCCGAAGAAGAACCGCTGGTACGTCCAGCTCGACGGCAAGCACGTCAACCTCGGCCCCGACCGGGCCGACGCCCTCCGCCGCTACCACGAGTTCATGGCGGCCCGGAAACAGCCGGTCCCCGTCACCCCGCCGTCCGACGACCCGCTCCTCATCGAGGTCCTCGACGCCTTCCTCGACTGGTGCCTGAAGCACCGTGAGAAACGGATATTCGAGAGCTACGAAGAGAGGATCAAGTCGTTCCTCGTGTCCCTGGCCGACCGCCGCATGGCACTGCGCGACCTCCGCCCGTTCCACCTTCAGCTCTGGGTGGATTCCCACCCGGACTGGAACCCCGGGATGAAGCGCGGGCGGATGCAGGCGGTGCAGCGTGCCCTCAACTGGGCCGTCAAGCAGGGCCGCATCGACAGGTCGCCGGTCGCCTACGTCGAGAAACCGCCGCCCGGCAAGCGCGAGAACGTCATCGAGTACACCGTCTACCGGCGGATGCTCGACCTGACCGCCACGCAGGAGTTCCGCGACCTCATCTCCGTCTCGTGGGAGACCGGCTGCCGGCCGCAGGAGATCTGGCGGGTCGAGAAGCGGCACCTCGACGTCCGCGGCAAGCGCTGGGTCTTCCCGGCGAAGGAGTCGAAGGGGAAAAAGAAGATCCGCATCGTCTACATCACTGACCTCGCGCTGGAGATCTGCCAGCGGCTCGCCGCGAAGCACCCGGCCGGCCCCCTGTTCCGAAACTCGGACGGGCTGGCGTGGAACCGCCACGCGACGAGCTGCGTCTTCCTCCGCATGAAGAAGCACCTGGGGAAGAAGTACGCCTTGGTGGACTTCCGCCACAGCTTCACGACCCGCTCGCTCAAGGCCGGTGTCGATCCCGTGACGCTGTCGTTCCTGCTCGGGCATGCGGACACCTCGATGCTTGCCAAGACCTACGCCCACCTCGGGCAGGAGACCAGCCATCTCCGCGAGGCCTTGGACAAGACCAATCAGCTCAGGCCTCCAAGTGCTTCAGCTTGATCGGACGTGGGGCGGGCTTTGGGGGAACGGATTCCCCGTTTTTTTCCGTCGCCTGCAAGAACGCTTGCAGCTGTTCTTCGGAGATACGGATGCCACCCTGCCCCTTGCCGATCCGATAGCAACGGAGCCGGCCGTCGCTAATCGCGGAATAGACGAAGCTGGGGGAGGCGTTGATCTTCTCTGCAGCTTCTCTGACCTTCATCATGGTCCACCTAACTGTCGAAACAGGCTCTCCCCGTTGCTACCCGCACTTCATCGTCCCTCGTGGCAATCACGGTCAACATGGCCCCCTCAGTTGTCACTCGGGGTAACGAGCCGCTTTCGCTCCTCGGCCGCGACCACCGCCGCGTAGGCGACCAGCACGTCCCAAAAGAACCACTCCAGCCGTCCGCGATCGGCGGGGAGCATCGCGAGGTGCTCGACGATGTAGGTGACAGCGGCGATGGTGGTGTCGTCAATGCTGTCCATGGTCATGCTCAAAAGGGAATGTCCTGCGGCCCTTCCTCGACTCGAGGCGACGGGTATTTTTTCCTGCCTTCCTCGGTCAGCATGAAGTACATTCGCGGGCCTCGTGATTCGAGGTGCCCGAGACCGGCTCGGATCGCGTGATCGGCCGCCAGGAAGAACATGAGGCCGAGGTAGGAATAAACAATGTTCATGTAGTCGCCGTAGCGCCCATCGAGTCCGAGGGAGACGGCAAGCGGTCCCTGGTCGTACCATGCGTCTCCCTCGACAAAATGCTCGAAGAGCATCCCGTCTTCCGGTGACAGAGCCGCGCACCGTGCGCGGTGATCGGCTGCCGCTTGGATGTGTCGAGGTGCGATGATCGTCCCGTCAGTTTGGACAGGCACTGGTGCTCGCCTGCGGAATGGCCACATGGTGCTGCTCCTAGGGCGACCCTTGCGTGTCCCGAGACGGACGCGCGGTTTCACTGAATTCGCTCCGCCCCCACTCTGTTATCAGGCAGTCGTTGCGGCTGCTGAGTTGAAGGAATCGTCAGGCGGGCCGCCTGGGCGTCAACTGGGCAGTCAAAGAACGCTTCGCCCATTTCCAGTACGAAGGCGGCTTCTGCGGCCACCTCGATGACGGCAAGGGAAAACCCAGCCACATCGGCAGTGAGCCATAGCTGCAGGTCGAAGCAAGCAGTCGCTTCAATCACGGCTGCCGCGTCAAAGACGATCCGGTTCATGGCAGTGACCCATCCTCCCCGAGCCGCGCCATATGCATCTGCCCTTGTCGGTCAGAGCAAAGACGTAGCCGCCCTCGTCCTTCTCCAGGGTGGCGAGGCCCGTGGACCGAAGGCTGAGCGTGTCCGCAAAGAACATGAATTCCAGGTAGGCGTAGACGAGAATCGTGCTCTTCGCGAGGTACTGGCGAAGGCCGAGCGAGATGGCGAACGGGATCTGGTCGTACTCGGCGTCACCGTACACGAACCACTCCTTGCGGACGATGCCTCCCAAGCGGTGAGCGTTCCGAAGGAGGTTGATGGCGGCGTTGTTGATGTTGGTCGCGTTCATAGCTGCCTTCTGAAAGTCGTGAGCGCCGTTTTCTCTCGTCGCCTGGCCGTTACTTGCCGCGCGGCCGCCACTGAATGGACGCGGGTGGTCTCGGTCAACCTGCAGTTGCCGGGGCCCCAGGACTCGAAACCCACAGACCCCTAGGTGATTTCGAGGGTCCCTTGCCGGTCGGGCTCAGGGCTTCCTGTTACTCCGCTTCATGATCCGGAGGCTCCAGCTGGAGCCGGTTGTAGTCGGCTTCCCCGAAGGGCCGAAGCCGTCGGTGCTCCGGCGGACGCGGCAAGAAACCCGCCGTGTCTGCGTGGGGCTTGAGCTCATGGAACGTTGATACACCAGGAAAGACGCCGAACGAAAGAAGCAACGTGCACCCGCACGCCCGTGCCCGAAGGCACAACGCCTCCAGGCCGTCCAGACGCCCCAGCGCGGGGAGGTCGTCCAGCACCAGCCAGGTGGACCGCTGGCCGGTGGGGTCGGGACCCTGAGCGAGGAGTAGTTCAGACGTCCGCTTGAACATCATGCGGATCAGCGCGTTGAGCGTCTTTGCGAAGGCCAAGTCGGTGCCGACCACCAGAATGGCGGGGTTTTTGCTCCACCAATCAAGTGAGACCTCCTCGGAGGCGTCGTCCCACATCGCCGCGATCAGCCGCAGCTCTGCCGTCGTGAAGGCGAGCAACACCTCAATGCTCCGCGACATCATTGCGGAAGTGAAGACCTGGCGCACGTAATGTTCGCCGGCGATTCGCTCCAGAACCTGGCGAATCAACTCCTCGTCGTCGAGGATCAGGACCAGGTCGCGCAAGTCCCACAGGCCCTTCGTCCGCACGAGGTAAATCAGGGCCGTGGTGATCAGCGCCTCCACAATGACCGTCCAGAAGGGGGTCTCCCCTGCCCAACCCTGCGCGAGCAGCGCCGCGAACTGCCGGCAGGAGGCCTCGTCCTTAATGTCTGCGGAGACCCGCCATTTCCGCGAACGGAGGTCCGTCGGCAGCATGACAATGACGGGGCACTGGTCGCCGACGATCCCCCGCACGATGGGGACCATCTCCAGCTTCGGGTCCAGGATCCAGGCGCGGCAATCATTGCCCGGCCTGATAGCGGGGAGTGCGCTCCTGGAATGAAGTAGATGCCGCAGGAGCGTCGTCTGACCACTGCCTACGGGCCGCACAAGCAAAGGGCCGAGCCTGGCGAGCGTCGAACGGATGAGGGCGCCGCCCCAGTACAAGCCGGAGTCTCCCGCGGGCAGCGCTGCCCGCGCGAGTGCGCGGGCTTCCTTGAGCGTGCGGAGGCCGGCTCGCGAGTCGGGCCTGTTCGTCTTCTTCTCTGCTGCTGGCTTGTCGGGAAAAAGTTCCAGCTGGGCATAAAGGAAGATGCTGACGCCGGTCCCGATCGAATGCGCCCCGACCAGCATCTCCCACCCCGAACCCCGACAACAGGCCAGGTATGCGGCCAGGGCGGCGGCCTGGAGCGGGACGAGTCGGACGAGAAACCTCCCCGGCGTAACCGCCCTCAGGAACTTCGGATTGAGCAGCGCCCCGTGGCCGAGGATGACGAGCGCCTGTACCCAGGCGAGTCGCCACGCAAGGGCCGGCTGCCCAAGCACCATGCCGAACACGAACCACACGGCTCCCCCTGCAGCGATGGCATAAACTACGAGCATGAGCGTAAACACGAAAGCTTTCACCGTTTCACTCCTTCGCTGTTTCGGGTATGGGGTTGGGCAAGCTGTTCTTCCTACCCGCCGGCCGAGCAGGGACTCGGAAAGCCTCGTCTCAGGCGCCGGCGGAATTGACGGCGTTGAAGCCGTCCTTGCTGACGAGCACCCGGCCGGCGCCCAGCACCTGCTCGAACGTCGCCTTGACCTCCCAGAACTTGGCGAGATGATTCCACTCGCCGAAGCCGGCTCTCTCCAGCATCTCGGGGAACCGGGTTCGCTTGGTGCGGAGACCGCCGGGCGAGCCGTCGCCCAGGAGGTAATGGTCCAGGACGACCCGGTCACACGCCGACCCGAGTTCCTCGGCGAACCGCCCCGGCTCGGCCAGGGGCAGTAGTGGGCTTACGGTCGCTTGCGTCCGGACGCCCCGCTCACGGAAGATCTTCAGGGCGGCGATGCGCTTTCGGATTGGCGTCGCATGATTGGGGAAGCCCGGAAGACGCTGCATGTCGGTTTCCACCGTGACCGACACCCACAGCTCGCAGCGCGTCGAAAGGGAGGCGATTAGGTCCAGGTCGCTGGCAACATACGGCGAGCGGGTCTGGATCACGAGGACGTCCGGCGGGCGGCCTTGCATCTCCGCCAGCAGGGACCGGGTGAACTGGCGCCCGAGTCTTTGGGGCGGGTAGGGATCTGTACTGGAACACATGTAGATGCGCAGCGGCTTCGGTTCGCCCCGGCGCGGCCGCTTCAGCGTGTCGTATTCCTTACGGTAGAGGTCCACGACGTTCTTCTTGAACCCGTACAGGCCCCATTCGCGGCCTTTGGTCACCCAGTGGTTGGCCTTGGCGTAGCAGTAGATGCCACACAGCGACCCGCCGTAAGGGCAGCCAAGGGCCAGGTTGATGGTGTGGGTGAACCCCCCACCGAGGAAGCCGCCCGTGGTGGTGAGCAGGGTCTTATTGTCGATAAGCGGCAGCTCGTATCTCATCGGTAATCCTCCTCAACGACGGAGCGGCGGCATCGCGTCATGCCTTCGCCCGTCCAGTACCGGGAGCGGCACCTTCTTGCCGCCGTCCAGTCGCTGCTTGTAGAAAAACGGCTTCTTCTGACACTTTGACACTTTGACACTTTCAGCGGTTGTCCATCTCGGCGAGGCGGCGGTAGAACGCCCGGCCCGACTTGCCGGTTCGGCGGGCCCAGGCGCCGAGTTGCTCCTCGCGCGATCCGTACTGGTGGAGGATGTCGCGAACGACAGCCCGCTCCTCCTCCAGGCGGTCCTCGCGCGAGAGGGCGCTGGGTTCGCTGTGCCGGACGGCCACGAGGTGCTCCTCGATGGAGGCCGTCACGAGGTCGCGCCAGTCCGACTCGGTCTCGCCGTCCCGCCATTGCTGGTAGTCCGGGTACGCCTTGTTGAAGAGCAGCCGCAGGTCGAAACGGCAGCCGAGCCGGAGCTTTTCGCCGATCACGAACGCTGCCACTTCGCGGGCCTGCTCGGGCGCGATCGTCTGCACGCGGGCGGCGACGGGCCAGCCCCGGTCTGCCACGGCGAGCATCAGCGCCCCGAGCTGCGCGTCGGTCGGGGCGTAGTTGAGGACATGGACCCGGCTCTTGAAGGCGCTAAGGAGTTCGGCGTCGTGCAGCTCCAGGTTGGAGATGCAGATGACGCCGCCGCGGAACGAAAAGGACTGCGCGCGTCCTTGACGCCGGTACTCGACGCGCCGGCCGAAGTCCGGCGCGCTGGGGTGTTCGAGAGCAGCCAGCAGCAATTGCAGGGCCGTGTCACTGCGCAAGATGTTGGAGAGATCATCCAGGACGATCACCTCCTCCCGGTGGTCGGCGAGCAGCTCGAACAGCCCGAGAGGGGTGACGTGTCCCCGTTTGTACGCGTAGATGTCTCTGATCTCGTCGTCCAGAACGGCCTGTACCGTGTGGGTCTTCGCGGTGCCGGGCGCGCCGTACAGGTAAAGGCCTGTGGAGTATTGCCGAGCCACGCCACGGACGTAGTCGCGGACCACCGCTTGGCGCTGGGATAGCTCGGTCAGGAGGGCGGTTTGGTTAGCAATGATGTGTTGAACCGTTATCTGGCCATTCACGGCACGTCTCCAGGCATCGGGCGTTGTCTCGGGTCATCGCTGGATCAAGCAAGTTTCAGGGGCAGCAGGCCCTCGCGCCGGATGCGGAGCAACTCCTGGTGCGAAATCACCCACGCCTGGTGCTTGCCGCGCCCGCTACCCTTCTTCTGCGCGTGGATACGTTGCAGGCGGCACCACTCCCGCACCGTGAACTCGGACCGGTCGCCGAGGATCCGCGCCACTTCTTCCGTCGTGTACCACTCCTTCACCGCCTGTCGCTGAGCCAGCATCATCAGCGCGGCCTCGATGCGCTCCAGCCGCTCCAGCACCTGCTGCGTGGTGTCGTCGCTCATGGTGATTGCCCCGGCCCTCTAACGAACGGCTTTGCGGTCTGGTGGGTCCGTGGCCCCGTTCCCTTGGCTGAGTTTGATCCCGGGCTTGGCTTACGCCCGGCCGCGCCACGGCCGCCCCGTGTCAGTTGCGCCTCGGCCCGTACAGGCGTTCCAGTCGCCGCTCGTCGTGAATCGCAAAGGCCTCGAGCCCGGCCTTGACGATGGCGTAAAACTCCTCGAACGCATCCTGGTGCTCCTCTTCGCGGAGGCGGCCCTGGACGGTCTGAAGCAGGTGCAGGGCCGTTGCGTACGCGATGTCGTGGACAAGCCGTTGATTCATTTCAAACACCCAGCGCGAAAGTCCCTGCGCCCACTCAGCGGTAAGCCCGGCTGACGTTGCGGGTGAGTTTCAGTATCGCGCCGTTCGCGGGCGTTCGCCTCAAAAGCTGTCCCTATCCGCGGCACAACCTGCTCCCAAAGTGGGCGAACGTACCCCCGAATCGCCGACAAAACGTGCTCGAGCAGCGCGAGCAGGTTGCTGCCGGCACGTGAGTGGCGGCAAGAGTCCGGGCCGCTCGTCCGGGGAACGCGCGACAGCAGGGGGCGTGCTTCTTGCGCCGCATGTACTCAGAAGGGGGCGCCAGCTGGAGCCGGGCGTAATCGGACCTGCTGAACGGCCGCAGACGCTGGTGTTCCGGCGGGCGGGGCAGGAACTTGGGGGTCTCCGGGTCGGCCGGAATGAGCTTCCCGAAGGTGGCGTCGCCCGGGAGGGTGTCGAACCAGGTGGTGACGATCTCCCGCACCTGTCCGTGGTTGTCCGTGGTCGTCTCGCCCAGGTCGGACTTGACAACGACGGGGATCCCCCTCTTCCTGCTCGCCGGGGCCATGTTCTGGAAGTCTTCCCGCGAGAAGGCCGGCCGGGTGACGCGCTCCTCGGACCAGCTCTGATTCAGGGTCTTGTTCTGTTCCCCCCCGAACATGCCTGCGGTCCAGGACGCCCCGTGGGTCTCCTTCGGCTCCTTGACCTCGCACTTGCCGACGCATTCCTCCATCCACTGGGCCGTCTCGGGGTCATCGGTCCTCAGGAAGCAGCGGTTAAACAGCTGACCCAGGAGCCCCGCGGCCGACCCCTTGAAGAAGTTGCGAACGTCCGCCACCGACTGGACTCCTGCCACAATGCAGGTTCCGCCTGCGCGCCCGCGTAAGGCCAGCTCCGACAGGCCGCCGAGGTGTTCCAGGGCGGGCAGTTCGTCGAGTACGACCCAGTTGAACCGGCGGCCGGTGTCGTCGGGCCCCCGGGCGAGCAGCAACTCGGCCGTGCGCCGAAACATAATGCGGATGAGAACCTTCAGGGTTTCGTCGATCGACGGGTCCATGCCGAAGACCAGGACCGCCTCGTTCCTCGTCCACCAGTCCAACGAAACCTCGTGACGGCAGCGGTCCCACATCGCGGCAATGAGCCGAAGTTGGGTCAGTTTCACCGCGAGGGTTACGCGGATGCTCTGCCAGGTGACTTTCGGCTTGAAGAGGTGGCGGACGTAGCGGTTATCGCGGACCCTATTCACCACCTGCCTGGTCAAGGCTTCGTCCTCCAGGATGAGCACGAGGCCCCGCAGGTCCCAGCGAGTTGTCTTCCGGGTGAGGTAGATGAGGGCCGCGTAGATCAGGGTCTGGACCGCGTTGGGCCAAAAGGGATTCTGGCCGGGCTCGTCGGGAGAAAAGAGCCTGGCGAACTGGAGACAGGTCGCGTCGTCTTTCACGTCCTCGCAGATGGCCCAGCGGACGGACCGGAGGTCGGTGGGGAGGAAGATGTAGACGGGGCAGGACTCACCCACGATGCCCTGGATGACGGGCACCATGTCGCATTTCACGTCGAGTACCCAGGCCCGACAGTCGCTGCCGGGGTGGACGCCGCGTCCCGGCCGGATGGCGGGGAGCGCCATTGCGCTCTGGAGTATGAGGCGCAAGAGGGTCGTCTTCCCCGCCCCGACCGAGCCCACCAGAAGCGTCCCGAGGCGGGCCAGGGCAGACATGACGCGGATCCCGCCCAGGGAGAGGCCCGGGTCGTCCGGCGGGAGCGCCTGCTTCGCGAGGGACCTGGCCTCCCGCCCGGTCCGGAGGTCGGTGCCGAAGTCAGGCTTGGGTCGTTTCGGCGGAAGGGACGCGGAGAAGAGAAGCCAGCGGGAGAGGCACCAGGCGAGAATGCCGGCCCACAATGCCACGCCTTCGGGTCTCACCAAGCCGTGCGGGGTGGGCTCCCGTGCCGGGCCGGCACTGCCGACGGCCGCCCCCGGGTCCGGACCGTAGGTCAGGTACGCGAAGTAGGCGGCCGGCATGGCCACGGCGGTGACGGCGTACAGAACGCCCAGGCGCAGGAGGAAGCCCCCGTCCGTGAGGGTGTCTCCGACCTTGCTCTTGAGACGGGCCCCGTGGGCAAAAATCAACAGGGCGTGGAGGCCGGCGGCCTGCCAGACAAACCCCGGATAGCCCGGCAGGAGGTAACCGATGGTGAGCCAGAGGGTCGCCCCCGCCGCCGCGGAGAGGGCACCCAGAGCTGGATAAAACGCGTACCACTTCATGCTCCACCCCTCAAACGATTAGGGTTTGCACTTGCACGTGGCGCTGGTCATGCTGCGGCAGGTAGTCATGGGCCATCTCCTTGGCCCGCGAGCGGGAGAGCTGGGCGGAAAGACTCAGGACCGAGGACTTGTCGCAAAACACGTGGGTCTCTCCCCGGGCCCTTGAGGCGACGACGTAGGCGAGTTCCCGGTGGGTCATCGACCCGCCGAGGGCGATGAAGGCGGACTCGTAGGTCTTGGACTGGGACCGGTGGGCTGTCAGGCAGTACGCGAGGTCGAGCGCCGGCGCGCACCGGTCGGCCGGGATGGTGACGCAGCGGTCCTTGAGCTTGAAAGTGAGCTCTTTCTTGATGCGGTGAATGCGGACGAGGGTCGCCGTCGTGCCGTTGCGAATGCCGTACTGCCTGAGGGCAGGCATGGTCCTCCGGTCGATGCCGCCACCTGGGCTGTTCGCCGGCGTCGTGAAAATGACGGCGTCGTTTTCGTGGAAGCGCCTCCGGCCCGGCCCCAGCCGGATGCTGGCGTCGCGAAGGTGGCCCGAGTCCAGCCGCGCGGCCTGGGCCATGCGGTTGAGACTCTCGCGCTCGGCGTTGGTTTGCGCCAGGATCACGTGGTCGGCGGGCCGCGCGAGCCCGTTGCCCTGCCAATTGTGGATGATGTCGCGGAAGGTCGCCTCTCGGTTCTCTCCGACATGGAGGTGCCCGCGGGCCCGCAGATCCTTGAGCACCTCCTTCGCCTTGCCCTCCGAGAGGCTGAGAACGTTGGCGCGGTCTGCCTCCTCCCGCTGGCGGGTGATGGTGGTGATGCACACGGCCCCCAGCCTCTCCTGCATCATCCGGTGGGGGCAGCCGTGTTCGACCGGGTGCTGAAGTTGGCCGGGGTCGCCCAGGCAGATCAGGGTCGCGCCGCGTTTCATGACGGCCTCAACGAGGCGGGTCATGGTCGGAACGCCCAGGGTGGCCGACTCGTCCAGAATCACCACGTCCCCGCGCCGCAGCTTGATGCGCTGGGGCCTTGACGTGCGCTTCTTCCGGGCGGCCCGGACGAGCTGCTTGCCGTGGTGCTGCAGGTCGGTGAGGGCGTTTTTCTTGTCCAGGTCGTAGAGCAATTTGGCGACGGTGAAGCACTCCTTGAGGCCGGCCTCCGCCAGGTTCTCGGTGGCCACCCCGGACAGGGAGCAGCCGATGACGCGCCTGCGAGCCCCCCGCTGCAACGCATCGACGGCACAGGCCACGGCCGTGGTTTTCCCGACGCCGGCGTACCCCGTCACCATGCGGATGGCCTGCATCCCCCTTGCGGTATCAATTCCCTGGCACATGTGTTTCACGGCCGCCCGCTGCTCCTCGGACAGTCGAACCTCCGGGGCCTGGGGGTCCACCTTTCGCTTCTGCGCCGTACACCGCTTTTCCATGCGACCGATGGCCCGCTCGATCGCGCGATCACTGACCCACGCCCCCCACCGGGTCCTCGACTCCTCTACAAGCCGAATCAGCTTTTTCTCTGTCTGGAAGAGAGTTTTCGTGGTGAAGCGCTGCTCGCCTGTCGCCGCGGCAAGCCAGACGAGGTCGCGCGACCGTCGGAGGTGGTCGGAAACGGCCTTCCGCAAGGACGCGGCCGACACGCCCCCGTCCTGGGCGATGATGCCGGCCTCACGAATGACGTCTTTCGCGGTGAATGTGGATGTTCTCGCCGTCACGGTGGGCATGGCCCGGGAGACGGCCCGTTCCGCACGCTTGCGGTCGCGCTCGGCGGACACCTCTTTCCCGCGCCCCCAGAGGGCCGCCGCGTGGGCGGCCTGGCCTGCGGTCGTTGGTGGCCCTGCTGAAAGCACTGGCGAAAGAGCTCCTGTAGTTCCGGGCGAAGTCCGTCCAAGGGTGGGATGTGCGGCGGCGGCGAAAGCCCGGGGACGGGGGGCACGCGGTAGGGCCAGAGGCCCAGCCGGATGCAGTCGCGCAACCGGTTGGCCTTCGTGGGGTCGGCAAAGACGCCGCTGAACGGGTGGGCGCCGCCAAGAAGCAGCTGAAAGAGCATCACCGCGAGCGCGAACAAGTCCGCCTCGCGGGTGCGGGCGGTGCTGCTGTAGCCCTTCAGGTGCTGGAACTCGCGCGGGGTAAATTCGGCCCGGCCCACCTCGCACAGGTAGGTCACGCCCCCCACAGTGAATTGCACGGAGTCGAGATCGACGAGGACGAGTACCCCCCGTGCGGTCACCAAGGTGTTCCTCGGGTGCAAATCGCCAAGCACGTATTGCCGTTGATGAACGGCCGCGACTACTGCCGCCAGCTGGCAGGCGAGGGACAGGAGGAAGCGGTCGTCCACATGGGGGGGACGCCGCAGCGGGTTCGTGAATTTCGAGAGGTCGTATGCGTCGATAACCCGGGGCATCACAAAGCCCTGGGGCCGGCCGTCGGTCGGGTCGAGAAGGAGGCATTCGGGCCAGGCAAGGGATGGCCCTTCGGGGCGGTTGTTGATCAAATAGGCGATTTTGTCCGCGAGACGAGGCGTGAACTGCTTGTGGAGTTTGGCGACCCGGGCCGGGTCATTCGCGAGCGTGAAGATCCGCCCCTCCTTACCCCCATCGACGGCTTTGGGCGACAGCTCGACCAGCTTATTCACTTTATCCAGGAGCATTTTCACGGCGGTGAAAAAGAAAGGCCGGGGGGGCGGGAGCCTGACGTTTCCCGCCCCACCGGGCAGGGTTACTGGTCTGAGGTTTCGGGCGTGTCGTCACCCGCGTTATCGTCGCCCGCGTCGTCGTCGTACTCGGGCAGCTCCGGCTCCTCATCCGACAGATTCGTGGCCGACTCGAGAAGCCAGTCGAACAGGCCGCGGAAGTTCATGGCGGTGATGCTCTTCACCGGGTGCTTCTTCGACAGCCGGCTGAGTGGGCCGGTGACGTCCGCGCCGTCCACGGCGAACGGGAAAAACTGCAGCTTCTCGGCGGCCTCCATTTCTTGGACCCATGCCGAACCGCGCTCGAGAAGCAGCGGGCTATCGGTCGGCTTGCCGTCGCTCAGGGTTACCACGATGGGGCTGTAGAAATGGATGCCGTTCGAGAGGTACTCGGCCGTGCGAGCCTCGGTGAGTTCCTTGACCGTCAGCAGGCTGCTCCCCATCGCGGTGCCCCTGCCCACCTTGATTTCCGGGGGGACCCAGGTCGAGAAGTTTTGGAACGGCTGAACCCTCGTCCCGTCGCTAAACAACACGGTTGCAATGTCGATTTTGCTCGCGAGGAAATCGTCGCTCTTGCCCTGTTCTGCGAAGTCGGCAAGGGCGCCCCGGAGCTGCTCCTCGGGGCGGCCCGCCATCGAGCCGGACACGTCGATGTTCAGGATCACGGGCAGCCGGGCCTCGCGGTTGAGCCATTCGCTCACGGCCTGCTCCGGCGCCTTTGCGCTGCCAGGGGCCTCGCTGGGCCCCCGGCGGTTCGCTCTCGTCTTCATGTGTCAATCCTTTCCGTGTGAGGTTGGAAGTTGTCGTCGTCGTTGTTGGGGGACATCCGGGCGCCTACCACCGTCGCGCGCTGTAGGTCGGCGCTACGTCGTTGGCTGGGGACGGGCCTGGTCGTCCTGCGTCTTCAGCTCCCCCTCCAGCTTCTCGCGCCAGCGGCCCAGGGCGTCGATCACCTGTTGCGTGGTCGGAGCGGCTTCCGCCTGCCCCTTCGTCTGGAAGGAGAGGTGAGTTCCCGAGTCGTCGTAGGTAAAGGCCTTGTACTGCTGCGCCTTCGGCTTGGCGGCTTTAATGGCCGCCAGGGTCGCTTCGTAGGTGCCTTCTTCTTGTGCGTCCTTCAGCTTGCGGACGTTCCGAGCAACTTCCTTGGCGGAAACCTGCCCTCGCTGGAGGAGTGCAAACCGCTCTGGGGTGAGAAACTTATGCACCTCCTCGTCGAGCAGCAGCAGGTACTCGGAGACCGTTCCCTTGGTCACGTCGTACACCTTGGTCGCCGCGGTCTTCTCGCCGGTGGCCTCGCTCAGCGCCTTGAACTTCAAGGCCCACTCGTACGGGGTCAGGCCCTCGCGTTCGGCGTTCTCGATGATGCTGATCTCCGCCTCCTGAACGTCGTCGCACTCCGAGATCAGGACGCGGCAGGGCACCTCCTTGAGCCCAAGTTTTCGGGCCGCCCGCAAGCGCCGGCGGCCGGCGATGACCACGTACTTCCTGGACTTCCTGTCGCGCCGGACCACGAGGGGCTCGACGATGCCGTAGGCTCGGATCGAGCCCAGGAACCGCTTCTCCTTCTCCTGAGCCTTCGCGTCGGTCGGGTCGGGCTCCTGCCGATCCTCCTTGACCACGATGAGGTCGCTGGTAGGGATGCTCTTCGCCTCCCACCTCGGCCCGTCCGCGCCGGCAGGCGTCTTCCTGGCCACCTTCGCCTTCGGCCGCTTCTTGCCGGTTCCGGCGGGGGGGAGTTTGGCCGCCGAACCCGACGCCTTCCCGTTGACGTGCCGATCGGCGGCCAAGCCGTCGTCTTCGCCGCGCAGGATCGGGTCACCTGCTTCGTCCGTACGGACAAGCTCGTTTTCCCTGGCCATTGATGCACTCCTGAAAGAACGGTAGAATTACTGGTGGCTCCCGGGCGCCCGAAGGGTAAGCCCAGAACGCCTTTCCGCAGTGTTCCAGTATCGCCACCTGATGGCTCGTTCGCCTATCAATGCAATCCGCTTAGAACTGCAAGGGGCTTGCAAATGAGCGACAACACCGTCCGTCTCGACGGGCAGAAACTGCGTCACCTCCGGCAACAGAAGGGCTGGGACCAGTCAAGACTGGCAGCGAAAGCGGGAATCTCACTCGGCAGCGTGACAAACGCAGAAAAGAACAAGCCTCTGCGGCTGGAAACGCTCAGCTGCATCGCCGGGGCTGCTAGAGGTTACGCCCGGCGACCTGCTGCTGAACGAGGCCCCCGCCGGGGACGGGGAGCCCGAGCACCAGGCGAGCGGGGCTTCGACGTCCGGGGAAGGTTCCGCGCTCACTGCCTCGGCCGAGCGCATGCCTGCCCTTCAGGTCTCGCTGAAAGTCGGCCCCCTTGACGGTGAGGCGAGCTACCGGCTGGGGGAAACCGAACGCGCGTTCGTCAACGGCTGCAAGTTCTGCGTCACCCTTCAGAACGTGGGGGATCTCCAGCTCCTGGTGGACCGCGTCGAGTTCCCCGTTGCGCTGTCCGCGGCTCCGGCACGGGAGAAGGCGCGCGAGACGCGCGGCGACATTCGCTTCGGGGCCATCGCGACGGCGCAGCAACTGCTCCTGGAACTTTCCCCGGAACGCCTCGGCGGCGGGTGGAACCTGGACCGGGGTTCGAGGAACGAGCACCGCGAGCTGGTCCCACAACGGCCCAACCTCCTCGAGGCCGCCGGCGACCCCCCCATCATGTTCCTGATCGACCCCGGGCAGATGGAGGTCATCACCGGCGCCCTGCGGACCAGGGCGCCGGGCCTTTACCGGGCCTGGTTAGCCTTCTGGTACACCGTCGGGGACCGCGAGTACGAGGGGCCGAGGGCTGCCATCGCGGTGGTGCAGTTCGATGATGCGGAGGCGCGTGATGGACAGGCGGGCCGAAGGTAACTGCGTTCAGGCTGACGACCACGGCCAGGCGGAGGCTCATGCCTCTGGGCAGGGGATGACCCTGGCCGAATGCCGCCTCGGCCATGAGCTGGCAACCGGGAGACCGGCAGTCGTTTGGATCGACTCGCGCTTTACGGCCCGGTTTCCGCCGTTCTCGGGGGTTCCCGTATCAACGCGGACCGTGCTGGACGTCCTCGTTCGCCTCGGGGAGCGCGCACGCGACGTCCTGCTCATCAGCGACGGCAACATGAGTCATGCCATTTCTTTGGTGCGGGTGACGGCCCCGCCGGGCGAAAGCCCGCGGCTTCATTTCATGGATCCGTGGGGCGAGGAGCGCGGCTCCTTCCTGGAGCCCGGCAGGAACCTGGCCGGGGTCCGGGCACGGAGGGAAGGCGGCGGCGTTTTTTCGATCACCCTGGAGGAGGCCGGCGAAGTGCTCGTCGCGATGATCCAGGGGACGTGCCACGGCTTCGGCAGGGCCCGTCGAAAGCGCTACGATTCTCTCGCGGCCACCGATCTGTTCCAATGGTTCCGCCTGGGCGAGGTCGGGCGGGGGGAGGCGATTCAGGGATTAACCCCGATCCTCTGCAGACCGCCCAAAACTGGGGAGCACATCGACCTCGTGTTCTTCGTCGATGGCGCCGGCCTGGTAAGCGCCGCTTCCTGGATCGCCGACTTGAGCTGGTTTTTTTCCGACGTAACGAATCTGTGGGTAGCGGCGGACCTCGCGGCGAGCCTGCTTGTAACCCTGGACGCGGAACAAAACGGTCTTTGCCGGACGACGCAGCTACAGATGGCCCTGCTCCTGGCCTCGGCCTGTGCGGCCGAGCAGCCTCCGGTCAGCCTCATCCTTTGTGAAATCCGAGGAGCCCTCGGGAGGGCCACCCTCGACGGCCGGGTCCGCATCGGCCTAAACGTCAACTGTGACTGGTAAAGCAATCGTGACGAGAACGCGCCGACGTGTTTCCACGGCCGAGCTCAGGCCGCTACGCCCCGGGTATGGACGACACGCGGTCACGTCCATCCCGATCGGCACAGACAAGGCAGGTCGCAAAGGAGCGCATCCCGCACGCGGCGGCCCGAGTCCGGGCGCTACCCCCCCTCGAGTTGCTTTGCCGTTTCGACACCGGCTGCCGTCGGACCGACACGGCGTTGCGACGGGACGTTGCTCCTGGTTCGGTGGATGAGCCCGGCCTCCTCCAGGTTGTTCAGCCAACCCCCGATGCTGCGGTGTCCGACCAGCCTGCGCAATTCGTTGTATCCCAGGGAGTCCACTGGAAGCCGGGCGCACTCCCTGACCAGCGAGACAAGGATCGCCGTTGGGATCGCATCACCTGCGCGGAAGATGGCTCCGAAACGGGGTGATAGCCGCGACAGGCCTGGCGGCGCACTGGCACGTCGCTCAAGCCAAGCGTCCGCACGTTCCAGTCTGACGAGCGCAGCCTCCGCGAGCGGCGTTGACTCCCTCTGAAAAAGGCTGGCTGCTAGTTCTACTGTAACCCTTTTTCCTGGTCTTGCAGCTGGCCTTGGGATAGGTTGACGGAAGGGGTAACGCGGGAGGACCATCCATGTCCCGTCTCCTGGAACACCCCGCGGCGCAGGCGCTG
>Ga0116223_10002219_pt1 | contig 18489 bp, 15 predicted proteins | sample Sb_taG_3_FD_90092 | JGI IMG/M metagenome (GOLD analysis project Ga0116223, IMG submission 90092) | Peat soil microbial communities from Weissenstadt, Germany - Sb_50d_a_PC metaG | ecosystem: Environmental > Terrestrial > Soil > Wetlands > Peat | place: Germany: Weissenstadt | collected 2010-09-21 | reverse complement strand
GATCACGGGCCTGTTGTTCAAGATCGCTGCCATTCCGTTTCACCAGTGGGCTCCTGACGCCTATGAAGGCGCGCCCACCAGCATTACCGGATTCATGTCGGTCGCCGTCAAGGCCGCCGGATGGGCCATGCTGCTGCGCATCCTGGTCATCGGACTCATGCCCATGCGTCCCATCTGGGTTCCCGTGCTGGTCTTCGTCTCCATCGCGACGATGACTGGCGCCAACTTCGCCGCGCTGACTCAGACCAATACAAAGCGCCTGCTGGCCTATTCCTCGATCGCCCATGTCGGCTATATGCTGCTCGGGCTGATCGCCGGAACTGCGACGCAACTCAACGCCGACGGTATCAAGGGCATCCTGATCTATTTGCTGGTGTACACCTTTATGAACCTGGGCGCGTTTGCGGTGATCACTTCGCTGCGTCACCGCAACGTGATTGGCGACGAACTCGACGATCTCAACGGACTCTACTCGCGCGCGCCGGTCGAAGCCGTGCTGATGCTGGTGTTCATGCTGTCGCTGGCGGGCATCCCGCCGCTGGCCGGATTCTGGGGGAAATATTTCATCTTCCTGAGCCTGGTCTCGACTGGCCACTACGCGCTGGCTTCGCTGGGCGTGCTCTATTCCGTCTTTGGCCTCTACTACTACCTGAAGATCGCCAACGCGATGTTCATGGGCAAGGTGGAAAAGGGCGAAGAGAGACTGCCCGTCAGCTGGAGCATGCGCGCCGCTATTGCGGTGACCGGTATTGCCACGCTCTACATTGGGCTGCTGCCGAACAGCTTCATCGAGCTGGTGAACTGGGCGCTGGGGATTGCGCAGAATCCGAGTGTGGCCAGGCTTACGCACTGAGAGTGCTCGCGGGCTGACGTGAGGAATAGTGGAGACATCTGTTCATACCCATTCCATTCAGGACTGCATAGGTTCTTCGCTTCGCTCAGAATGACAACGATCGTGGTGGGAGCGGCCGCGCTTCGCGCAGGCCGGACGGCCGAGGCGGCCATCGCCACACGAGCATGTTCACGCGTAGAATCGATTGCGACTGCACCTGACCCATGCCGCCTCCCACTCCACCCGATGATCAGAATTCTAATCAGAAGAAGAATTTCTGGCTGCAATTCGCCCGCTACAGCCAACTTGCGTTCGTCCTCCCCGCGGCGCTCGTCGTGGGATGGCTGATCGGCGCCGCGCTCGACCGGTGGTTGCATACGACATGGATTTACCTGGCTGGTATTCTCCTCGGCATCGCCGCCGGCTTCATCGAACTCATCCGTACTGCGCTCCGCGACACCAAGTAACGGGTGTCAGGGATCGAAAACGCCCCACGCGAGTATCAGCATCGCTTACCATGTCTCTTGGCGAGTGCCGCGATGCCCAGCGAGCCATCCCAAACCGGACTCAGCACGGTGCCCGACAGCGTGGCCGAGCGCTTCTACTCAGGAGCCCTCGATCGCATCCGCCGCTTCATGGCCGCTCTCGCTGCGCCCCTGGTCGCAGTAGCGTGGTGGCGCTTCGGCATGCGATCTGCCGTCGGGCTTGGCGTCGGATGTGTCATTGCTTTCGTGAATTTCTATTGGCTGAAACGCGTCATCAACGGTTTCGTCGATCGCGCTGCCGGCGCGCCGGCATCCCAATCCGGAGACGGAATCGTAGCGCGATTTCTGCTGCGCTACATTTTGATGGCCATCGGTGCCTATGTTATATTGACTGTTTCACCCGCGAGCCTGAATGGGCTTCTTGCGGGCTTATTTTTGCCCGTTGCGGGGATAGCCTGCGAAGCCGTCTACGAGGTCTACGGAGCCTTAGTTCGGGGAATGTAGGGCGCAGTTGAGGGTGCAAGGCCGGACCCATTGGGACAAAGCGAGTAGGTAGAAGGTTCTTATGCCTGAACAACTCTGGGTTACCGAAATCCTGAACCATCTGTTCGCAGGCCCGGTCGTCTGGCTGCTCCACAAGTTCTCCATCGAGCCCAAATATCCGGCTGCACCCATTCCAAATTCGCTCGCTATGGAGTTGCTGGTCTTCGCGTTTCTGCTGATCCTGTTTTTTCTGGTGCGCTCGCGTCTTTCCGTGGAGAGTCCTGGAGGCCTGCAACACGCTTTCGAGGTCGTGGAAGGGCTCATTCAGAACCAGAGCAACGAGATTATCGGCCACCACAGCGAAAGCTACACTCCGTTTCTGGCTACGCTTGTATTCTTTATTCTGTCCTGCAACCTCATCGGCGTGATCCCTGGCTTCGAGTCGCCCACCGCCGTGCCGGTCGTGCCGCTAGGATGCGCGCTTTGCGCCTTCGCGTATTACCAGTTTCAGGGATTCAAGCATGCGGGGTTCAGTTACCTGAAGCACTTTGCGGGTCCCATGCCAGCACTGGCACCGCTGATGATTCCGATCGAGTTGATTAGCCACCTCGCCCGGGTGCTCTCGCTGACGATCCGTCTTTTCGCGAATATGTTCGCCGGCGACATGGTCACGCTGGTTTTCTTTTCGCTGGTCCCGATCGGCGTACCGATTCTGTTTCTGGGGCTGCACGTCGGCGTGTCGCTGCTGCAGACCTACATTTTCGTGCTGCTGACCACCGTCTATTTGCAAGGCGCGGTCGCCGACGAGCACTGAGTTGTGCGACACGATGTTCGAATTTGGCTCGGCCGTTCAGCGTGAGGGCGTCTGCAAGGGATGACGTCAACCACCCACTGGCGGCAATTCATACTAAGGAGAAACACAATGCGTACACTGAGTAAGCTGTTCCTGGTACTGTCCGCGCTTTCGTTCGCCGTCCCGGCCTTTGCGCAGGGCGGAACTTCCGGCGGAGCCGTCAACTGGGTCGCAATTGCCGCTGGATTCTCGATGGCCTTTGCCTCGGGCATCTGCGCTCTGGCACAAGGCAAGGCAACTGCCGCTGCTGCTGAAGGACTCGCGCGCAATCCCGCGGCCCGTCCCGGCATCCAGCTGGCTCTGATCCTGGGCCTTGCCCTGATCGAGTCACTCGCTCTCTACACTCTGGTCATCATCTTCGCCAAGGTGAAGTAGCGGAGTGCGAGGGCGAGACGCCCCTTCGGCAAGCTCAGGGCAGGCTGCCAGCGCTACAAGATGAAAGCCTCTGCTTGCGCAGAGGCTTTTGTATTTGAAAGCTAAGAGCTAAAGGCTAAGAGGCAAAAGCTGCTTCGCTACACCTTGCGCTCGCCGCTCCATTCTTGTCCCCGGCTCTGGGGAGCGTTGTTCAGCGCGTCCACCAGCATGCGGCGGAGGCGGAAGCGGCTCTCCAGGTCGGTGTTCACAATCTCGAATCCTACTTCGTTCACCCGTGCCCGCCGCAGCAGCACATGGGCGCGAATTTTCGAACGCATTCCGACGGAGATTTCCAAATCCGCCTCGCTGCCGATGCGGAGGTTGTCTTCCTTTGTGCCCATGCCGCCGCCCAGGCTCAGCTCGCGAATCAGAATCCTCGACTTGCCCCACGAACTGCCGATCGTTGCCACTACGGTTTTGGCCAGCACCATGCGCTCGTAGCGCCGTTGCCGGACCCAGGGGCAGGCCGGAGCCATATCGAGCGGAGCGATCGCGAGTTCGGCCGGCTCAAGCCCGCTGTCGGACAGAACCTGCGAACTGTAGCGCGGATCGGTCTTGGACAAAGCCTGCGCTGCCGCAATCCTCAACTCTCGGTGATGCACCCAGCCAAAGGTCTTTTTGGATTCCAAAATTTCACGCAGGATGCCCACAGCCTCAGGATCCTTCAAACGTCCCAGCGACTCAATCGCCTTGAGCTGCACGTAGGGCGATCGTGAAGCCGCTTCCCCCGGCCGCGCCATGGCAATCAGCGGCGGCGTAGCGGTAACGTCTCCGCTCATTCCGATTTCGTCCACGGCCTCGGGCAACACCAGCGGATCGAGAATCTCGGCCAGCTCCAGCAGCGTACGCCCGCGATCCGGAGCCGCGCCATAGGCAATCTGCCGCACCACAATATCGTGATAGAAACGATTCCACTCCGGCATGCGAGAGGGCAGCAGTTCCAGAAGCGTTCCCACATCGAGCCGGCTCACCAATCCCACCGCACCTGAGGCCTGGCGTGGCTGCCCAGTGCGCAAAATCTCACGCAGCTGCGCCAGAACTGGAGATCCTAACTGGGTCACCAGTTCGATCATGCGGTCGCATTCGTCGCGCCGCATGCAGCGGAAAAAGCGATCCGCCAGATGCTCCGCGCCGGTATGGCTGGTGCGCCGCAGCACCGACAACATATCGGGAGGAATCGGTTCCATCTGGAGCGCTTCCTCGATGAACTCGGGCAGCCGGTTTTCCACGCCCACCCGGGGACGCAGATCGCTCATCAGCACCGGGCGCTCGACACTGATCAGTTCCATGCCGGCGCACACCTCGTTGACCGCGGCGAAATTCTTGGCCGAGCTCGCTTCCTGGCTCAAGCGCACGAACGCCGCGCTGAACAGGCTCTGCAGCTCCGAGTCTTTCTCGGCGATGAGTTGCTCGCTCAATTTGTGGATGGCCTGCCCCATGGGCTGACCGCCGAGCCGCGCGTAGAGGTCGGCCAGCTGGCTCAGACCAATCGCTGTCCGGCGGCGCGGTTCCGCATCTTTCGCGCCCAGGCAATTGGAATAGTTATTGAGTATGTCGCTCGCGCTCTGTTTGTCGTCGCGGTCGAGCAGCACTTCCACGAACTGCCGCAGGTTGCGCGGCGGCACGCAGGGCGCCTCGTGCGACATCAAAACGCTCTTCTTGCCCGACTCCGGCACCTCCGCCCAGAACATGCGGTCCAGGATGTCGGCGTGCGACTCCACCAGAATCCCGGCCTTGCTCATCTTGTCTTCCTGCAATTTCAGGATGGAGCGCAGGGAGTCCATCTGACGGCTCATGTGCTCCATCATCTGGTGAACGGCGTTGACCTTGACTTCGCCCTTTTGATAGCGCTCCAGGGCAAAACGGATCGCCATGTGCTCGGCGGCCTTCATCAGCAGCGGAGTGTCTTCCTCTTCTGCCGTCGCAGCCTTTGCCGCCAGACTTCCCAGCAACTGCTGCAGGTTCAGGCGCGTATTGGGATCGGCCTGGGTCAGTTCTTTCTGAATGTCTTCTTCTTTGACGTTCGGATCCGTCTGCACTTGCCCGAAGCGCGTCAGCAACCGGATGGCCTGAATGACTTCCTGTTCCTGTAGAGGAACCATACCGCCTGTCCAGGCCGGAGCCGCCCCGGCTGCGGTACCGCCTGCAGTCCCGATCGGAGTGCCGTCTGGAACCCATCTTCCCTTGCCTGTGCCTGGCAAAGCGTTGGGAACGCTCCCTAGCGGGACCATGGGAACTCCGCCCGGCGAGACCTGTCCGCCACCGGAGTTCGCGCCTTCGGCCGCCGCAATCAACTGCAACAACTTCTGCGGATCATTCAGCCACTGCTTGAACTCAGGCCCCAGGGTCTGGGCCGCGATCTGCGCGGCTATACTCACATCGCCGGTCAGCGGATCGGCCGCCACAAACTTCACTTCATTGATCTTGATGGTGCCGCCGTTTTTGTTCGCGGCCAGAGCTTCTTTAATTTGTTTCGATACGTCCTGCGCCTTCGATCCCCCGACGGTGAAAGCTCGCACCAGGCGAACGAAGTCTTCCTCGGTCACTTCTTTGGAGAAGTGCAGGCTGGCAAGTCCTGCGGTATTCAACAGAGTGGCGAAACTTCGCTCAGCGTTTCCTGCTTCCAGCGGAATCCCATCCAGCAGCAACTTGTTGTCGGACACGCCCAGCAGGAAGCCCTGGTCCCCGGTTGTGGGCAAACCCTGCTGCAACTCTTTCCACGTGGTTTCGAATTGCGCCTCTGTGCGCTTGTGCCCATAGCCATACATCCGCGCGTACTTGATCAGGATGTTGAGGCTATGCACAAACGCCCGTGCTGAGGCGGCACGCGCACCTTGCGATGTGTTTGCGGCAGAGATAGGAAGCTCCTCGAAAACGCAAGATTGAAGCTCAAGGGTAAAGCGAAAAGGTAAGGGGTTAAACGTTACGGAGGTAATAAGAGGGGACCCAGACGACGCCCGTAAGGGCATGCCCCTGAAAACCCGGCTTCCGGCCCTCGGCTCTCGGCCTCCGGAGCTAGCTTGTCCTCGAGGTCTGCGGCTAACCGGGACGCCGAATGGCGGGAGCCGAGACTCTTGTGGACTGGTGAGGTTTCCTTCGTGTTCGCACACAAACGAGCGGGTGACGTGGACCAGCGTGTAAGCGCCATCTTCAGTAGAATGATCGCGGACGATTTGGTGCGATTAGAGCCTTGAAGACTGCCGCGAAAACTACGGGGCTACGGTACTGGATGGCACGCGTGCTGGAAGAGTGCGAGCACGTTGCGGCCGAGTTCGGCGCGGATCCGGTGCACGATTTGCGGGTTTCGCTGCGGCGTTGCCGCTCTATGGCCGATGGGATGATGGCCATGGATCCGGATCGCGACTGGAAGGCCATGAAGAAGGCCGGGAAGCGGCTGTTCCAGCGCCTGGGGGCGTTGCGCGACGTGCAGATCATGATGGAGTGGATTGAGAAGCTGCATCCGAGCCCGATTGAGGCAGATGGGGTTGTTGCGTCCCCCGAGGTTTCTGCAGACGGCGGCAGCGCGGGCGACTCGCCCGCGCCCACACGGACCCTGCGTGATCCCGCGGCAGGCGCGCTGCTTCAGATTCTGAGAGGGCGCGAAATTGAGCAGAAGCGTGAGGCCCGCGCGGCTTTGGACGAATTCGACCGCAAACAGTGGCGGCAATGGAGCAAGTCGTTGCCGCTGCGGGCGGGGCGCATTCGACCGGGCAGCGGGGTGTTTAAGCATCTGGCACTGGAGCGCTGGACGGCGGCGCGCGAACTACATACCCGCGCCATGCGCAATCGATCCCAGATTGCGTTTCACACGCTGCGCATTGGGATCAAACGGTTTCGCTACATCGTAGAGAATTTTCTGCCCGTCGAGCACAAAGCGTGGAGCAACGACCTGAAGCACATGCAGGATCTGCTGGGCGAGGTGCACGATCTCGATGTATTGTGGGCGACCGCGCTGGCGTGCCACATTTTCCCGGACGAGGAGTCTCGTAAGAGTTGGCATGCGCAGATCGTTGAGGAACGTACGAAGCGGATTGAGGAGTATCGCGAAAGAACGGTTGGGCCGGATTCGCTGTGGAACGTGTGGCGTGCCGGGCTGCCGCAGGGCAGGCAGATTCAGGCGATGGCCACGCAGCGGATGATGCTGTGGGCGAAGGCGCTGGATCCGGATTTCGTGCATTCCGAACGGGTGTCACGGCTTGCCGTGGAACTTTATGATGGGCTGCTGGCGGCGGGGCTGCTGGAATCATCGAATGGCGCCGACGCGCGGCCCAGCCTGCGAATTGCCGCAATGCTGCACGATGTGGGCAAGGCGGAGGGGAACAAGGGACATCACAAGGCTTCGTTCGAGTTGATTCGGAGCCACAGTAATCCGTTGGGATGGAATCCGGAATATCTGCGGCGGGCGGCGGTGCTGGCGCGGTTTCACGCGGGGGCGCTGCCTACGCGGAGCCACAAAGCGTTGCGTGACCTGCTACCGGAGGAGCAGAAGATCACGATTCAACTGGCCGCGATCCTGCGATTGGCGAACGCTTTCGACGCGGCGCACGACGGCCACATCCGGCGCGTGAAGATCGAGAATGTCGAGGCGGGAAAGCGGCGGACGAATGGATTCCTGCGTAAGTCCGTGAAGCTGGGGCCGAACGAAGCGCTGGTCATCGGCGCGGAGGGCTTTGTGGCGGGAAGTCCGACCGCGCAAGTTATTGCGGCGGAGAGGTATTTGCTGGAAACGGTGCTGCGGAGGCCGGTGGTGGTGAGGGCGATGAAGGCGGCAGTGCCTCGGCGAGTTGCCGTGGAGGCGAAGAGAATCGCATCGTGATGCACGCGATCACGTTCTTGGTGATGTTGGCTGTCCTGTTTCTTCTCGGCGGGTCAACATTTGTCAGGAAATTTCTTCGCGGCTTTTTCCGGGGCGTCGATCTTTATGTCTTGTTGACGGTTGAGGGGAAAACCTTCGCCTACAAGAATCCCAGGGGCGCGATCGGGCTGGACGACACGCCGCTCGCGATGGTTCCGTACGAGATTCTGGCTTCCGATCAGTTCGAAACCTACTATAACGTGTGCTGGTGGGACGGCGGAACGCTGCTGCGATGCGAACACTCGTTTCATCACACCGAAGAAAACGCGCGCTACTGCGACAAGAACGCTGAGGGGACTATGATCGGGAAGGTTTTGGAAGAGCGATGAATCTTGGTCAATGCGCCTGTGTCATTTCTGAGGAAGCGACGCAGTCACTTTCTGCAGTGATCGTTTCGGGTTACAAATGCATACATCTATGACTCACGCGCAACTGGTGGAACGGGCGGTGCGGTGGCTGCGCAGCTATCGCTGCGGGGTGGTGCTGTCGGAGCAGGCTTGCGTCAGCGGCGAGATGCCGGACGCCATTGGATGGAAGCGGGCCAGCCATTCGGTGCTGGTGGAATGCAAGGTGACGCGGGCGGATTTTCTGGCGGACCGCGCGAAACCTTTTCGCGTTAAGCCCGAGCAGGGAGTGGGGAGTGAGCGGTTCTATTTGACTCCGCCGGGGTTGGTGAAGGTTGAGGAGCTGACGGCGGGTTGGGGATTGATCGAGGTTCGGCGCGGACGGATCGAGATGGTGCAGGCCTCGGCGAAGAATCTGCGGACGGCTACGGGATTTCGTTATGAAATGAATCTGCTGCTGGCTAGCTTGCGGCGGGTTGAGGTGAGGATTGAACCGCAGAGTATTACGGATTTTCTGAAGTGGAAGAACCGGATGGCTGAGTACAATCGCGGGACGCTGCCGGAGGGATTGGAAGCCGCCGAAGAAGAGTTGAATGTTTTCCTGGAGCCGGAAGTGCCGTGCTGATGCGTGGGGGGAGATCTTTCGCCCCTTCGGGGCTGACTCATCTTTCCATTTTGTCACCCACGGCTGACGCCGTGGGCTGCATTCTTTCGCCGCTTCGCGGCTGGAACTGGGGCGCCGGTTACGGCTTGGGGCGAACGACGTTTTTGCGATTTTGCCGTGCGGGGGCGAGACGCCCCTTCGACAAGCTCAGGGCAGGCTGCCGCAACAGCCGGCGGGACCCTTCGACCTCGCTCTGTCGAAAATCCCCACTTCTCGCGCAAAAGAACGCGCGAGAAATGGGGCACCCGGATTTTCATCGCGTCCGGTGGGCCAAAGGCCCAGGTGCACTCAGGGCAGGGTGCCGGCGCTACTTTTTGCCGTGCTACAAAAAGAAAACCGGGCTGGTTGGCCCGGCTTCTTCTGCGTCGAGTTGGATGCGGTTACATCACAGCGCGGCGCGACAGGCGCTGAGGGTGCTTTCGCTCCTCAGAGCGAGTCCACAGATCGAAAGATCTGACCAGCAAGAGGAAACCGACAGGCGGGTGGGTGCAAACGGGGTGCCATGCATCTATTCGTTTCGATGCGGCCAGCTAAGTGATTGTAATGATTGCAGTTATTTGGATACGGATGCGGTGCGCTCCTGACCTGTTCCTATCTCTGCCTGACGGCGCAAGCGCAAAGTCTTGCAACAAGTTGCACATGAAGTTGTGCATCACCAAGAAGACTTCGGTTGCGCGGGCAGAGACGTAGCGAGCTACGTCTCTACGTTTGCGAACGGATGCTGCACACATTCTCCGCTATAATTTCCGGCACTTATGTCTCTGACTTCCGGCGCTCGCCTTGGTCCGTATGAAGTGATTTCTGCGGCCGGAGCTGGAGGCATGGGCGAGGTGTATCGCGCCCGCGATACGCGACTCGACCGCACGGTTGCGATCAAGATTCTGCCAGCACATCTTTCCGACAATCCTGAGGCCAAGCAACGCTTCGATCGCGAGGCGCGGGCGATCTCGTCGCTGAACCATCCCAACATCTGCACGCTGTATGACATTGGCCACCAGGACGGGATGGACTATCTCGTCATGGAGTTTCTGGAGGGCGAGACGCTGGCGGCGCGGCTGACGAAGGGACCGCTGGCTCCGGAGCAGGTGCTGAAGTATGGGATTGAAATCTGCGAGGGGCTGGAGAAGGCGCACAAGACGGGAGTGATCCACCGCGACCTGAAGCCGGGGAACATCATGCTGACGAAGGCGGGAGCGAAGCTGATGGACTTCGGGCTGGCTAAGGCGGTGACGGGTCCGCCACCATCTTCGGGACTGACGGCGACGCTGGATGGAGCTTGGAGCGGCGGGAGCGGCGAGGGCGCACGCGCGTCACAGAATCCGCTGACGGCGCGGGGCATGATTGTGGGTACATTCCAGTACATGTCGACCGAGCAGATCGAAGGGAAAGAAGCGGAGGCGCGGTCCGACATTTTTGCGCTGGGCGCGGTGCTGTACGAGATGGCGACGGGCATCAAGGCGTTTAATGGCAAGACGCAGGCGAGCGTGGTGGCGGCGATTCTGGCGTCGGAGCCGCAGCCGATTTCGGTGGTGCGTCCCATGTCGCCGCCGGCGCTGGATCGGGTGGTGAAAGTCTGTCTGGCGAAGGATCCCGACGAGCGTTTTCAAAGCGTTCATGATCTGAAATTGCAGCTGATGTGGATTGTGGAGGGCGGGTCGCAAGCGGGAGTGCCTGCGCCGGTGGCGGCGCGCAGGAAGAATCGCGAACGGGGGTTGATCGCGGCGGTGGCGTTGTGTGGGCTTTTGGCAGCAGGCGGCATTGCGGGGTCCGTGATTTTTTCGAAGAAGGCGGAAAGTTTCCGAAAGGTAGTGCGGGCGCAGATCGGCGCACCCGAGCATTACTCCTTCACTTCGCTGAATAACAGCAACCATGTTGCGATTTCGCCCGACGGCAGCAGCATTGCGTTCATTGCCGAAGGAGAAGGCAAACAGTTTCTTTTTGTGCGGCCGCTGCAAGCCGCCGCGGCGCAGCCTCTGGCTGGAACGGAAGGCGCGTATTATCCGTTCTGGTCGCCCGACAGCAAGTTCCTCGGTTTCTTCGCGGGCGGGAAACTGAAAAAGGTGGAAGCCTCCGGCGGCGTGGTGCAGACCCTGTGCGATTCCCCGTTCGGGCGTGGAGGCAGCTGGAACCGCGACGGAGTAATTCTGTTCACGCCGGGAATTCATGACGTGATCTACCGCGTGCCGGATGGCGGCGGCCAACCGGTGGCCGTGACCAAGGTGAAAAAGCCGGGTGTCTACGCTGGCGGTCGCTGGCCCTACTTTCTGCCGGATGGAAAACATTTTCTGTACGTGGGAACCGAAGGCGACGATTTCCGCGGCAAGCTCTACGCCGCCTCGCTCGATTCTCCGGAAGCGAAGCTGATCGTGGACAACAACAGCGCCGCCGTCTACGCCAACGGATATATTTTTTTTGCCAAGGATGGCAACCTGGTGGCGCAGCCCTTTGATCTGGACCGTTTGACGGTAAGCGGAAACCCAGTCCCGGTGGCGCCGAAGGTGGACTACATCGAAGCCAAGTCTCAGGGCAATTTTTCAGCCTCCGAGAATGGAGTGCTGGTCTATCGCGGTGCCTATTCGACCCCGAGCCGCCTGGTGTGGCTGGACCGCAGCGGCAAGCAAATCGCGACGCTGGGAGAGCCGGGAAACTACGGACTCCCGCGGCTGTCGCCCGATGGCCGAACGGTTGCCATTCCCCGCGAGGACGCTACGGATGCCGGCAAGAACGATCTGTGGCTCCTGGAAGTGCAGCGGGGAATTTTCTCCCGCCTGACCTTCCATCCGGCGTTCGGCTACAGTGCGGTCTGGTCGCCCGACGACAGCCGCCTGGCGGTTGCAGCGCTGGGCACGAAGGTCCAGATCATGCCCGCCAATGGGAGCGGAACACCACTTACCGCGTCCGACGATCAGGTGTCGAGGGTCGGGGATTGGTCGCCGGATGGACACACGATAATCGTACAGCAGCAGAATTCCAGCACGGGGATGGATGTCATGTCGCTGCCGGTTGCGGAGAAGCCGCAGTCCCTGACGCCGCTGCTGAATTCGCAGTTTGACGAGATATTCCCCAGGCTGTCTCCCGACGGCCGCTGGCTGGCCTACATCTCCAACGAAAGCGGGCGTGGAGAAGTTTATGTGGTACCGTTTCCGGGCCGGGGCGGACGCTGGCAGATTTCCAATAACGGAGTCACGATGGGCGTCCCGGGAATCACCTGGAGCTGGGATGGGAAGCAGCTCTACTTTCGCGATTCGGCAGGCGGGCTGATGGCGGTCGACGTTCAACCGCAGGGCAGCGAGTTTCACTCCGGGGCGCCGCGGCAGATTTTTATGGCGACGGGGGGCGTGCGGCCGATCGATACCGCCCCGGACGGGCGGATTCTGGTGGCGCTGCAGGCTGAGCAGGAAGTTTCTTCGCCGATCACACTGGTGCTGAACTGGGACGCGGAGATGAAGAAGTAAGGGTGCGACCCACTGTCGGCTTTGCTCGACGGACAGCCGAGGGCGGCTGTCCCAACATTCTGACAACTTCACATATCTCGGCGGCCTTCCATCGCTTTCAGCATGGTGATTTCATCGGTGTATTCGATGTCGCTGCCGACGGGGATGCCCATGGCGATGCGGGTGACTTTTACGCCGGCGCGCTTGAGTTGCTGAGAAAGATAGGTGGCGGTGGCTTCGCCTTCGACGGTGGGGTTGGTAGCGACGATCACTTCGTCGACGTTGCCGGCGTCGACGCGGGTGATGAGGTTCGAGATGCGCAGTTGCTCGGGCCCGATGCCGTGCAAGGGCGAGATGGCGCCGTGCAGGACGTGAAAGACTCCGTTGAAGTGCTTGGTCTTTTCGATGGCGGCGATGTTGGTGGGCTCTTCGACCACGCAGACCAGGCGCTGGTTGCGGGTGGCGCTGGTGCAGTAGACGCAGGGGTCGACGTCGGTGATGTTGTTGCACACCGAGCACAGACGGAGGTTGGCCTTGACGTCGCGCACCGCGGTGGCGAGGGCTTCGGCGTCTTCGTCGCTGGAGCGGAGGATGTAGAAGGCCAGGCGCTGCGCGCTCTTGGCGCCGACGCCGGGGAGCTTTTTCAGCTCGTCGATCAGGCGGGACATGGGTTCGGCGAATCGATTCATTGAGTAATTGGGTAATCGGGTAATTGCGTAATTGAAAACCCGGCTGAACGCATTGTAATTGATGGCCGCACCGCACCCTCAATTACACAATTACCAAATTTCCCAATTACTCAATCCTTAGAGACCGGGGATGCCGAGGCCGCCGAGCATGCCGCCGACGGTGGATTGCATTTGGGCGTCGACTTTGCGGGCGGCTTCGTTGACCGCGGCCAGGACCAGGTCCTGCAGCATTTCGACGTCGCCGGATTTCACGGCTTCGGGATCAATGCGCAGGCTGAGCAGTTGTTTGCGACCGTCCATTTTGGCGGTGACGGTGCCGCCGCCGGACGTGGCTTCGACGACCGTCGCCTGCATTTTTTTCTGCAGGTCTTCGTACTGCGATTTGGCTTTGGACATCAGGTCTTGCAGGTTGAATCCACCCATAGAACCTCACGTTTCAACTCTGACGCGCTCCTGTGGTCATCCTGAGCGCAACGAAGACCCTATGTAATTGATCGCTCGACGCAAATTGCATAGGTCCTTCGCTTCGCTCAGGATGACAAGGCTCATCGTTTTTCTCTGTAGTCGATCACGGTGCGAATTTCGGCGTTGAACTTTTCTTGCATGCGGCGGACCACCGGGTCTTGCTCGGCACGGCCTCGGCCGCTGGGGCCGGAGGGACGCGGACCGCCTCGGTTGGGTTTGTTTTCCTGGGAGGCTACAGTGGCGCCGGGAACCACCTTTAATTTTATGGGACGGCCCAGGGCGCCGCTGGCCGAGGCGATGGCCAGGCGTTTCGCATCCGGGCCGAGCGACATGTCGACCACGGTTTGCGACTCGGCGATTTTGATGACCAGTTCGTTGCCCTGGACGCTCCACTCTCCGGCGGAGAGCATGGACACCAGGATGCGCTGGTTGCCGTCGCTGAGGGCTTGCAGGACGGCGGTCTGCAGACGGTCGAGGTCGGGGCGCGCAGGCGATTGTGGCTCGGGAGCCGGCAGGTCCTCAGGCGCTAAAGCGCGTTCGTCAGCACTTCTAGCGGCACCCTTCGACTCGCTTCGCTCGCTCAGGGCAGGCTCAAAAACAGAACTCGTGCCCTTCCCCGATTCGTCGAGCACGGGCTGCATCGTCGCGCCCGCGGAGACGTAGCTAGCTGCGTCTCTACGATCGGGTACTGGATCTGGAACCGGCTGCGGGGCGGGCGCGGCGGAGCCCATGATCACGGGCTCGGAGTTGCTGGCTGCGGCTACGATTCGCGGGCCCGGTAGCGCGTTGTCGGATGTGGACTCCTGGCGCGGAGTGCCTTTGCGGGCGGAGTCGGCCGCGAAGGGGGAAATGAAATTTTGACGCGGAGCTTGACCTGGCTCTGGGCGGCGCGTTTCGGCGCTCGACGAGCTGCCGACTATCGCTGGTCTTGCTGAAGGGCGCTGGGCGGCGGTTGCGGGGGCGGCGGCCACGTCGCTAAGCAACTGCTCGATGGGCAGAAGCTTTTGCGCGTGAGCCATTTTCAGCAGGCCGAGTTCGAGGTGGAAGCGTTGCTCCTGTTTGTATCCCAGCTCGCCGTGGGTGCGCAGCATGATCTGGAGATGGCGGGTGAGATCTTCCTCGCCGAACATTTCCGCGACGCGGGCAACGCGCTCGCGTTCTTCGCTGGAAATCTGCAGTAAAGAAGAATCTTTGCCGGCGATTCTCGCGACGGTGGCGTTGCGCAGGAAACGGACCATCTGGCGGGCGAAGTGGGTGGGGCTGTGGCCTTCGCTGATCAGATGATCGACCTGGCGGAGGATTTCTTCGCTGCGGCCCTCGGACACGGCCTGCATCACTTGTTCGAGGATGTGTGCCGGTGCGGCCCCGACAAGATTGCGGACGGAGTCTGCGGTGAGTTTCTCGTTGGACGACGCGATGGCCTGGTCGAGGATGGATAGCGCGTCACGCATGGAGCCGTCGCCGGCTTCGGCGAGCAGGGCGAGAGCATCGTCGTCGGCTTCGATCTTTTCGCGGGTGACCAGGTCGCGCAGCTGGGCGACGATGGCGTCGAACTTAACGGCGCGGAAACTGAAGTGCTGGCAGCGCGAGCGGATGGTTTGAGGAATATCCTCGGGCTGCGTGGTGGCCAGCATGAAGACGATGTGGTCGGGGGGCTCTTCCAACGTTTTGAGCAGGGCGTTGAAAGCCGCGTCGGTGATCTGGTGGGCTTCGTCGAGGATGTAGATTTTGAAGCGGTCGCGGGCCGGGCGATAGCGGGCAGCTTCGCGGAGCTCGCGGATTTCGTCGATGCCACGGTTGGTGGCGGCGTCGATTTCGATGACGTCGACGGCGTTGCCGGCGCGAATCTCGGTGCAGGATTCACAGATGCCGCAGGGCTCGGGGACGGGATGATCTTTGGAGCGGCAGTTCAGGGCCATGGCCAGAATGCGGGCGACGGTGGTTTTTCCGATGCCGCGGTGGCCGCTGAAGATGTAGCCGTGGGCGGAGCGTCCCTGCTCGATGGCGTTCTGCAGGGTGCGGGTGACGTGCTCTTGTCCGATGACTTCGGAGAATTTCTGGGGACGGTATTTGCGGGCCAGTACGGTATAACTCATGGGCGGAAGAAAGACGATTATACGGGATGCAGGCGGAGCTTGTTGCGTGTGAAATAACCTTCTACCGCCGAGGTCGCAGAGGACACCGAGGAACATGGAGTTGGAGTACTAATACTAATAAGGGAATATTGGCTATCTCAAGCGGGATCTAGCCGTCCGCAGGCTTGCTAACCTCGCCCGCACGCGCTACGCTGGTGCGTCAAGATCGCGTGCAGAATGCGGCTGTGGTGCGGAGTCTACGGCGGCCGCAAAGGAGCGTTGTGATGCAATTAAAACTGATGAAGCGAACGGTGGATGGGATTCTGGCCATTGAATGCAACGGGCGGATTGTGTTTGGGGAGGAGTCTTCCCTGCTGCGGGACGATGTGAAGAAGGCGATTGCGGACGGCAGCAAGCGCATCGTGTTGAACCTGGGCGAAGTGAACTACATCGATTCGGGTGGACTGGGCACACTGGTGGCCCTGCATATCGCGGCGCATAACGCCGGGGGCACGATCAAACTGGCAAACCTGAACAAGCGCGTGGGGGACTTGATGCAGGTTACCAAGCTGCTGACCGTGTTTGAAGTGCACAACTCGGAGTATGAGGCGCTAGAGGCTTTTCGGAAAGCGGCGTAGAGAGAATGACGACTTTCCGGACGAATTCCCGTCTGGATTACGCTTTAGTTTAGATGAAGGTCAAAATCCCCACCCTCTCGCAAAGGACGCGAGAAGGGTGGGGCACCCGGCCAAAAATGCAGATGGGACCGCAGCTGAGTAATCTGTTTTATCGTCCGCATGTCGAACACTTGTAGGGATCCCTTCGACTTCGCTCAGGGCAGGCTCTTCGACTTCGCTCAGGATGACAAGAAAAAAGAAGAAGACTGATACAGCTGGGGCGATGCGTCTGCGGATTGAGCAGACGGTGCGGGCGATTCCGCGGGGGAAAGTTTCGACGTACGGCGGGGTGGCGCGGGCAGCGGGGTTTCCGGGGGCGGCGCGGCAGGTGGCGGCGGCTTTGCGGCGCGGATTTGGATTGCCGTGGCAACGAGTGCTGGGGGCGGGCGGCGCGATCAAGTTGACGGGAGACTCGGCGATCGAGCAACGTTTGCGACTGGAGGCCGAGGGAGTGCGGTTTCGCGGGCGGCGGGTGGATATGAAAGCGCATGAGTGGAAGGTTGGGCGGATGAGCGGAGCGAGACGATCGGGAAAGTGATGTCCCCCGGCGGCTGAGGCGCGGCCAAGCTAACGAAGGTTATCGCAGCGCGGAAAGCGCTGCGCCACCCAAAGCCTGCGCTACCCAAAGTCAGAGCGCTCACAATCTGCCGGGCTGCGCCCGGCGGACAGCCGAGGGCGGCCGTCCCTACATGACCACACCTTACATCTACTTCTTGAATTGGGGGTCGATTTCTACCTGATATCCCGTGACCATTTTGTTGGTTTCGTTGGCCATGCCGACGACGGCCATTAATTCTTTGAACATGGCGTCGGTCATGCCTTTTTTCTGGGCCGACACCGTGTGCGAGGCGATGCAGTAGGGGCACTGGTTGGTGACGCTGACGGCGACGTAGATCATTTCTTTGGTGAGCGGGTCGAGGGCGCCGGGGGCCATGATCTGCTTGATGTCGTCCCAAGTGCGCTTGAGCGTGGCGGGATCGTGGGCGATGGCCTTCCAGAAATTATTGATCCAGTCGGTTTTGCGGGTGGCCATAATGTCGTCGTAGATGGCGCGGACTTCGGGGGTGGCGTCCTGGTATTCGATTAGGCCTAGGGTGGACATGGGGGGCTCCTAAGAAAATCAATTTTGGATAAGCGATAGTGGTTCAGGCGTCCCTACGTCGGGACGCAGTTGGATGATGCGGGGCTCACCCGGCGTTGGAAACGCCAGGCTATTCTCGGGCGTCCCTCGGGGGCGAGACGTAACAAGTTACATCTCTACGGCAACTGTCCGGCCAGCAACTTTCCCAACTGCGCTGCTGGAACCCTCACACCTACATAGAAATGGCCGAACAGGGCGTAGACGGCGCTGACTTCGTCGAAGCGCATTTCGTAGATCAGTTTTTTGAAGACCAGCGGATCGTCGGCGAACAGGTCGACGCCCCATTCCCAATCGTCGAAGCCGATGGAGCCGCTAATGATCTGTTTGACTTCTCCAGCGTAGCGGCGGCCGATCAGTCCATGATCGTTCATCTGGCGGGCGCGTTCTTCGATGGGGAGCTTGTACCAATTTTTGTCTTCACCGCGGCGACGGTCCATGGGATAGAAGCAGGCGTAACGATGCGGCGGAACCTCGGGGTAAAGGCGGGGGCGCATGGCTTCTTTATGACGGTCGAGTTTGCAGGCGATCTCGGCCTTCCACTGGTCGGAATGCGGCTCGATGCCTTGGTCGGTTAGCTCTTTATAAATTTTGAGAGTGGACTCGTAGAGGCCGAGTTCGATGATGGAGAGGTAGGACGAGGTGGGCTCGAGATAATCGCTGAGGCGCAGGTTGGCGAGTTGAAGTTCAGCCTGGTTGAGGGCGGTGAAGGATTCGCGGAAATGGATCAGCATCAGGTCGCCTTTGTGGCCGATGAGCGAGAACAGGGCGGACTGACCGGCGGAATTCTTCTCCATAGCAGAGAGCACGTCGGATGCTTCCTTGGCGATGGCCGACTTATCAGCTGCGGGCAGGGCGCGCCAGGCGGGCCAGCGGAAGCGCATCATCTGGTGCAGAACGCTGTAGCCTTCGGTGGTGAGCGGGACTGCCGGGACTTCCGTCGCGGCTTGTGGGCGAGGTGGGTGAGTGGTCGTCATGCGAGCCTCTTTCCGGACGGTGCTTCCGGACTGTGCTTCCGGGCAAAAGGCTATTGTACGCGGTGCGGCTGTGACCGGAAAATTCCGGAGCAACCGCGCGGGTT
>Ga0116223_10002218_pt1 | contig 18496 bp, 12 predicted proteins | sample Sb_taG_3_FD_90092 | JGI IMG/M metagenome (GOLD analysis project Ga0116223, IMG submission 90092) | Peat soil microbial communities from Weissenstadt, Germany - Sb_50d_a_PC metaG | ecosystem: Environmental > Terrestrial > Soil > Wetlands > Peat | place: Germany: Weissenstadt | collected 2010-09-21 | reverse complement strand
TGCCATGATCCGCACCAGTCGGCGGCTCCGAAGCTGATGCGTCAGTTCCTGCATCCTCCGTTCGCGGACAAATCGTGCGACCTGTGCCATGCGGCAGCCAGGGACGGAAAAGTTGTCCTGACCCAGACTGACGTGAAGTCGCTGTGCGTGACTTGCCACAGCGATCAGGCGGAAAAGATTGATAAGGCCAAAGTGCCGCATCCGGGAGCGGCCGGGGATTGCACAGACTGTCACAGTCCGCATGCCAGCCGCCAGCCAGGGCTCCCCAAGACCAACGCGGTCGATATCTGCCTGGGCTGCCACAGCGATCAGGCGGAGCAGGCAAAGAAGCACTTTCTGCATCAGCCCGCTTTCAAGCAGGGATGCGCGACCTGCCATGAACCCCACGGCGGCGAGAACGAGCACCTGTTGCGTGCGAAGGGCAACGCGCTATGCCTCGAATGCCATGGACCGGATTCAGCCCCGCAGAAGCTGGAAGCCGAGCACGTGCTGACCATCTTTAATGGCAAAGTGAAACTGCCCGAGGATTATTACCAGAGGAACAGAGTCGCGATCCTGCCGATACGGTACGGGATGGGCCATCCGGTGCTGGGGCACCCAGTCCAGGATCTTATGGACCCAACCGACCTGACAAAGGTCAAGACTCCGCTGAGCTGCCTGAGCTGTCACCAGCCCCACTCCTCCGCTCAAGCGGGACTTCTGGTGCAGGACCAGGCCAACACCATGGCATTCTGCGATACCTGTCACAAGAACAGGTTCGAAATGAAGAGTGTGGAACCTGTCAAGAAGGAACCAGTCAAGAAGTAAGTAGGAGCTGAGATGCCGACGCTAACTCGAATGCGAATTCGCAATGCTAACGCGATGATTGCCCTCCTGGTGGTTGTCGCTCTGACCCTGGCTGCGCCCCTCGCAGCGTTTGGCGACAAGAAAAAGAAGGAAAAAGCAGACGCCAACGCGCAGGCCCAGCAGAAGCCCCAATTCGACCTCTCGAAACTGGTCTGGCCGAGCCCGCCGAACATCGCACGCGTGAAGTATCTGGCCTACTACGCCGGCATGAAGATCGATTACACCGCGGAGACCACCAAGAAGAAGGCGAGTTGGATGGATCGGCTGGCGGGAGAGCAATCCAGCAGTGAGAAGTTTAACGTCAAGAGTTTTCCCTTCCAACTGCTGGGCCCCTACGGAATTGCGACTGACTCCAAGGGGTTGGTGTACGTTGCCGACCAGAAGGTGGGCGCGATTTTCATCTTCAACACTGAGACTCGTGATGTTCAGCTGATCCGCAACGGCTACGAAGCCCACTTCGGTTGGATCAACGGCCTGGCCATCGATGACGACGACCGGCTCTTCGTGTCGGACGGAAAGATGCACCGCGTCCTGATTTTCAACCCCAAGCATGAAGTCGAAGCGCAGATCAGCGAAAAGCTGGTGGATCCGGTCGGACTCGCACTCGACACGGAGAACCGCCTGCTCTATGTCGTGGATACGCAGCAGGATCAGGTCATTGTTTTCGATGCGGACTCGCTCGCCGAGTTGCGCCGGATCGGTACCGGCGGCAAGAATCACTGGCTGACCACACCGGGGGATTTCGGAGGACCGCAAGGCGTGGCTTTAGACGAAGACGGCAACGTCTACGTGACTGACACCATGAACAACCGGGTGGAGATTTTCGACGCGAGCGGCAAGTACATCAGCGAGTTCGGCAGGCACTGCGATGGCCCCGGATGCTTTGCGCGTCCCAAGGGCATTGCCGTCGACCGCGACGGCCACATCTGGGTGGCCGATACCATGAACGACACGCTTCAGGTCTTCAATCGAGAAGGCCAGTTGCTGACCTATCTGGGCGGTCACGGGCATTATCCCGGACAGTTCGAGGCTATCGTCGGGGTTGCCATCGACAAGCAGAACCGCGTATTCACCACCGAGCAGTATCCAGGACGGATGCAGATGTTCCGCTATGTGACCGATGCTGAGGCCGCGGCCGAGAAGACGCGCCAGGAAGAAGAACGAAAGAGCAAGGCCGAAGCCAGGAAGCAAGCCTCCCAGACGGCACCGCCAGGAACGCCCTCGGAAACTCCACAGAAACCGGCTGAGACGCCAGCGCCGAAGCCTCCCTCCAACGACGTGCCAACCAACGACGTGCCAAAGCCACGGCCTCCAGCGGGCAAGTAACCGCCGGAAGCTGCGAGCGCCGAGCGCTCTATGGCGCACAGTCCGTGCGGCATCTTTGTGATTCCAATCACAATTTGGGAAACCTGGACAACGGCAACACTGGGGTTTTTCACCAGTCGCAGTGTGGGAGAAGGCTCATCTTGGTGAATGCTGAATTTCTCAGTATCACCGGTTAATTCCTCAACCTCTTTTGGATCAATGAGTTGACCAGGTGATGAGATTTGAACAGCCCGCCGAGGTCCCGGCTGGCCACTTGCATAAGCATAGGTGGAGATGGAGTCCAAAGCTTATGAACCGGAAATTCCCGAAAAACGCGTGTCGGACCGGTTCCGGTGGAAGCTGTCTCCAAGCAATTCTTTCGTTTCAAGTCTTTCTAGAAAGGCAATCCAATTGGAGGATGGAGTTATGAAAAAGACGTTCTTAGCAGTGTTAGTAGTACTAGGCGTGGCCGGGTTGGCCATGGCCCAAATCGGTGCCGCACCGGCGACAGACGTCCTCGGCGCCCACCTCAACTACGGACGCGGTTGCGCTGCCTGCCACGCACCACACAGCGGCGCAGCGGGCAACGGCGCTCTCAAGACCGCCGACGCGACAACCGGCGACGCAGCTCTTTGGGGCCAGGACGTCGGCAGCCTGTACGGCAAGACCATTACGACCGGCAGCACAGACGGCAGCACCGGCTACACCGAAGTCCTGCCCGCGAACTTTAACGCTGGCACGCCTGACGTGACTGGACTGATCACCTGTCTCAGTTGCCATGACGGCAACTGGGCGACAGGCGCCATGATGAAGAATGCGGTCTATGAGACACTGCCCTCCAGCTATGGGACCTACAACACGATCCCGACGCTGCTCGGTAGGGACGGCTCAGGGGCCGGCAACTACCTCAACGATCACCCAGTGGGCCTGAACGCCACGGTTGGGTGCGGCGGCCAGTGGAACTGGGACTGCACCGAGACCAACGGCGTAATCTCGATGAACGGCCCGAATTCGTCCAGGTTCGTTACGAACTACGGGTTCTTCGTCAGCCTCAGCGCCTACAACAACACTGCGGTTGTGACCTGCACCACTTGCCATAACCAGCACCTGATGAATGTAGTCAGCGTGAAAACGGGAGCGAAGTCAGGTCTGCCCACCGGCTTCTACCAGACTATGTTCTTCATCCGCGCTCCTTACAACCCGGCCACCACGACCGCCGGAGCCAACCAGACCGCGCAATTCTGCCGCCAGTGCCATGGTGGAGAAGCGAACGAGATGAACAACGGCACAGCTGTAACTATCTTCTAGCTTGGCAAACGGGGAGGGAGCAATCTCTCCCCAATTTTTCCCATGTGGGGGGGATATGAAGCGCAAGACCTACATTCCGGCATTGATCCTGGTGACGATGATGGCGACGATGGTTGCCATGGGCTCGGCCCAGGTTGCTTCCCACGCTCCCACGCTTGGGTTGCAGCCGCAGACAAGTTCCTTTGCCCAACCCAGCAACAAGCCCGTGGCCCGGGTGAACGACGTGACCCTGACCGATCGCGATCTGCTGCGTGAGGAGTACACCATCTTTCCGTATGCGCGCCAGCACAACGGCAGCGTGCCCAAGGAAATGGAACCGCAAATTCGCCAGGGCGCAATGCAGATGATCATTTTTGAGGAGTTGGTGTACCAGGACGCGAAACGGCTCAAGCTGAACGTGCCGCCGGCCAAGCTGCAAAAGGCCGAAGCCGATTTCCGGCAGCAATTTTCCAATCCGGAGGAGTACCAACAGCTGCTGCGGGATGAATTTCAGGGATCCAAGACGTTGCTGCGCGAGAAGATTCGACGCTCACTGCTGATTGAAGAGCTGTTGAAGTCCGAGGTGGCAGACAAGGCGGAGGTTTCCGCCACGGAAGCCCGGGCGTATTACCAGAAGAATATTGCGCGCTACCGGTATCCCGAGTCATTCGCGATTCAGACAATTTCCATTCTCCCGCCCGACAAGGCCACCCCGGAACAGCTGAAAGAAGGGCGCAAGCGCGCTGACGATGCGCTGAAACAAGCCCAGGCTACGAAAGATGCCGAGGGATTCGGGCTGCTGGCGGAAAAGATTTCCGACGACGATTACCGCGTCATGATGGGCAACCATAAAGCCGTGCCGCGGGCGCAACTGGCGCCGCAGGTCGTGCAGGCGCTGCTGGCGCTGAAAGAGGGGCAGATTACCGGCCTCATCCAGCTTGACCAAGCGTACACCATCGTCCGCTTGAACCAACACATTTTGGCCGGAACGTACAAGTACGAGGATGTCAAAGATCAGCTCAAGAAGGAACTGAAGGAAAAAAAGACCAACCAGTTGCGCGCCGCCCTGGATAAGAGGTTGCGACAGAACGCGAAGATTGAAACTTTGTAGACATTGGAAGGGTTACTAACGTGTGTGTCGGTCTTCAATGGGCGGGTTGGGCGCTGGCTGGAATCCTGCTTCTGGCGATGCCGGCGGCAGGCCAGCTTGAGGTGGGCGACAATCTGAGCATGAACCTCAACGGCACCATGGGGTTCGGTTACTCGGCCGACTACGCGAATCTGTTCAGCTCCAGCCACAGTTTGTCCGGTTCCGCGACCGGCACCCTCGCCGGTTCGTACTACAATCCCAATTTCCTGTCATTTAACGTTTCTCCTTATTACGGGCAGTCGCGGGCTAACTCCAATTACCAATCCGTCTTCGATTCCAGTGGGGTGACCGCTACGACATCGATCTTTAGCGGCAGCCATTTTCCCGGCTCCATCAGCTACGCCAAGTCTTACAACAGCGAAGGGAACTTTGGCGTACCCGGCGTCGCCAACTACATCACCCGCGGGAACAGCGATACGTTCGGCGTCAACTGGTCCGAAAATCTTCCAGACGCGCCCACCTTGTCAGTGGGCTTCCAAAAGGGCAGCAACCAGTACTCGATCTTCGGGACAGACCAGAACGGGAACTCCACCTTTGACTCGGTGAACGTGCACTCCGGCTACCTGTACCACGGCTTCGGCCTGGGCGCTTTCTATGACCGGGGTGGCTCCCATTCGCTGGTTCCGCAACTGCTGGGGACGCAAGAGCAGCCGGAGTCAGTGAATTCCAGCAACAGCGGCTACGGCTTTAACGCCAGCCACGTGCTTCCCATGCACGGCGGCTTCTCCGCCGGTTTCACCCACTCTGCGTTTGACACGGGTGTTGCGGGCTCGAATATCAACGGCAGCGTTGATCTGGTTACTGCCAGCGCTGGGATTCAGCCCACCAGCAAGCTGCATTTCGGCGCGGGCGTCAACTACTCCGACAGTTTGAGTGGCCAGGCCTATGAGCAGATAGTGGCGGCGGGAGGAGTTGTTCCTGTCCAGAATCTGAACGGAAGTTCCCACGGGATGGATGTGACTGGGACAGTCAGTTACGCCCTCGCGAAAGGTCTGCAGTCCCAAGCTGCGGTCGAGCGCCGGCAGCAGAGTTTTCTGGGCCAGACCTTCGGGTCGAATAGCTATAGCGGAGGCTTGATCTATACCGCGGGCTTTCTGGGCGGGAGCTTCAATGCCGCGGGAACCGTCGTTGACAACACGCTGGACGGGAGCAGCCAGAACACGCTGGGTTTCTCCGCCACTACGAATTACACGCGCCGCATCCATGAGTGGGTGATGAACGGGTCTTTCAACTACGCGCAGAATGTGCAGACCTTGCTGATCACTTATATGAGTTCGTTCTACAACTATTCCGGCAACATCCGGCACCGCTGGGGGCAGTTCACCTGGAGCGCCGGAGCCAGCGCCGGGCGAACTGGGCTGACCGAGCAGTCCGGCCTGCAAAACAGCAATGAAAGTTATACAACCGCGGTTGGCTACAGCCGCTACCTCACCCTGACCGGGACGTATTCCAAAGGGAGCGGGATCGGCATCGAGACGGCGAGCGGCGTTGTGCAAAGCCCCGTGCTCTTGCCGGGACTCACGCCAACTACCGCGATTCTATTCGGCGGCGACAGCTACTCGGTCGGACTAGGAAGCAGTCCGGTAAAAAAATTGACGCTGGCGGCGAGTTTCGCGAAAGCCAACAGCAACACCAACTTCAGCGGCGTGGCACAGAGCAGCGCGACCAACCAGTACAACGCCATTTTTCAGTATCAACTGCGCAAGATCTATGTCAACGGAGGCTACAGCCGCCTGCAGCAAGGCTTCAGTACCTCGGCCACCGGGCCAGCTGTTGTATCATCGTTTTACTTCGGTATATCGCGATGGTTCAACTTCTTCTGAGGACCGCGCCGGGAAATTCCAGACGGACGGCACGAGTGGCCTGGATGCTGCTCCTGCTTCTCCTCCCTCTCGGCCCCGCCTGGGCATCGGGAAAAAAGGATAAAGACAAGCCGACCTCGCCGAAACCTCCCGATTTGCTGCTGGAAGGCGGGCGCAAGCTGACTTACGAGCGCAGCTTCGGCTTGGAGCGGGATGTCAAGCCCAAACGCGGCTTCTGGAACCGCGTGCTCGACGTGGTGGCGGGTGAGCCGGAATTCCACGCGCTGATTCGTCCTTACAGCGTGGCCACCGACTCGCGGGGGCGCATCATCGTGACCGATCCGGGAGCGGCGGGAGTCCACATCTTCGACTTTTCCGGGCAGAAATATAAATTCATCTGGCGCGCCGACAAGGGCAAAGATCCCATGCTGCAGCCGCAATGCGTGGCCGTCGACGCCCAGGACAATATCTACGTCACCGATTCGGATTCGGGCAAGATCTTCGTCTTCAACTCCGACGGTAAATTTCAGCGCGCCATCGGGAGCCTGAAAGGTGGAGAAGGCTATTACAAGCGCCCCACCGGGATCGCGGTGGACTCGGCGGCGCAGCGAATCTACGTCACCGATACCCTGCGCAATAAGATCTTCATGCTCGACCTGCAGGGCAACGTTCTGCAGCAGATCGGCAAGAACGGCGACGGGAACGGCGAGTTCAACTATCCGACGGAGTTGCGCCTCGACAGCCAGGGGCTGCTGGTGGTCGACGCCATGAATTTCCGCATCCAGATGCTGGATCGTTCCGGCGCCTTTCGTCTCGCCATCGGACAATTGGGTGACAGCACGGGCGAGATGTTTCGCCCGAAGGGAATCGCGGAGGATTCCGAAGGCGATGTGTATGTGGTCGACGGACTTTGGGGCATGGTGCAGGTCTTCAACCGCGAAGGCCAACTGCTCTACTACTTCGGACAGAAGGGCACCGGCCTGGGGCAATTCGAATTGCCGGCCGGCCTGTTCATCGATCGTGAAGACCGGATTTTTGTGGTGGACTCGTTCAACCGCCGGGTTCAGGAGTTTCATTATTTCGGATTGCCGAAGAAGACCGCCAAGGAAGGGATGTAGTGAGGCGAGCGTATGCATGCACGGGCATGATGATCGTGCTGGCCGCGGGTACCCTGCTGGCGCAGGTGACGGGCGACGTGATCGGCATCCACGATCTGGGACCAGGGACGAAGTCTCCGGTGGTTGGGGCACGGTCGGATTTCTGCATGTACTGCCATGCTCCGCATTCTGGGGTCGGGGGCCGGACGCCTTTATGGAACCAGACTCTCTCCACCCAGGTTTACGCGCCCTATGTCAGCACGACGGAGCAGAATAAGGGTGCGCAGCCGGTTCCCGGGGCCGACAGCAGCCTGTGCCTAAGCTGTCACGACGGTACGATCGCGCCGGGAACCACGGCGGTTTTTGGCAAGGTCACCACCACGGGCAGCATGTACACGCAGGACGTCTTCGGGGCAAATCTGCAACCGTCGCATCCTTTTAGCATGGCTTTGCCGATGAGAGATTCCGTTGACCTGGCGGCCTCACTGGTGTCGCAGGGAAAGACGGCCGATCCGCTGGGGGCTGTGAAGCTAATCAAGGGAAACATCGAATGCACCTCTTGCCACAGCGCCCACGTTCAAGCCAAGGATCTGCTTTCGCAAAACTTCCTGGTCCGGGACAGTTCCAATGGAGCCATGTGCCTGGCTTGCCATGATCCCAACCGTCAAGTGTCAGGCAAAATAAATCCCCTTGCGGGATGGAGCACCAGCATTCACGCTACCGCTGCCAATAAGCTGAACCCGCTAGCCAACGTTGGTAGCTACCCCACGGTGATGCAGTCCGCCTGCATTGGCTGCCACGCGCCGCACAACGCGGGCGGAGCGGCGCGACTGCTTCGCGGCCTCAACGAACAAGATTGCATTGCCTGCCATAGCGGGGGGTCGAACATCACTCCCGCTCCGATGAGCATTTTCGCGGAATATGCCACTCCGAAGGTGGGACATCCAATTCCCAGCAGCAACAACCAGCACGACGCCGCCGAAGCCGTGATGCTGAACAATAACCGCCATTCCACCTGTGTCGACTGCCATGACGCGCACGCTTCCAACCCGGTGAAGACTTTTCCGCCGCCACCGCTCATTCGCGCTTCGCAAACCGGCGCGGCTGGTGTAAGCGGAACCGATGGCGTAACTGTGTTGCAGCCTGCCGTCAATCAGTACGAAAACTGCTTCCGTTGTCACGGCGCCAGCTCGGGGAAAACCGCGAACACCATCTACGGATATTTGCCGGTTCGCGGGGTCTCGGCGGGCGACCCACTGAACTTGATTCCTCAGTTCAGCATCAACGCGCCTTCGAGCCATCCGGTGACTCATCTCAGGAACAGCTCACTGGCTCAGCCCAGCCTGCTGCTCAACATGTTGAATCTGGATGGAGCCACACAAGGCCGCGCCATGGGCACGCAAATCCTCTGCACCGATTGTCACAACAGCGATGACAATCGCGAGTTCGGAGGTTCCGGCCCGAATGGTCCGCATGCCTCAAAGTGGACGCACATCCTGGAACGGCAGTACGTTACCAACCAGTCGCCGGGGCCGGGTCAGTTGATCACCAACCTTTATCCCAACCCGGATCTGAGCGTGAACGGGCCGTACGCGCTGTGTGGGAAGTGCCATGACTTGTCGGGCCAGATCATCAAGAACACCAGCTTTACGCAGCACGCATTCCACATCAATTCCGGCTTCAGCTGCTCGGTTTGTCACACGGCTCACGGTATGGGAGGCATCAGCGCCACGGTCAGCGGCCAGCGCCTGGTGAATTTCGATGTGAACGTAGTCGGCCAGAACGGGATCACGCCGATTACCTATAACCGCACGTCCAATACTTGTGTGCTTGCCTGCCACGCCGCGGCGCACAACTCCAACGGCTCCGTCACTGCCATTGCCGCTCCTGGTGGCAAGGGCGGAGTTCAGCCGAAAAGCCCGAAGTAACGCGGGCTAGGGCGTTTGGCGTCGCACAAACACTACCGTTAGCGAATCCTGGAAGATCAGGCTGAAGCGTGCATCCGACAGCAATGCGCTGGCCAGAGGGACCTTTTTCGAGAGCAGCACCACCTGGGCCTCATTCAGATAAGGATCGTCGATATAAGACGCATCGCCGTTCTGCGTCCTGAAGAAGCGGGTGTCGATTTCATCCCCGTAGAGATCGGTTCGCCCGTCAATCGCTACCGGATAGTCGGGCATATACCACGTAAGGAATCCGCCCCAGTCGAAGGTGTTGTAGAGCGGACCCGGCTGGGGGTTTCGGCGAAGGAAGTTGACGGCATTCACCGGAAACACGCTGCTCATGGCGTCGTCCAGGCCGCGGGTGTTGAAATCGGTGTTGCGGGCGAACAGAAACAGGAGGAGCGCCAACCCCGCTGCCAGCCCCGCTTTCTGGGGAACGGTCTCGCCTGGTTCGCGTTCAATTGGTTCGCGTTCAATTGCGTCTACTTCGCCGTAGCAGTCGGCCATACAGGCCACCGCCGAAATGCAAAGGAACCACGAATCGCGCATGGTGCGAAAGGCGACGGCACTGGCGACAGTCAGCAGCGCCAGCTTGAAAAGATCGACACGCTTTTGCCGTCCCAGAGTGAAGAATGCAGCGCCGGCGAGCAGGAGTTCCACGTAGTGGCTGATGGCGCGAAAATTGAGGGCCATGAACTCGCGAATGAAAGCGTAAGGAAACTTCGAACCCGCGTAGGTAAAGATCACGAAATACAAATGATAAGAATAGGGTCCCAGGCAGGTGGCCAGCAGGCAGGAACCGAAGATGAGGACCAGCCTCCGAACTGGAAGCCTTGACGGCAACACGAAGTCTGGGACAATGCCAAGATGCTCACTCAGTTGCAGGAACAAGTGCACGCCCGTGAACAGCCCCACTACGAAGATTCCGTAGGCGAATTGAATATGGCAGTTCGCCCAAACCAGAAACACCAGCGGAAGCCAGTAGAGAGGCTGTAAGCGGCTGGTGCGTTGCGCCTCCAGAGTCAGGGTGAGCGTCACCGCGAAAAGGATCATGGACAGAAACACTGGTCGCGGCATCAGGTTGAACAAAAATGCCGAACAGGCGACGGTGCTCAGCCCGGCGGCCAACCAGAACCGTCCTGCGAGCCTGCGCGCCATCCAGTACACGGCATACGAGACTGCCATGGTCAGCAGGGTGCCAAACACTCCGACCCCCATCAGCCCAAACCAGGCGTAGGCACGCGACAGCGGCACTTCGTAGCCCCAACTGTAAGCCATCCAAGGACGGTCGGCCGCAGTACGGGAAAGGATCCCGACGTGGGGAAAACCGCGGTGGGCGACGATCCATTCGCCCACTTTGAGGTGCCACCAGATATCCAGATCGAGAACGCAAAATTTCAGCTGGAAAGCTCTCCAGCCGACGAAGGCCAGCAGCATGAGCAGAGCGAGTAATTGAACTCCACGCAGTCGCCAGACGACGCGCAATTCTCGGACAATACTCATGCTTGCGTTCTCCTCGAAGTCGAAGTCATCCAAGATAACACGCTGTATTCGCAGCTTATGCCGTGTGTCTCGGTGCCAGTTGGGGAACTGGAAGCTTGACGCAATCATTTTTGAGCGAAAATGTGGGCTCGTGGTCTTGGAAGGGTGATAATCACGAGGTGAAAAAGTGTGCGGGTTGCTCAGTGACCGGAGGAAGGAGGAATTGAAGGTGGCGACGGCAACGGTGGCGTCGACCGACGTCAAACAACGCACCGGAATTGCCGCGAAGCTCAGCTATCCCCTGTCCCTGTATCCCCTGTCCCTGCTGGCTTCGTTGTCGATTTGGTTTCTGGCGATACGGGCTCCGCTCTGGCTGGACGAGACCCTTGCCTACTGGCAGGTCAGCGGCGGCTTCGCGAAAGTCTGGACGCGCTCGGCGTTAATGCCTTCTTCGATCGGCTATCTTTATACCCTCTGGTTGGCCAAGTCGATTCTTGGCAGCTCTGAAATCGCGCTCAAGATTCCGTCCACGCTTGCCATGCTGGGCGCTGTGTACTTTCTATTTCGGGCCGCCCGCGTGCTTTTCGATCAGGAAACAGCATTCCTCGCGAGCATCTTTTTTGCCCTGACTTACAATGTCGTGTTTGCGGCGACTGATGCGCGTCCCTATGCTTTTGCTTTGCTGGCTACCAACCTTGCCACCTTTGCCTTCGTCCGGTGGATGACGGGACACGAGATGCGCCAGGCGATCCTGTTCGGCATCGCCGCGGCGGGGATTCTCTATTTCCATTATTTATTCGCCGCGATCCTGCCCGCATTTGCACTTTACTACCTGGCGGTGCGACATCGTTCGATCAGGGCAGATCTGCGGCAACTGGCGGCTGTGCTAGGCATATTTACGCTGGGCGTGCTTCCCCTGATTTTCCGGATTGTGAGTCTTTATCAAACCAAGGGCACCCATATCGTTCAGGAAGTACACCATCCGGTGTTGGCCACGCTCAACACGCTCGCACCTCTGCAAACTCTGATTGGCTTTGGGGCGATGGTTTTTCTCGCGGCTCTGGTTCGGAGAGTAAAGCTGCCGGGTCGCGACTGTTTTCCGTCAGGCCTGCTCTGCCTATTGTTGGCCCTGATTCCGGCCGCTGTCCTGTTCAGCGTGGACGCGGTGGCTTCGACCCATCTGGTCATCCCACGCTATCTCACAATCGTTGCGCCGGGCAGTGCGTTGACTTGGGCCCTGCTGACAAGCCGCATCGACTCACGCTTCTTAAGGCAAGTCTTCTGCGTGGGTTTAGTGGGCCTTACGGTGTTCCAATGCTTCAGGTCACCAATCTCTCGCGAGCATGAACTCAACTTCAAACAAGCGCATGCGTTCGTAAACGCCAATGTTGGCAACGATAATGATAAAGTCCCCGTGCTGGTTTGCAGCGCATTCATCGAATCGAATTTTGAGCCCATGCCTGCCGATCGCAGCAGCGAAAATGCGCTGCTTTCACAAATAGACTATTACCCGATCTCCGCTCCGGTGGTCATGCTTCCGATGGATCTGAACGATGAGGCAATCCGGATCGCCCGCCAAACTGTCCTGACTGCGGCAGGGAAGGGCCAAAGGTTCTTTATGGTTGCCGGTCCCACTTCCTACCCGACTGCAAAGTGGCTCGCCAACTACTCACGCGGAGCGTTTACGGCTCGACTGCTGAGGGAGTTCGACAAAGAAATTATGGTGGTTGAATTCCAGCCTGTGGCCGGAAGTGACCAGGTTTCACCGGTCGCGCCCTGACGGGATCAGCTCTGACCTCAGTCAAATTTGCGCCAGTTGCATAGGACCGGAGCGTTATCGTAGGGCAAGGCTGCGCGGAGCTCCTTTTCGGCGGCGGCCGGTTCGTAGCGATGCAGTAAGAAGCCGAAATTGAGATGCAATAGCCGGTCCTGTGGGTTTTGCCGGATAGCCCACTGATACTCGGCGACTATCTCACCATAGTCGAGTGAAACTTCGGTCTCACTTTTCAGCCGTAGTACCTCCTCGGCGTGGTTTAGTTGATTGGTGAACGGAGGCCGCTGTAGCTTGCTGAGAATCAGGCCATCGACCCGCGCTCGATCATAAGGCGTAAATGCCAGCAGACGATCGCAGTCTTGCTGGGAGGCTACATCATCGCCATTGCCCACTGCGCTGCGCCATAATTGGGGCGGCAGCCTGCCGGCGACCTGGTGGAATAAGGCCCGCGCGAGCAGGTAGTTCCCACGCGGATTCATGTGTACATGTTCGTAGAAGAGATCGCTGCCCGGCACCTGATGCACACTCTCTCCCGCAAGAACAGCGTCGGCTTCAACCAGGGCGACGCCCGAATCCGCACTCGTTAGAGACCGAATAATTTCATTGATTCTGCTATCCGCGCGAAAGCGAAGGGTGTCGAGATCTTGAGCACGTATGAAGTGCTCCCTGGCCCCGGCAAAATCACCGAGGACCCACAGACAACGAGCGATGCGATACTGTAGTTCGGCATACTGAGGATCGATATCTGCCGCAGAGAGATACAGCTTCAGGGCCTCAGCGTGCGATCCTCCACTTTCGAGAAACGCGCCCCGTTGGACTAGCCCGTCCCAGGAACGCAACTCATCCTGTCCGATACCTTGGCGATGCAGGGAAGCGAAAGGAGCACAATCCTTTAAGTTCGTGGCTACTGTGCTGATCAGGACCTGAGCCCCCGAGCGGCGGGCGACCGCGACGATATCGCGCATGTTGGCTGCGAAATTCTCGTACACCCGCTTCATCTGTGGGGAATCGGCGCGGAACTGCCGTTCCAGGAACATTTCCATGCCGCGCCACTGGTTCGTCTGGCTGCCGCCCGCCATCTTTCCGACAAGCTGCCCCAGCCGGGTGGAATTGAAGAAGATTCGGGCGCGGATGGCTGGCCGGCTCAAGTCCCACGGCGTTGACGTCGTTTCCGGCCCAAAAGGGCCGACCACCTCAGTGCTGCCGGTGTAGATAACAAAAAGGTCGGGCTGGTAGTGCACCAGATCTTCGGTCATGGGCAGGAGCGCATGCGAGTTGATCGCGGTGATGCTGGTGTTGATAACCTCGAACTTGGCCAGAGGAAATCGTTGTCGGAGCATCACCTCCAGATATCGGGCGAATCCGTAGGTAGGATCAGGATCCCCCCAGGCTACAGACTCGCCCAGGACGAAGATCCTATAGGTTCCGGGTGGCTTGCTTGCGGGAATCACGTACGGCCGTGGTTCCCGGAGCATGCCTGGTGGGAAAAAGGGCGCGGCAAAGAATCGGTTATCGCAATAAGCAGGACGGCCTTGGTCGGTGCAGGGGCGCATGGCGCCGGTTGGGATTCCAACTCCGCACACGCGCAACGCCACCTCCACGACCGCGAGCAGTAACACCGGGACCAGGATGGCAGTCGCGGAGATTGCCACCCCGCGGCGCCACTGACGGCTGCGCAGCGTCGCAACTTCCTCCGTGATTTCAGGGCCTGCAGGTACGGTCATCAACGCTTTCGGCAATGCACTGGACTCGACTTTGCGCCTTTGAGCAGAGCCTCGTCAATACGTCTCACCTGCGGGTAGTGCCCCATTTTTGAATTTAGAAGATTCTGCTTCTGAAGTCATCCTGAGCGCAGCCGTTCTTCAGGCGGAGCGAAGGATCTCGCGGGGCAACGAAAACGCGGTGAGACCTCACGCAAGATCCCTCGTCCGGCTGAAGAGCGCCGGCCTTCGGCATGACGCCTCAGGAAGAATGAATTTCAAAGTGAGACGCTACTCACCTGCGATTTCGGGAGCGCTGCTCGCCCCGGACCGCAATCTTCTCCACAGCTAGAATCTGCGGTACATAAACTGAGCCGTGTTGACATGTTGAGTGAGTGTCACGATCAATAAGAAAAGTAACGCCAGCACATAGACGGACGGGATCCAGAACCAGCGCCAGCGAGCCATGAGCGCGATGAATCCCGCCTTGTTCGAAGGCCCCGGTTCCATCGAATAGCGGTTCAGCATCTCGATCACTAACAGCACAACCGCGTATCCCATGGCCAGCATCAGAACCATGAGATATAGGCTGCCGCTGAGAAAGTGCGACAGATAGCTTGCCGGCGACAGAACTGCCGATAGCATCTGACGCGCCTCAATCAGAGAGTTGGCCCGGAAGAATATCCATCCCAGGTTTATAAGACTGACTGTCGCGATCCACGAGAGCGGGGTCCACAGGACTGGGGGCGGCGTCCAGTCGTATTTACGCTCCAGCCCCTCAACCCGGCGATGTGCGACGAGAAGTACTCCGTGGTAGCAGCCCCACAGGAGGAAGAGAACGTTGGCTCTGTGCCACAGTCCGAACAGGATCATCGAAACCACGAGAGCTAGATTTCGCCACCAGACCTCGCGGCGCAACTGCATCAACGGGAAGAAAACGTAGTCACGAATCCAGAACGACAATGACATATGCCACCGCGTCCAGAACATCGAGGCACTTGTGGATTGAAATGGCCGGTTGAAATTTTCGGGCAAAGTGAACCCCAGCACTTGGGCTGCACCGATTGCGATGTGCGAGTAACCAGCGAAGTCGAAAAAGAGTTGTAAGCCGTATCCAAAGGCCAGACACCAGACGTCAGGGCCGCTCCACTGAGTAACGTGATCGAACCCAGAGACGATTCCATCGCCAGCCAGAATTCCCTGGGCCAGCAGTTTGGCCAGTTGCATCATGAACACTCCGGTTGCGATGCGCTGCAACCCGCGTCCAATGTCCTGCCAGCGCAGGGCACTCTCGGAGCGGAATTGCGGAAGCATTTCGGGCATGCGGCAGACGGGTCCCGAGATCGTAACCGGAAAGAAAACCATATAGAGCGCGAATTCGAAGAAGGATGGGTCGAGGTTCTCGCCCTGGTAAGTGTCAAACAGGTAGCTCATGGCCTGGAAGGTCCAGAACGAGATGCCGAGGGGCAACGCGAGGTGCGAGATTCCGTGGAACGGTAGAGGAAGAGGAATGTGAATGGCGGCTTCCGGAAGGTACTTGAACGTGCTTAGCAGCGCCAGATTGAGGAGAATACCGATTGCCAGACTAACCGTGGATCGGTTGCGCCGAAGCCGACCTGCCACCAGATAGTTCATCACGGTCGAAGTGAAAAGAACAGCCGCAAACCAAGTTCCCCAGCTGACATAGAGTGCGTAGCTGGCAAGCAGAAGAACTGCCTGCCGTACTGTTCGCGAGCGAACGCGGGCGAAGATTACTGTGCACAGCAGTAGCGCCAGAGCGTACAAGATGTATCGTGACAACAGTCCTCCCTATTGCGATTGAAACCGAACAGCCTGCCACGCATTGAAATTGGCTAGTCCTCCTTGAACCAGCAAACAATAGACAAGCAAACAATAGTAATGAGCGGGCTTGCAGGTGACAAGAACACGCGATGTCATGCCCAGGTCATGTACTAGAATCGAGAACCGAGAATAATGTATGGTCCGATATCGCACTCTGATCGACGCTCTCGATGCGGCTCCCGACGACCGTCCCTTCGTTACGGCCTGGATTAATGAGGACGAGCAAGAGACGGTGACCTTTGCCGAGTTCCGCCGCCGAGCCCGATTGCAAGGCGGAGTTCTCAGGGCTCATGGTGTGAATCGACACGATCGAGTGATCGTCATCATGCCGCAGGGCATTCCCGGGATGACGGTTTTCGCCGGGGCTATGATGCTGGGTGCGATACCAGCGTTCATCGCATACCCCAATGACAAGTGCGAGCCTTCCAAATACCGCTCCGGACTGGCTGGAGTGACGGCAAACCTCAAAGCCAAGGTGGTCGTGATCGACGAAGAATTTCCGGACGATGTGCTCAGCCACGTATCTTTAACTGAAGCAACCAAAAGTGAAGCAACCAAGAGTGAAGCAACCAAGAGTGGAGCCACCAAACTAGTTCGCGCCAGCGATGGCAGACGACCCGGTGCAGAGGAAGAACTTCCCGGGCCTGGTCAAGCTGGGCTTAGTCAAGCCGATGACATTGCGTTCATTCAGCATTCAGCCGGCACCACCGGACTTCAGAAGGGTGTTGCCTTGACCCATAGCGCCGTGCTGCGCCAACTGGAACATCTGGCACAAGCGCTGAAGATTGACAGCGCGAAGGACCGGATCTACAGCTGGCTCCCTCTTTACCACGACATGGGGCTGATCGCCTGCTTTATGCTCCCCATGGTCTACCACATCCCGGTCGTGTTGCAGTCGCCGCTGGACTGGGTATTGCATCCTGAAACCATGTTGGAAGTCATTACCGAGCATAGGTGCACGCTGGCGTGGCTGCCAAACTTTGCCTTTCAGTTCGTTGCCCGTCGCACCCGCCCGAACCGGCGGGCGCAGTACGACCTCTCCTCCGTCCGCGCACTGATCAATACATCCGAGCCAGTCCGGGCCAGCAGCATGCAGGAGTTCCAGAATGCGTTTGCGGCAAATGGATTAAGAGCCGGTGTGCTGCAAACCTCCTATGCAATGGCAGAGAACGTTTTTGCAGTGACCCAGTCGGATATCCTCCGGCCATCCGATCGCCCACCCCAGAACGGCAAACCCGGCCACTCCGGGGATCTCGGTCCCCCGCGCATTTGGGCGGATGGCCGGCAGTTTCGGAGTTCGCATCGGATCGTCCCGGTTGCGGAAGGGACACCTGGCTCGGTGCTAATGACGTCGTCGGGGCGTTTGCTCCCTAACCACGAGATTCGCATCGTGTCGGATTCTGGCGCCATTCTCGCGGATGCACGCGTCGGTGAAATTCTCGTCAAGAGCGATTGCTTGTTTGAGGGTTACTACAACCGTCCCGACCTTACCGCCAAAGCGATCGTCGATGGTTGGTATCATACCGGGGATCTTGGCTTCACCCTGAAAGGGGAACTGTATGTGGTCGGCCGGAGGAAGGATCTCATTATTGTGCGCGGCGAAAATATTTACGCGCAGGACATTGAGGAGATTGCCGCGAGCCATCCCGCCATTCATGACGGCCGGGCAATTGCGATGGGGGTTTACAATCCCGATCTCGGAACTGAAGAAATTGTCATAGTTGCTGAGGTGGAAAGCGATGAACTTCTGGCCCATGCCCCGGAGATCGAACAAGAGATTCGCTGCGCCGTCGTAACCAGCTTGGGCGTGACGGCCGAGATGATTTTCTTAGAACCACCAAAGTGGATCGTAAAAAGCACCGCCGGGAAGGCAGCGCGCTCGACGACGCTGGAGAAGTTGCAGAAAGAGCATCCGGAACTCAACTTCGAGTCTTAGGGAGAGTGAAATCGGCATGACGGCGGAAGAAGTGCAAATGGTCGAATACATTCTTCGGCGAATCCGAAAGCCGAACTTGATTATCGACGAGAACACACCCCTGGTGTCCACCGGGCTGGTCGACTCGATGGCGCTTGGGGATTTGGTGCTGACGCTCGAAGACCTGACCCGGATGCGCATTCCACCGGGAAGGGTGAAACCTAAAGACTTGGACACGGTTGCTAAGATGTTTGCTACGGCGGCGCGCGTCGGGAAACCTCAGAAGTAGATTCCCTATTGCAACGGCTTCGCCGGCGTCCCCGGTTTGACGCCCGAGTGCTTTTTCGCCTGCG
>Ga0116223_10002217_pt1 | contig 18500 bp, 15 predicted proteins | sample Sb_taG_3_FD_90092 | JGI IMG/M metagenome (GOLD analysis project Ga0116223, IMG submission 90092) | Peat soil microbial communities from Weissenstadt, Germany - Sb_50d_a_PC metaG | ecosystem: Environmental > Terrestrial > Soil > Wetlands > Peat | place: Germany: Weissenstadt | collected 2010-09-21 | reverse complement strand
TTGAGAGTGATGGAAATTCCGGTTCGCATGCGCCAGACTCGCATGCGTCCAGCCCGCTGGGAATCCCCTCCGGGATTCAAATGTCAGACGTGATCCACTAGGAGCCTCGGATCGGCGGTTTCAAGGACGACGGTGCTTAAGCGACGAACCACGGCTTCGGCTTCATCAAGTTTATTCCGGCTCACGAGATAGCGAATCGATTCGGGGAGATAATGCCACGCGAAAAAAAGTAGCACCGCCGGTATAGCACCGATGACGAACATGCCGCGCCATGTGAATAGGGGCACAACGAGTATCGCCATCAGAGAGGCGACACCTCCCGCGCTAAGCCAAAAGAATACGCTCGATCCCGCCAGAACACCCCGCTTTCGGGCCGGCACGAACTCCACCACATAGGTAAAGACGAGCGGCACCTCGGCACCGAGTCCTAAGCCTTGCAACAGCCTGACGATAAGAAGTTCCTGATAGCTCGTTGCGGTGGCGGCAGCCAAGCTGAAGACCGCATACCAGATGATCGCAAGAAAGAGTGCCTTTTTGCGCCCGATGCGATCGGCAAGCATCGTGATTACGATGGCTCCTATCAGCATGCCAAAGAAGGTACTCGATACCACCACGCCGGCTTGCACCGAGGTTAAGTTGAACGTGGCCACGATGCCGGGGAGAACCGTTCCCATCATCAAAACGTCAAAGCCGTCGAAGAAATGAAAAAAGATCACGGTCGCGTAAAGCGCCAGATGCCGTCCTGAAAGTGCCGATTGGTCAATGCTGGCGAAGAGTCGCGAAGCACGATCATCCGCGCCAGCGGCGCTCTGCGCTTGCCGTGCATTGCCAACCTTGGTTTCGCCCGATTCCACGAAGTGATCGTCGTGACGCATCGCAGCCCCAGTGACCTTGTTGTCAACAGTCGAATGTTGGCAGTGATCTTATACCCTGTCAAGCACGCCAAAAATCACGTACTGGACGACCAAACTGGATCTTCAGTGAGAATCGCTATGTCTAAAGCGGCCAACGCAATTGCTGCATCGGCGCCGTTGGATGGTCCTTCTCCGGCGCGTGCCGCCGAAATCCAGGTGATGAGCGGAGCCGCAATCGAGCCAGGGCTGCTTGCGGCAACCGAGGTCTTCCGCAAACAAACTGGCATCGAGACCACGATCACCTTCGCCACGGCTCCCGAAATTCGGCGGCGTGTCGGCGGGGGTGAAACGCCTGATGTGGTGATTACTACTCCAGCAGTCCTCGACGAGCTGGCAAATTCCGGCAAGTTCGACGGCACTGCGCGGGCGCTGGTGGGTCGGGTCGGGGTCGGGGTCGTGGTTCGCGATGGTGCGCCGAAGCCCGATGTCTCGACCATCGACGCACTCAAGCGCGCGTTGCTCGACGCCGATTCAGTTATCTACAATCGGGCGTCAAGCGGACTCTTCGTCGAAGAATTGATCCAGCGGCTCGGGCTCGCCGAGCTCATTCAAGGGAAAACAAAGCGGTATTCCGGCACAGACATGGTTGAGCCGCTCATTCACGGCAGCGGCAAGGAGATCGGCTTCATGCCGGTGGCTGAAATATTGCACTTTCGCAGCAGGGGCTTGCAGCTCGTGGGTCCGCTTCCGGCAGAGATTCAACACTATACGAATTATGCCGCGGCGCGATTGTCAAAATCGGAAGCTGCGCTGGTGTTCATTCGCTTTCTTGAAACGCCCGCGACGAAAGGCTTATTTGCTGCGGCAGGTATCGAATAACGACGCGGCATTGGAGCGATCTTTCGTCGGCGCCGATATCGTCGGTGGACATCGCCGCCGATGCGCCTGTCCGACGCCGCATTTACGGCCCCACTTTGAACGGCGTCATCAAGCCTTGATCGTTACCGGGGCGACATTCCTACGCTTGCGCGCCGCGATCTTCACCGCCGCAGCGATCTCCGGATAGGAACCGCAACGGCATAGATTTCCCGACAAATATTCGCGGATATCGCTGTCGCTCGGATTCGGATGGGCATCGAGAAGCTGCTCCGTCATGAGAATGAACCCGGGCGTGCAAAATCCACACTGGACTGCGCCTGCCTCGACGAAGGCCTCTTGAACGGCACTGAGTTTGCCGTCGGAATCAAGATGTTCAATCGTCTTGACGTCCTTCCCGTCGACAAATGCGGCGAGGTACAAACAGCTCGATACAGCCTCGCCATCGACGATTGCCGTGCAGCAGCCACAAAGACCCTGGCCGCAGCTTTCGCGAGCGCCGAAGAGATTAAACTGTTGCAGAAGCTCGACAAGGTTGTGGTACAATTTGATCTCTGCCGTTACCGGCACGCTGTTGAGCGTAAATTTTATCGTTCGCAAGTTCGGCATCGTCATTTGGCTCCCCACCGCCGCCCTTGTTGCTCGTGCAATCCGCGCAACACCGACTCGGCAGCCATCGGTAGAACGGTCAGTCGCACGCCTATGGCATCATGGATAGCATTTGCGACCGCGGGCGCGACCCCGAAGGTGCCGGATTCGCCGAGCCCCTTTGCACCGAACGGCCCGCCCCGCTGGTCACCCTCGACAAACACCGATACGAGATCGATAGGGACGTCTTGCATGCCGGGGATGTTGTAATCGGCCAACGACGCGTTGGTCAGCTGCCCGCCGTCGTAATCCATTTTCTCGAACAGCGCGTAGCCAATGGACATGATCGCGGCGCCGGAGAGTTGCGTTTCCGCGATCCGTGGATTCACGAGCGCGCCGCAATCGGCGACAGTGATGAGTTTGGTAATCCGCACCCGACCGGTCTCGCTATCGACCTCGACCTCGACGCCGGTCCCACCGACCATCCAATAGGGGGTGACATTTGTGGAATGGCCGGATTCAGAGCTCGGCGCCGCATAAGGCGGAATGAAGGTTCCAGTCCCGACGATATTGCCGGCTTGCATTCCGTAGCGTCGTTGGAACAGTTCACTCCACGGATAGTTGCTGCCCTTCGTTAGACCAATTTCGCGCGCCAGCGCTTCTATTTTGCTGCGGGCGTCCTCGGCCGCGAGCTTAACCGCGTTTCCCATATGGAAGGTCGAGCGCGATCCGACCGTACCCATATCGTAGGGCGTCAGATCGGTATCCGGATGGCTGACCTTGATGCTCTGCGCCGAAATGCCGAGGACTTCCCCGGCGATTTGGGCCATCACGGTATCGGAGCCTTGCCCCATATCGACGGTACTCATATTCAGGACGCAGCTGCCGTCGGCGTTGATGGTGATCGTTGCGACGGACGTGGTCGGAGCGATGACCGCCTTGAATCCGATCGCGATGCCGCGACCGTGGCGCATAACGCCCTGCCCCCGCTCGAACGCTGCGCTCCAGTTCATCCGCTCGGCCAAGCGGTCGAGCACGAGAGCAATCGAATCGTCAGGCATCACCGTTCCGGTCGCCTGCTCTTTTCCCTCGCGCAGCAGATTGCGACGGCGAAACTCCAGCGGATCGGCGCCGAGTTCGCGGGCGATTATGTCGGTGTGGTTTTCATAGGCCCAGGACAGATTGGGGACTCCGAAGCCTCGACGCCCGGTGCACAGCGGCAAGTTCGTGTAAACGCCGCGTGATCGGATCTGCACATTTTCGATGTCGTAAGGGCCGGCCGAGGTGAATCCCGACTTCTGAGAAATACGTGGTCCGACATCCGCATACGCACCACAGTTCCACCACACGTCGCATTGCCGGCCGATGATACGGCCTTCTTTGCTTACGCCGCTTTTAATTCGACAAGTCGTCCCGTGCGAGGCGATAACGTAAGCTTGCTCCTCCATCGTCGCCGCAATCCTCACGGGACGGTTTGCCAGCAAGGTCGATAGAGCGACGATCGCTTCGAGCTTGATATATGTCTTGGCCGCAAATCCTCCGCCCAGATGAAGCACTTTTACTCGAACGCGGCTTTCGGGCCAGCCAAGCAGACGGGCGAGCTCAATGCGTACGAAGGAGGGCATTTGCGAAGCGGTGTGAATAGTCAGCGTCGAGCCGTTCATCTCGGCGAGAGAGACAAGCGGCTCGAGCGCCATATGCGCCACCATTGGTGTCCGAAACGTGTGCTCAAAAACGCGATCCGCCGCCGCCCAGGCCTTCGTTACGTCGCCGCGATCCAACTTGAACTCTACGATGACGTTGGTGTTGGAGCGCCCGGCGAGATGCTTGAGATCAGCGAAAGTTTTTGCCGGTTTCAGCTCATCGTGCACGAACGTCGCGGACGTTACCGCCTCGACCTCGTCAAAGACCGCAGGCAACTCCTCATAATCAGCAGCAATAAGCTGCACAGCCTGCTCGGCCGTGTGAGGGTCATCCGCAAGGACGACAGCGACCGCCTCGCCGACGTACCGCACCTTCTCGAGTGCAAGAATGGGCTGGTCGTGGAATGCAGGCCCATAATACGGACTGGGAACGAGCTTGCAGACGTCCGCTCCCGTGAAGACGCGATGGACGCCCGGCATTGCCTGAGCAGCGGTGACATCGATATGCCGAATTCGGCCGTGCGCGATGCTGCTGCGGAAGATTTTCCCGTGCAGCATGTTCCGTAGCTGGACATTGTGCGTATATTCGGCGCGACCCGTCACCTTGGCGTGAGACTCCAGGCGCGGCGGCGAACTGCCGAACGTGCCGGCCGGCATTCGATCGCTAATGCTCATTTCCGACCCCATTTGCCAGGGCCATCCGTACTGCCCGACCGATGCACACGCTCACGAGCTGCTGCTTGTAGAACATCGAACCGCGCGCGTCGGCAACGAGTTCCGTTTCGGCAACGGCGGCTTCGCCGGCTTTACGCAACGTCGCATCGTCAATCGCTTTTCCATTCAGAATCTCTTGGGTATGACGCAGACGAGTGACCTTCTCGGTAGCGGCGCTGATCACCACACCGGCGTCATGGATCATCCGGCCGTCGCTATCGAGCAACACGGCGACGCCGAGGGCGGGCCAATCGGCTACGGAGCGCGTGGTATATTTCAAATAGGCGGCGTATCGCGTCCGCGGTGCCGGCACAATGACCTCGGCAATCAGCTCATTTCGCGCGAGCACCGTTGTGTAATAGCCGGTGTAGAGATCCTCAACGGCGACCTCGCGCAATCCTGCCGGCCCCGTCAGAATCGCTTTTGCGCCAAGAACCGACAACACGGGAGGTAAGTCCATGTGTGGATCACCGTGCGCGAGCGCACCACCGACGCGTGCCACGTTGCGAACCCGAATGTTGGCGAGTGTACGAAGCGTGTCTGCGATCACTGGATAAGCAGCCCGCACGTCGGGTGAATACTCCAAGGCCGAGAGCGGCACCATGGCGCCGATGCGCAGTTCGCCACCGGGCCCGATCGATATCGTCGAGAATCGCTGTTCGATCTTACCGAGGCTGATCAATTTCGACGGTTGGAATACACCCGCCTTCATCATCAACATAAGCGCCGTTCCGCCCGCAATCGGCCGCACGCCGGGATCATCGGCATCAAGAAACGAAACGGCCTTTTGCAGGGTCTCTGGCTCGATGAGTTCAAAAGGGATCACGAGACGACTTCTTTCGTATCCTGCTCGAAGATCGCGCGCAGATTTTGCGCGAACTGGTTCTCCATTTCCTTGGCTTTTGAACGCAGCACAGGTTGACCCATGCTGCCGAGCTTCCCCGCTATAGTCGCGTCGACCGAATAATTTACTTGCGTTCCACCGGCAACCTCTGACAGCGTCGTAACTGTCGTCGCGCTCATGCGGCCAACGATTCCCAGAGGTGTCCCTTCGATCTTTGCCACGATTTCTTGCGGGCGAACTATGCGCAACACCTCGACCGCCACCTTAAACTTGAATCGCATATAAGCGACCTTGGTCACGAACATCGCGGCGTAGTGGGTGGCATCGATTTCCTTCAGGTCTTGCACACCATCGACCAAAGAAACGAACAGGCTGGGATTCTGAAGGCGATCGAAAACAGCCTCGCGGGGAGCCTCGATTATCAGCTCGCCATTGATATTCATCGTTGCAACTCTAGGAGTTCAATTGCGGCACGAAGCTGAGGATTGTCAACAGTTGAACGTTGGCAGGGATTGTCACCATTGTCAACGTCTGCGGGCGGGAGCGAGACCGGCGCGTGGCCGGCGGAAATGGCGCGGCAGCCTCTTTGCCGAGTGGGTCGCCGGATTGATCACGACTGCAAATTCGCGATGACGATTTTAAGCTGCAGCGATCCAACGAAGGTCAAGTGACGTATTTTGAAGACGCTATTGCCGGCCAATCCGGAACCAGCGACGCGCCGGCAGGGGGATCTGACGGAGGATTATTTAATGGAAAGCCTAGCGTGGGCCAAATGCTTACGCATCAAATTTTCCGCGGCGTCGGCATCGCGGGCACGCATTGCCGCGACGATGCCGCGATGTTCCTGGAGAGCTTCCTGCGCGCGTCCCTTTCGCGAGCTAGACTGGTAGCGGAATATCCTCAAAAGGTGATACAGATCGTCGATCAACATCTGTTTGAGTTTTTCACTGCCACTGCCCTTGATGATTCGGTAATGGAAATCGTAGTCGCCTGGCCTTTGAAAGTAATATTCACCTGCTTTCAGCGCTCCTTGCTTGGCGTGGCCTTCCAAAAGATTCTCGAGGGACCCGATCTCGGCATCGGACATTCGCTCCGCCGCCAGTCGGCAAGCCATTCCCTCTAATGCTTCGCGCACGTGCAAAATTTCTTGCAAATCATGCTTTGAGAATGCCACAACGCGGGCCCCGACATGCGGGATACGCTCGACAAGCTTCTTACCCTCGAGCCGCCTGATCGCCTCGCGGACCGGTCCGCGGCTGATGCCAAAAGCCTTCGCCAAGCTCACTTCATCGAGCTTCGTTTCGGGCGCCAATTCGCCCTTAATAATCGCCGCTTCGAGCCACTCGAAGGCTCGGTCGGCGAAAGTTTCGGCCGTGAAAGGCGGAGGTCTGACTTGTTTCATGTCTACAATAGAATGGCACGGATTACGGTGCGTTCAAACAGAAATAATGGGTGAGGCGCTGAGGCCCGCAAAAAGGGTCGGGAATTGTTGACGGTACGGCGACTTGTCCCATGCATTACTGCCGCTCGCGACCGCAAACCTTCGGAAATAGACGGTCGCGGAGTAACGCGCTTCGGAAATTTCTCCCTCGTTGGATGCCAGTTCATTTGTACGCAATCCCGCGCCCGAAGCATTGGCATCGGCTTAAGACGTGACGTCCTGAGATCATGCGCTGCTGCCTGACGCCTCCGATGCCATAAACGAGGTTGCCTTGACAGCCTTTGTTAATGCGCGGATCGTTTAAACGTCGATATATCGCCACCGGGGATTTCCGTGAAACTGTTCTATCAAAGCATGGGTGTTGCGCGCCGTTCCGGATCGGGCGTCTACGCGCAGAACCTAACAAAGATTTTGCAAGGCGCCGCCGCGCCGGGCACGTCGATCTCTGTCCGTGGTCTCGGGCCTGGCAAGGCGATCGCCGATCAGTACCGATTTCTCGAACTTCTCGACACACAGGAAGTACTTCAGAACGGGCTGTCCGCCGAAAGGGACGGGTACGATGCCTTCCTGCTCGGTAATATTTTTGATCCCGGCCTTCACGCATTGCGAGAAGTGCTGAATATTCCGGTATTGGGCTTGTGCGAATCCTCGATTCACCTGGCGTGCCTGATGGGCGCCAGCTTTTCGATCGTGAATGTCAATCCTAAATTCACCCGCCGGATCGTCGAAAACATCGTCGGCACCGGGCTCTCGAGCCGCCTGGTATCGATCGATGAAATGCAAATCGAACGGGGTCAGGTGCTAGATCGGGCATTTGAGGATGAGGCGGTGAGCGCAAGCGTCATCGGTCAGTTTACAGCGGCGACGCGGCATGGCGCGGCGAAGGGCGCAGAAGTCGTTATCCCGGCCGGCGGAATTGTCATGGCTATCCTCGCCCGCGCTGGTGTTTTTGCCGTGGACAACATTCCGGTCGTCAATGGACTGATCGCCATTGTGAAAGTCGCCGAGCTCGCGGTGCAGATGAAACGGCTTACCGGCAACTTCACCAGCAAGCGAATGATGTACGCGCCGCCGTCGGGAAAGTTGCTCACGGATATACGCCAGGCATACGGCGATCAGGTTTATCCCGGCGCGGTGTGAGATCGCCGCGCTAGCGCCCGGCGTGACACCGCGTGGTAACTGAGGACCCATGATTGCAAAAAGCCCGGCGACTTTTTCACGTCGGCCCAACCATCGGAAATCGCCAGAGCGAGCCGGCGCATTACGGACGCGCTTCGGATGGTTGCCACGTTGACAAGAACTGCATTTCCTGACAACGTTCTACTGTTGACAATCTGCTAGAACTCGCATTTTGGTGGGAAGAAACGGGAGATCCTTCATGGCCGATCCAATTCGTTGCGTGATCATGCGCGGCGGAACCAGTAAGGCTGTCATCTTGAAGGAGAATGATCTCCCGAGGAATCCGCTCCAACGCAAAAACGCCATCCTGACCATTTTTGGCTCGCCGGATAAACGCCAGATCGATGGCCTTGGCGGCGCGGATCCGCTTACGAGCAAGCTTGCAATCATCGGACCGCCGATAAGCGATCCGCGCGCTGTCGGAACGCACCTCACCTATACGTTCGGCCAAGTTGAAATAGATACGCCAGAGATCGATTTTCTTAGCCTATGCGGCAACATCAGCTCGGCTGTTGGCGCTTTTGCAGTCTACGAGGGACTGGTGGAAGCAACAGAGCCGATCACGACGGTCCGCGCTTACAACACAAATCTCAATCGAGTGCTCAATATCGAGGTTCCGGTAACAGGCAACCGCCCGCTCGAGCGGGGCGATTTTGCCGTACCGGGCGTACCAGGAACCGGCGCGCGAATACTCGTCGATTTTGCCGACACGGCCGGCGCCGCATCCGGTGCGCTGTTGCCGACCGGCAACGGCATCGATCGCCTCGACATCCAGGGCTTTGGGACGATCGAAGCCTCGTTGGTCGATATCGGCAATGCGCACGTCTTTATTCGCGCGCGCGATGTCGGGCTGGTTGGCACCGAGACGGCAGCCGAGATCGATGCGCGGAGCGACCTACGAAATCTGCTCGAGCGGATACGCGGCGCGGCCGCCCATCGCATGAAGATGATCACCGATCCGTCGCGGTCCAAGTCGGAAAGTCCGGCAACGCCGATTCTTGGAATGGTGAGCCCGCCAGCCGACTACCGCAACGAAATTGGTCGCAGAACCGTCAACGCTGGCGAGGTCGACGTCGTTTCCCGGCTGATGTTCATGCAGCAAATGCACAAAACCTATGCGGGTACCAGCACCGTATGTACGGGCGTCGCCAGCCGAATCAGCGGAACGATCGTGCACGAGATGGCGCGTCCGGAAACACGGGAGCGAGATGTGGTGCGTATCGGACATCCGGCGGGCATCATCGAAACAGAAACACGCGTTGAGCTCAGCGGCAATAATTACGTGGTGCGACGCGCGACGCTTGGGCGTACGGCCCGGCGAATCATGGAGGGCTACGCCTACCCACGGGATATCGACGACAGCCGACGGCCTCAGAATGAGACGTTTGTATGAACGTCGACATTAATCTTGCGCGTCCTGTGACACCGCATAGCGACGGTCAGTCATTCCGGCCGAAGCTGCTGCAACGGCCGGGAACGATCGGTCCACTGCGGTTAAAGAACCGCGTCATCATGGGTCCGATGGGGACCAATTACGGCACCACCGACGGCTTCTCGACCGAGCGCGACAAACAATATTACGCCGAGCGCGCCAAAGGCGGCGTCGCAATGATCATCACCGAGGCTATGAACATTTCCGGTGGCGCCCGAAACCATAATAATTCGCTCTGTGTTTTTCACGATCGTTTCATTCCCGGTCTTACTGCGGTCGTGCGCGCCATCAAGAACAACGGCGCATTGACCGTCGCGCAGCTCAATCACCGCGGACAGTTGCTGCGCCGTTCCGTTCTCGGCATGGAGCCAGTCGGTCCGACCGCGGGTCGCCATCCTGCGACGGGCGAGCCCGTGCGGGCGCTGCGGGTGGACGAAATTCGCGCCATCCAACGCGATTTCCTCGATGCCGCACGACGGGTTTGGTACGCCGAGTACGATGCCGTCGAGCTGCATGCGGCCAATGGTTATTTGTTCCAGCAGTTCTTCTCGCCGCGCTTCAATCGTCGGGACGATCGCTACGGCGGGTCGCTCGAAAACCGGATGCGGCTATTGCTCGAAACGGTCGAACTCATCCGCAACGAATTGCCTGATTTTCCACTTTTTGTTCGTATCAGCGCTACCGAATACGTGGAGGGAGGCTACACGGAAGCGGAAGCCATCGCGCTTGTGCAGGCGCTAGAGCGCGCTGGCGTCGTCGCCATCGACCTGTCGGGCGGGACAAATGAGAGTCCGCTATTATCTCGGTACTGCATCCAGCCGCCATCGTTTCCGCGCCGCTGCCTTGAGCCCTATGCTCGGCCCCTCAAACAAGCGGTAAAAATTCCAACGATCATTGCCGGACGAATAATTACCCCTCAAGACGCCGAAAGCGTATTGGAGGCCAATAGCGCCGATTTTATTTCGTTGGGCCGCGCGCTACTCGCCGACCCACATTGGTGCGCCAAGGCATTCGGGGCAGCTGCAGCACCGATCCGCCACTGCATCTCCTGCAACGTATGCTACGAGCGGTTAACGCTCGAGCGCGACGTTGCCTGCGTGCAGAATCCGATGGCCGGCACGGAATTCGAATCGCTGCGATTCCTCGAACCGCAATTGTCACGCCCGGGTTCGCCGGCGAACCGTCAGCGGCTCCTCGTGCTCGGCGCCGGTGTCGCCGGAGCCGAGGCTGCGAGGATGGCGGCAGCATTGGGACACGTAGTCGAAATTTGGGACCTGGCAAAAACCGCTGGCGGTCAAATGCCTATTGCGCTCGCTGCGCCCGACAAGGAAGACGTAGCCGACGTATGGACCTATCGCGTCGAAGAGCTTGAGCGAATGAAGGTGCCGATTCGTCTCGGCATGGAGATCACGGCGGACGCGCTGCGCCGTTTCGCGCCCGACCTCGTCATTGTCGCCACCGGATCTCGGCCGCGCCCCGCGCCCGTGCCGCTCAACGTCGGTGTGCCGGTGCTGCAGGCGTGGGACGTCCTTGCCAATCCGGATGCGATCAAGCCCGGCGCGAAGGTTACTATGATCGGCGGCGGCATGGTCGGAATCGAAACCGCAGAGGTTCTGGGCGTCCGCGGCTGCGCCGTCACCGTGATCGAAATTCAATCAACCGTCGCGCGCGAAATGGCCCGTAATAATCGCTTCGATGTTCTGGTGCGGCTCCAACAGTATGGCGTGCAACTTCTCACCGAGACAGTGATCGACGGTGTGGTCGACGGCCGGCTGGTGCTGGTACACGAAGGAAGGAGCGCAAGCCACGATCCCGGTGACGCCATCGTCGTTGCGGTCGGTCCGACACCGAACCGGGACGTCTTATCCGTCGTCGAAGAGGCGGGTTTGCCGAGCGTGCTAGTTGGCGACTGCAACCAACCAGGCGATTTCCTGAGCGCTATCCGCGACGCATCATTGACCGTGCTGGCGTTGAACGAGCGATTGCGGTCGCGCAGGGAAAATGTCGAAGCTTGACGTAACGCGATTTGTTTCAGGAAGACGGAAGCATGCGCAGAGAAGAGAGATGCGCGCTTAAGCACATTGGTTTTGGTGTCGCGATTATCTGCGTTTGGATAAAAAGGACGGCTAATGTCGGCAATTAACAGGCTTCGACAACTTCTCAAAGGTGATGACCTGATTATCGCTCCCGGCGCTTATGACGCTTTGACCGCGCGGCTCATCGTCGATGCCGGCTTTCCGGTCGTCTACGCCACCGGCGCCGGCATATCGAACTCGCAGCTTGGACTTGCTGATGTCGGCCTGCTGACGATGACGGAAATGCTGGAACAAACGCGCAGAATAGTGAGCGCGGTCGACGCTCCCGTCATTGCCGATATCGATACTGGATATGGCAACGCGGTAAACTTGTATCGCACGGTGCAAGAGTTCGTTCGCGCCGGCGTCGCCGCGGTGCAAATCGAAGATCAGGTGATCCCGAAAAAATGCGGGCATTTCGCGGGCAAACAGATCATTCCCTTTGACGAGTCGGTGCTAAAGCTCAAAGCAGCAATCGAAGCGCGCGGCGACAGCAACCTCGTCATTGTCGCCCGCACCGACGCCATTGCGGTCGAGGGCTTTGCCGAAGCGATGCACCGGGCCCGCGCCTATCATGAAATCGGCGCTGACGCGCTATTTGTCGAGGCGCCGCGGACGCGCGAAGAACTCGCTGAAATTGGGCGCAGCCTGCCCGGGGCAAAGATCGCCAATATCGTCGAAGGCGGCCATACGCCGATCGTACCGGCTAATGAACTCGCCTCGATGGGATTCAAGCTCGCGCTCTACGCGAACTTGGCGTTACGATCAAGCGTCAAGGCGATCCAAAGCAACTTGATGCATCTCCACAAAACTGGCGATTCCACCGGTATTCTCGATCGCATGATTACGATGGATGAACGCGGGAGGATCACTCAGAAAGGTCGTCTCGATGCAATTGAAAAACGCTTCGCCCAAATCGCGATATAATCGCCATGATCGAATCGCCGCCTATCTATGAACTCTTTGCTCTGCGCTACGCCACACGTCAGGCAATGCGCCGAGACCATTTTATTGGTGGCGATCCGCACGAGGGTCCGATGCCCATGGATTACTTTCTGTGGGCGGCGGTTTCACCGGAGCGAACTATCGTTATCGATGCGGGATTTACGGCAGAGACCGCCGCCAAGCGTAAGCGCACGTTTCTTCGCGACCCGATCGACGCGTTGCGCCTTCTTGGCGTCGATGCGGAGCAGGTCAAAGACGTGATTATTACACACCTGCACTACGATCACGTCGGCAATTTCCACCGCTTCCCGGCGGCCCAATTCCATTTGCAAGAGCCGGAAATGCATTATGCGACCGGGCGATACATGCGCTATCCGCGATTAGCGCATTCGTTCAACCCGAATGACGTCGCCGGCATGGTATTGCTCAACTTCGCTGGCCGCGTAAAACTGTACAACGGACAGGCTGAGCTTGCACCCGGCATCACACTCCATCCTGCCGGTGGTCATTCGGTAGGACTACAGTTCGTGCGGGTGCACACCCGTCGAGGATGGGTGGTTGTCGCTTCCGACGTCACGCATTTCTACGAAAACATGGAAAGTGGTCGTCCATTCCCGACCGCATTCAACGTCGGCGAGATGCTCGAGGGCTTCGACAAGCTGGTCGCGCTAGCTCCCACCCGCCAACACATCATTCCAGGTCACGATCCGCTGGTCATGGAGCGTTATCCGACGCCGAATTCGAAGCTGAAAGGGATCGCGGTGCGCCTTGACGTCGAGCCGAATGCGCCAAATGCCTGATGGACCACCACCCTCATCGTCATTCAAAAGCAATGGAACGTAACATGACTGCTACTCCAAGTGAGATCCTCGCCAATCACTTTGCTAACATCTCCATATCCGATCTGCCGCCGAAGCTGATTGCCGATGCGAAGACGCTCATTCTCGACTATCTCGGCGTCGGAATCGCCGGCAGCCAGACAGACAGCGGAGCGATTGCGGCACGTTTTGCGATCGAGACTGGCGGTAAAGCAGAGTCGACCTTAATCGGACACGCCGGTCGAGTTCCCGCCGTGCATGCCGCTTTCGCCAATGCCATTGCCTCCCACAGCATCGAACTTGACGACGTCGACGTGTTGGCATTATTCCATTTTAGCCCTCCGGTGGTCGCGGCAGCGCTTGCGGTGGCGGAGCGTGAGGGATCGAGCGGCGCGGATTTCATCGCCGCTGTAGCGCTCGGTTGCGAAATGATGGCGCGCGCGAGCGCTGCTACCAATCCGTCATTGCGCGATCGTGGGTATCACACGACGCCAACCTGCGGTGTGTTCGGTGCGACGATCGCTGCCGCGCGGCTTCTCAAGCTCGATCACGATCAGATCGTTTCGGCCCTGGGCTTGGCCGGCGCTCAAGCCTCCGGACTGATGGAGATGTATGGTCCCTCCATGCAGAAGCGCTTTAATCCTGGCCCGAGCGCCCGCAATGGCGTCACCTCTGCACTCATGGCCAAGCTCGGTTTCACCGGCGCCGCAACGATTTTTGACGGCGAGCGCGGTTTCTGCCGCGCCTTCAGCGACAAATTTGATCTCAGCGAACTGACCAAGGGTCTTGGTAAGGATTTTCCTGTCTATATCGAATACAAGCCCTATTCCTGTGCGCGGCCAATTCACAACGCTATCGATTGCGCGCTTGATATCCGCAAACGTCTGAAAGAGCCGATTGCCAATGTCGCCTCGATCACTGTGCGGCGGCATCCGGCCTGGGCGCATTACCATCTCAACGCCAAGCCGAAGACCTATCACGAAGCACAAGTCAGTCTACCCTATTCGGTTGCGGTCGCTCTCATTGAAGGCCAGGCACTGCTGCCGCAATATCAGGACAGCAAGCTAGATGATCCCGAGATTTTGCGGTTGTCGCGAATGGTACACGCCGTACCCGACAACAGTCTGGAGCGCGGGGTTTCCTGCCTTATGATCCTGCAGACAACCGGCGGCGCCGAACTCAAGTCGCAAGTTGATCATCCGCGCGGCTCGATCGAAAACCCAATGTCGCCGGCCGAGATGAGCAATAAGGTGCATATGTTGGCGGACGATGTAATCGGTCGCAATGTCGTCGATCAATTGATCGACCGAGTAAAAAATGCGGAAGCGCTTACAAACATTGCGAAAGTGATGGGTCTCGTTGTTCCCCCGGCGTCTGCCCGGCCGGCAATAGGGGGTAGTCGTTCCTGACGTCACAGAGATGCTGCTCTAGCCGCGCGCCCTCACTGCGAGCGTGGTATTGATATATAGAACTATGAACTTAGTGAAGTAGCTAGGTGAAAGCTGAAATGAAAATCAAAGATATCTTCTTTCGGGTCGCGTTAGCATTTTCATTCTTGTTGCAGGTAATATTACTCCGTTCGCCTTCATTTGCCGACAATCAACATTGGCCAAATAGACCGATCCATATTATTGTGCCGTTGCCTGCGGGATCCGCAGCTGACACGGTCGCGCGTCTCATTGGTTCGAATCTTTCTGCAAGGCTAGGTCAGCCCGTAATAGTCAATAACCAGGCTGGTGCGAGCGGCGAACTCGGTACCACCCAAATCGCGAGGTCAGATCCGGATGGAAACACTCTAGGCATTGCAACGACAACGACATTGGTAACTGCGCCCATCCTTAACGCAGATATAAGCTATAACGCTCTGAACGATTTTGTGCCCATCGCTATGGTCGGGTATTCGCCCTACGTTCTTGTCGTCAATCCGGCAGTCGCGGCAAAAAGTGTCAAGGATTATATCGCTCTGGCAAAATCAAAGGCAGGAAGTCTATCATATTCGTCCGTCGGCGAAGCCAGTTTGGCGCACCTCGCCGCCGAATTGTTCGCGAAAATGGCTGGCGTGCAGCTAAACGAAATTCCCTATAAAAGCTCTACTCAGGCTGTTATCGATTTGTTGGCGGGGCGTATTGACTCGCAGTTTGGTATTCTCACTACGACGCACCAATATATTAAAGACGGCAAATTAACTGCGTTGGGCGTCACCACTTTAAGCCGTGTCCCTGAGTTTCCGGAGATACCAACAATTTCCGAATCCGGACTTCCGGGTTATGAAGCCTCGTTGTGGATTGCGATAATCGCGCCTGCCAAAACTCCGCCGGAAATTGTCGCTCGGCTAAATGCCGAAATCAACAATACCTTGTCACAACAAGAAACGCGCACTCATTTGTTTGATCAGGCTATTATTGCTGATCCCAGTTCTACTTCGGAGCTGCATGATAGAATCGAAGGCGACCTCCAAAAATGGAAAGATCTTGCAACTAAGGGAGGCTTATTGAGGTAGGTACGACTTTCGAGATAAAAGCCGTTCAAGCAAGGCACCCTGCCTCTGACCGCCAGGATGAACGTCAGAACGCAACTCAACATAACAATATCTCTACGTTAGACCTTGAGTTCGTGCCAAACACTGGTCCGCATGGGCGGAGCCTGTCCAGGCGATTGACACCAACGGATAAGTTCTATCGGGATGTCGCTAAGCGGAGCACAACATGCCGTATCAGGATTTTCGTCAGTTCCTCGATGTGCTGCGTCAGCATGGCGAACTGGTTGATGTAAGCCGGCCCATCGCGTTGGACGATGTCGGGAAGGCCCTAAAGCAGGCATACCAAAAGGGTCGGCCTGCCGTGTACTTCGAAAATAACGGTACAGAATTTCCCTTGGTCTGCGGGGTCTATTCCGACCGTAGAAAAGCGCTGCTAGCATTCCAGACCGACGAGAAGACAATCCTGCAAAAGGTACTTGACGGTCTCGATAATCCGATCGCGCCGATTATCGCGAACGGCAACGCACCATGCCACGAGGTTGTCATCACCGGCGACGACATTGACATCAATCGTTTCCCCATCCCGACGTACAGTCCGAAGGATGGCGGACCATACATTACGCCCGGTATCGTCGTGTCAAAGGATCCCGAGACTGGCGTCCCGGACGTCGGCCACTATCGCTTTCTTATTCTCAGCAAGGATACCTTCTCATTCTCGGCGCAGCCGTTCCATCGCTTTGGAAAGAACCTGACTAAATGTCAGAAGATGGGCATCACACCGAAGGCGGCGCTAATCATCGGCGTCGATCCAGTCCTCGCCTATACTTGCCAGGTGCAAGTGCACGACCAAACCAATGACTGGGAAGTAGCAGGTGGGCTTCGCGGCGCTCCAATTGAACTCGCCAAATGCAAGACCTGCGATATCGAAGTGCCCGCCACCGCCGAGGTGGTGATCGAGTTCGAAGTCGACATGGCCAAGACCGTAATGGAAGGGCCTCTTGGTGAATACACTGGCTACTACACACCGCCCTCGCACAAGCCGGTGGCACGCATCACCGCGATTACACACCGTAAGAAGCCTATCTTTCAGGGCCTCCTCACCGGCAAGCCGGTCACCGAGAACCACATCCTCAAGCAAATACCATTCGAGGCTTCGTTTCTCAAAACACTCAAGCGCCAGTTCCCGACCATTGAGGCGATTTCGGTGCGCGCCTCAGCCGGTGTCTCATTCTATGTTGTGATCGGAATGAACCAGCGCTTTGCTGGCGAAGCACGACAGGTTATTCTCGCGGCTATGTCGAGCAATATTAGACCAAAATGGGTTATCGTGGTCGATCTTGACATCGACGTGCATTCGTCATCGGACGTGGAATGGGCTATGGCGTTCCGCACTCAACCGCAGCGTGACGTGATCATCGTCGACCGGATTCCGGCCGGTCCGTCCGATCCGTCAATCGACAATCCCACCGAGTCGCGGCCGTTCCGCATCGCCTCGTCCATCGGAATCGATGCGACCATACCCTATGGCAAGCCGTTTTCCGAGGTTGCCGACGTGCCTGGCTGGGAAGACTTTGAGATGCCGGAGCTCGACGGTCGGAGCTGACCTTTGCCGCACTCGGCGTTCGTCGCCTCGATATACTCTAAAACCAACTGCATCTGATCGGAATCACGGCGTCATCTGGCTTCAGGCTTCAAGCGTGCTGGTCTGCGCGCAAATTACATCGCCACCGGGATCAACTGTTCGCGCGAGCGCCAGCACGAAAATGGCCAAAACTCAGCTTAGTGAATCAATTCCGCTTCAGCCCCGCTGCCTCGATCGCCTCTTCGTATACGTTCTGCTCGTTTTTTATGACCTCGACGAATTCGGCCGAACTTGAACCTCTGGCATTAATGCCGAGGCTACTCAATCTCTCGATGACCGCAGGTTCCTTTGCAACCTCCGAGGCCGCTTTGGCGAGTACGTCGATCACGGATTGAGGTGTGCCAGTGGGCGCGAAGAGGCCGTTCCAGGGCGTCAGCTCGAAACCGGGAAGCAGCTCGCTGACCGCCGGTATATCGGGGAGTTGCCGCAGACGTTGAGCGGCAGAAACTGCAAGCAGTTTGATCCGCTCGTTTTGCGCAAATCCTATCAATTCCGACGCATTGCCAAAGTACATATCAACCTGTCCTCCCATAAGGCCGGTCACCGCCGGCCCACCCCCCTGGTAGGGCACATGCAGCATGTCCAGTCCCGCGCGCGCCAGGAACAGTGCACCCACCAAATGGGCGATCGTTCCGGCGCCCCCAGACGCGTAAGTGTATTTGCCAGGTGTGGACTTTACATAGTCGACAAATTGCTTCAGCGAATCGGCCGAAATACCGGAATTCGTAGCGAGAATCATCGGGAAAATGCTGAACTGACTGATCGGGATCAAATCCCCGAGACTATAGTTCACCGCTTCCAACTTCGGTACGCTCGAAATCTGCGCCGAGGACGCAAACAGAAGAGTGTAGCCATCTGCTTTCGACTGTGCGACATGGCTCGTGCCGACCGCGCCGGCTGCGCCGGCGCGGTCTTGAATTACGAATGGCTGGCCAAGCTTCGCCCAGAGCCTTTCAGCGAGGATGCGGGC
>Ga0116223_10002215_pt1 | contig 18523 bp, 16 predicted proteins | sample Sb_taG_3_FD_90092 | JGI IMG/M metagenome (GOLD analysis project Ga0116223, IMG submission 90092) | Peat soil microbial communities from Weissenstadt, Germany - Sb_50d_a_PC metaG | ecosystem: Environmental > Terrestrial > Soil > Wetlands > Peat | place: Germany: Weissenstadt | collected 2010-09-21 | reverse complement strand
GAAGCGCATGCGTTGATTATCCATTCGACGTTGAAGGCCGGGTTTTCAGCCGGAGCGGATTTGCGCGAACTGTTTCAGCGCGGACAAGAAATGGAAAGGACCGCAGCCCTGCGCGGGGTGCGGGAATTTTTGGAGCGCATTCACTCCGTGATGAACGCGCTCGATGCGGCGCCGCTGACGACGATCGCGGCGGTGCACGGCGTGACGTTTGGCGGCGGGTTTGAGCTGGCGCTGGTTTGCGACATTATTATTGCGGACCGCATGGCGCGATTTTGCTTCCCCGAACTGCGGCTGGGGCTGATTCCGGGATTCGGCGGGATTCCGCGGCTGAAGCGGGATTTGGGCAATGCGGTGGTGCGCGATCTGCTGCTCACCGGGCGCAGTTTCAATGTGATGAAGGCGCAGCAGATCGGGCTGGTGAGCCAGATTGCCGCCGAAGGGGAGGCGCTGCGGGTAGCACGCGCAACGGCCAGCCAAGTCGGGAAATTTGACCGGCGCACGGCAGCGACGGCGAAGGAATTTGTCAAGCCGATTCCGTATGAAGAGTTGAAGCGGGAGATTGATATTTTCTGCGACCTTTATTCGCGTCCAGCCGTCGAAGACGGGCTGCGGAGGTTTGTGGAGAGTACGGACGCGCAACCATACTTGCCGTAGAATTATGACGTGGAGGCTTGGTATGACCTGGACGCTTGAGGGACTGTTTGAACTTCGAACTGTCGGCGATCTTTTGAAGAAGTTGGAGTTCGATTACGACAGACTGCGGCACTCAAGTGTAGACACTTACATAACGTTCGATTTCTCGTCACTGCTGAGCACATGCTCGATTGGCAATATCCTGGGAAGGCAAATGAAGCGCGGCGTGCGCAAGAAAAGCAATCGGAGGTGCTGTTGCAGATGTGTTCACATACTGCGAATGGATTCAAGCACTTCAAGGTTGAGGCCGCTCGCCACAGAAGCGTGACGAATTCGAAAGTCGAAGGCGGCGCTTTCGATCCGAGTGCATTCCAGAATGATGCCTTCGACGTAGGGCGGTTTGTGGTGGACCTCGATGGAGATGCTGCGGTGAAGTACGGTCCCGATATCGAGGTAACCGATCTCGCGGAGAAAATGCTGAGTTTCTGGAAAAGCAAGATCGGCCCGTAGGGCACAGCCACGAACTAAAATACGAAGCCTATGGCTACAGACCAACAAACGCTTGACGAAATTTTGAGTCTCGCCGCTAGCCACTTTAAAGTGCCGCGAGAAAAGCTTACGCCCGACGATGACTTCTTCAAGACGCTCGGGATCGACAGCTTGCAGGCTCTCGACTTGCTGACGCGACTGGAGCATCACTTCCGCATCGAGTTGCCGGACTATGAACTGCAGGGCGTGTCGGATTTCCGGACGCTGGCGAATAGGATCCAGGTGCGGCTTTAGGAACGGCGGATAGTGGGTAGCTGCCCGGCGTTGCTGACCCAGCATTCAGCCAAAAACTGATTTTCCCTCAGGCTACTGAAGCGCGTTTGGACGCGAATTTTGCAATTGAACCATGCGGTCCACATAGCCGCGGTCTTGGATCAAGACCATGGTCAAGTGGGTGCCAGTTTCATCATCTCGATCTTGCGTGGCGTAGATCGTCACGTCCGGCCTACTCGTCCACCTCGCGACCGGATAAGTGAATATTCCACCAAGTCCGTTCTGCATTTGTCGAGTTCCCACCGTATCGGGTGGCCCGAACTTGGCCGTTAGATCGTGGAGAACGTCGTCGAAGGAAAGCACCGGCCCAATCAGACCGAGGAGATCGACTGCTGCCGACTTCAACTCGCTGATCGAGGAAAGCAGCGAACCATGTGCGCCAGGCGCGGAGGCTGGTTGAGCCTCGGAAAAAGCCTCGGAAAAAGTCATGGAAATCTGGACCAGTTTGTTGTCGGCAAAAGTCATTTCTCCCGCGGACCTCGACGATAGCACGATGGTCTTTCCCTTTAACCCATCCGCTAGATTGACGCATTCATCGACCCGTGACTTGAATGTCAACCAATCGCTGTAGGACTGCGTAAAGTCCACTTTATCCTTGTACGAAAACTTAGGCTCAGAGGCATAGCGCTTCTCCGTGGATGGATCGAGAACCAGCGTAGCGCAGTCCTGGAACTTCTGAGGCGTGCCCTGCGCGATCATGAATTCTTCGATGCTTTCGCCAATGCGGTGACCCTTGATTTCGACGGGCGGAACGGCCTTCGCCGATGCGGAAGTGTCCTGAGAAAATGTCTGGCCGACGAGTGCCGCCCCGAGAAACATAATCGTGAAAAACTGGGAAAATTTCATGATTGCCTTTCGTTTTCATACGCAGGTGTAACTGTAAGGCTGGGATCGTCAACTCCGCGATGCCCCGAAGGTGGCCTGTACGTTCGACTCCCATACGCAAGCGCGGCTTTATCATCGACTCTTTCAATGCCGCAACGCGGAATTAGCCCACTACCCGAATTTCCAGGCACAGGATGTGTCATGCAACGTGTAGTAGAATGAAGTGACTAACCAACTGTCGGGGAGTGGCTCAGCCTGGTAGAGCACCTGGTTCGGGACCAGGGGGTCGGAGGTTCAAATCCTCTCTCCCCGACCAATGTTTTCATGCAGATAAACAGTGTTTCTGGTTTTCCGTCTACAGCGGTGTAGTCGATTTTGAGGGCGGCGAGAGCCACAGAGCTCAATACGCGGGCGATCCTGTGGTGCTCCTGTCTCGTGGGCACCAACTCCCGCTCGCTCACCCCAGAGCGAGAGACTGTCTTCGCAAGTTGAGCAGCGGTCTCACTTGCCGGTTCCAGTCAACGCAACAGCCTGCGGACTCGTGATTGCGCTGTCTGCAACGTCCAGCTCCGCCACACGAGAGCCCTTTGCAGCCGGGGTGAAAGTAATACTCACAGTGCAGTTCGCGCCCGCAGCTAGCATTGTTCCGCAAGTTGTCGCGGACTGGGCAAAATCACCCGCGTTCGCGCCCGTCAACGTGATGCCAGAGAACGTCAGCGTTGTCTTAAGATTGTTCTTGACGGTAATTTTCTTTGCGGGGCTCGTGGTGCCTACTTTTTGAGCGGCGAAGGTCAAGCTCGATGGAGTGACTGATACCGGCGCAATTCCGGTCCCTGTCAAACTCACAGATTGAGGACTATTGTTGGCGCTGTCCGTATTTGTGAGCGCTGCAGTCTTCGCTCCCGGCGTCACAGGTGCAAACGTGATGCTCATTTTGCAAGACGAATGCCCGCCAATGCTTGACCCGCACCCATTGGAAGACACCGCAAACTCGCCGGCATTTGTCCCCGTAATGGCACTTGATATGGGCAATGCCGAATTCGTGTTGTTCGTGAGCGTCACGGTCTTGGGTGCACTGGTGCTGCCATCTGCCTGATTGCCAAAAGCAAAGGTCGCTGTGGAAAGAGTAACTTGGAGAACTCCCGTGCCGGACAAGGCAACAGTTTGCGGGCTGTTCACGGCACTGTCTGTAAGGGTGAACATGGCCGATCTTGCGCCCAATGCTGCGGGAGTAAAAGTGACGCTGATTGTGCAAGACTTCTGCAATGCGAGCGTCTTGCCGCAAGTGGTGGCCGACTGGGTGAAATCATCAGGGTCCGTCCCGCTGATTGCCATGGAGGATATTGTGACGACTGCACCTGTGTTGTTGGTTAGAGTGACTTTCTTGGCGGTGCTCGTGCTGCTAATCCCCTGATTGCCATAGGACAAGGTTTTGGGCGAGACAGTAAGGGGGACGATTCCTGTTCCGCTCAGGCCCACGGTTTGTGGGCTGCCAACAGCGTTGTCGTTCACTGAAAGGCTTGCACTTCGCAGACCCGTAGCTTGTGGCGAGAAGGCCACCGTAATGAGGCAGCCACTGTTGGCTGGGAGCACCGTTCCTGAACAGCCGTTGCTACTGACACTAAAATCCGTCGCATTCGCCCCTGTGATACTGACTGCGATATTCGTGAGCGCTGCTGTGCCGACGTTGGTCAAGGTCACTGTGGCAGGCGTGGCGCTTGGCATCGGCTGGCTTCCGAAGTTTACGGCGGCTGGGGCCAGGCTCACCAATGGTGTCGTGCCAATTCCCGTAAGAGGCACTGACTCCACCACCGGTGGACTACTGTAACTGATTTGCAAAATATCCGCGGTTGGTCCTGCCGTCGTTGGGCTGAATACCACTGAAACAGAGCAATTGGCTCCAACCGCCAAGGTTGCTCCGCAAGAATTAGCAGTCATATGAAACACTTGGCCGCTGGCAATGCTTTCGGAATTCAAAGTGAGGGGGGCCGTCCCCGTGTTGGCGACGGTAAAGACGTTGCTGGCGCTTGTCGTGCCGACAGGCTGATTGCCAAAATCCCCACTGGGCGGAGCAACTGACAATGTCGGCGCGGGTTCCAAGGTTAGGAGCGCGACGGCTGATGCTCCGTTGTAAGAACCGATCACGGTCATAACCGTTTCGGTTGCGACGAGTGAAGTATTGAACGAGAATGCCGCCCTGGTTGCACCCGCGGGGACCAAGACGAACGAGGGTACTTGGGTTGCCGTATTGTTGATGGAGACTACGACCGTAGCGCCATTGGTTGTAGCGGCGCCGCTGAGAGTCACCGTCCCGGTTACTGTAGAACCTCCTGGTGCCGGAGATGGACTGAGCGTTAGCGATTGGACATACGGCGTGCCAATCAGGGGATTTTGCCCCACAAATACATCACTGGCATTGTTTGTGTCGTTGGCGATGAGATTTGTGGCGGTTGAGTCAAACGCCACTACAGTTCCGCTTGGATTTATGTTGGGAGCATCGGAGTAGCTTGAATTGTTTCCCGGAGTCCCATTCGCTGCCAGACTAATGGCAACGCTTTGATTGCTGTCCATGTCCCGCAAGAAGACCTGGCCATAAAGCATGTAGGCAACGAAGCGACCGTCAGCGCTGATTTGTGATCTGTTGCCACCGACAGCAAGCGGCATTGCGTTGGCATCGGTATCTACGAGGCTAATGGTTTGCGACGTCAGGTCCTTGAGAAACACCCGCTCATCGCCATTGTAGTCAATCGCTCCAGGTATCAGATTTGTGGCGTTCGAAGCGAAGGAAACGAAGCGGCCATCGGCGCTCATTGCAGGAGGCAAATTATTCGAAAACACCGACTGCCCTGCCGGGGTTCCATCGGACGCAGAGCTGGCGAGAACTGTTTGTGCAGCTTGGGTATCGTAGACGTAAACTTCGGTAATACCGTTCGTGGTTTGGGATACAAGGTTCGTAGATGGCGAAAAATAGGCGACGAAGCGACCGTCAGCGTTCACCGCGGGTACACTCGCACCCTGATTTGCCGGAGAACCATCCATCCCGACGCTGGCTAGCTTGATCTGACCCGTATTCCGGTCACGAAGATATATTTGTAGGCCGGAAGCGCCCGCGACCAGATTCGTCGCACTCGATGCGAAAACGACAAACCGTCCGTCTGTGCTAATGCAAGGTTGAGATGCATTTCCATTGCCAGGTGTGCCATCTGCGGCAACATCCTCCCTTTCCGTCGTGCCCTGTTGCAGATCGCGAACGTAAATGGAGGCGTTCCCCGGTATTGTCCCAGATGCCAGATTGTCTGCGTCAGACCAGAAGACCACATAACGGCCATTCGCACTAATGCTTCCAGAACCCGTAAAACCCAGCTAGAACCGATCGACTGATGGAGGAAGTCTGTGAGCGAGAAAACCTGAAGGAAGCACTGCGGCAGGTGAAGGGGCAATGAAGGTAGCGCGGGAGTGGACGGGATCACCGTCGGTCAACTCACCGACTACCTGAAACAGCAGGGAACTGGAGTCGTTCGGCCTTCGAGTGCTGCGGACGCCAGTTCGGGCGCCACAAGCCAACGCCTATTGCGAACGGCTGGTGGGAACGCTCCGGCGCGAGTGTCTGGACTTTCTGATTCCGCTCAGTGAAAATCATCTGCGAATGATGCTGCAAGAGTGGGTTCGCCATTACAACCAAGGCCGCCCGCACCTGAGCCTGGGGCCAGGAATCCCGGCGGATACTGCGGATAGTAATAAGGAGAGGGCCATCCGGCAGTTGAGAACACGGGCTCGTCACCGATTGCCAGCGCATTGTGAAATCAGGGCCAGGCCGATCCTCGGCGGGTTACATCACGAGTATTACTTGGAGAAGATTGCCGCGTGAGACAGCGCTGATGAGAAGACATCGTACCCTCATTGCATCCCCGTTGAAATGGCAGATGTCAGCAGTGCCCGTACCACACCCCGCGATTCCGGTTCTTGCAGAACGCGGTGGCACCCAGCTGAAGACGCCACGCCCAGTGATCCTGGTCGATACCCGTGAGCAGAATCCGTTCGATTTCTCACGCTTTGAAGGATGGTTTGCGGGGATCGAGAAACGGGCCCTCAAACTGGGAGATTACTCCATCGCGGGACTTGAGGACCATTGCGTGGTGGAGCGCAAGGAGCTTGCGGATCTTGTCCATTCCCTCACCACCGAGCGGTCCGTGTTTGTCAATCGGCTTCGACTCATGAGCCTCTATCCGCATCGGCTTCTCGCGATCACGGCATCCTTGAGCGAAGTGAAATCTCCCTACACCTGTGCAGGCGGCAGTCCCAACCGTATCACCCAGTCGCTTATTGCCGCACTCGCCGGGCTGCAGATTCCTTTCTTATGCAGCGAGACCCACGAACTCGGGGAAGAACTTGTTGCGTCCTACCTTTATCAGGTCCATCTCTACCATTGGCTTGAGAGCAACGACCACGGCCGCTTCCTCACCGACAACGATCTCTAGAAACCACGCGAACCCCTGTCAGGTGGACGCGATCCATTGATTCCGAGTGCGGATGGAATATTTGCGCAGCACAGGTATATGCATCTCGTTCTGCGGGTTGTGGCATCGCATACCCGTTACGAAATCCGAACAAATTTCTTAATGCGGCATGTCTGTCACAGAATTTGTCGTTTGCTCGGTGGTATAATTTCGGTTTTCCCCGGAGAAGTCATCTCCTGACCCAGTGATTCCCACCTAGCATGTGCTGTAAATCCTTAATCCACTCAAAAGGAGTGCCCTATGACCACCGTCCCAGCCGCCCAATACCTCCGCGTATCCACGGAACGTCAGGAGTATTCTCTCGATTGTCAAATCGCGAGGATTGCCAATTACGCACAGGAGAAGGGGCTCGCCGTCTGTCAAACTTACTGTGACGAGGCCAAGAGCGGATTGGAAATTGGGCGAAGGACAGGATTGTCCCAACTGCTTCAGGATGTCGTAGGGGGCAAGCAATCCTATAAGGTGATCCTTGTATACGATGTGAGCCGCTGGGGACGTTTTCAAGACCCGGATGAGGCGGCGCACTACGAGTTCCTGTGCAAAGCTGCCGGAGTAAGCGTCCACTACTGCGCGGAGCAGTTCTCGAACGACGGGCATCCTGCCAGTCTGATCTTGAAGACTCTGAAAAGAGTCATGGCGGCCGAATACAGTCGAGAACTATCCGACAAGGTGTTCGCTGGTATGACGCGAGTGGTGAAAAGAGGATTCCGGTCGGGAGCACATCCCGGCTACGGCTTCCGGCGATTGCTCATCTCCGCTGACGGAACCCCGAGGCAACAACTCTCAGCGGGCGAGCACAAGAGCATTGCCACCGACCGGGTAGTACTCGTGCCCGGCCCTGCAAACGAGGTCTTTTGGGTCAGGGAAATCTATCGACTGTTCGTTTCGGAAAACAAGACGTTCGCTGGCATCGCCGCCGAACTTGATCAAAGAGGCGCACCTTTCCTTGATGGGAAGCGGTGGAGCGACCATGCTGTGAAGAAGGTTCTGACCCACCCTAAATACAAAGGGACCGCCATCTACAACCGAACCACGGAAAGGCTTTGCTCCAAGTCTAGGAAGGTTCCAGAGTCGGAATGGATAATCGTGCCGGATGCCTTTGAACCGCTCGTGGAACCAAGAACATTTGAGGCGGCTCAAGAGACGCTGCGCCAAAGGTTCTCGCATCGTTCAAACGAGCAAGTCTTGGAGCAACTGAAGTCCATCCTCGAACTGCACGGACACCTGTCAGCCGCTATTCTCGGCTTGCACGGATTGTCGCCGGGCGGTCTCAACCATCGGTTCGGGTCAATGATTAAGGCATACGATCTCATCGGCTACCAGACGATGTACAAAAAGACAGCCGAGCACCGTTTGCATGTTCGCAAGATTCGTTCCGAACTGATGCAGCAATTGGTAAAGATGTTTCCGGGGAGAGTATCCCTGTTTTCGGTGGCATGGAGGCGTTGGAACTGCCTCAGGCTCAAGAATGGCACTAAGGTCGCCGTTCGTGTCTGTCGCTCGATCAAGCTGGTCACCAAGGGGCGTATGTGGATATTACAGGCTGCTCGTGACGAACGCTGTCGGATCACTCTTGTGGCGGGAATGAATCCCGAGAATGCGGCTCTCGAAGCGTTTTACTTGACGACTCGTTTGAAGAATCCATGCAAAGTCCACATCACAGAGAACAGCGAATGGCTGGAACGAGGTGTGCGTCTTGAAGACCTGCGATCTTTCTATGAGGTCGTGACGGCGCGACAGTGGGATTCTCCGTTCTGAGAAAGAGGCGCGGCTGGCGTGCACACGTGTGCCCTGGGTCACCGCACCCTGCTCATGTCCTTCCACATATAGTGCCACTGTGAAGCAACTTTGGAGTCGCATTTCGCAACTTTGTCTGGGGAGACATACATATAACCTACTCCCGGAACGCTCTGGATGCGTTTCCGAGCCTGTACACCCAGCTTGACGCGCAAGTTATGTATGTACACGCTGAGACTCGCGGGATCGAGAAGTTTTTCAGTCAGCCGATCTCGCGAAACCACCTGCCCCGCGTTTTCGGACCAACATACTAAAGAGTGTCCAAACAACAGGCCCAAGCGAGATTTCTTTCTCGCCAAGCATGATCGTCCAAGTGTCGGCCGCTATCAGAAGGTCGTCCACGGCTGTATAGCGATCGCAGTTCTCAGACTGTTCCGCCGAAAGGCAACGAATCCGGAACACCATTACCTTGGTTACATTCCGACCACCGCCCTTGCAGCTAATCTTGGCCTTAGGAACCCACTGATGAACACCACCCCTCCGAATCTGGTCGGCACGGTACTGCTCGTCTCCAGAGACGAAATTGCAAGCCGTCAACTGACCGATGCGATGCAGCAACTCGCAGTGTCCGTCGAGGTCTGCGTCGATATCTCCGCTGCTGCCGATCGGCTGAGCCGCCGCAAGTTTGAAGGCGTGGTCATTGACTTGGCGCTGGGCGACCCGTGCCTCGTCAACCAGGGCCTCGTCTGCCTCGAACACGTGCGGGCCTCCGCCTCAAACCGAACCGCTGTCATTTTCACACTCACCAGCAGCAGCCAGGAAACTGCCCACGCTCTGAAAGCGGGCTCCAGTTTTGTGCTTCAAAGACCCCTCACCTCTGAATCCATCGGTCACACCCTCAAGGTCGCCTACGGATCCATTATGCGCGAGCGCCGACGCTATTTCCGCTATCCCATCGTCGTCCCGGTAGTCCTCAACCGAAAGATGGCACCCGCGGTCTTTGGCCAAACTGTCAACATTAGCGAGTGTGGCATGGCGCTTAGCACTCTAACTCCGCTGGCACCGGGGACGGAGGCCACGGCCCAATTTACCCTGCCAGACCCGCTCCTGCAGATTACAGCCGAATCCAAGGCGTGCTGGAACAACGAGAAGGGTGAGGTTGGCCTCTCCTTTCACTTCTTGCCCTTTGATTGTGCTTCTCAACTCCAGTTATGGCTGGCGCTTAAGTTGGAAAGACAACTACCCCAGCTGGTGACTGATAAATTTTGCGAATCCAGTCGGTCCTGAGCCTGTGGAATTGCCAGCCACTAAATTGCACTCACGACCCGGTTGTTAGTGAAATGGCAATATTACGCGTTCCTCCGGAAGGCTGTGCCTTCATCGCTGCCGCTAATGGCAAACGTCACCGCCGTCCGGTTTTGATGATGCACCTCGTCCAAAATCAGTCCACACCGTTCTCCAAGCTGGAGATCAACGATAACGGCATCGAACTTTCGGTGGTTCAATAGGCGAATCGACGAATCGACGCTAGCACTTCTTGACAGACACCGGGTACAATATCGGTGGTCACCATTATGAAGCTCTGCGACAATATGGATGATTTCAGACAGAAATTCTCGCGGCTTTTCAAGAAGGCGTCGCCGCAAATGGAATTTACTTTTGCTCCGTAGCCTCTCTCACGATCCGGGCAGCGGTTTAGCTGGCGTCCTGTTCGTCAAGGAATCCTATGTGGTGCCAGCCGACGTTCAACGTGAGGCCCGGCCTGCCAATCCTCTTCAATTTAGCGGTTTGAAGTTTGGTGTCAATCTCAGACACGACAAATGCGCCGTGGTGCCCAATCACGTCCACTCGGTCGCCAACCTTGGGAACTCTTTTGTTTGCCATACCGACAGTTTCCCATAGGCCAGAGGGAGACGCCAGACCCGGATGCGGAAACATCCCTTACAGTCCCAGTGCCGCCCTCCGGCCTATCTGAGTAAATGAAATATTCTCCTTATAACGTCCTTGGTCACGATTTCCCCCCGCTTGCTTGTGCTCGAACGTGCGCGTCTGGAGAGTCGTCTCGAAGTTTCTCGGCAACTTTGTCAACGGCTAAAGGCTTGCTGAAGTAGTAGCCTTGGATTTCGTCACACTGATGGGCCCGCAGGAATGACATTTGCGCTTCGTCCTCGGCGCCTTCGGCAATCACCTTAAGACTCAAGCTTTTTGCCATGCTGATGATTGCGGTCGTGATCGCCGCGTCATCTGGATTCACGGCGACATCTCGGATAAATGAGCGATCGATTTTGAGTTTGCCAACCGGAAACTGTTTCAAGTAGCTGAGGCTCGAATAGCCGGTCCCAAAGTCGTCAATCGCTAACTTCAAACCCATGGCCCTTAAGTCTTGAAGAACTGGGAACGTCACGTGTGCATTCGATAGCAGGAGGCTTTCCGTCAGCTCCAGTTCGAGGTATTGGGGGGCAAGGCCGGTCTCGTGGAGTACCCTCAGGATGAGTTCGCAGAAGCCCTCTTGGCGAAACTGTACCGCTGATACATTTACGGCCACCGGCACTGCGGGAAGCCCTTCATCCTGCCATTTCCAGGCTTGAGAACAGGCAGTCCTGAGCACCCATTCCCCGATTGGCATGACCAGGCCGCTGTTCTCAGCAATTCGTATGAACTTATCGGGTGGTACAAGGCCCAACTCCGGGTGTTGCCAGCGGAGGAGCGCCTCCAACCCGGTGATCCGTCCAGTGGCAATATCCATCTGCGGTTGATACACGAGAAAGAGTTCTTTTTTGTCGAGTGCCAGTCGCAAGCCGCTTTCCAAAGCCAATCGCTCCACAACCTGAGCATTCATGTCCGCGCTAAAGAACTGAAAGTTATTACGTCCATAATCTTTGGCGCTATACATGGCCGCATCGGCATTCTTGATGAGGGCTTCGCCGTCCGCACCGTGTTCCGGGAAAATGCTGATGCCTAGACTGCAGTTGACAGTTAATGGGTGTCCTTCAACGACGAATTCAGCGGTCATTTTATCCATGAGCCGCTCAGCGGCAACTGCTGCGTCTGCTATGTCCTTTATACGAGTCAGCACAATGAGGAATTCGTCTCCGCCTATCCGGGCCACGGTGTCTTGTTCACGCGCCCATCTCTTAAGCCTTTCTGCAACCTCTTGCAGCAGAAGGTCGCCGACCGAGTGCCCGAGCGAGTCGTTGATGTCTTTGAACCGGTCGAGGTCGAGGAACAGAATCGCAAGTTTGTCCTTTTGCCGACGAGCACTGGCGAGTGCCTTTGTTAATCGATCCTGAAGAAGAGTCCGATTGGGCAGCCCCGTGAGAGCATCGTAGTAGGCTAGGAATTGGACCCGTTCCTCCAGGCACTTATGTTCCGTGATGTTCTCCGCCGCCCCAACGTAGTACAGGACGCTGCCATCGGCATTGTGCACCGCACGCACGCTCGCCCGGATCCAGATCGTGCTGCCATCCTTGCGATAGCCTTGAAATTCCCTATCCTCACACTTGCCTTGCTCGCGCAACTGGCGACCGATTTCACGGCGGCGCTTGGCGTCCACATAGAGCTGTCTGGCGTTGAGAACACGGGCAAGCATCTCTTCTGGGGACTCGTAGCCGAACATGCGCGCGAAGGCAGGATTCACGCTTAAGAAGCGTCGATCTGACGTGCTGTTGCAGATTCCGATGCTGTTCTCTTCAAAAATGGTGCGGTATTGTTCCTCCGCTTCCCGCAACCTAAGCTCTGCTCGCTTGCGCTCAGTGACGTTGTCAAAAGTAGCTACAAAGCGTCTGTTTTCCGCACCATAGGCTGAGATGAGAACCATATCCCCAAGGCTTTAACTTCGATCTCGAATCTCTCTGGCTTCCCGGTCAGTGCCACTCGGCCATATCTCTCAAACAATTCAGGCTCCGACTCTTTGATCCCCGGGATAACCTCGGTGACTCTCTTACCCACCACGTTTTCCAAGCCGGTCAACTTTCCAAATGTACTGTTGACAGCGAGATAGACAAAATCTATTGGACGGCCACAGTCGTCAAAAAGCATCTCGCAGTATGCGAATCCCTCCAACATGTTTTCAAACAGCGACCGATACCGCCTTTCGCTTTCTACCAGCGCATCTTGCGCTTGCCTTCGCGCGGTAACATCGCGTGAAATCCCCGAACCACCGACGATCTTCCCGGTCCCGTCTTTGATCGCAGAAACCGACAGAGACACGTCGATGATCGTGCCATTCTTTGTGACGCGTTGCGTTTCAATCCGCTCTATGGTTTCGCCATCTGCAATCCTTTGCAAAAAAGTGTGAGCCTTCGCACGCTTCTCAGGCGGATAACAGAACGAAATGTGGCGACCCAAGGCTTCGACCGCAGAATAGCCATAAATCCGCTCCGCTCCCCGATTCCAACTTGTTATGGCGTCCAGTTCTGCGCTGATGATGCCGTCGTCCGACTGTTGCACGATGGTCGCGAGCCGCAGCTGTTCTTGTTGCGCATCTTTCTCCCGCTGACGAATGATGAAGGTAATGCAGAACCCAACACAGCCTACGAAGAATACGGTGATGATGTGAGATTCCACTAGGGACAATCGCGGAAAACATATTTGCTTCGTGATCTCGTAGAGCGCCATCGTGCACGACGCCACGAGTCCGACCCGCAAAGCCCCGAGGATTTGAGACTGCTTGGACATCACATGAGCAAGAACCGCGCTTCCACTCCACCCGTTACCCTAATTCGACCATTCGACCACGGAATCGCCGGGATGCCGTAATTACCGAAGTCATAGCTGGAGTCTTTTGAGGCCCCGCCATGTCCTCTGCTTTCATTGACTTGATCCTCGCTCGCTCGCGCCAGTGATCGGCCAGACCATTCCAATTTCCTGCCTCTATCCGGCGTATGTGGATAGTCATACTTGGCAGCCGGACAGGGCAGCGCTGCCGCTGCCGAGTTTGAGAAGATTCTCGACCACAGCGGCATGGTCTGGAACTGCTGGACGGGAGCGTTGGCGCATCTCGGAATGGCTCGGGCGAACGCCTTGCAGTCGAAAACCTCGCAGGGAGCGCGGATGCCGATGCGGCCCGCGTTCGGGCGCTCGCCGCCTACAAAGATTTCCTCACCCTCTGGAAAGACGCCGACCCCGACATCCCCATCCTGAAGGAAGCCAAGGCGGAGTACGCGAAGCTGCAATAGCGAAAAATCCTTCCACGTCGTTTGCTGTTTCCCGATAATTGCTGTTCAACAGCGTGGGTGTTGACAAACAGGTCTGCGGTTCGCCTTTTGTTCGCTTAGGTAACTGTAGACGATTTTGTAGCTCTAGGAGCACACGAGTTCAACAGAATTCAACATGCTTCACGATCAGCGCACAAAAGATTCAACGTCAATCACTTACAAGCAACAAAATTCCACAAATTTCAACAGGCTCTCGAATCGGGTTCGGGACCAGGGGGTCGGAGGTTCAAATCCTCTCTCCCCGACCAATTGTTTCAACTACTTACAGCAGAGGAGGGAGCTCCAAATCCGACCCACATGGTTTTGCACCAGGAGCTCTAGCGCGCCAACCCGCATAAATACTGAAGTTATTGCCCGGCGAGGAGCGCGGAACCGTCTACAAAATCGACCACAGCGATGTAATGGACAAACCAGATGCCCTAGCGATTGTAAGCTGTTGAACTAGAAGGAATCGTGAGTGCAGCCATCGCCGCACAGCAACGACCGCCGGATCGACAGTGTCCATTGTCCCCGGTGGTCAAGAATAGCATGTGAGGCAAGCCATCAAACCGCTTCTCGCCGGAGATTGATGTTCTTCACTGGTTGTACTTCTTCTTATAAAAATCCAGTTGCTGTTGGAGTTGCTCCTTGCTGAGGCCTTTTGTCCACCGGTGATAAGGGCTGTTCATAACGTCCGCGGTTACGCCGGGAAGAAGCGCCTCAGCTTCGGGAATGAATTCCGTATAGAACGTCTTGGCCACTTCGTAGAAGCCGTGCCACTGCGTGTAGTCCGGGCCCATCATTGCCGTGCCCATCCGAGCCCGCCGACCCTGATGATGCCAGAGCTCATAGTAGGTCCATTCGATCTCTTCGTCGAAGGGTGTCTTCGTCAGCTTATTGGCGGCATAGAGCTTATCCATGATTGTTTTGGCTGGCTTGGCAAACTTCTCGTTGTAGAGATCGACCGTGTTCTCGTATTGCTTGTAGAAGTTGTCTACCCAGCCGGTTGCGTGGCAGTTCGAGCAGACATCCTGCATTGCGGCACGACGCTTCTCCCAGTTTTCCAGCTTGAAGCTGACGACTGGCCGCAGCGTAAAACTGATACGGTCGCCCACATCGTGTGTCACTGGCTGATTACTGGTGGCGCTCATGTGACAGGTTGCGCATGTGGGCGCCGCGGAATAGTCCTTGCCAACCACCCAGGACTTTGCATCCAGGTTCATCTTGGCAATGTTGGCGCGGAACTGAATGCCATGCATGGATTCGGTGTAGATCTCCATTTGCGGATGGTCGGGACCCAGGTGGCACTTCCCACAGTTTTCCGGCTGGCGAGCCAGTGCTGAACTGAAGGAGTGTCGTCCGTGACAAGCAGCGCAGGAGCCTCGGCTGCCGTCGGGATTCACACGCCCAATACCGCTGTTTGGCCAGGTATCCGCATCAAATTTGCCATCTTTTAGATACTTGACCTCGCTGCCGTGACACTGCCGGCATCCGTTTGCTGCAGCGGGCCCACCCTCCACTACCTCTCCCAACATGTTATCCAAGGACCCGATGAATTGTGCTGCCTGAGAATGTCGACTCTTTTCGAACTGTTCTACTTCTTTGCCGTGACAGCGCCCACAGTAATTGGGCGTTACAATCACGGCAATGCGCTGGCCGTAGTGCTCAAATGTTGCGGGATCTTTCTCATTGGCACGATGGCACGAATAGCAGTCCACATTCTTCTTGGCGTGAGCACTTTCTCGCCACTGCTCCACAATGCCCGGCGTGGTAGTGCGGTGGCAATCCAGGCATGCCTGACCTTCTGCAGATACTTGGGCACGAGCAACTGTAATTAACGGGAAGAGGAGAAAACTGAGAAAAGCTACAAAGCGCATGGAGGCCTCCGCTCGAAAACATTCTTACTGAAATCATGCCCTCAGCTACCCTCGTACCTCTGGCTGAGGAACTGCACCAGCAGCGTCATCATCACTGGGAACCCGAGCGCACTGGTCCGGTCCAACTTGACCTTAGCGGTAGGGACCCAGTTCAATAAGTGGCGTTCCAGAAATTCAATCTCGGCCCGCGCGAGCGAAACGGCAGTGCCCTCTTCGCATGTATGTTCGCAGGTGTAGCGCAGGGCGGCGAGGAACTCCAGTTGGGTGACAAGGTAGTCGGGGAGGGCGCGGCCGGGGTCCGACTTGAGCCCGAGGACCTCGTAGAAGTAGGTATTCTCCAGCGCAATCTCCTGCGCCGGATGAGTCTTGTCATGGGCTGACTCGAATAGAGGCACGGGCGGCTCGGGCATGCCAACATCAAAGAGTGCGATATAGGTGGACTCGTACTGCTCGTAACTGGCGAACCATTCGAATCCCGGAAATTCGCCTTCGCACCCCAACTGCTTCCATAGATCTCGCAGTGCTTCCGGCAGGCTAGGTAGCGACAGAAGGTCGAAACACTCGCGCGCAGGTGGCGCAAAGACGAAAGCGAAGAATCGGTAGAGATCATTCTGCTGCCAGTCGATCGAGTTAACCGCGTTCTCGTCTGGAGCGATCATTGGCATGCGGGGCATCGCGACTCCTGTCCTTGAACTTCTGTCTCTACTCCAGCACTTGCCAGACCGAGAAATACTTCCGGCCGTCGCGGTCTTTCTGGCTCCCGTTCCAGACGGCGAAGGCCACGGTCGTACCAGCGGGCAGATCGGGCAACTCGAAGATCACGTTCCACTGGCCGTTTTGATACGTACTATTCGCCGGGAAATTCTGACCAGTGCGCCTCGTGGTGCCGCGTCCCTGGGCTTGCATCACCATCGAACCGCGGGTGGCATTCCAGTAGTAGATCTTCACCGGATGTTCGGCATCTCCCATCTGCAGCGAAGGGGCGATCGCATCGGAGCCTGATTTTGCAGGAAACATGACGGCGGCAGCATCAAAGAATCGGTCGTCGGCTTCCGTCTGAACTTTGCGGAACCGAGTCTCGGGCGTCGTGTCAGGGACTTCTGCCAGTGTGACCGCGTCATGCGTCGGATCACGCCAGCTCAGCTGCACTAGCAGATTCTTGCTCACCCGTGCCAGGCGGACGTCCACGCTCGAGATCTCCCGTGTGGCGGGCTCGTCGGTGTCATAGAGCGGAGGCGTACGGTTGAGAGCGACATGCTTCACCGCAATCTGGCTCCACGCGGCAGGTCCGGCCTTGAGCAGATTATCGGCGCTCACTGACGACGTGGCTACGGACAGAGACTGCCCGGCAGTTGGGTTCGCCCCCGTCTGCGCCCAGATGGTAGAGAGCAGCAAACAGGCTGAGACGACGATTAGAAGTTGACGAGTTCTCATGACGTTCTCCTACAACTGGATCTGCACCAACTGCGGCCGGACGTGATAGCGCGTTTCGGCGTCGCGGCCGGTGAGCAGTTGCAGTGCCTCACTGCGTCCACCTTGTTGCGTTTTGTTGAGTTCTGCCCCCAGACGCAGAATCACGTCCTTCACTTCCGGCCCGAAGAGGTAAATAAGGTAATCGAGCGGAACCCGCGGATCTTCCTGAATACTCTTGCCATAGTTCGCTCGCTTGGGTGGATTGAACGGCGGCACGTAGAACACGTTGGGTTGCGTGCCCTTCTCGGGGAAAAGCGGCAGAGCGATCTTGTGCACCAAAACCAACTTGTGCACCGGAGATTCGGGATCGTCGAGCAGGCCGACGAAACGTAGGCGGCCGGGGCACTGCGCGGCGCAGGCGTTGACCTCACCCTTCTCCAGGCGCGGATAACAGAAAATACATTTCTCGGATTTCCCGGTGACCTCGTTGAAGTAGATCTTCTTATAAGGACACGCCTTGATGCAGTAGCGGTAACCCTGGCAGCGATCCTGATCAATAACGACGATGCCATCCTCTTCGCGCTTGTAGATGGCTTTCCGTGGACAGGCCTCCAAGCACGCGGGATAGGTGCAGTGGTTGCAGATGCGAGGCAAATAGAAAAAGTAATTCTCGTCCTCGTTCATGCCGCCCACGTCTTCGTCCCAGTTACAGCCGGACTTCGGCTCGGGCGACGGCATGACAGGTTGCTTCTTGCCTTCGTAGAGACGTTGCTCGTAGTTGTACTCCCAGGCATGACCGTAGTCATCCATCGTAGGCAAGGGGCTGGGCTGGAGCGCGCCGTCTTTCCAGCCGCCGCCGATGCGATCCCACTGCCGCGGATAGCCGAGGCCGGGGCGGGTCTCCACATTGTTCCAGTACATGTAGCCGGTGCCGTCGCGGTCGGTCCACAGCTTCTTGCAGGCGATGGTGCAGGTCTGGCAGCCCAGACATTTATTCAGGTCCATCACCATTGCGTATTGGTGTTTTGACATGGCTGCTTCTCCTCAGACCTTCGCCTTCTCAACGTCCACCTTGATGTCGCGGTTGTTGCCAGTCGGTCCCCAGTAATTCAGGCGGAAGTTGACGTGACCATATTTGCCGATCAGTTGCGTCGGCTTGATCTTGATGTAGGTAAGCGACTGCCATCCACCTTCCTTAAACCCGAGAAATTTTTCCCAGCCGTGATACATGGTGACGCGGCCGGGTTTTTCGCCGGGTAGTATCTGCAAGCGGCAGACGCAGTGGCCGACCTCGTTGTGAATGCGGACCCAGTCGTTGTCTTGCAGGCCGCGCTTGCGGGCGTCGTCGGGATGCATATAGACGATCGGCCCGCCGCGCTGCAGGCGCAGCATGGCGCGGTGGTCACGCCACGTGGAGTGAATAGACCAGCGTCCGTGGGGAGTGTTCCAGTAGAGCGGGTATTTTTCCTCGACCGGCTCCTTAAATGTGGGGAGGGCTTCACCG
>Ga0116223_10002211_pt1 | contig 18555 bp, 15 predicted proteins | sample Sb_taG_3_FD_90092 | JGI IMG/M metagenome (GOLD analysis project Ga0116223, IMG submission 90092) | Peat soil microbial communities from Weissenstadt, Germany - Sb_50d_a_PC metaG | ecosystem: Environmental > Terrestrial > Soil > Wetlands > Peat | place: Germany: Weissenstadt | collected 2010-09-21 | reverse complement strand
GTGCCCCATGGCGGGATTGCTCGAAGTCCTTACCCGGCCGTGGACCATGCACATTCTGTGGGCGTTATCTACAAACGGACCGACCCGGTTCGGGGCTCTGAGACGTCAGATTGAGGGGATTTCATCCCGCGTCCTGACCGAGCGTCTTCGGCTTCTGGAGAGTAAGGGATTCATCTATCGCGACTACGAACCGACCATCCCGCCCTCCGTGACCTACGGCATTACCAAACGAATGAAGGACATTCAAAAGGTGCTGGGTGAATTGGATCAGCTGGCGCGAAAATGGCAACATGAGGACACACCTGCGCTACGCAACAACGGAGAGCGAAGCCATGGAGCAGCGGCCGCGTCAAGTTGAGCGCCGTTTTCCAACGTTCGTCCTTGACAAAATAATCATTCCTGTTAGAGTGCGGCCAATTGCTTCTCCCAGGAACACTGACGAAGGGACTCAGGTATGAAGAATGTTTATGAGGTTTTGAGGCAGAAGGAACTCGAACTGGCTCGCTTGGAAAAAGAAGTTGAGGCGTTGCGAGTGGCCGCTCCCTTGTTGTCCGATGACAAGGAGTCGATGCTCGAAGCCACCACCAACAAACCGACTCTGGCCAGTTCAGCGACGCAGCAACAGCCCATCCGCATCCCGCAAGCCGCGGTCAACGCGACCCCGCAGCCGGCGCGCGCCGCAGGATGGGAAGACACTGCCAAGCGCTGGCCGTAATCTCTGCGAAGTACTTCCCCCAACGCGCCCCACGAATAATTCGCGCGGGCGCCCGGTGTTCTTTTGTGCCCTTGTCGCTATTGTTCCGACCATCCCCTGTATCAAATTCCCGAAATTGAATCACGCGGGTCTTGATTCTGAAGGTACCCATGAGTGTATGGTGAGGAAATCCGGCCACCCGAGCGATGCTATACTCCACCTATAACTCTGGCCGACTTAATTTGTTTGGCAGCGCCTTCCGCCGAAGACGACGTCGCGAAAAAGCGTCGTTCCGGCAATTAAGCCATGAGTACCGCAGCGACGCCGGCACCAGTTCGTGGCACCACAAACACTCGCCGCGTGCCTCGTTTTCCCCTGGCCGTTCCCACCGATGTCACGATCGTACGCGCGGGAACTCCCCAATCGATACCCGGACGCTCCGTTACTTTAGGAGAGCGCGGCCTCGGCGTAGTGCTGGCGGGAGAACTGAATCCCGGCGATTCCGTGAACCTCGAGTTTCACCTACCTGACTTCGGCGGGCGGCTGAAACTGAACGCAGTGGTGCGTTATCAGGCGCTCATGCAATGCGGCCTTGAATTTCAGGGCCTCACGCGTGAGCAGCAAAAACTAATCGAACACTGGACTCGAACCCGCTCGATTTCGAATCCCAACCCGGCGTTTCCAGTTGCTGCTCCTGAATCCCCTGCTTCTTCCATCGTCCCCCCCGCGCTCACAGCTCCTGACCGGTCGCGTCACGGCGCAAGGTTTCGGCACATCCTGAGCATCGCAGTCTTCGCAACTCTTCTGCTAAGCGCACTCGGCTGGTGGCGTTGGCACCGGGCATGGGACGAACTGGAATCGCAGATACCGGCAGCCAATCCGCTGCCGCAACAAGCCCCGGCCTACGTTCCCGCGGAAGTGATGCAACGATTGCTAACCCACAAGACTGAGCCGATTTATCCCGAGGCGGCAAGACAGGCAAATGTACAAGGCGTCGTAGTGCTTGATACGATAATCGCTCCGGATGGGAGTGTTCTTGACGTGCACGCCATCAGCGGCCCCGAAGAACTCGTGCCCGCAGCCGCGGATGCGGTGAAGTGGTGGCGCTTCCAGCCTTATCAGGCCAACGGCCATGCGGTCGAAGTGGAGACCAGGTTGGCCGTCGAGTTTCAAAGAAACTGACGGGCTGGTACCTGAGACCTTCGTCAGCCGCGAAGCGGTGTAAGAATGCAGCTCACTGAGCAGGCCGTGCGAACAAACAAGGTGGAGAGGACGCTAGCCCCAGGCGCGAAGATCAAATACCCTTCCACTTACTTGGACGTTATCCGGTGCTTGCGAAAAGCATGCAGAATCATGGCACTGCTGATCGCGAAACTGCCTACCGCGCCGAGCGCCATTACCTCGGCAATCTGCGATCTCAAACCTAGAAAATCCCCAAACAACGCGCTCAGCGCGAAGCCGACTCCGAGAATGTTCAACCAGAGCGGCGCGTGCACGGGATTGCTCAGGCCGCGATTGTAAAAACGCATTTGCAAAAGCACCGCGGCCAATCCGATCGCGGCCACCACAACCACTGCGAGAGGACTGAAGAACGCGCTGCGCTTGGTGTACATCACCACCACGCCAAGCCCGCAGCACAGCAGGGCTGAGGTAATCACGGTCCAGCGGCGAGAGTAGGGACGGCTATCAGGCACGAGCATGGCTTCCCCGCATTTATACAGGGCTTTGGCCACGGTTTCAAACCGGAATGGCGCTCCGGGGGCGATTGACGAAAGAAAGCGAATCGATTCTAATAGTTTTTACTTTAGTTTCAGTTGCGACTGGTTCGCAGCTAATCCCACGAGTCAAAGGAAGGGTGCTTATGTTGAGTAGCGCGCATGTTGCGACCGAGTCGCAACTTGGAAGGTCCAAAACTGATCCCGCGATCACCCGGCCCTCCCTGATGAAAGAGCTGGCGGCGCGGCATATACGCATCACCGCTCAGAGGCGCCTGCTGGTAAATATCATTCAGGACTCGCCCCGGCACCTCGATGCGGCCCGGCTGCTCGAGATCGCTAGGAAACAGGATCCGGAGATCGACCGCGCCACCGTTTATCGAACACTCGCATTGCTCAAAGATCGCGGACTGATCGATGAACTGGATCTAATGCATATCGAAGGTGAAAAACACTATTACGAAGCCAAGACCAATCGCGACCATTGTCACATGGCCTGCTTCCGCTGCGGTGCCATCATGGAGTACACCAGTTCGTCATTCGAGAAACTGAAAAAAGAGATGGCCTCGCAGAGCGGCTTTCAGATCCGCGTAGTGAGGCTCGAAGTTGGCGGATTTTGCAAACGATGCAGGAAGTCCGCAAGGTAGCTCGTTAGGTTTTTGATGTCCATAGTTGCGACTCAGTCGCAATAACCACTTAACCAACAGCTAGAAACGTTTTCATCGAGAGAAAGGCGGAATGGCTGCTCGTCGGAAAAACAGTGCTTTCGGCAGTGCCCCTTTCGCTGGAAAGCGCTTCCGTCATCTTATTTCACGTCTTTCCTTCGCCTTGCTTGTATTTTTCGCCATCAATTCGTGGGCCGGGTTGGGCGGCAGCGTCTCCGGTACGGTGAAGGACGCCAGCAACGCCGTAATCCCGAAGGCCACGGTAACGGCAACCAACATCGCCACCGGAGTCCGCCAGCAAATCACCACAAACGATCGCGGATTCTACTTCTTTCCCGACCTGCCAGTGGGGCGCTATAGCATCGTGATCGAAAACACGGGATTCAAAGTCTATAAGCGCAGCGACATCGATATCGACACGAACAGCACACTCACCATTGACGCGGTCCTGCAAGCTGGCGGATACACCGAGGCGGTCACGGTGAGCGAGAACGCCGTTCGCGCGGAGACCTCCGATACCCAGATGGGGGATGTCATCAGCGGCAAGAAGATCGTAGCCGTGCCCCTGAACGGTCGCAGCTTCACCGATCTTCTTGCGCTCCAGCCGGGCGTTGTTCCGGCAACGTCACTCACCTCCAATACTCAACAGGACGTCGGGGTCAGCCCACTGTCGCCCTCCGGCGGTCTCAACCCCGGCACCGTCTCCATCAACGGACAACGCGAATTCTCCAACGCATTCATCGTCAACGGCAGCGACGCTGAGGAAGACGTGAACTCCGGGACGGCGATCATTCCCAACCTTGACTCCATTGCCGAGTTCCGCATCCTTACCAGCAACTTCGACGCGGAATACGGCGGCCACGGCGGAGGCCAGATCAACGTGGTCACGAAATCGGGCGCAAACGCATTTCATGGCGACGGATTCGAGTTCCTGCGCAACACCAACCTCGATGCACGCAACCATTTTTCTCCCGCCCGAGGAGCATTTGACCAGAACCAGTTTGGCGGAACATTCGGCGGACCCATCCGAAGAAGCAAAGTGTTTTTCTTCACCGACTATCAAGGGACTCGATTGACCCAGGGAGTCGACACAGGCCAGATCCCGGTTCCTTCGTCGCAGGATCGTTCCGGCAATCTGCTCGATCAGGCCAGTTCCCTGACCGGCACGGTCACCGGCCAAGCTTGGGCAAGGCTGCTCTCGGAGCAACTCGGATACTCCGTTTCCCCGGGCGAACCCTATTACGCGCGCGGATGCACAAGTAACTCCTGTGTTTTTCCCGGCGGGGTGATCCCGCGCAGCGCATGGTCGACGCCCGCGGCCAATCTGTTGAAATATATTCCTTCGCCCAACGCTGCGAACAACACCTTCTCGACTTCGGACTCCAACCAGAGTTTGCGGGACGACAAAGGAGCCTATCGCCTCGACTACAACAGTCCATGGGGATCGCTCTCGGCATACTATTTCTTGGACGCCTTCACGCTCAACAATCCTTATCCGGTGGCGCAGAGCGGGGCCAGCGTCCCCGGCTTCAATGCGCTCTATTTTGGCCGCGCTCAGTTGCTCAGCCTGGGTGACACCAAAATGCTCGGATCGACAGCGGTCAACGAGTTTCACTTTACCTACCTGCGCGATAAGAACGATCTGGGGAAGCCCATCGGCGGACTCGGCGTAAGCCTGGACTCGCAGGGATTCGTCACCGGCGCGGGAACTCCCGGCATTGTGCCCCTCAATCCCCAAGGCGAGGGGGTCGAGAACCTTGTCTTCAACGCTTTTTCTATTGGCACGAACGCCAACGAACTGAAGCAGGCTAACAATACTTTTCAGTGGATCGATAACTTCTCCAAAGTGCTGGGTCGCCACACCCTGAAACTCGGCGTGGAATTTCACTACGACCAGATCAACACCAACCCGATCGCGCAATTCAATGGCAACTTTCTGTTCACGGGAAGCGAAACCGGTTCCGACTTCGCAGATTTTCTACTAGGGATTCCAAGCCAGTACAACCAGAGCCAACTGCAGCCGTTTTACGGACGCAACAAATTCTGGGGATTGTACGCGCAAGATGGCTGGCGCCTGCGTTCGAACCTCACCCTGAACTACGGCCTGCGCTGGGACCGCATCGAACCGTGGTATGAACAGAACAATGGAATCTCGACCTTCGAACCAGGCAGGCAGTCGCTGGTCTTTCCCGGTGCGCCCAGGGGAATTCTATTTCCCAACGATCCGGGCATCCCGCGAACGCTCGCGCCCCCCGGAAACCTTGATTTCGCTCCTCGCATCGGCCTCGCGTATTCGCCGGCGGGGACCGACGGGACGATTCTCGGCAAGATTCTGGGCGGGCCGGGCAAAACCAGCATACGAGCTGGCTTCGGCATGTACTATACCGCGATCGAAGCGCTGACTCTGGGAATCCTGGCTGGGAACGCTCCTTTTGGCATTACCTATTCGAGTCCCGCCCCACCGCTTTTCGCCACGCCCTTTATCACCGCCTCAACTGGGCAGAACCAGGGCCAGCCGTTCCCGGTCGCACTGGTCACGCAGCCGGTGTCCAGCAGCCATCCAAACTCGAATATCAACTGGTCCCAGTACGAACCGATCAGCGGTATCCCCGGATATGCCGCCAGCAACCGCATCCCCTATGTCGAGGAGTACCTGTTTTCACTGCAGCGTCAACTCGGAGCGAACACGGTGCTGAGCGCCAGCTACGTGGGAACTCAGACGCACCGGCTTCTGGTGATGGAGGAAGCCAACCCCGGCGACCCCGCGCTTTGTTTGAGCCTGAGCCAGCTGTACCAAGTGGCACCCGGTTCCCCGACATGCGGTCCGTTTGCCGAGAGCAATGTATTCACTACTGCCTCCGGCCAGGTGATCCACGGAACCCGCGGTCCGCTGGGCCCGAATTTCGGCAGCGACACCAACCAGGCCACCATCGGGAAATCGAATTACAACTCTCTTCAAATCAGCCTGCGCCACACCAGTGGACCGCTGGAATTGTCCGCCGGATATACCTACGGCAAGTCTCTGGATGAATCTTCCAATTTGGGAGAAGAAGTTAATCCCATCAATCCCGCCCACAGCTACGCATTGTCGTCCTTTGACATTACCCACAACTTCGTCGTGAGTTACAACTACAAGCTTCCTTTCGACAACCTGTTCCGCGCCTCCAATCCCTGGACGCAGGGATGGGAACTCTCCGGGATCACTCATTTCAGTACGGGTCTGCCCGTGACTCTGCTCAACTATGGAGACAATTCTCTGCTGGGCGCCGAACCAAATGGCATCAACAACTATGGCATTGATGAACCAGACTACAGCGGCGGTCCGTTAGATCTCAATCACAATCCCCGCAACGGACAGCTTTATTTCAATACCTCCCAATTCAGCGAGAATGCCTTGGGCACACCGGGCACGGCCAGGCGGCGCTTCTTTTACGGACCGGGGCTGGACAACTATGATATGGCCCTGCTCAAAACCGTCCGTCTGAGCGAATCGAGGTCCCTTCAGTTTCGCCTCGAAGGTTTCAACATTTTCAACCACGCCCAGTTCTTTGGACCTCAATCGGTCGACGGCAATATCGGCAGCTCCACCTTCGCCCAAGTCATCCACGCCGACCCACCCCGCCTGCTTCAGCTGGGCGCGAAATTCCTCTTCTAAAGGAAGCCGGATCAAGGTGGCAGCTTGAGCCGTTAGGACACACAGCCTTGCGTGCTGTGGAAATCAAACCTACCCTCCTACGCCTGCTATCCACTCTGCTTGCCGGGCTCCGCCATGGTTCACTGCGTAGAGGGCAAGCTCGACCCGGCTCGAAAGTCCGAGCTTGTCAAAGATATGGAACACATACTTCTTCACCGTGTGCTCGCTCAGCCCAAGCTCGCGGGCGACTTCGCGGTTGCTGAGTCCATCTGCGACCAAGGCCACGACCTGCTCCTGGCGCGGCGTAAGTAAATTGACTCCGCAAGCGTTCACCATGCGCAGCGAAGGCACCCGGGTTACGATCTCGACCAGGTATTGCAGTTGCTCGCTGTTTGCCCACACCTGTCCCTGATGAACACTGTGGATGCACTTACACAGCAAACGGAACGGGTAGTCGGCAAAGCAGAACAAGCCTTTCACCCCGGAGCGAAAAGCATTGACCACCGAGTCGCGGTTCGATTCGCCTAGCACCAGAACCTTGGCGATATCGGGATGCGACAAATGCAGGCGGCGGACGTTGGCCATATCCTGGCCGGCTAGTTTGGGATGATCAGCATTCATGAGGATTACATCGACATGAAAGTCTGCGATGGTGCTCAGGATGACGTTCATATCGACGCCGCAGGAAGCAACACGGAATTCTGGGCGCCGGCGTAGCGCGCCCACCAACAGTTGACTTTGCATCTGATTGGAGTCGGCGACCAGGACACCGATCGAATTCGAAGTGGCAAGGAGTTCGGATTCCATAAGTTCACACGCTCGTTATAACCGTTGAGTTAATAATAAAGACGGAAGCGATGTGAGCGCTGTGACAGCGCTACGTCCTAGCAAGAATTATTTGTGTGGAAAACTTTAAGGAAAACCGAGCGCCAACCCAGATTTTCCCGATATTGCACATCGGCGTAGTTGACAGCAGCGGTTGGTCGTCGCAGCGTTTTTCAGGAATCGCGGCTGGTTCACAAACTAGTCACGAAGCCCTTGTCACGTCCTCTTTGGTGGATGCAACCGACAGGGCAGTTGGTGACCGTCCCTAACACGACGAGAACATAAGCTTGGCCATCTCGTACGATCGTTGGCATTGCTGATTCGCATTGCCGCCAACTTGCCGCCCTGGCACTCCCGCCGCCGTGCCAACTAGATACTTTTGTGGACAGTACTTCCCATGTCTTGTCACTTCTGGCCTTGGAGGTTAAGTTCTAAGAAGTTCGACAAACAGAAAGGATGCAGTTCCTCGGTAGCAAAGTCGAGGCCTGAACGGAAATGAAGACTCACAGATTGGATTATCGCGTTCTGGCTCTCATCTTTTGCCTCATACAGCAGGGGTTGCTGGCCGCGGCTCAAGAGCAACAGCCTCGAGCTGTTGCTGAACAGATTGGGTCGGCGGCAAGCATGAAATCCGGTGCGGCGGGCGGTCCTGGGACCTCCAAGTCGACGAGTCCAGCCTTGACGGGCGTGCGCCGTCCGCTTTACCGGCTTTGCAAAAGTGATGTGGTGACGATTTCTTTCACATTCTCGCCGGAGTTCGACCAGACCGTGAGCGTGCAGCCGGATGGTTACGTTACCTTGACGGGCGTGAAGCAATTGCCCGCGGAGGGCGTGACCGTTCCTGAGTTGCAGGAGGCGATTGGCGAAGCATACGCTGGCGTGTTGCACGATCCAGAGGTCACGATCATACTCAAGGATTTCGACAAGCCCTATTTCATCGTGGGCGGCGAGGTGAACCACCCTGCCAAGTACGAATTGCGCTCCGACACCAGGGTCACCGAAGCGGTCGCGATTGCGGGAGGTTTGACGCCGCGAGCCAAGCATTCTCAAGTGGTCCTGTTTCGAAGGGTTTCCGATGATCTGGTCGAGTCCCACTTGCTGGACGTGAAGACGATGCTGAAATCACGGACTTCGGCGGAAGACATCCACCTCAGGTCCGGTGACTTCTTATTTGTACCGCAAAATCTGATTTCCAAGATCAAGCAGTACCTGCCCACGTCAAGCATGAGCATGTACGCGAGTCCGACACAGTTCTAGAAGGACTGGAGTGCAACAACGGGAGCGAATCGCCAATAAACACGAACAAACCGAACCAGAAATGACAACTTGGACTTTCATATGCCGGAGGAACTTAGGCTTATCCCGAGATCGACGCGTGTCCCTTCCCCCACCTTGCGCGATCTGCTATCTGTGGTTTTTCGGCAGCGCCGGCTGGCGGTGATTTCGTTCGTTTTGGTCTTCCTCGCGATTGTTCTCTATGGCTTAGTCGCACCCCCTTACCAGGCTGAAATGAAGGTTCTGGTACGTCGGGGCCGGGTCGATCCCGTGGTCACTTCGACGCCGAGCCAGGCGGAGTTCGAACGCGAGGGCGTGACCGAGGAAGAACTGAACTCCGAAGTGGAATTGCTGCACGATGACGAAATCCTGCGGACTGTGGTGCGGCATGCTGGCCTGCTTTCTGAGGGACACTCTTGGTTCTGGAGCCTGTTTGGGGACAACCAAGAACGGCAACTGGCTCGGGCGGTGCGTCGGATCGACAAGCGGTTGACCGTCGAGGCGGTGAAAAAAGCAACCATGATCACCGTGGACTACAAATCTTCTGACCCGGCCCAGGCGGCCGACGTGCTCCGTTCCCTGGCGGCCGCGTATCTTGCGCGGCATGAACAACTGCACCGTCCCTCGGGAGAATTCAAGTTCTTCGATCAGCAAGTCGTGCAGGCACGCGGTGGTCTTGAGGAAGCAGAATTGCAGTTGATGAGGTTCGGAGCTGATCAGGGAGTGACTTCCGCCGCTCTCGAGCGCGATATGGTCCTTCAAAAGTTGAGCGAAGCCGATGCAGATGCCCGGCAAACCCAAGTGTCGGTTGCGGCAACCTCGGAGCGGGTTCGGGTGCTGGAGACAAAACTGGCGTTACTACCCGAGCGAATCACCACGCAGATTCGCGATTCCGACAACCCACAACTGATGGAAAAGATGAAAGCGCGGCTGCTTGAGTTGCAGCTGAACCGGACCGAACTGCTTACCAAGTTCGAGCCTTCGTATCGTCCGGTTCAGGAGTTGGACCGGAAGATCGCAGAAACCAGGGCTTCCATCAAGGCGGAGGATCAGGCGCCCATACGGGAACGCACCAGCGACCAGGATCCAGATCATGAATGGGCAAAGGCCGAGTTGTTAAAGACCCAGGTCGAACTGAATGCGCTTGGGGCACATGCCCATGCGGAAAACGCGCTCTTGGCACACTATCGAGAAGCGGCGAGTCAACTGGGAGACCATGCCATCGAGCAGGAGCAGTTGCTGCACGATTTGAAGGCGGCCGAGGATAAATACCTGCTGTATCTCAATAAGCGCGAGGAGGCGCGGATTGGAGACGCGCTCGACGAGGGCGGAATTCTGAATGTGACCATCGCGGAGCAAGCCACGGTTCCGGCACTGCCGCAGCTTTCCGGGCTGGGCTTCGGACTGCTTGGCTTGGCAGGCGCGAGCACCTTGAGCATTACCCTTGCTTTTGTGGGCGATTACCTCAATCCGGCATTTCGAACCCCCGACGAAATCGTCGCCTACCTGGGAAGTCCGGTGCTGGCTTCGCTACCCGGCAGAAACGAATAGGAGCGTTCGGCAGGACATAGTTAGAGATTTCGAGCTACAAGACGAAAGAACAAATCGGTAGAAGTATTCGTTCGAGGAAAGGGACAATGAGCACATTTGTTGATCTATTGCCACAGACATTTGACGATGTCTTTGAACCCGGCACTGTCGAGGCCGAACGCGAACAATTTCGCCAGCCCGGACTCGCCGGTTGGAATCGAGACACTTTCGCCGAGGAGCAGATCCGGGGATTAGTGCGACAGATATTCTTCCCGGGGTGGCCGAGGCCAGCCCATCAAGTCGTTTTCAGTCCGGTGGATCCGGAAACCGATATCAGCGGAATCTGCATGCAGATCGGCTTGGCCTTATCCGCACAAGTATCAGGAACGACTTGCCTGGTCGAGGCAAACCTGGACAGCCCGGGATTGGAGCGGGTTATCGAAAATAACGGCCATGATTTGATTGCGAATCAAGAAGGGCCCACCTTTCCAGACCTGTCCCGCAGGCGTTCGAACCAGCTGTGGCTTATTCCCAGAAATGATTTCCTGGGCGAAAGCGAAAGTGGCTTGTCCGGCTCCGGGTTACGTGACCGATTAGCCGAGCTGCGCCAGACATTCGATTACACCGTACTCTACGGCCCGCCCGCGGGCAGAGGCAGCGAAGCGGCATTACTAGGCAGTTTGTGCGACGGCGTAGTTTTGGTCGTAGAAGCAAACTCCACCCGGCGCGTAGCCGCGCAGAAGGTTAAGGAACGCCTGCACGCGGCAAAGGCTCGGCTGCTGGGAGCGGTGTTGAGTGGCCGGACATTCCCAATCCCGGAGGCTATCTATCGAAAGTTGTAGGAAGGAACACGCGTATTGCGTGATCGGTCTTTGCAAAAGCCACAAATCGTTTGAGATAGATATCCAGGCAACAAGAATCCTCGTCGGAGGCCACTGAGAAACTTCGTGAGAAACAGAGCAAAAATCAATCGGGACTCAATTAGCGGAGCCGCGTTCCAAGAATCGTCTTGATGACTGCTGCACCCAACCTTTCTCTACCCCGCAGCACCCAAGCAGAACAGTGGTATTCGATTCAAACCCGGTACCGGTTTGAAAGGAAAGTCACGGCTCAACTTCAAAGCAAAGGTCTTCAGACGTTCCTTCCGCTGCTCGAGGAATTTCACCGATGGAGCGATCGCCGTCAACCCATCTATATTCCCCTCTTCTCGGGCTACACGTTCGCGCATTTTGACTTGTCCGCCGGAGTGCGGATTGAACTCCTCCATACTGAGGGCGTGATCGGCGTGATCAGTGTCAGAGGGGTGGCAACTCCAATTCCAGCCAAGCAAATTGACGATCTGCAACGGTTGTTGTCGCAGAAAGTTCCCTGTGCACTTCACGCTTTTCTGAAAATAGGACAGCGGGTGCGAATTCGAGGCGGATGTCTCGACGGGCTGGAAGGAATTCTCGAACAACGTGCGGAAAAGAACTTGGTGATTGCCATCGAATCGATCCAGCGCGCAGTCGCCATCACTATAGAAGGATACGAACTGGAACTGATCTGACGTGAGCTCCCCGGAACCAATCAGGCCTGTAACCCCGATCCGCAAGTTCGCGTTTCCGTCGCGATTGATTCCTGGAGATCAATCATCGACCGGCAGCGTTCCTCGGAAGAAATCCTCTTCAGTAACTGTGGATGCGCGATTCTGGGAGTGGCAAGATCCGGATGGCCTCGCAGAAAAGCGGAAGCGCAATTTGTTTGAAGTGCTGGCGGAAGGCTTGTTTCCTAGACTTTCCGTTCATGGCCAACGCTGGAATCTTGTCCGGCAGGTAAGCGCGGACTTTCTTCTGATCATCGTCGGCTTCGCTGCCGTTGGCCATCTAATCGTACTTCTGGAGTTTGCGGTCTACCACGACCCAGCGGCGCTGCTGCGTCCCGAACCGTTTCCCACAGCTGGACCGGGGTTGCTATTGCTCTACGGCGTTCTGTTCACCCTGCTGGGTTTCTCCGAGCGCCTTTATCACCCCGAAACCATTCAGCTACCGCAGCGCGAAAGATGGGTCCTCGGCAAAGTTGTTTTTTGGTCAGCCGCACTCGTGGTTGTGGCAGTGGGATGGTCCGGACCTCATTTGATTTCATTGACGACCCTGGCAGCCAGCGCGCCGCTCAACTTCCTGATCATGCTCGGCTGGAGGAACTATTGGCGACGCATGCCCGCGCGACCGGCGCAGAGCGGGCGCAAAATGCGGAACGTCCTGATTATTGGAGCAGGAAGGGTCGGCCGCAAACTCGCCACCTCCATGGGCGATGACCTTTCAGGCCGTTGTGAGGTGACAGGCTTTCTTGACGAAGATGAACCCATCGGCGGCGACGTACACGGCCGCGTGGAAGATCTCTCCCGCATACTGCGAACCGATTTCGTCGATGAAATCATCCTGACCGGCCCGCAGCATCCCGACGTAGCCCGCCGAGTCATTCGAGAGGCGCGACGCAATCAGATCGATGTCAAGGTGGTTCCTGATCTGTTCGGATTCGAACCGGACGATCCATTGGTTCTCGAGCGGTTCGGCAACATCTCAGTTCTGACCTTGCGCGAGGAACGGATGCCGGTCTTTAGTTTGTTCCTCAAGCGCACGGTTGATGCAGTGTCTGCCGCGGTAGCGCTGGCGGTCACAGCTCCCTTGCTGACGATCATTGCACTAGTGATTAAGTGGGAGTCACCGGGGCCAGTGCTCTATCAGGCGCAGCGAGTCGGGTTAAAGGGACGGCGGTTCCGATGCTATAAGTTCCGCACTATGGATGCGGGCGCCGACAAGCTGAAGGAACACCTTCGAGCAAGCAATGAGCGTCAGGGACCATTCTTCAAGATGACCGACGATCCGCGGATCACACGCGCAGGAAGGTTTCTACGCCGCTACAGCCTGGATGAGCTACCCCAACTCTGGAATGTGGTGCAGGGTGAAATGAGTCTGGTGGGGCCGCGGCCCCATCCGTTGGACGACTTTGAGCGTTACGACTTGGCCGATTTGCAGCGGTTGGACGTACCCCCGGGACTTACCGGGTTGTGGCAAATTACGGCGCGACGCGATCCATCGTTTGAGCGCGGGCTGGCGCTTGACCTGGAGTATATAAGGAGCTGGACCCTGTGGAAGGACTTTCGGATCCTTTACAAGACGGTTTCCGTGGTTCTGCATGGAAGCGGCGTGTAGACAATGTCCTCAGTCGCACATCCGGCAGGGCGAATTCCCGGCAGGGATGCCCTGGCATGGGCTATTTACGGAGCATTGCGACCGTGGCACGCATTGATCGTGGCGCCGTCGCTGCTCTTCTTAGCCACTTTGGCGCTAATGCTCTTTCATCCTCCAGACTTCAATTTCCATTCCGTAGATCGAGTCGCCTTTGGGCTGCTGATTCTTGTAGTGCTGCTGCGCATGTGTGTCCTGCAGCAGCCACTGCGATGCGGCGGCACGATCTTATGGCCCATGCTGGCTCTGCTGGTGCTGGCATTCTGCGGCGCTCTTGCCCAACCTAATGACGCGGAGACCTGGAGTCTGTTTGCCGCCAAATGGCTGGTGCCATTCACGCTTTATCATCTGGCGGTTTATGTCTTCAACGACGAGCGCTCTTTGCACAGGTTCGAGACGTTCTCATTGATTGTGCTGGCATATCTCAGCCTGACCGCCATTTTTTTCATGTTCGACGCCAAACAGTTCATCTTCCCTCGCTACATTCTGGACGAAAGTCTGGGCTACCACGCCGATCGAGCGCGCGGGCCGTTTCTGCAAGCTGTGGCCAACGGCGTCACCCTGAATTTGCTCGGCATCGTCGCCCTGAATTCGTTCCGTCGGAGGCGGCTGCGGGGCATCGTGGGGATCCTTTTTCTGGCAGCGCTGTCGCTGGCCATCTTGGCCACGAAGACGCGCGCGGTATGGTTGTCCTTTGCCCTGTCAGTTCTCGTTTTACTTTTCTTCTCTCCCAGCCGGCGATTGCGGCGAGCCTGCCTATGCCTCGTGCTTGCTGGCGGCATAGGACTCGCCGCGGTCGTCACTCTTGCCGATCGCAATACGTCCTTGGGAGATCGACTGCAAGAACAGGGGCCTGTGATCTTCCGCATGGCCATCTATCAGGCAGGTTGGGAAATGTTTTTGAAGAAACCGCTTACCGGATGGGGAGCGGCCGATATGCAAACCGAACTCTCAAAAAGGATCAGCGATTTTCATCAGGAGCAGTTCTTTTTTCACAACACCTATCTTGAGATCGTCGTCCAATACGGGCTGGTGGGCTTGCTGTTCTACCTGTGGATTGTGGTTGATCTCTTCAAGCTGGGTCGAAGTAGGAATCCAGCAGGCTTTCCGGCGGGCAGCAGTTTCCTCGATCAAGAGTTTCGATCGCTATGGCCGTTGCTGCTGGGAGTTTACTTGTTGAATGGCTCGTTTGTGGTCATGAACTACCAGTTCGTGAACGGGTTTTTATTCACTGTGGCGGGCTTGCTAGTCGCCCAAAATCGTCGCAACGAAGCGATCGAACCCAGCGCTTTGAAGTACTGATGCCGATTGTTGCTTACCTCGCTAATCAATTTCCTTCTCCAGTTGAGCCGTACGTGGCGCGGGAAATCCATGAACTGCGTAGGCGTGGTGTAACTGTGATCCCGTGTAGCGCGCGTCGTTGCGAACTTGCTCTGGACCCCGAGTTGCGAGCCTTAGCGTCTGAAACCCTGTACCTGCAACCGCTCCGCGTGAAGCTCCTGATCTACGCGGCGGTGATGTGCCTGCTGAGGTTCCCTGTGCTCAAGGATTTCTTGGCTCGCGCGCTGTGGCAGGGAAGCGAACCTTGCAAGCGTCGATTGCGAACTCTTCTGCATACCTGGCTTGGAGTTTACTACGCACTTCGTATCCAGCGATTCGGCGTAGAGCACATCCACGTGCACCATGGATATTTTGCCTCATGGATCGCAATGGTCGCGGCTCGTTTTCTCGGAATTGGATTCAGCATGACTCTACATGGATCCGACCTGCTGCTGCACCCTTTGTATCTCGACACAAAACTGAAACACTGCAAGTTCTGCGTGACTGTTTCTGAATTTAATAGAGCGCATGTTCTCAAACACAATCCTGAAATTCCGCCGGAAAAGGTCTTGGTGCAATATATGGGGATCAAGCCCGGCAACGAGCACCTTCCGACTCGGAAAGGACGCCGCACAAACCCCCACCTGGATATGCTCGCCGTCGGACGCTTGCATCCGGTAAAAGATCACGCATTTCTGGTTCGAGCCTGCCGTCTTTTAAAAAATCGCGGCGTACCGTTCACCTGCGTGATTGCGGGCGAGGGGCCGGAGCGCGCGTCCGTCGAGGCTACGATTCGTAATTTGGATCTCCAAAACCAGGTCCGGCTGCTTGGCCATTTGTCGCGGCAACAGCTCGCCGCGCGCTACCTAACCTCCGATATAGTGGTGCTCACCAGCCGCAGTGAGGGCATTCCGCTGGTCCTTATGGAAGCGATGGCGTACGGCACGCCAGTGCTTGCCCCCGCGATCACGGGCATTCCGGAACTGGTATTCGACGGCACAAATGGTTTTCTCTATCGTCCGGGTTCGCTTGAAGACTTTGTGGCGCGGGTAGAGCTCATTCATCACTCGGAATCTGCTCTCGGCCCGCTTTGCAGAGCAGCCCGCCTGCACGTTCTGGAGAATTTCAATTGCGAAAAGAACCTGGCAACCTTCTCCAATCTCTTTCTCAGCCACCTCACTCTCACCCACCCCAGTCCACCTCCGGAGAGCTATTTTCATGAGAATTCTCTATTGCAATAAATACAATTTCCCGTTCAGCGGCACTGAGGTTTACATGTTCGAGCTCATGAACATGATGAAAGCTCAGGGGCACGAGGTCGCTCTTTTTTCGATGGCCGACCCTCGTGGCCTGCCCACGCCCTACGACGCGTTCTTCCTGCCACACATCGATTTCAAGGACCCTGCCCACGGATTGCTAACGCGCGCCAAACTAGCAGCCCATGCGATTTATTCCACCGACGCGCGGCGGCGATTGCGGCAAGTCATCGCCGCTTTTCATCCTGACGTCGCTCACGTGCGCAACATTTATCACCATCTCTCTCCGTCGATTCTCTGGGAACTGAAGGCGCAAGGCGTGCCAGTTCTCTATCACTTGAACGATTTCAAATTGCTCTGTCCCACCTACAACATGGTCGCGAAGGGACGCGCCTGCGAACGCTGTCGCGGCGGAAAGTTCAAACATGTTCTTACCGAGGGCTGTTACGCCGGGCCACGTGGTTCGGCGCTGGTATTAATGGCAGAGGCCTATTTCCATCGTTGGTTGGGAACTTATCGGAAATGTGTGGATCAGTTTCTGACCCCCAGCGGTTTTGCGAAGGAGAAACTTCTGCAAAATGGGTTTGACCCAAAAACGATTACGGTGCTTCCTCATTTCCAGAAGTTGCCGGTGGAAGTGCCGCCGAATGCGGCGCCCAACGCTCCCGTCCTCTACTTTGGCCGCTTGTCGGCCGAGAAGGGAATCGCCGACCTCCTTCGGGCCATGAAACATCTGCCACACGTGCAACTCCAGATTGCGGGCGATGGTCCGCAGCGATCCGAACTGGAAAGCCTGGCTCGTGAGTTATGCCTGACAAACGTGAAATTTGCTGGACACGTAGGCGGCAAAGTTCTTGACCACATGATCGCTTCGGCCTGCTTCACCGTCTTGCCTTCGCATGCTTACGAGACGCTGGGTAAGACCATTCTTGAGTCCTACGCATGGGGACGTCCGGTGGTCGCGTCGGACCTCGGTTCGCGGCGCGAGCTTGTCGACCAAGGCGAGACCGGACTTCTGTACGCTCCAGGGAACGTGGAGCAATTGGAGAAAGCGATCTCCTTTCTTATTGAGCGTCCAGAACTGGCAGTGCGAATGGGCCTTACGGGCCGCAGACTTGTGGAAACCAGGTACACGCCTGAAGCCCACTATCGCGCGCTGATGTGCCTGTACACGAGAATGAGGCCATGGCCACGCAAGGCCAGGAAGACCGTAGTCCTGCCTGTTACGGTGCCCTCGCCGTTACGCGTAGCATTCATCGGTGGACGCGGCGTGGTTTCAAAGTACAGCGGGATCGAAACGTATTACGAAGAAGTCGGCAAACGGCTGGTGGAAATGGGCCACGACGTCACCATTTATTGCCGCAGTTACTTTACCCCAGCCCTGCCAAAGTACGAAGGAATGCGGCTGGTTAGGCTGCCCACTTTCCGTTCAAAGCATCTGGAGACATTCGTACACACGCTCCTGAGTACGGTCCATGTGATGTTCAGCAGCTGCGACATCGTGCACTACCATGCGCAGGGGCCGGCGCTATTTTCGTTTTTTCCACGCCTGGCGGGGAAGAAAACTGTGGTCACGGTTCAGGGACAGGATTGGCGACGAAAAAAGTGGGGGCGCCTCGCGTCGTTCACTCTTCGTCTCGGCGAACTCGCGTCTGCGCGGCTGCCCAACCGCACTATGGTCGTTTCGCAGGTCCTGCAACAGCACTATCAGACGGCTTACGGAGTTCAGACCACATACGTGCCAAATGGATCGTTGATTCGCAAACGAGTGATTCCGTCGCAAATGGCGGAATGGGGACTGGAACCAGACAATTACATTCTGTTTCTCGGCAGATTCTCTCCCGAAAAGAATTGTCATTTGCTAATAGAAGCGTACGAAAAGCTCGATACCGGTATGAAGTTGGTGCTGGCCGGCGGATCGAGTCACACGAATGCCTACGTCGACGAACTGCGTAAGCATCAGAGCGAGCGCGTCCTCATCCTGGATTGGGTCCACGGTGCCGCCCTGGATGGACTGCTGACAAATGCCGCCCTCTTCGCCCTGCCGTCTGATTTGGAAGGCCTTTCTCTGGCTCTATTGGACGCTATGGGAGCGGCCGTCTGTGTGCTAGCCAGCGATATTCCCGAAAACCGTGAAGTAATCGAAGATACCGGCTTCACTTTCCAACCGGGAGATGTAACCGACTTGGCGCGCATGTTACGGTTGCTTCTCGCCGACGCGCGCGCCCGCACGGTCGCGGGACGAAACGCGCAGGCGCGAGTCCGGGAGCGCTATCTATGGCCGCGAATTACCGCCGAAATTGGACGCGCGTATGTGGAATTGACCGACCGAGTCGGCGCACCCGAGCGATACGCTCCAGAAAAAGCCGCGGCCGGAGAGGCCTCGAGACAAATCGGATAGCGCACAAACTCAC
>Ga0116223_10002210_pt1 | contig 18559 bp, 17 predicted proteins | sample Sb_taG_3_FD_90092 | JGI IMG/M metagenome (GOLD analysis project Ga0116223, IMG submission 90092) | Peat soil microbial communities from Weissenstadt, Germany - Sb_50d_a_PC metaG | ecosystem: Environmental > Terrestrial > Soil > Wetlands > Peat | place: Germany: Weissenstadt | collected 2010-09-21 | reverse complement strand
GCACAAGCAAACTGGCGAGCAGAAGCAGCCTGGATTTCATGATTGATCGCTCCTTGCAGATGAGATTCCCGGGGTGGTTGGGAAAAGTCTACTCCCAGAGGGGGGTGATTTTCGAGAGGGGAATATGGATGGCGCTGAGTTCGCCAGTGCGGTGAGCCGGACCGGCGGTTTGCCGAGAACCGCTCGTCCGCACTGGGTGTGTGTGAAGTGCCTATGCTGCGACGTTGACGCCGCTGCCCTGCTTTGTGCTGGCGGCGGTGCTGTTGAACAGGTTGAGGATGATTTGCTGGTTGCTGTTCTGATTCAGGTTGAGGGTGATCTGCTCGGGGGCCTGGTTCTGCTGAGCCACGCCGATGGTGACCTGCTCGGCGCCGTTGCTGGTGTTGCTCACGCCGATCGTGATCTGCTCACCCGGGGTGACGTTGCCGAGATTGAGGACGATTTCTGTCCCACCGGCGGGCGCGGTCGAGTTTGCAGCAGGGGGAGGCTGCGAACCGGTGCTGGCGGGCGTGGCAGGCGATGCTGGGGCGGACGTTGATGGGGTGGACGATGCTGGAGCGGATTGGCTGAGGTTTACCACCACGGCCGGCGGCTCGGTGACCTGCTGATGATGATGGTGGAAGGTGCTCTGCAGTTGAGCGAAAGCCTGCTGCGCGCCCGCCAGGTCTCCAGATTGGAGGGCCTGACCGATGGCTGCGAAATCCTGCTCACGCTGGCTTGATTGGAACGGGTCCCCGCTGGCGAACGGGCCGCTCTGGCCCAAAGCCTGGAGGGCCTTGAATTCCTGCTGGGCGCCGGCAAGGTCTCCCGACTGGAGCGCCTGGCCAAGTTTCTGTAGATCGGAACCTCGCTGCTGATAAAACGCTTGCACTTCCTGGTAAATGGAACTGGTGGAAACGGCCGCTGTCGACATAAGTCTCTCCTCAATTGGGCGATGCAACCCTTAAGACTTGATCGGCAGGCGCTGGGGGAACTTTAGGCACGAAACCAAAACAACCACAGAGGACACTGAGATCACAGAGGACGGTTAGCTTGGCTCCTACTTTTCCGTGAGCGCCAGTTTCAGATTCTGGGTTCGATCAAGCTGGGTTCGATCAAGCAAGCGAATATCGGCGCAATTGTTCAGGATCCAGTCGGCGCCAGCTTCCCGCAAGGCAGATTCGTGAACCGTGGTTTTGAAGGCGATGACTTTCGCTCCTGCGGCCTTGCCTGCACGGACCCCGGCGGGGACATCTTCGAGAACGATACATTCTTCCGGAGGAAATCCCAGAATGGATGCGCCTTTCAGATAGGGCTCGGGATGTGGTTTGCCGCGAGTGATGTCGTTGGAGGTGATCAGTTGTTTCGGCAGCGGCAGGCCGGCAGCCCGGATGCGGACTTCGGCCAGGGGGCGCGTACACGACGTAACAATGGTCCAGCGGTCGGCGGGAAGGCTGGCGAGCAGGTCGAGCGCGCCGGGGAGCGGGACGACGCCTTCGAGGTCTGCGATTTCGCGGCGTTCGACTTCGCGGTTCTCGGCTTCGTGATCGGCATTGGGAAGATATTCGCGGACTGTCGTAAGACTGGGACGGCCATGGGCGCGGGCGACGACTTCCTCAGGATTGAATCCGTGCTCGAGGGCCCAGCGGCGCCAGACACGGGCTACGGCGGGAGTGGAGTTGATGAGAACTCCGTCCAGGTCGAAGAGGAGAGCGGCGCGGTGGATTTGGTTCATCAGATTGTGAGAGATCGGTCGTTGCTAACGTTCTGTGAAGGGCGATTGTAAACCAGCGCGCGACCGAAGCCTGACAGCGGTTTGCCGATGGAGTGATGAAGGTCACGCGATTTCGTGTCGGCGGTCACCTCATTTCGGGTAAAACGGCATATCATTGTTAGAGTACGGCGTTAGAGTACGGCCTTAGAGTACGGCTGGCAGGAGTGCGCCATGCTGTCTAAGTGCGCCAATCCCGAGTGTTCCGAAATCTTTCGGTATCTTCACACGGGGAAAATCTTCTGCCTGGCGCCTCCCCGAGACTTGCGAATTGCGATGGGAATGCTGCGTCCGGCGCTGCATGAGCGGTTCTGGCTATGCGCTCAATGCGCGAAAGAGATGACCTTGATCTGGGGAGGAACGGAGGTGAAGGTGGTGCGCTTGCCGGCAAAGGTGGCCCTGCCGGCACCGCCAGTATTGCAGAGTGCGGTTGGAAGTAGACGCCCGCGGGCCCGGGCTGCATCCGCTGGCCGGGAGGACAAATGAAATCATTGCGGCAAGAAGGTAGCGGGTCACTTTGACGATGCAAGAGAAAAGCTCAACCACGAAGGACACGAAGTATCACGAAGGACTTCATTGTTTGTGCGGGTTCATTTGTGTGAGTCCGTGTCCTTCTTGGTAAAGATCCTCAAACTCACCCACCACGCCGCAAGGAGGTAGCTATGACAGTCGCAGAATTGAATAGTCCGTTGAACACGTCGAAGGCCACTGCGGCTTTCCGACATATTCTTGTAGCCACAGATTTTTCGGAAGCGTCGCGGCGCGCGCTGTGCGATGCGCTGGCGCTGGCGGCGGAAAACCAGGCGCAGTTGTCGGTGATTCATGTATTGCATCCCGATCGCAAGTATGCGGCTCTGGAGAATCCACCCGAACTTGACCTGGAACGCATCGCCGCTGAGAAGCAGATCAAGGCTCTGGTGGACGAACTGGGACCGCAGCAGAAGATTGATACCACCCTGGTGAAACACGGGCCGGTAGCGGAGCAGGTGGCGGCAGTGATCGAGGAAGGCGCCATCGATCTTCTCGTCATCGGCACGCGAGGGCGCGGAGGTCTCACGAAGCTGGCTCTGGGCTCGGTGGCCGAGGAACTGCTGCGCATCGCGCCGTGCCCCGTGATGACGATTGGCCCGAAGGCCGACATTGCCACGATTACGAACGGACCCGGTTTTCACCGGATTCTGTTCGCGACTGACTTTGGCAAGGGATCGGCGAAGGCTTTGCCGCTCGCGTTGGCTCTGGCCCGAGGGCAGCAGGCGAAACTGATCCTGTTGCACATGCTTGCCCCCATGCCCGCGACGTCGGCCAGTCTGTCGGCGTACGCTCCAGCCGGGGCGGCCGCTGACGAGGTGGCAGAGTGGGAACAGACATCCCGCAAACGCTGCATCCAGCAGTTGCGAGAATGTCTGCCCGCGGAAACTGGTCTGGAGCAGGAACCCGAGTATGTCGTGGGAACTGACTTTCTGGCGGAGGGAATCCTGATGGCCAGCGGCAAGTTCAAGGTCGACTTGATCGTGATGGGCGCGAACCGGACCGTTTCTGCGAAAGCAGCCGCGCATATTCCGTGGGCCGCAGTCCACGAAGTCGTGCGCAACGCGCCGTGCCCGGTGTTGACGGTCGCGGGATAAAAGCAGAGCGCGTCGCAGGCAGTTGCTCGCGGCGACGGGTGCCACCATTCCTCGCGCGTTCTCAGCGCGAGAAGCGGGCACTTCTGCCTCACTTCGTTTCGGCGGGACAGCCGAGAGCCTGCCCTGAGCCAAGTCGAAGGGCGGCTGTCGCTACATGTCCATCACGACTGGACGATCTTTTCCAGCGCCGGCCGGTTGCGGATCACCAGAGTCGAGCCCTTGAGTTGCAGCAGCTGTTTCTTTTTGAATTCAGAAAACAGGCGGCTGACCGTCTCGCGGGTGGTGCCGATGATCTCTGCAATCTCCTCGTGGGTGAGCGTGAGCTTGACCTGCGAGGAACCATCGTTTTGTGCACCCTTGGTCGACCACGACAGCAGGAGCTTGGCAAACTTTTCCGAGGGCGAGGTACTGAGACCGAGAGTGCGGATCTCCTCGTACGCGGTGTAGTAGTTGAGGCTCAACTGTTGGGCAACGCGCAAGGCCACTTCTCCGTTGTCCTTGAGAAATTGCAGCAAGGAATCGCGGGGAATGAAATTGGCCTGGCCCGGCTCCATCATCTCGGCAGTCACTTCATACGGACGGTTGGACACTACTGAATTGAGGCCGAGAACATCTCCCGACTCGGAGAGTTTGGTGATGATGGTTTTGCCTTCGCGGGAAGAGGTGGAAAGTTTCGCCTTCCCGGCACAGAGCACAAACACGCCACGGGGTTGTTGCCCTTCAATGAAGAGCATCGCTCCCTTGGGATAGACAGCGGTGGATTTGATTTCGTTGAGTCGTTGTCCAGCCTGAACAGAAAGGTTACAGAATAGATGTTCTTCGCGGACCGGACACGTAAGGCAATTATCGAGAATATTAAGGCCATAAGGGGCGCGCACTGAGCACCTCTTTCTACAAGAATTGTAGCACCGCATTTATGCTTGTGATCACCATCACGAGGGCACGTGATTTGACGTACAGACGATCACAGACGGGCGGTGAAAACTGTGCCATTATGGGATTGTTGTGCGGTGCCAACGTTGTTTCCGGGCTCGCTAGACTTGTGAAAAAATGTATGCGTCCGCGTTATCAGGAGAACTTCTTTGAGCGAAGTATCGAGCCCCACCGCGCCGTCGCCCGTCGGAAAAATTTACACTGCAGCGGCTCCTGCACGGGCCGGACTCGAGTCGCTCTTCTTGCCTCGCTCTGCGGCGGTGATCGGCGCCACTGATCGCGCCGGCACCGTCGGACGCGCCGTCGTTTCCAATCTTCTGGAAAGTAAACTTCCCATCAAGGTTTATGCCGTGAATCCCAGTCACGGCGAAGTGCTCGGCATCAAAACCCACAAACACATTGGCGACATTGTCGGAGGAGTCGACCTGGCGCTGGTGGTGACGCCGGCGCAGACCGTGCCTCAGATTATCGGGGAATGTGTTGACGCGGGAGTGAAATCGGCGGTCGTGATTTCGGCGGGATTCCGCGAGCAAGGGCGCGATGGGGCCCTCCTGGAAGAAGAAATTCAGAAACATTTGCGGCGCGGGTCTTCCCAGGCAGGTCTGCGTTTGATTGGGCCCAACTGCATGGGGTTCATGAATCCGACGATAGGACTGAACGCGACGTTTGCAAAATCCATGCCGCAAAAAGGCAGCGTCGCATTTCTGAGCCAGAGTGGAGCGCTGCTGACGTCGATTCTGGATTGGAGCCAGCGCGAGCATGTTGGATTCAGCGCGATCGTTTCGACCGGCTCCATGCTCGACGTGGGCTGGGGCGATCTCATCTATCACTTCGGGGATGATCCGCACACCAAGAGTATTCTGCTCTACATGGAGTCGGTGGGGGACGCGCGCTCGTTTCTCTCCGCGGCGCGGGAAATCGCGCTGAGCAAACCCATCATTGTCATCAAGGCCGGCCGATCGGAGGCAGCGTCGCGGGCGGCAGCGTCGCACACGGGAGCGTTAACCGGAAGCGACGATGTGCTGGAGGCGGCGTTCCGCCGCTGCGGCGTGCTGCGCGTGCAGAATCTCGCGGACCTTTTTTATATGGCGGAGGTATTGAGTAAACAGCCGCGGCCGCGCGGCCCGCGCCTGACCGTCGTAACCAATGCCGGCGGTCCGGGGGTTCTGGCAACCGACTCTCTCATGGCAACCGGAGGCGAACTCACGGTTCTCTCTCCAGAATCCGTGCATGCGTTGGACGGCTTCCTCTCGCCGCACTGGAGCCACAGCAATCCGGTGGACGTGCTGGCGGATGCCGATGCCGAGCGCTTCGTGAAGGCGGTCGAAATCGCGTCGAAGGATCCGGCGAGTGATGGATTGCTGGCCATCATCGCGCCACAGGGTCTCGCGGATCCGACGCAAGTGGCGGAGCGCATGCGGCCGTTCGCCCACTCCACGGGCAAGCCACTGCTGGCAGCCTGGCTGGGCGGCGATGGCGTGGCGGAGGGGACTGCGATTCTTAACACTGCCGGCATTCCGACATTTTCTTTTCCCGACACCGCGGCGCGCGCCTTCACCTACATGTGGCGCTATACCTACAACCTGCGCGGGCTCTATGAAACTCCGGCGCTGGTGGAGGCATCGGAAGCCGCCCTGGCGCGAGGCAAGGTCACTGAGTTCGTGCAGCGGGTGCGATCGAGCGGCCGAACCATGCTCAATGAGTTTGAGGCGAAACATCTGCTCGCGGACTATGGAATTCCCGTGGTGGAAACGCGCGCCGCGGAGAACGAAGAGCAGGCGATCGCTTGTGCGGCGGAGATCGGATATCCGGTGGTATTGAAGCTGTTGTCCAATACCATCGCGCACAAAACGGATGTCGATGGAGTTCGGCTCAGCCTGCAGTCGGCAGAACAGGTGCGGAGTGCGTACCGCGGGATTCGGGCTTCGGTCGCCGAGAAAGCCGGAGCCGAACATTTTGGCGGAGTCACGGTCCAGCCGATGGTGAAGCGCGATGGCTACGAACTGATCCTGGGCAGCACCATCGACGAGCAGTTCGGACCGGTGATCCTGTTTGGCTCCGGCGGAGTGATGGTGGAAGTTTACCGTGACCGCGCTCTGGCGCTGCCCCCGCTCAACACCACGCTGGCGCAACGCATGATGGAGCAGACAAAAATCTTCTCGGCGCTGCTCGGCGCGCGCGGACGCAAGCCGGTGGACCTGACCGCCCTGGAAAGCTTACTGGTGCGCTTCAGCCAGCTGGTGATGGAGCAGCCGTGGATTAAGGAGATCGACATCAACCCGCTGCTGGCGACGCCGGAGCAGTTGCTTGCGCTGGACGCGCGCGTGGTGGTGCATGATTCCGCCATGCAGGCGGCGCAGTTGCCACGAGCCACGATCCGGCCCTATCCTCTGCAATATATATGGCATTGGAAATTGAAAGATGGCACGCCGGTGACCATCCGCCCGATTCGTCCGGAAGACGAGCCGCTCATGGTGCAGTTTCACCACACGCTTTCCGAGCGCAGCGTGTACCTCCGGTATTTCTGTTCGCTGAGCCTGAGCACGCGCGTCGAACACGAGCGGCTGGTACGCATCTGCTTTGGGAGCTACGAGCGGGGGTTCGCGCTGGTGGCCGATCACTTGAATGCCGAGACGGGGCAGCACGAAGTTTTGGGAGTGGGCCGGTTCAGCGCCATCAATCGCGCGGAGGCCGAGGCGGCTGTGCTGGTTTCCGATCGCTGGCAGGGACGCGGACTGGGAACCGAACTGCTCGCTACTGTGGCCCGCGTGGCCCGCGAAGAAAAATTCAAGCGGCTGTCGGGCGAAATCCTGCGGGACAATCTGGCCACGCAGGCCATCTTCAAGAAGGTAGGGTTCCGGCTGAGTGCGATGGACGATCCTTCTTCGGTTTCAGCCCTGCTCGAACTGTAAACGGAGAAATCGAATATGCGACGAGCTCTGGTTGTCGGTGTCGCACTCGCGATGGTTCTTTCCCTGCCGCGCTCGCTCAAAGGGATCGTGATGCTCGATCCGACCGTCAGCGTTCCGGTGAGCCGACTGATCCGCAACACTACCAGATACATCAAAGCGCACCCGAAAGACTCGCAGGGATATTACCTGCTCGGACGGCTGCACAGCTTTGCGTTTGCCGGGAACACGCACACTGAGGAGTCGAAGTACTCAAGACTGTTCGGCCCGGACACTCTGCCGAATGCGCGTTTTATCGAACCCGTCCCCCGCGAAGAGCGAACCGTACCGGGGAAAATTCTGCCCGCAGGGGCGCGCTGGCATCTTAGCGAGTCGCTGCGCAACTACCGGCGCGCGACCGAGCTTCAACCCAAACAACCTCTGGCCTATCTCGGATTAGGCTGGATGCTGGAACAGGGCGCGCTGTTTGCGGACCAGGTCGATGCCCCTTTTGAGAAGTCTCCCCGGCGTGCTCCGGCGCAAGAGTGGCGGGCAGAAGCGCTCACAATTTATCGCCGTTTGGCCACGAACCCCGAGAATTTATATGATGCAGGTCCTCAGCCGGAATCGCCTGAAGGACTGCGGGTGGAAGCAAGCCGGGCAATTCTGCGCATGCTTTCCGGACCGAACTTATCCCCAGAAGAAAAGGCGGACATAGACCTCGCTCGCAAGGTGAACGAAGATTTCGAGGAAAAAGTGAAAAAGGCAGCGGCCGGAAGGTCAGATGGACAGATAGGGGGCCGACAGATTATTTCGCCCATCATCTTTCCGTTGCGTGGACCGGCGCCGCTCGAGGCGCTGCTGGCTCCCGGGCGCGTCGTGTCATTTGATCTCGCCGGGAACGGCGTGCCGGCAAACTGGCCCTGGGTGAATTCCGACGCTGGCTTTCTGGTGTGGGATCCCGAAAACCGCCAGCGCATCGAGTCGGGCCGGCAACTATTCGGTTCGGTGACCTGGTGGCTGTTCTGGCGCGATGGCTACACGGCCCTGGCCGCGCTCGACAACGATGGCAACGGCTGGCTCGAAGGAGATGAACTCGCCGGCATCGCCATCTGGCGCGACATCAACGGGAATGGCGTGTGCGATCCGGGCGAAGTGATTTCTTTGCGGGACGCGGGAATTGTTCGCATCGCAGTCCGCGCCAGCGGACGCACGAACGGAATGCCTTTTAACGCGCAGGGGATTCAGCTGAGCGACCAGACGTTTCGGCCCACGTACGACTGGACGCCGGCGTCGGTCGTGATGGGCGTGGAAGATCGGGACGCGAAACCCGGGCTGCCGGACCCGACGCCGCTGTCCCGGCCTCCGCGCTCACAATGAGGACCACGTCCCCGCGGGGATCCGTTACCCAATAGCCACAGGCTTGACGATTTCGAGTTGCGGCTCGAACTTCAAGGTCGTGCCCAAGGCCCGCGACACCAGGCACAGCTTCTCGGCGCGCTTGAGCAGATCCAGCGCACGTTCGCGTTCTTCGGCGGACGCGATCTTCAGGTTGGGACGCACCACGATCTGGGTGAAACTGTAGCCCGACTCGGCTTTGCGTACCGTGCCGTTGGCTTCTACCTGCAGATCGGTGAAATCGAATTGAGCGCTGCCCGCAATCGCCCGCAAGGTCGTGGTATAGCAACCAGCCACGGCGGCGAGCAGGAGTTCCTCAGGCGTCCACCGGCCTTCCAGCCCGCCAAATTCTGTCGGGGCCGTGAAATGAATCGCGTTGGGTGCGGAATCTGATTTGGCCAAACCGGTGCGGCCGGAGGTCCACCAGGCTGATACTCGATATGCGTGTTCGTCGCTCATGATCTTCACCACTCCTTGGGAAAACTTTCGAGAACTTCCTTGTGCTTCAAGTGCATCGGCCCGCCGTCGTCTACACGGTTGCGGAGCCGCCGTCTAGGCCGCTCCTTGCTTTGACGAAATGCCACGCTCCTGCTCGATCCTTGCGATTTGTGCACGCAGCCAGCCGGCCAACGCCTCTTCCATGTCGGCCTGGGTCCCGGTGTGATAAAGGTCCTCGACCGATTGACCCTCTTGGTTGAGTTGGATGAATCGGCAGGGCACAGCCTCGCTACGCCGGCCTTCGGGGACAAACTGCTCCAGCAGGCAGCTCTCGCAGGGATGCGGCCGCGCTGGATCGCAAAAGTTGGGGCAGATGGGGGAATCCTCAAAAACCGCGGGTGCCCGCCAGGGCGCGTGCGGAGAGCGTCCGTAGCCTCCATCTTGCAGGAAGTTCAGCTCGAACCTGAGGACGTCCAGAACGTCGCGATTGTCTTGAGCCATAGGGCACCTCGATTGGAGGTAAGAATGCCAGAGGTGGTCGGGAAACTCCGTGTACTTCGTCACGGGGATTGGTGATTGCAGTCACACCGAAAAGATTCGTTTCCCGTGCCCATCTGCGAATTGCGCCTATTTTGGAAGATTTCCGGAATGGGCCTTGTGATCAGAATCACAAGCGAGGGTGATTTGACACACGAGCGTGTCGCCAAACCTGGCGCCAGCGGTCAGCTCCCAAGTCGTTGATTTCGTTGCCAGCAATAGCCCGTGCGCGGCCCCGAAAGCGTGCGCGGGACGGCAGGAGCGGACTGGTTGTTAGCCATCAGTCGCTAGTCGTTAGTTCTTCGCGTAAACAGGCCCAGCGCTGCGAGAGGGCGGATCGGAAATCGCACGAATATAGGATATCAGTGCCTGGGTATCTGACTTGCTGAGCGTGTTTCCCCATGCCGGCATGAGCGCCGATTTACTGAGCGCCGGGCCGCCGTGGCTGATGATGGCCGTGAGATCGGCGTCGCTGATCTTGTTCAGAATATCGCCTTCGGTGAAGGGGTGAGGCTTCACGTCGAGGTTGTCGTAATTCGAAACGCGTTCGACAGTGGACTCGGGGTTGTGGCAGCGCTCGCAGTATTGATCGTTGAGGTGGCGTCCGAGCGCCTGCTGATAGCCGAGGGCGATCTCTTCGATCTTGAGTTCCACCTTCTTGTGCGACTTGTCGGTGGCCGACGCGAAGAGCTGGTAGCGGCCCGCCATGCCTCCGAGAGATACGCTGGTCGTGACCTGGCCGCTCGAATCGGTGAGTGCGTTCGGGGGATCGAAGGCAACTCCGGGGACAGCCGAAAATTCCACCAGCACTCCGGCGACGGCAGTTCCCTGCTCGTCGTTCACCTGCACGACGACTGGTTGCGGCAACAGGCTGCCGGTTTGGGCGAACTGCTTGCCGCCGCTGGATTCGACGATTGCGGCGCCGAAGGCCGTCGGCTTGGGGATGATCACTGTCACTGATGCGCTGCGCGAACAGGATGTCGCCAGCGATATTGCCAGCATGGCGACAGCTACAACCACCGCCGAGCTTCGCTCGGCCGGACAGCCGAAGGCGGCTGTCCCTACATGAGTCGTGAAGCGGGAGCGGGTCATTTCTTGGCGACCTCCTGTGCGGGTGCCCCATTTCCCGCCGATTTTGCGAGAAGTGGGGGTTTTCCTCCGCCCTTCTGCGAGATCAGGAATGCGGTCAGGGCGCGCGCATCTTCGTCGCTCATGGCGCGATTCGGTTCGATCGTGCCGGGACGCAACGCCTGCGGATTTTTCATCCACTGGTAGATCCAGGCGGCGGTCAGGCGCGAGCCAACGTGAGTCAGAGTTGGACCGATGTAACCCTTGTCGGTCTTGGTGTCGACGATGTGGCATCCCTGGCAGGAATATTTTCCGTAGAAAAGCTGCTTGCCGAGTTCGACTTCGCCTTGCGAGTAGCCGCTCAAGGGCATGGAGTCGCGGTCGACCACAGGATTCTGATATACGGTCATGATGTAGTCGGTGAGTTCGTTGGCCTCGGCGTCGGTCACGTTGAAGCGCGGCATGCGGCGAATTAATGACGGACGCAGCGTCCCGGGATTCTTGAAGAACTGCACCAGCCATTCGCGTTGTATCGAACTGCCTTCCCAGGTCAGGTCGGGCGCCATGTCCCCGCCGTGGCCGTTGATGCGGTGGCAACTGAAGCAGGCGAGATCGGTCATCAGCTTGCCGGCTTTGCCCGCGGGCTGGTAATCCGACTCGGGCGTGGCAGGCACCGCCAGCGACGGCGGCAGCGTGCTCGAGCGGTCGTTCAACGAGAGCAGCGCGGTGGTGAGAGAATCGATTTGTGCCGGCGTGAATGTGTATTGCGGCATCTTCAAGCCAGGCGAGAATGCACGCGGCTGCTTGATCTTGCCTGCGATGTAGTCCGGCAAAGTGTGCGGCATCTGGAAGAAAAATAAGTTGCGTAACTGGCTTGCTGCCGATGCGGCTGAGTTCAGGAGCGAAGTTTTCCGGCTTCTTGATGCCCGCGATCTCGTGGCACGACGCGCAGCCGTAGTCAGAGACCAGGCGCTTGCCGTGAGCGATCTGCTCGGGCGTGGCGGGCGGGAGATGCACGTTGGCCAGAAGATCGGCATCGGCTTTGGCCTGAAGAAATCCGGCCAGCGTGGCGATTTGCCCATCGTTGAAGCGGTAGTGCGGCATTCCCGTGCCCGCATCGTAGGCGCGGGGATTCTTCAACCACGCTTGCAGCCACTCGTGCTTGACCTTGGTTCCAACCTTGGTCAACTCCGGCCCAACGTCACCGCCCACCATGTTTCCGGCGGCGTTCTGCACGGCGTGGCATGAAGCGCAGAACGATTCTCCGTAGAGGCTGGCTCCGGCCGCGGGATCAGAAGACGGTTTGGCGGAAAGCGTCGCCGTGTCTCCAGCCTGGGGCGTGCTGTTGGCGATAAGAAACGCGGACATGTCGCGCGCATCGTCGTCGCTCAGCTTGAAGTTCGGCATGGTCGACGTAGAAGCGTAAGCTTGCGGATCTTTCAGCCACGCGAAGACCCATTCGCGCGAGGTTTTGTCGGCGATGTGCGAGAGCGACGGCGGATCGTCGGTGGCCTTTATCGTGGTGCCGTCCGACAGTTTCACAGTGTGGCAATGCACGCAGCCTTCACGCGACAGCAGATTGCGTCCCTGATTCAGTTGCGGCGTGCCGGGCAGCGGCCCGCGGTGGCACTGGCCGCACGACGACTCAATATACTTGGCGGGAAGAATCGGCTGCTCCCAGGCCAGCGTGCTATTGTGCGCTTCGCTGAGCGTGGTGGCCGCGCCCTGTCCACGATGGCAGACCGTGCATCCGAACTGGTCGAGCTTGTGCGGGATCACGGGATGCGTGCGGAATGGCTGGTTGGGAACATCGGCGAGGCTGGGCTCTTTCAGTCCCACGTGGCAACTGGTGCAGCGGTCGACCACGCCGAGTTCGGGCAGCCAGATCTGCTGAATGCCGCCCTGGAAGTGGCGCTGAAGCGTATTGGCATCGCTGCGGTTGCGGATCATCCTCAGATAACCGTGCTGGTAGTGACGCCACTCGCTGAAGAAATTTTTCGCGGGAGCGATCGCCAGTGAGCCCAGGAAGATCAGGCTTACGACGCCGAACGCGCGCACGCTATCCCCAAATAATCTTTGCAAGAGCGCCGTAAGTTTTTCTTTCATGAGCGCCGCATCCTTATAAGCCTGGAATCATGAATAGGTTTTGGGAAGGGCACGGCTTCAGCCGTGCCCTTCGTGAGCACAGATGGTTTGGGCTTTAGCCCCTGAGGGTGTGCACTCCCATCAAAAGAATTTATGAAAGTCGTTCCACGCATCGTTATCAGCCCTGCCACGGCCAGACGAATTCCCAGCCTGGCCCGCGGAAAAATGTTCCGATGGCGGTCAGCACCGCCAGTTCGAATAAGAACCAGGTCATGACCCAATACGACAGCGGCCTTCCCGCTAAGTACCGGCGGAACGCGGAAGGCGACTGGGGAGAACTTTGCGCCGCCACGAGCATGACTCCGGCCATGATCAGCGTCGGCACCAGCGCCGCATAAACTTTGAACAAAAGCAGGAACAGCGAGAGCGCGCTCGCAACGACATAAAAGATGCGCAGCCGCTGCTGCCGATCCTTGAGGAAGAGCCCGTCCGCTTCAATGTTGACGCGGAAGTATGGAATCACGATGAGCGCCATCACCACCAGTCCTGGCACCATCACGCCCGCCACCACGGGCGGAAAGTAGTGCAGCATCTCCTGCAATCCGAGGAAGTACCACGGCGCTTTGGCCGGATTCGGTGTGTGCGACGGATCTGCCAGCCCTTCCAGTGGAGCGTTGAACAGCAGAGCGATCCACACCAGTACTACGGCCAGCGTCATGATCGCGACGGCGGAGCGGAACAATACCTCCGGGAACGTCTGGACCTGATCTTCGGTCTCGGCCTTCACCTGCGCCGAAGTGCGGCGCGTGATGAAAACAATGCGGCGCGGAGATTTTTTCGCGTTGCTGTCGACGCCGGCGGTGAAGTCTTTGGAATCGGCCATGACTATTTCCCCTCCTTCGCGTTCGTGGCGGCAGCATCGGCATTGGCCCGCACCGTCGCCGGCTCACTGTCATGGGAGTAGAGGCCGCCATCTTTGCGGATGCGCCAGAAATGGATGGCCACGAAGAACATCGCCGCCAGCGGAAGAATCATGCAGTGCAACACATAGAAGCGCAGCAGCGCGTTGGCGTTCACCGCGTTGCCACCCAGCAGCAGGAAGTGAATTTTTTCGCCCATCACCGGGACAGCCGAGGCAATGTTCGATCCAACCGTGATCGCCCAGTAGGCCAGTTGATCCCAGGGAAGCAGATATCCGGTGTAGCTGAGCAGCAGCGTCAGCAGAAGCAGGATTACGCCGATGACCCAGTTAAACTCGCGCGGCGTGCGGTAAGCACCACGATAGAACACCTTGAACATGTGCGCGAACACCAGAAACACCATGGCGTGCGCCGACCAGCGGTGCAGGTTGCGGAGGAATAATCCAGAAGAGACGACGAACTCCAGGTCTTTCGTATCGGCATAAGCCTGCGGCGCCGATGGGTGATAGTAGAACATCAGCGGAATGCCGGTCGCCACCAGGATTAGAAAAGTCCCCAGCGTCAGCGTGCCCAGGTACCAGGTGGCGCTGACGCTCAGCATGCGGGTCCGCACCTTGGTGGAGAACAGGTGCAGAAACACGTTCTGCTGAATCGCCAGGGCGCGCTTCAGCGTGCTGGACCCGGTGCCGCTGCGGAAGATGGAGCGCCACACCCGGGTGCCGCGCAGGTCTTCGAAATGTTGGTCGATTGTCTTTGCCATGCTGTTCTCTCTATAACTCAGACCCTAACTCAGACCCTCACGAAGGAATCCCGCGCCAGCGGCGGCACGTCGGTGGAGCGATCGACTAGAAGATCGCCATCGTCGTTCAACCAGATGCGCTTCCACGGCAGCGGCTTGGGCGCCGGACCCTCAATCTTTTTGCCGCTCTGTTCGAATTTGCTGCCGTGGCAGGGACAGGCGATCATGTTCAACTCCGGTTTCCATGCGGTCATGCAGCCCAGATGCGTGCAGACGGCGCTCAGCGAAAAATAACCTTCGTCCGAGTGAATGATGTAGATGCCCGAATTCACGTCGATGGTGACGCTGCCCAGCGGGTAGCGGTCGGGCTTCCCGGCGTTCACCACCGGCGACGGTTCGAACAGCACATTGGGTTCGAGATATTGATACGCGAACGCCGCCGTGCCCGCGGCGGCGATGCTCAGCGAACCCAGGCCGAGTTTCGCGAAAAATTGCCGGCGGTTCACGTCGTCATTCTCTTTAATTTCGTCTGCCATTGTGCCTCTTGCCTACTTCTGCAATCCCGCGCCAATCGACGCTACTGAGATCAAGCCGGTCGGTTCCGCGGGAATCAGGTTATACGACTCCATTGTGATCGTGCCCACGGGACAGCGCATGGCGCACAGCCCGCAGCGGATGCACCGGGTTTCGTCCTTCAGCATGGCCGCTCCGGTGACCACGCCCAGCTCGTCGGCCGCGACTTCGTCGAACTCCACGCCGAATAATTCCTGGTTGTCGCGGATGTGCTGCACGGTTTCCGGCTCGAACGCGATGCGGTCGAGCGAAACCAGTTCCAGACATTTCTCCGGACAAACATCGACGCATCCGCCACACAGGATGCACATGCTGCCGTCTTCCGGCACGCCTTCAAAAACAGTGTTGACCCAGCAGTGCAGGCAGCGTTGCGCTTCGGCCATCGCGGCCGGCGCGTCGTAACCGACCTCGACCTCGGTGACGCCGGTGCGGCGTTCGAGCGGCAGCATGGGCACGGGTTGGCGGTCGATGTCGAGATAGCCAAGCGGCATGGCGTGCCGCTTGAGCAGTTCGACTTCGATGATCGGCTCAGGATGTTTTCCGCCGCGCAGGAATTCGTCAATGCCCACCGCGGCGCGCTTGCCGTCGCCGACGCTATCGATAATGAGGCGCGGGCCGAAGACGCAGTCGCCGCCCGCGAAGATTCCGGACGCAGAGGTCATCAGCGTCTGCGGATTCACCGCGATCAGGCCGCGCGGCGAAAGCTCGACCTTATCTTCCGGCGTGAGGAAGTCGAGCCGCGGCGCCTGTCCGATCGCCATGATGATGGTGTCGCACTCGATCTGCGTCTCGCTGTTCTCGTAGAACGCGGGATTGAAACGTTTGTTCTGATCGAACACCCACTTGGTCTTGAGAGTTTCGAGCGCGGTGACCTTGCCATCCTTGCCGATGATGCGCTTGGGCCCGAGCCCAGGATGCATGATGATGCCTTCTTCTTCGGCCTCGACGATTTCTTCCAGGGCGGCGGGCATCTCTTCGCGACGTTCCAGGCAAACCAGGTTCACCTCGCGCGCACCCATGCGCAGTGCGGAAAGCGAAATGTCGACCATTTCCTTGGTGGCCACCGCTGAAACGTTTTCATCGGAGGGCTCGAGGTCTTCCACGCCGCCGGCATGCTGCTTCACGACTTCGCGCGCGGCCGAGCGGGCCACGTCCATGGCAACATTGCCGCCGCCGATCACAATTACTTTCTTGCCAATCGTAAATTTGTAGCCGAGATTCACGTTGAGCAAGAAATCGATGCCTTTGTAGACGCCGTCAAGATCGACACCGGGAATGCTGAGATCGCGGCTGCGGTGCGCGCCGACCGCAACGAGCACGGCATCGAATCCCTGGCGACGAAGATCGGAGATGGCGAAGTCGCGCCCCGCCGCTTGATTCAACTTCAGAGTAATGTCGCCGGTCTCGAGAATTTCGCGGACCTGCGCCTCCACCACGTCGCGCGGCAGGCGATACTCCGGAATTCCCAGATACAGCATTCCGCCGGCAACCGGAGCGGCTTCGAAGATCGTGACCGCATAGCCCATCAAGGCGAGGTCATGCGCGGCCGAGAGTCCCACCGGACCTCCGCCGACCACAGCAACTTTGTACGGAAGTTTTTTCTGTCCGCGCCCTTCATTGACGTTGATGGGGCGCTTCGACTCGGGCCCGTACTGCTCAGTCAGAAAGCGTTTCAGGGCGCGAATGGAAATGGGCCGGTCGATTTCGCCGCGGCGGCATGCGGTTTCGCAAGGATGCGCGCAGACTCGGCCGCAGATGCTGGCCAGCGGATTGGGCTCGCGCGCCAGCCGGTAGGCTTCCTCGAACCGTCCCTCCGCAATCAGGCCAACGTAACGCCCGGCGTTGGTATGGGCCGGGCAGGCCATCATGCAAGGGAAGTTGGTGTGCAGCCAATCCCCGTCGACCTTCTTGTTCTTGAATCGCTTCAGCATTCCGGCACGTTGTAATCCGTGGAGCGGCTGAACCCTTCGGCCTGCGCGTCAGGGCAGGCTGAATCTGGAAACAGTGTAAAGTCGCTGTCAAAGAATCCGGGGAGCAGAGTCAGCACGTGACCGCTCCCCGTTGTCTCGGTTGCTGCTCCTTACTTCGTCAGGGCGAAATCCGCTTTTCCGCCACCCGCCACGGTCACGGGCTTGGACTGATTCTTGGCGCCCTCATGCCAGACCACCAGCGTGTAGCTGCCGTCGGGAACGTCTTTGATTTTGTAAGAGCCGCTGTCGTCAGTCTCGGCAAAGTAAGGAGTGGGGCTGACGACGATATATGCCGCCATGTCCGGATGGACATTGCAGAACAGCGGCACGACTCCGGCTTTGTCGAAGGTGAAGGGACGCTTCTCGCCCTTTGGCCAAGTTCCCAGATTATGTCCTGCCTTCTTGTCGCCGCCGACTGCGGTCCAGAAGACGTTGTGCGCTACGTTATCGCTATTGAGGAACTCAACCGTTGTGCCCTGCTGCACCACGACGATGTGCGGCACGAACAGCAACCCTTTTTGATCGATCACCGGATGCTCTTTGGGAGCGGGGAACGTTTTGCCTGCGATGGCGTCGACGTAGACCACCGAGTGCCCCTTCATGCCGGTAACTTTGCCCTCGATGTCTCCCGCCCAAGCCGCGCTGCATAAACCAGTGATCAGTACCGCGAGTACCAATGCCTTGTACCTCATTTGGGTATTTCTCCTTTTCATGTGGAATGGGTTATCGCCCATCAATTGCGTCAGAAAATGATTTTTGCGTCCAGGTAAACTGTGTTGTTGGCGCTGGCACTGCGACCCGAACCATCATAGTTGTATTGGGCGCCATTGAAGCGCGTGTAGGCGGTGTACTGCGCGGCCAACAGCAGATTCTGCCACGGCCAATAAGTAAAGTTCGCAATATACCCGGCGCCCCTCGGGTCGCCATTGAAGTTACCGGTCACGGGTACGGTGTTCGGATACAGCCCAAGGTTGGGAGTCCCGGTCGTATTGAACCAACCAAGCGTGCCCGTGTACTTATTGCCGATGTGGTATTCGGCGTTAGCCAGAACTGTATTCAGGTGATTCGAGGGTTGGCCTGGCACGCTTACCATCAGACTGGAATTCTCGCGGATGTAGGTCGCCCGGAAAGAAAGCACGTCCTTCCTGAACAATGTTTGGTCGATTTGAGTGTCCACGCCCCAATCCGTATACGAATCCTGGGAGAGAATGCTGGAGCCGTCAGGGTTGGTGATCGCCCCTGGAGTCGATCGCAGGTGCATCCCGTAGGTGCCTATCTGATACTGCGTCTTGGCCGTCAACTGCTGCCAGGCCAGACGCCAGTACGGAGCAACGCCGCGGATGTTCACTCCGGCACCGGCTCCTGTGTTCGGCTGTGGACTCGCCACGTGGTCAGAACGATAGAGTGCGGCGTCGAAGTACAGATGGTTGTTCCACATGAAGTAACCGCCAACCCCTCCCACATCCTGCGCCAGGCCGCCGTTGATGATCGCGGAAGCGTTCGGAGTGGGCGCAAAATCGCTCGCGACCCAGGGATAACCCCATGCCGGTGTGCTGTTCCAAAGGTCCTCTACCGTCGGATTGTTGTTAAAGTCCACACCCCAGATTAGCTCCTTGCCACCGAGTTTCGTCGTGT
>Ga0116223_10002208_pt1 | contig 18571 bp, 14 predicted proteins | sample Sb_taG_3_FD_90092 | JGI IMG/M metagenome (GOLD analysis project Ga0116223, IMG submission 90092) | Peat soil microbial communities from Weissenstadt, Germany - Sb_50d_a_PC metaG | ecosystem: Environmental > Terrestrial > Soil > Wetlands > Peat | place: Germany: Weissenstadt | collected 2010-09-21 | reverse complement strand
CTCGATACTCAACTCCAATATTGCTGCCTGCGATGAGAAGGTTGCAGTCGTCTATGGAAAATCGGAGCAGATCGGAGTGGCTCAAAAGTCCAACCGGGCGTCCGGTCAACTCTCCCGCCGGTGGGGTTACAAGGAATTCCTTCAGGCCCCCTATGTGGCAGAAGGCCTTCCCGTGACTCGCCGGGAACTCTTGCTGCGCTTTCGCTTCGAGGAGAACCTGGGCGTCAAGAGAGAATGCGGGACGCTAGTCTGGTACGCCATCGGGCAGGCAGGCTACGACTTTGTATGGACCGAAGAGGTCGTGCAACAATATGAAATTTCACCCGATGGGCTGAGCGGCAAACAGTTTCTGGCTGCGCACCCCGAAGAAATGATCATCTGTAATGAGAAAATCCTCGAGCGTTTTGGCGCAGACCTGTTGCGCATCAACAAGAAAAAGCTGATTGCGCTCCACCAAAAGACCTCCTTTTATTCCATCATGGCGTCCCGCAGAAACGGCGCGCTCCGCCACGCCCAAATCGCATGGAAGCTTGATCCCCTCAATCTGCGCACCTGGTTGTTGATGGTTCTGTGTTGGGCTGGTGCCCGCGCCGCCCGCCGGCTATATCCTGTGGCTGCCTCGGTTGGTGTATGAGCCTCACGGTGTCTGGCATCGTCGGCAGAGTCAATTTCGATGCTGGGCACCCAGTCGATCCTCGGCGCCGTGCGGCTCCGAAGTCTTTGACGGTGGCGAGGCAGGAACGATGAACCTGTTGTTGATCGTTCTGAACTGCCTGGGAGTTGCGGCTTTGGCGTGGCTCCGCTTGCGCAAAGACCAGTTTAACTGGCTGGATCCGTCGTGGGCTTTCCTGGGAGGCTATGCCATCAACTATTGCGTGCGCCCCGCGTTATATGCGGCCAATCCCGAGGTGGGCGGTGTGTATCGAGACCTCTATCCAGAGGCAATGATAAGGCAAGGAGCTAACGGCGCATTGTTGTTTTCCATGATCGGGCTGCTTGGATTTGCCGCGGGCGACAGGCTTTTTCCAAACGCTGCGAAGAGACTGGCTCTCCGCCTCCCGAGCGTCCCTCTGCGGGAGTTCGTCGGGTCTCGGCTCTACGGATTCATTGCGCTGGCCTTTTTTCTGCTGGGCGCGGCGGGTCTCTATGGTTTTGTGAGGATGGCGGGGTGGAGCGGACCCCTGCTGGAACTGCTGGCCGGCGGTCAGCGCGATGCGTTCATGCAGGTCATCCTCGGACACGGCTATTTCACTTTAGCGATGCAGCTCTCCATCGTGGGTTGGGCTCTGATCTGCGCCAAGTGGGTGGGCATACACCGCCGCCGGACGGGCATGCGGCGTGTCCTGCACGCGGTCTTGAGGTCGGACTGGTTTGTGGGCACGCTGCTCATTTGGACTGCTTTTGGCGAGCGCGCATCGATTCTCGCCGTTGTGTTTATCCCCTTAGCTTTCCGCTTTACACTCCCGCCCTTCGATTCTCCGGCCGCACGGAGGCAGAGGCGAAGAGCTGCGGTTTGGGCCCTGGCAGGGGTGCTTACTTTCGCGGCGGTCGCCGGACCAATCGGTTTGATGATGAAAGGGAAAGACGTGGATGCGGCCGGAACGGTCGGCATGGCAATCAGCGCATGGGACAGCTTCGAGTTTACGGTTGCGGCCCAGCACTATGTGGGGATTGCTAACCTTGCTTGGGGGTCAACCTATGTCGGTGATTTGGTCTACACGTGGTTGCCGCGGGCAGTGTTTCCCTGGAAGCCCGAACGCTATGGGGCAGTCGTCGTACAAGATCGAGTTGCTCCAGACCTTATGGATAGCGTGGGTGCGACCTTTCCCACCGGCTTCTTGGTCGAGGCGTACGCCAACTTCTGGTATTTCGGCGTGTTCCTCGTTCCCCTGGGGTTGGCTATTGTTTTTCGTGCCATCTATCACCGCCTGCAAGAGCAAGATTGGTTTTGGATCGTGCAGATGGCATTGCTCTTTCCGATGTTAGCAAGTTTCCGCGGCGTGGGCTCGGCTGGAGCGGCTCTCACCGCCAACCTGGCCGTGGTTGGCTCGGTCGTTCTGGCCTGTTCATGGGCTTCCAGGTTGCACCGTGCTCTGCGCAACCTACCAACATTTCCCGCGCCAGCGTAGCCCTTGCGGGTTCGTGAGCAGGCAAAACTGTCTTATGCGCTTCTTTGGGACCACATAAACATAATGGAAAAATCCCCTACCGACATCGCTAGCGTCAGCCACTGGGAGTCGGTGTGGAAGAACACGGCCTCGGTGCGTGGATTTTCCACGCTGAACTACTACGATTTCCGCCTGGCGAAAGTTTTTCAATCCCAGGTCACACCCGGATCGAGAGTGATTGAAATCGGATGCGGCGGTTCCCGCTGGATTAGTTATTTTGATCGCGTCATGGGCTGTGAGACTTGGGGCATCGACTACTCGCCGGAAGGCCTCGCCATTGCCGAGAAGAGTAATTCGGGCAGACCGAGGGTCCGGTTGGTCGCAGGCGATTTCTTCGATCAGTCTGCCTTGCCTAGTGAGTATTTCGACTTTATCTATTCTCTGGGCTTTATTGAGCACTTCACCGACGCCGCGCTCGTGACTCGCCGCATGTTCCAGATCTTGCGCCCTGGCGGGAGAGTCATGACCTTGGTGCCGAACTTCCTGAGCGCGTATGGCAGCATCCAGAAGCGCGTGAATCGACCAACCTTCGACAAGCACGTGATCATGACGACGGAGATGCTCGACGACGCGCATCTGGCCGGCGGCCTGACGGCTGTCGATTCCGCCCGACTCTTCGGCTGTTTCGGTCCCGGGGTGGTCGATTACGGATGGTGGCAACGGTTGCTTCTTCCGCCGATCCGCTTGACGCAGCACCTGGCCTGCTGGTCGTTGCATGGTTTGCATCTTGACCGGGAATCGCGGCTGAATTCACCGTATATTGTCGGAATTTACGAAAAACCGAAAGGGGATTTGACCGATTCATGTGCGGCATTGTAGGTAAGATCCATTTCGACAAGGAGCATCCGGTCGATCCTCGCCAGATTCGGATGATGGCGGATTCGGTTCAGCACCGCGGGCCGGACGACGCCGGCATCTGGACCGAGCGCAACGTTGGGCTGGGACACCGCCGTCTCTCCATCATCGATCTGTCGCCCAGCGGACACAATCCCATGGGCAATGAAGACGAAACGGTCTGGATCGTTTTCAATGGAGAAATTTATAACTTTCAGGAGTTGCGTCCGGGTTTGGAAGCTGCCGGCCACCGCTTCCGCTCGCACACCGATACCGAAGTGATTCTGCACCTGTATGAAGAGCTGGGCCCCATGTGCGTGAAACAATTGCGCGGCATGTTCGCCTTCGCCATCTGGGACCGCCGGGCGCAACGCCTGTTGCTGGCGCGAGACCGGATGGGCGTCAAACCTCTACACTACGCACTCAATTCCAACGGATTGTTGTTTGGCTCGGAGATCAAGGCTGTGCTGAGCAGCGGCGAAATTGATCCTGTGCCGGACCTGGCCAGCCTTCATCAATTTCTGTTATGGCAATGCATTCCGAGCCCGCGAACCGGTTTTCACGGAATCCGGAAGTTGCCGCCGGCTTCGATTTTGACCTGGCAGCCCGGCGAGGGAATCCGCATCCAGAAATATTGGGACCTGGATTACGGGGGGCCGATGCCGGCGAAAGCGAGCATCGTCGCCGAACAGGTCCGCGACCTGGTGCAGGAAGCGACTCGACTGCGCCTGATCGCAGACGTTCCCGTCGGGCTGTTCCTCAGCGGCGGACTCGACTCCGCGTGTGTGCTGGCGGCGACCCGGCAAGAAACCTCGGGCAAGATCCGGACTTTTTCCGTCACGTTCGGGGCCGAGAAGTACGATGAATCCCCCTATGCCCGCCTCCTGGCAAAGCGCTTTGAGACCGAGCATCACGAGTTCCGCGTCACTCCGAACGTGATGGAACTGTTGCCTGAAATGGCCGCGCTGTTCGACGAGCCGTTTGCCGACGAGTCCGCCATCCCAACGTACTACCTGGCCAAACTTACCCGCGAGCAGGTGAAAGTCGCGCTCAGCGGCGATGGTGGGGACGAGGCTTTTGCGGGGTACCAGCGATATCTCGTCCTGAAAGTACTGGGCTGGCTCTCGCGAGTACCGGGGGCGGCGCAGCTGAGCGCACTGCGCAAGCTGCTGCCGTATCATTCCAGCTCACGCAACAAGCTGCGTTACATGAGGGAATTGCTGTCGCTGGTCGGCCGTACGCCGGTACAGCAATACCGGGCCATGTTTCTGGGGATGCTCGATGAGGACCAGTGGATGGCGTGCTACACCGACGGTTTCCGCGAATGTATTGAGGAAGACGCGAAAACGGAGCGCTTTCTCGAAGGCTGGGGCTTGCCCGCCATGCCCGACGATCTGACCCGGGCAACCGCCAGCGACACTCTAGGCTATATTCCCGAATGCCTTAACGTGAAAGTCGATAGGGCCAGCATGGCTTGCGGCTTGGAGGTGCGCTCCCCGTTTCTGGACCACAAACTGGTTGAGTTCTGTGCCCGGGTGCCTTCCGGGCTCAAGATAAGAAATACCGAACAGAAATATATTCTCAAGCGCGCATTCCACGACGAATTGCCGGCGGAGATCCTCCAGCGGGAGAAAACCGGTTTTGGGATGCCGCTGGCGGAATGGCTGCGCCATGATCTGCGCGGGTTGGCGGAGATACTCTGCTGTCGCCCAACAGTTGCATCCGCAGCCTGTTTCAGACGGAGAAGGCTCGAATGATGCTGGACGAACACTCTGCCCGGAAGCACAACTGGCAGGTTCAAGTGTGGCGCCTGTTGGTGCTGGAGAGTTGGATGAAAGCGAATTCGACTCGAGGGCGGTCGTCGACCTTAGACCATTCGTTTTGTCCGGCGTGATTCTCATGCCCATTAATTACGTGCACAGCTTATTTCACCGGGTGGAGGACGGCTGGGATCCGATCCCGAACGACTATGCGTCCTCTTATACGGAAATAGCCTGGAATGAACGTAGTCCCCAACTCATGGAGAATCTTGCGAGTCGCGTGGGAGGGTTTGCCGGGAAGCGCGTCCTCGACCTGGGCGGCGGCCCGGGCCAGTACAGCGTGCTGTTTGCGCAACGGGGAGCGGACGTCACCTGGCACGACGTAAGCCGGGAGTACGAGGGTATCGCTCGTCAACGAGCTGCAGCCGCGGGAGTGACGCTTCGCCTCTCCCTGGGATACCTGGAGGATGCGCGCCGTTTCCGGGAGCAGTTTGATCTTGTTTTTTGCCGGGTGTGCTGGTACTACGCCCGCAGTGATCGGGCCTTCAGCGGGCTTTTGTACTCTTTGATCAAGCCGGGCGGTATCGGTTATGTCGAGTGCAACACTCCAGCATTTTCCCAGCCCAAGGGTTGGCAAAAGTTGCAGTATTGGCTAAACAGTTATTTGTGGTTCAAAGTCGGCCACCCCATGCCGCCGCACGGACGAATTGCGAGACTGCTTCAGCACCAACCCGTCACCCACATGACCTTGGATTATTCCTCTCCTCTGCGCGACATTGTGGTTTTCACCAAAGCCCTGAATCCGCGCTAGTCCGCGTCCAACCAATATTAAAACAATATCAAAAGAGCATGCGAGCCCATTACCTAGTCCGCTTTGATGACATCTGTCCCACGATGAACTGGGAGATGTGGTCCAGGATTGAAAAAGTTCTGCTCGCCCAAAACATCAAGCCAATTCTGGCAGTGATTCCCGACAACCAGGACGAGAAGCTGCGGGTTGCGCCCTCGCACTCTTCCTTCTGGGAGGAAGTGCGGAAGTGGCAGGGCTGGGGGTGGAGCATCGGGCTGCACGGTTATCAGCACAGATTCGTTACCCGAGAGGCTGGCATTGTGGGGATCCAACCGCGCAGTGAATTTGCCGGCGTCCCTCGCTCGGAACAGGATGAGAAGTTAGGGCGCGCCCTCGAGATCTTTCGGAGCCATGGTGTCGAACCCCAAGTCTGGGTCGCTCCCGCGCACTCTTTTGATTGGAACACGGTGGCCGCTTTACAAAAATTGGGCATTCCAACCATCAGCGACGGCTTGGCGATTGCTCCCCATACGGATTCCGAGGGTCTGTTGTGGGTCCCGCAGCAACTTTGGAGATTTCGCTGGCGACCGTTTGGCGTCTGGACGGTGTGCTATCACCACAATGGCTGGACCAGTTCGCAGTTCGCCCGGTTTCTGAGGGATGTATCGGCGGGCGGCGCAGCCATCACCGACCTGCCGGCTGTCTCCACAAAGTATGGCCGGCGGCGGCACACCTTGCTCGACGGCGCCTACGCGCGAGCCCATGCAGCGGTGCTATCCTGGCGAGCCCCGGTAAGAGCGGCGACATCATGACGATGACCGAATTACTCGAGGAGGATATTGCCGTCCCAACCCGTGCCGTCGCCGCCCAAAAATCAGCGCTGAAGATCACGTATGTGTTGGGCTCGCTCCGGGACGGAGGCACTGAGCGCCAGGTCCTGGAACTGCTCCGCCACCTCGACCGCAGCCGTTTCGAACCATCCCTCATCCTGATGGAAGACGCCAATGTGGAACAGGCTCAAGGGCTGATGGAACGCTGTTTTGTGCTCGGGGTTCCGCAAGGGGGGAACTCCCGATGGTTTTTTCGGGGTGCGTCGATGGCAAAAGCAGTCATGCGCGCCCAGGCCCATCTGACGCATCTGGGCAGCGATATTGTGCATGCTTTCCTGCCGGGTCCATGCATCCTGGGCGGAATGGCCGCACGCCTGGCGCGAATTCCGTTGATCATCGGCAGCCGGCGCTCGTTGCCGAGTCAGTATCGCGCGGGCAGCCGTACGGCGGGTTGGGCCGACACGGCAGCCTTCAAGCTTGCTCATTTCAACCTGGGAAACAGTCATGCGGTCACTCGGGAAATGATTCGGGTCGCCGGCTGCCCTGAGAGTAAGTGTGGAACGCTGCACAACGGCGTCGACCTGCAGCGCTTCCGTCCGGACGTGCCATCGCCCATTCGGCAACAGTTGGGTTGGACCCACGATGAGGTGGTGTTTGGTCAGGTAGCGAACTTTCGTCCGGGCAAAAGACATTCCGACTTCGTGGAAATGGCTGCCGCGCTGGCGCAACGGCATCCGCAGGCGCGTTTCATCCTGGCGGGCGCGGATTACGGAGTCAAACCTTCGATCCTGCGTCAAATTGACGCCCGTGGTCTCGGCCCAAGAATCAAAGTGCTGAACGGGTGTCCGTCCCCGGAAGAGATCTTTGCCGCACTGGATGTCTACGTCTGCACCTCGGAAGCGGAAGGCTTTTCGAACGCAATCCTCGAAGCCATGGCGTGCGCAAAACCGGTGATTGCCACCGCCGTGGGAGGAAACCCAGAGGCGGTCCAGCACAACCATTCGGGGTTTCTGGTGCCGATGGGCGATCTGCCCGCATTCTCACAGCGGGCCGATACTCTGCTCGCGCATGCGGGTTTGAGAAAAACCATGGGAAGGAACGGTCGCGGACGGGCAGAAACGGAGTTTTCTCTCGAAGCCATGGTCCAGGCTCATCAAGAACTCTATGTCAACCTTCTCGAAGGGCGAAGGCGGAGAGCGGCATGAAGTCTGGAAGAGGCTTCACCATCGCCCGTCTGATCGCGCGTCTCAACGTCGGAGGTCCATCGACGCAAGCCATTCTGATGACCGAGGCTTTCCAGAAGAAAGGATACCGGGCGCTGCTGCTGACCGGGGAAGTCCCTGCCGGGGAAGGCAGCATGGAATATCTGGCGCACGAACGGGGCGTACGGCCCATCAAAATCACCAAGCTGTCCCGCCAGCTCTCCTCGGCCGCCGATTTGCAATCCTTTTGGCGATTGGTGCGGCTTTTTCGCCGTGAGCGTCCCATGATTTTGCACACCCACACCGCGAAGGCGGGGACGCTCGGACGTTTGGCGGCCATGGTCACGGGCGTGCCGGTTCGCGTCCACACCTTTCACGGCCACGTATTTAGCGGCTACTTTTCGCCGGGATTGACCCGAATATTTCTCGCCATCGAGCGTTTTCTGGGGCGCCATACCGACTGCATCATCGCCATTAGCAGGTCGCAGCGTCAGGAACTGGTGGAGATCTACAAGATCGCTCCCCCGGACAAAGTGGTTACCATTCCTCTCGGCTTTGACCTGGACCGGTTCCTGCAGGTTAACGGGCAGGAAGGCTCTCTGCGGGCTGCCGCCGGATGTAGTCGGGAGGCGGCTCTGGTGGGATGGATCGGCCGGATGACCGCGATCAAGGCCCCGGCCTTATTCCTGGAATCCGCCGTCCGCATACGGGCCGCATTGCCCTCGGTGCAGTTTGTCATGGTCGGGGATGGCGAGCTTCGCGCGGATTGTGAAGCTCACATTCGCCAGACTGGCCTCCATGGCAAAGTTGTGCTCGCGGGGTGGAAACGAGACCTAAGCCCGGTCTATGCCGACTTAGACCTGCTGTTACTGACGTCGATCAATGAAGGAACACCTCTGGCGCTGTTGGAAGCGATGGCTTCCGGCAGACCGTTTATTGCCACGGATGTGGGAGGGGTTCGCGACCTCATGACCGGAACCGCTCGCAGAGAACAAGGTTGGGAGAGGTTCGAGAATGGCATTCTGGTGCCCCGCGACTCGCGCCGGATTGCCGAAGCAGCTCAGTACCTGCTGCTGCGGCCTGAACTTCGTCAAGAAATGGGCCGCGCCGGCAGAGAATTTGTGCGTAACCATTATTCTTGTGGCCGGCTGGCTGCCGACCTGGAGCAGCTGTACGTCCAGCTCGCGCGCCAGAAGAAATGCTTAGAAGAAAATAACGATGTACCCTCCCCCTCTGAACCCGCAATTGCTAAGTACAGTCCGTGACACTTCTCCCCAGAAGCGTTTCTGAATCCCAACTAATTTCCCATAACTTTCAAGGAGGGTTTGATGCGTGCGTTGATTACGGGTGGAGCCGGCTTTATCGGATCCCATTTAGCGGGTAAGCTGCTCAGTTCCGGTTGGGAGGTGTCGGCAATTGACGACCTCTCCACCGGTTCCATGACGAATATTCAGCATTTGAAGGGTGAGCCCGGATATCAATACGTGATTGATAGCGTGATGAATCGGGGGTTGCTGGCAGAACTGATAGATGATTGCGACATCGTGTTTCATCTGGCTGCAGCGGTGGGCGTGCGTCTCATCGTCGAGTCGCCGATCCGAACTTTGCGGACGAATGTGCTTGCCACGGAACTGGTTTTAGAGGCGGCGAGCAAGAAGAAGAAGAAAGTATTGATCACCTCCACCTCCGAGGTATACGGAAAATCGAAGGACATCCCTTTCCGGGAGAGTGGCGACATGGTCATTGGACCGCCCAGTTGCGGGCGCTGGAGCTATGCCTGCTCCAAGGCACTCGATGAATTTCTCTCCCTTGCCTATTGCCGGGAGCGTCAAGTGCCGGTGGTCATCGTCCGGCTTTTCAACACGGTCGGGCCCCGTCAAACCGGCATGTATGGCATGGTTTTGCCCCGCTTCGTTGAGCAGGCGTTGCACAACCAACCCATCACCATTTATGGAGACGGCACGCAGACCCGCTGCTTCGGCTGGGTCGGCGATGTGGTAGGTGCATTGGTCCGGCTGGCGCAGCTGCCCGCCGCCGAGAATCTGGTGTTTAATATCGGGTCCGATGAAGAGGTCTCCATCAACCAGCTTGCTCAAGTGGTGAAGGCAGTGACGGGCTCCAGTTCACCTCTGCAATACGTCTCCTACGAGCAGGCCTATAGCAAGGACTTTGAAGACATGCCCCGCCGGGTTCCGGACCTGACCCGCATCCGCGCTGCCATCGGATATGCTCCGACCAAGAAGCTTCGTGAGATCGTGGAGGAGGTGGCCAGCAGTGTAACGGCTTCTGCCGGGCCGAAGGAATCCTTGAAGGCATTCGACCGCACTTTCGCTGCGTCCGCTTCGTAAATTCTCCAGCCATCGCCCATGCATGGGACCGACAACATCGTAGGGATCAGCGTCGCCGTCTTCCTGGGGGCGCTGGTCCTGAGTGGGGCGCTAGTCGCGCTCACCCTCTGGATCTGCCGCCAGCGCGGATGGGTTGCCCGACCGCGGTCCGATCGGTGGCATAAGGGCACACCCAGCCTGTTTGGAGGGGTGCCCATCTGGCTGACTTGTGTGGGCTTGTGCTTTGCCATTGTGCCCTTCTCGGACAGAATCGTCTGGAAACTGATGGGCGCGTCCAGCTTGATGTTTTTTCTTGGTCTTGCGGACGACATTCTGCATCTTCGCCCGCAGACCAAATTGGCGGGACAACTCCTGGCAGCGTTGTTGGTCGTCGGCTCGGGCATCGTTTACCCGCTACAACAGAACGGCATCGTCAATGCTGTCATCTCGGTGGTTTGGATTGTGGGTATTACGAACGCCTTCAACCTGTTGGACAACATGGATGGCCTGGCCGCGGGAGTGGCGCTGATTTCCGCGGTTTACCTGGCCATCTTTTTCGGGGGCAACGGATCGCGGGATTACACTTTGCTGGCGGTGGTAGCCGCGGGTGCAGCGGCTGGGTTTCTCCGCTTCAATTTCAATCCGGCGCGCATTTTCATGGGAGACTGCGGCAGCCTGTTCCTGGGCTTCCTCCTGGGATCCGCGTCGTTGCTGGAAGCAACCCATGTTTCTGGCGTTCCGCCCTTAGTTCTGGCACCGCTGGTCGTGCTGGCGATTCCTGTCTTCGATACCATGTTTGTCTCTGTGACTCGCCGCCTTCGTGGACAAGCTATCTCGCAAGGCGGAACCGACCACAGTTCCCATCGTTTGGTGCAGTTGGGGTTAAACGAACGCAGTGCTGTTTTATTGCTAAGCCTGCTCTCCATTGCCTCGGGGGCGGTCGCCCTGGTAGCACGCCATATCCTTTATTCGCGCGCCCTTCGTCTCATCGGATTCTGGTTTCTCTTTCTGCTTCTTTTTGGAATCCATCTTTTCCGCTCGGACACGATGGCTGTTGATGCAGCCAACTCCCCCCACCCGAACAGCACTCTGTTGCGGCGCCTCCTCACCCGTGACGCACTGGCGTTCCTTCTGGATCCTGTAGCTCTATCGTTGGCTTACTACCTGGCCTATGTCCTGCGCTTTCGCGCCAACGTGCCGCGCTCCGATATGGACCTGTTTTTCCGGACCTGGCCGACGGTGTTGGCTTTGAAGTTTGTTTGCCTTTGGGGATGCAGGGTGTACCGGCATTCCTGGTGGCGCGGATCCAAAACCGATCCGTACCGACTGGCGAAGGCCACACTGGCGGGAGAGGCCGCAACCGTTCTCCTCCTGATCGCGGTTTATCGTTTTACCGGGTTTTCTCGGGTCGTGTTTGTCCTGGATGCGGTTTTCTCGTGGGCCCTGCTTTTGGCGATTCGAGAGTCATTTTCACTCTTCCGCAACTCTCTGGACGGCTGGGGCCCGAGCCACGGGAACGCGCGACGAGTCTTCGTGCTGGGTACTTCGGAACGAACCGAACTGGCGCTGCTGTTCCTGCGCGATCAGCGAATTGCCTGTGCTGGCCTGATTGACACCAATGGAGGAGCCGACTGTGGGCGTTGGGTATGGGGAACCCAGGTGATTGGGGGACTTACGGAACTGTCGAGTTTAGGCAGTAACTACGGCGTCTCTGAGATTGTGTTGCCGGAAAATGAGCCTCTGCCTTGTTCCGACATGGAGTTTCGCGCGCGTTGTCAGCATGCGCGCTTACGCCTCATTAAGCTCGGCTTGTATTCGGCGGAGGCTAACGCAAAGGGCAACCGCAACGATGAACGGACGACGGCGCATCCCGCGACCGCCTATGCAGGTACAGCTTCCGACAAAGGCCCCTAACGGGACAGAAGCTCGTTTCCTGAAAGCCGTCCACAGTCCAGTAAAGCCAGGCGCTGATTACGGCGCTGATCCTAAGCTGCCATAACCTTGCTGTCGCGGAGAAATCCTGGACCAGCCCGCGACGCCGACCTGTAACAAAACTTGGTTTGTGGCTGGCGGACGCGACGAGCGCACCTGCGGCGAGTTTGCCGAACCGGATCGCTATCGCGACCGACGTCACGCGACCCTTACTGCTGCTTGCTTCCAGTGAAGGTGCCGAAAACCCACCGGGTTGACAAGCGTTACTCGGGTCGTCGTAGCACGTCCATGTTCCGGAAATCGCACCATTCGAAATCGTTCCGTTGCCGTGGTAAAGTCATGCTGCTGCCACAAGTTTGCGGTTGCTCAAGAAACAGCACTTTCATTTGCCCGGATGACGATTCACCGACAACATGTCTCCAATCCTTGTATACCGCCTTGTATACCAGCGCACGCGCTTTTTGGAGCTAACGGGCGCTAGCAAGCAAGAACGGCGGGGTCGGCGGACACGGACACAAGCCGCTGATCTCGCGGGTTTTAATGGTAAAATCTGAACCAGCGGCGCTATCGTCTAGGGGTTAGGACGGAAGATTCTCAATCTTCAAACCCGGGTTCGATTCCCGGTAGCGCTACCAGCTATCATCCGCTAAAGCCCGCTAAATCAGCGGGTTTTGTTGTGGCTCAAAAAGCGTCCTGACGCTCCTTAACCTGAATTCGCGGTCACGGTGGTACACAAAATGGTATACACGTCTTTCGGTCCCGTCGTAGCCGGTACAAAGCACCCGGACTTGACTGTGGAGTAGTGCATATCGTCGCCCGCAGCTTGCCGCCGATTGATCTCTTTCACAATTCATCATCAAGGGTATGCTCAGGGGGAAGCGAGAAGCGGAGACAAGGTTCGGCAAGAAAAGTTTGATGGACAATATGAAAACTGATTGGGACTGGGGTTTCCTGAGCGGGAAGCTCTCAGCGATCCGCTGGGTTCTCGGTGAAGAATGGGACATGCTAGACACTTAAGCTTGAGGTATGTCTAGGCAAGGCGATTGGCGAGAAATCCCGAGTGCACTCCGTCGAAAATCCTGCCCTAGGACCTAGACAGCAGGGTTGGCCGCAGGTTGCTTTATGGCGGTGATGGTTACCTCATACCCGAGCTTGCGGAGGGCTCGCGCCAGCATCTGAGCACGTTTCTTCTTTTCTCGGGGACCGACTTCGTGGCCTTGCTCGATGAATCGCACCCCTTCATGCAAGATCTTCCAAACCACACGACAGAGCCGATGGGCAACGGCCCAGATGGCGGACTGATAGCCTAGGCGGGGCAGCAGACGCCGGAACACGGCCTGAAAATGACTGCCTTTCATCGCCACAGCAGCGTGTGCTGCTTGGTTCAGCACGCGGCGCAGATATTTATTGCCTTTCGCGGAGCGGCTGCTGTGGTTCTGCTCCGCGCTTTCCTCCTTGCCGGGACAGGTTCCCACCCACGACGTTAACTCCGCCGCCGAGGGGAACGTACTGGCCTGGGCCCCTACTTCAGCAATGATCTGCTGCGCAGAATCCACTCCCAGACCGGGCACTTCCGCCAGTCGAATCACGGCGTCTTGATGCGCCTTCATGGCTGCCGCGATCATGCTATTGAGCCGCGCCATTTGCTGATCGATCAACTGCAGTCGCTGTAGCTGCAAAGCCAACATCTCCCCATGCACGGGCTGTGCTCTTCCCGTCAAAGCATCGACCAGTTGCTCCTCGGTGCACTGCAGCCGCTCGCCACCCAGTTGTGCCAACTTGTTCGGGTCGGTCTCTCCGTTGGCCAAAGCATGCAGAATGCGCAACCCGCTGGCGCCCAGTAGATTGCTGACCACAATCGACAGCTTGATCCGCATTTCTTCCAGCAAACACTCGATCTGGTTCTGCAGTCGTACTCGATCGCGCGTGAGTTGCAGCTTCATGCGGGTCATGCTCCGCCAGATACGCTGTTCGCCGCTGGGCACAAAACTTAAAATCAGCTCGTTGGCGATCAATCGGCGCACCAACCGCTCGGCATCCTTGAAATCATGCTTACGCCCACGTGGAGCACGGTTGGAAAACGCCTGCGCCAAGTGCAAACGCATGTGGGGTTCCAGTTCCATCCACACCGATCGCCAGTACTGGGCAGTCGACTCCATCACCGCCTCTTCCACTCCTTGCTCCCGCAACCACGTCAAAAGGCGGTGCAGCTCGCTCGGCATCGTGACGAATCGCCGCCGCGCTGGTTTCTCTTCCGGTGTCCTCGCATCCACGACAACGACCATCAACACTTTCTTGTGTACATCAATCCCCGCGAATTGCGTATTGTGTTTCTATGGTCGCAACGTCGCTGGCCATCTGGAAAACGCTGGATAGGGCTCGGGACCGAGTTCCGGTTAGCTATGCTAACCCTTGGGGATTCTTCAATCTCCATTCTTGAATTCTTGACAACAATTGATAGATGGTTGCCCGACCGATGCCCAGCACCTCTGCCGCTCGCGCTTTATTGCCGCCGACATTTTCCAGCACCCGCAAGATATGTCGGCGTTGCAACTCGTCGAGAGTCAGATTAGCCTCATCTCCTCCCAGGTCTTCGCTCAACGGTCCCCGCAGCCTCTCGGGCAGGTCGCCGATGTTAATCAAGTTTCCGTCCGCCATCATGCAGGCATTGCCAATCACGTTCTCGAGTTCCCGGACATTCCCCGGCCAGGGATAGGTTGCCAATCGGATCTGCGCCCGTCTGACAAGTCCAGAGATCGGCTTATGGTATTCGTGGGAGAATCTCTCGACGAAATACCTTTCAAGTAGAGGCAAATCTTCGCGCCGCTTTGCCAGGACTGGCAGGGGAATTTCCACAACCGCCAGTCGATAGTAGAGGTCTTCCCGAAACCCACCCTCCCGAACCATGGTTTTCAAGTTGCGATGGGTTGCTGCGATTACGCGCACATCGATATTGCGTGCAGTCGGTGAGCCCACACGCTGCACCTGGTGGTCTTGGATGACCCGCAACAATTTGGCTTGCGCCGCAAGCGCGAGCTCCCCAATCTCATCCATGAAGATTGTTCCGCCGTCAGCATGTTCGAACATGCCAACTCTGTCTTGAGTGGCGCCCGTAAACGCCCCTCGGACATAGCCGAACAGCTCGCTTTCAACGAGGTTATCCACAAGTGCGGAACAGTTACAAATCACAAACGGCCCTCGTGAGGCTGGGCATCGCCGATGCAACGCTTTGGCCACGAGTTCTTTGCCAGTTCCCGTGGCTCCAGTTACCAAAATAGTTCTGAAATGCGGGGCGATCTTTCGTATTTTTGCGTAAACCTCAAGCATAAGGGGGCTGCGTCCAACCATGCCTTCGAATTGATACGCATCAATGAGCTCTTGATCCAGGCACAAAGCTCTTCGTCGCTCCTCAGCCTCTTCTAGCAAAGTGGCAATCCGTGACCGGAGTTTCTCGATATCAAATGGCTTCGTCAGGTAGTCACAGGCACCCTTCTGAATCGCCTCTACCGCCGATTCTGCAGAATAGTGCCCTGTAATCAAAATCACATCCACGCCGGGATCAACACTCACGATGCGTTCCAATATTTCAATCCCGCTCACCTTCGGCATCACCAGGTCAAGCAGGACAATTCTCGGCCGGATTCGCAGGAATGTCGCAAACCCCTCTTCCGGATCTTGCGACGTGATGATTTCTAGCCCTTGGCGCTTGAGCGTCACCTTAATGATTTCGAGATTCTGGGCATCATCGTCAATTGCCAATAGTTTTAGAGTTGGCAGCGTAGCGGGCTTCATTGATCCGCCCCTCAAAGAGTACTAGTCTGGCAATCGGGATGAGTTGAAAATCCCGAAGTGAACCTGCTCACCCGGTGAAAAGGACCGCCGGGAGTCAGAAACATCCCATGACAGCATGCAAGTCTCGCCTTCTCATAATGATAGTATAGGCTCTTGCATCAAGGAAGAGAGGTATCAGGTCGGTGGTGCCTCAGTTTTGAGGCACTACCGTCAGGTCCTATCGGAGGGGAACTGGAGCAGCGATTCCGAGTCGCGACATTTTCAGCGTCTCTTTGTAATTCTGCCTAAGAGGCGGCGGTTCGCAAAATCGATCTGTCGCGTTCCGTAGCTGAGGTCCAAGGATTTCCAGGTCGGAGAATACGCAACCGTGGCAACACGGATTCCCTTGACTGTGCCTCTAGCAGGCTGCTGAAGAATTGATTCGCAGCGTGTTTTTTCTTTCCGTTGTTCATCGTGGAGGATGTCGAACGGTTTGATTTTCGGTACTTTCGTGATCTCTGGATTTAACTCGATGCTGCTGACACAGGTGGGCCCCCGACTTAGGGCGCCGGACCTGCAAGGCCAAGTTTCGCATTCGCACCAGATTGTAGGCAGCGCTCCCAGCGCAACACCTTGGGCCCATTTGTCCTCGGCTTCAATGGCGATCTGCACTTGGTGCGGCAGCAGGTCGAACTGCGGTCTGACCGCCTGGAAATCAGCCTGCTTGGCCTCGTCAAAGTCCCCAAGTTCCATCAGGATCCATTGCCGGGCCAGGCCGACGTACGGCAGTTGTCTAACACGGGCCAGACTGCCTCTAGGGCAGAGGTGTGATAAGCATGCAGGCGTGCCGCCAGTACTACTTTAGGCAGTGCCTGTCTTGCAGCCCGCATTTCGGTTTCCGCTTTGGGGGGCAGGTTTTGCTGTCGTAAGGCTGTCAACGTAAGAGTGTTGATCTCTCGCGTAACAACTGCAATTTGATTGAGAATCACTTGGGCAGAGAGGGCTTCGTCAACCTGATTCCGCTGAAACCAAGAGAGAGCAGCCAAGACCGGCGACGGCCGTCGCGAGAAAACCAAATACAAAGGCCAATTTCGGACGTGCTACTAGACTCCCACATCGAGAGTGGAGGATTCTCCCTGTACCCCGCACCATTTTGATCATGAAGAACCGACCAAATTTCTTCGCAAGCTCGTCTGTGCGCAAGAATGGATAGTAGGGAGGATCGGCTGATCCGCCTTACAGCAAGTGCCACATACTACTATCGAGGATCAGACCTACTGTTGGGCACGTCCAGATGAGCACGCCACATTACGAAAGTGCTTGTGGTTTTGAGACCAGAATGTCACGTCGTGACCCTTTGCCACCAGCGGCTCCGTGCCTTTCGACACGTTGTTGGTAAATAACCCAGTTCCGGCAGCTTCATTCGGCCCGAAGCGAGCAGAAGGGTTCCGATGCAAACAAGGCCTGCAACTTGGTGTTTCCGACTGCCGGATGCAATCCAAAGCTCGACTTTCTCGACTGCCTGAAAGCCGTTGCAGAGCGTGCGACGCTCGACGAAGACGACTTCTGGCTTCACAAGTTCCGCGCGACGTTTGCAACGCGATGTCTCTGGGCAGGGGTCGATCTCCGCACGGTGCAGCGGTGGCTGACTTTGGGTAACGAGTCGGATTACGACGGGTCATTGCGCTAGCCCGGAGCAGAACGTAGAGTGGGTGAGAGCAGCTTTCGGGGGAGGGCTGATCGAACGAATGAGCGTCTAGTTGACTCGATGAGTCCGGGGCGCTTTCGTTTTCCTCTCGGGATAGGTCGTTGAAATGGGTCGAGCTAATGCGTGCCGACCAAAGTGGGATCGCGATCTACGTCCTGTTCGCCGTGAGAGAAACGGGCGGAAAGCAGATTTCCCAGCAGGGCCTACCATCCCGCTCGCCGGGTCGTAGCTCATACGTTGTTGGCACACCCAGCAAACGGCCAAACTTGACCCACTGTCCGCGAGTCAGCCCCATCTTGCCCTCGACCGCATCGCGCAGCACCAGTTCCGGGATCGACATCTCGTGAGCTAGTCCGCCGTAGGGCAGTTTGCGGTAGGTGATTGTTTCCTGCATCAGCGAACTCACATATTGGCCCAGGAACATCATGGTCAGCGGCGAATCGGACGGCGGCAACGAGGATGATCGCTTCATTTGGAGCCGCGTTCTGCCTTTCGGAATTGGTCGGCAACGAATTCCGGGAGTATCTGTTCCAGCTTTTGTGACAGCCACGCCTGTAGCTCGGAATTGTGGTAGTCCGCCACGGACGCGAAGCGAACTCCCAGATGGCCCGTTTTCAACCAGCAGATCGTCGATTCCGCCACAATTGGTGCTTCGTGATCCGGCAGAGTGAACTGGACGCGTACAAGTTCTCCGGGAGCCATCGGAACCTGCGTGCTCAACGCCATCCCTCCTCCGCTGATATTTACGCTGTTGCACCGAACTTCCTGCTCGCCTTCCCTCCGGATAATGACAGGAAGAGAGATCGGACAGCGAAAATACCGCCGCCGTTCCCTCAGGATAAGCCCATAAGCAGGATTGAGGATTTTGCGGATTGATTGAGGTGAAAGAGGTCTCTCAAAGACAAACTGCGCCTTCTTGCGGAAAGCCGCTGTAGTTTCCGCATCACTGTTGCTGATGCCGAAGCTCACCGCAGTTCGGTTCGAAGCGGAACGATGCACCTCGTCCAGAATCAGTCCTGACTGCTCTCTGAGTTGGAGATCAACGATAACGGCGTCGAATTTCCGACGCTTCAGGAGAAGACCCGCGCTTGCCGCGTCCTTACATGTATCCGGCGAAATAGACAATTCTTGCAGGGCAAGGCTGAACTGCTGAATTGTAACTGGATCAGCGGACACCAAGAGTGCAAGTCCTATGGACATAAGTGAAATTCGCACCTCATGAGGTTTGTTGTCACGATTGTCTCCTACT
>Ga0116223_10002207_pt1 | contig 18574 bp, 16 predicted proteins | sample Sb_taG_3_FD_90092 | JGI IMG/M metagenome (GOLD analysis project Ga0116223, IMG submission 90092) | Peat soil microbial communities from Weissenstadt, Germany - Sb_50d_a_PC metaG | ecosystem: Environmental > Terrestrial > Soil > Wetlands > Peat | place: Germany: Weissenstadt | collected 2010-09-21 | reverse complement strand
TAGGCCCCGCCATGGGGGGCAAGAAGGAAATCGCCAGGTTCAGAGAGAAGACGTTGTCTGCTGTGGATACGCTCGACCCGGCGCCGTTCACCACGCACTCGCTGTTTTGCTGCGTCCCGCTGCCGGGGGTGAGGGAACTCGCCGGCGCGCCCCCGGCGTCCGTCAGCAAGGACAAGCTGTTCGCGGCCCGGTTGTACACCACCGTGCAGGCATTGGCGAGATAAGGCGTCGTGTTGAAGAGCGCCGATGTCGTCAGCAGATCCGCCATTCCGTTAGGATCGGAAAACTGAAAACTGAAGGTCTGGGAAGCGCCGCCCCCGGAACCCGGCGTGACGCCCTGATTGCTCGGAGCCGAGCCGGCGGCCACTACGGTGAGAAAAGCGCCGTAGGTATCCGCGTCGACGGATTGATAGGCGTTCAGCGTCGGGAAATTCGTGGAGAGGGTCCAGCCCGCCAGATAAGCGCTTGTCCCCGCCACGGCTATGGCCGTTGCTGTATCGGCTCCATTGCCGCCGAGATAGCTCAAAAGACTCAGCGTCCCGGCAGCCGATATTCTGGCCAGAAACGCGTCGCAATCGCCGCCGTTGGATACCTGAACCGCGTTGACGACGGGCAGATCCGTGGAATACGTGTACCCCGCCACATACGCAGCCCCGCTCGAGTCGACCGCTATGGCGTTGGCCGCGTCTATCCCGGAACCGCCCAGGTAGGTGCTGTAGGCGAGGGTTCCGGAAGCGTTCACCTTTGTGACGAAGGCGTCTGTCTCGCCGTCAAGCGACGCTTGCAACGGATTCAACAAGGGAAAATTCGTCGAGCTGGTAACCCCTGCCAGGTAGGCGTTCCCCTGCCAATCCAGAGCAATCCCCTGCGCGGCCTCGGGATACCCCAGCGAGCCGCCAGTCCCGCCCAAATAGGAGCCGAGCAACAACGCGTCCCCGCCCGGATCGAGTTTCGCCACAAAGGCGTCCTGGCCGCCGCCGCTCGCGCGTTGGAACGCGTTTGCGATGGGGAAATCGCTAGACCATGTCGATCCGGCGACCCAAGCGTTTCCCGAAATATCCACCGCGATGGCGGCGCCGTGGTCGGTATTCGAGCCGCCTAGATAGGTGCTGTACGCCAGGCCGCTTCCATTGGCGGACAGCTTTGCGACGAATGCATCCTGGCCGCCGTGATTCGCTTTCTGCCAGCCGCCGGCCGGGAAGTTTGCCGATGTGGTATCTCCCACAACATAGGCGTCCCCGGCGTTGTCGACAGCGATGCCATAGCCGGCGTCGGCGGAGCTCCCACCCAGATACGTGCTGTATGCCAAGCTGTCGCCGCCGGCGGACAACTTCACGACGAATGCGTTTTCATAGCCGGCAAGCTTGGGCTGAATAGGGCTCGCGACCGGAAAGTTCTGTGACTCCGTGGACCCGGTTACGTAGGCTGCTCCGGCGCTATCTACCGCTATCCCGTAAGCGCGATCGTCGGCCGAGCCGCCAAGGTAAGTGCAGTAGACCAACCCGGTTCCGGCTGGGTTTAGCTTCGCCACAAAGACATCGGCGCCGCCGGTATTAAAATTCTGAACCGGATTGGAAGTGGGGAAATTAAGGGACTCCGTGAACCCCGCAAGGTATGCCGCTCCCGCCGAATCCACGGCTACCGCGTTGGCCGCGTCCGCGCCCGATCCGCCCAGTAGCGTGCTGTAAGAGATCGCCGGGTCGATGATCAGGGGCAGGGAAGCGTCGTATTCGCCAATAGAGAAGCCCACTGCCCCGCCTTTCAACGTGAACCGTCCTTCTATGGGAATGCGTCGGCCGTTGCGCTCCTGATAAACAATAGGCGCGTCCTCGCGAAATGTCTCTTGGCCAACTGGAATGATCAAGCCGCCGTCTTCCGCGATGCGAAGCGCGCTCCCGGAATACCGCATGCGGATAGCTGAAGGGCTGGCTCCAGGCGCCACAACGAATTCAGACTTCAGGCTTCCTCCGGAACCCTTGTAAGTTATGTCGATTCCCGGATAAAGGCCCCGATAAACGATGTCCTCGTACAACGGCTGCTTCACCCGCCAGCGGTTCTGCGGGCCGAGCAGGAAATTTGCCACCCCCGGGAGGCGGCTCCCCGCTTCCGGCGAGGAAGAACGCCCAGCCCCCTCAAAGCGCATGCGGAAGCCCGTTTCCGCCCCATGGAACAACACTTCACCTCGCGAAAAATAGGCCGTCCACCCGCACGCCTTTGCCAGGAAGCGAACCGGCGCCGGCGCCTGCCCATGATTCGCCAGAATAAACAGCGGGACGAAATTTTCCCGCGCCGCCCCCGATGCCATCGCCGCGCAACTCGCCAGCAAGAGCATCCCGTATCCGCGCCGCGCCATACGGCATACTTCGGCAGGTCAGGCGTCTTTCTGTAGAACAGAAGGCCAGGGGTGCCGATCAGGCTTCCGTACAACAACGTAAAGTCTGGCTTGCCAAACTAATACCGAATAATATAATGATACGGTATAAGATAGTTATACCGTATAGCAAACAAGATGAGCTTTTACAAAACCTCTGGTGTAAATGCGACTCACAATGAACTAGAATGTTCCTGAAAAGAAATGGTCTGCCCGAAATGTAAGATCGATCACGCGCATCGGTCCCACCGCAAGGGTTTGGAGCATCTAGCCGCTCTGTTCGGCTATTACCCATATCGCTGCCGGGAATGCGGCCACCGGTTCTTGCACTTCCGGTACGCCGCGCCGTTCGAACCCCCGGGAAGACGGTCGGAGACGGAACGCGAGATACGCTCGACTCGCACCCGCATCCGTTGGCAGCGGAAGAAGCGCATCCTTATGCTTTACGGCATTGGCGCCCTGGTTTTTCTGGGCTTTCTCTACTTCATCACACGCCCCGGCGTGTTCTCGGGGAATTGAGCGGCTCGCTCCAATTCGGCCCCTTGTAAAATGATCGAGCCTTCGATGCGCGTCGTCCCGAGGGCCCGTTCGTATTCGAGAGCGAGGCGCACCAAGCGGCATCCGGATGGGGTATGGAAATGCATCCGGACCTGGGCGCCGTTTTCCGACGAGAGGCTCCCCGGCGCCTCCGTAAGGTCGGCCCCATCCGCGCTCCTCACGCGCCAGGCAAGTCCCGAGTTTGGCTGTATCCCGGCGGTGCGGTACGAAACCGTAAAATCGTATGCGCTGTTTTCCCGCACGGGCAAATTTCGAATGAGAGGCGCGCACCCCTCGGGTTCTTCACCGGAGAAGACCAGGCGCAACCCGTCCGGATTCTCCTCGCGCGAGGCGCTGATCCCAGGCGTAGAGGGCAAGCGCCAGGCGAAGCCTTGCGATACCGAGGTTGGCAGAAAGTTGTCATTGGCTAGAATGGTTTCCGCGTTGGGGTCGAGCGGCGCATAAGCAATCTTTCGGGCTGTGGCGAGTCCGTTCCACACGGCAAGAGCCTTGTCCGGCAATTTCGCCTCGATCAACCGGTCGCAGACGGTCAATAGCAGGGGGACGTCCGATTCGCGGCCCCGATCGATCAAATGGCGCGTAGATGGCCCGATCAGGTCCAAACGGTTTTCAGAGAGTAAATACGAGAGGTAGGCCGCTTGCGTGTCCGGGTTGCGGATTTCCAGCCGGTCAATAAGGTTTTCATCATCGGAAACCTCGCCGCACAAGCGGAATAAGGGCAGGGGATCGCCATAGAGCACTTGCGCGGCGCCTTTGGCCCAAAACCAAAATTTGGCTTCATCCCCGCGGCGGAGGTAATAATTTGCGAGCGTCCACTTGGGCAGGTACTTGTGGTCCACCTCGGCGGCGTGAAGGTAATATTGCTCAGCGGAGGCGGCGTCGCCGCCGCCCTCGACGTTCAGGCCCAGTCGGATCCAGGAGACGGAATCGTAGGGGTTCAGCGCGATGGCGCGCTCGAGCGCCGCGGACGAGCGCTTGGGATCGTCGTCTGCGAGCAGTACAGCCAACTCAGAGTAGTAAGCCGATTGCTGCGGCGAGAGAGCCAGCGCCTTCTCGGCGGAAGCGAGGGTCATTTGGCGCGCCCAATAGTCGGCAAGTCCCGTTAGAATGGACCACGCCGAGGCAGCCGCCAAGGCGCCGAACGCAACGGTCAAAATGATCGGGCGCAACACCAGAACCCGCATGGTACTATCCAGCGGGAGGCAATTCTATCCGTTGGATAAGGAAAAACCCCCTAATATACGACAAAAGGCGCGTAATATATGACAAAATCCCCTTTCCTACCAAAGTGATTGTGGTTATACTGGGTACCGGAGTTGCAAAATATAGAAGGCGTGGGAGGATACGTGAAACTGTTTATCTGCTTGGTCCTCATCGGGTGCGTAGGTACGCTCACGGGAGCTGTATCTTCTATCGGGATCGTCAAATCGAACGGAGATTTTCGTGTAGACGGTTCTACCATTCGCGGGAACAGCACGGTATTCGAAGGCAACTTGATTCAGACGGCCGCGGCGCGTTCAACGGTTGAACTCGGCGCAGCGCAGTTTACGCTGCTGCCGAATTCGAGCGCGAAAGTATATCGCGATCGAACGGTGCTCGAAAGCGGCTCGGAGATCATGCGCAACGCCACGGGTCAAATTATCGAAGCGGCGACGCTCAAGATCGTGCCGGTGGATAAGGACGGCGTGGTGTTGGTTGCGATGAACGGCCCCAACAAGGTAAATGTGTACGCAACCAGTGGCATGGCTCAAGTGCGGACTTCGGCTGGCCTGCTGGTGGCCAACATGACCCCCGGCATGGGGCTCGCATTCACTCCGCAGGCCGGCGCATCCACTGCTTCGCAACTGAAGGGCACGGTCGAATCTTTGAACGGCCGGTTTTTCCTGACCGACGTAACCACCAAGAATAAAGTCGAGCTGCGCGGGCCGGATCTGGCGAAGTTCGTCAACAAGAGCGTTCAAGTAACCGGCTCGCTGATCCCGGGAGCGGCAGCATCGGGCGGAGCATCTCAGGTGATTCAGGTCATCAAGATTGAAGTACTCAGCCAGCAAACCGCGCCGGCGGCGGGCTTGCCCGTCGGAGCAGCGGCTGGAACCGTGGCAGCAGGTGCAACGACTGCTGGAATCGGCGCAGGCCCGATCGCTGGAATTAGCCTCGCCGCGGCGGCCGGGATCACCTTGGGCGCCTTGGCGGCGACCTCACACCTCTAGGGAGAATCGCCCGGCCCACATTTCCGGGTGAGTGATGCATATCGCCCTGGCGGCGCTTTTCGCCTTTGCGATCCTGACGCTCTGGGTTCCGGAATACTGGCCCGTTACCGTTTTTCAGGTTGGTGTTTTTATACTTGCCGGGCTTGCGCTCTGGCGATGGCGTAAGACTTATCCGCGTATTCCCTATCCGTTATTTCCCTTGCTCGCGGCGGTTGTCTGGGGACTGCTGCAATTGGCGACGGGGAAAACCGTTTACGCTTTCGACACGCAATCCGCAGTGGTGAAGTGGGCCAGTTTCCTGGCCGTCTTCGTGGCTGGCTTCAGCCTGTTCCGCGACCGCAACATAGCGAGCTGGTTCCGTTCCGCTATGCTTTGGTTCGCTTTCCTGATAGCGATTGTCGCCACGGTTCAGACTTTCACATCCCACAAAATCTTCTGGCTCTTTTCGACCTCGGACACCGGCTCCAGCCTGGAGAGCGGCGTGATGGGGCCAATTCTGAATTATGATCAGTTTGCGGCGTTCATCGAGGTGGCGCTGCCGTTTGCGCTCTATGAGGCCATGCGGAGGAAGCGCGGCGGGCTTCTCTATGCGGGGATGGCCGCAGTGATGTATGCCGCGGTGATTGCGTCGACCTCGCGCGCGGGAACCGCGCTGGTAACCGGGGAGATCTTAGTAGTCCCCGCGCTGCTGTGGATTCGCGGTGTCGCTGGCAGCCGCGCACTGGGCTTGGCGTTTTTCCGAATGGCTGCCTTGTTTGTCGTGTTTACCGCAGTGGTGGGATGGCAACGCGTGTGGGACCGGTTCCTGGCGCCGGATCTGCTGGTTGTGCGCCGCGAGTTTGCGCTTTCCACGGCGCACATGATCGCCGCGCATCCCTGGTATGGCGTCGGGCTGGGCGCCTGGCCGACGGCGTATCCCCGCTACGCCATCCTGGACGACGGCAAATTCGCCAACCAGGCGCATTCCGATTGGCTGCAATGGACGGCGGAGGGCGGCATCCCCCTGGGCATCATCCTCGCCACCCTGTTTGGCTGGAGTGTCCTTCCGGCGATCCGGTCAGGGTGGGGGATTGGGGTGCTTTCCTTTTTCCTGCACGCCGCCGTAGACTTTCCGTTCTCCAGGCCGGCGATGGGGTCGTGGGCCATTCTGATCGTCGCCATGCTGGCGGCAAGGGGAACTTGGCGGAGGGAGAGCGCCGGGGAAGAGGCGACGTGACGCAGAGACTATCAGGGGTGACGGGGGTTACGCGAAGCGTTGCGGGACAGCCGGGTCTTTCCGGAAGAGGCGGGCGTTATGAGACAACCCGCGGCGGTGCCGGCAAGCGCCTCATGGCCCGCCAAAATGAGTGAAGACGGAGGAGCAGGCGCCGCAGGCGGAGAGATCGCCGGAGAAAATAACAGACTGCCTTCTGAGACCCGGTCAATTGCTCCGCAGGGATCAGCCGGGATTTCCCGCGCTGAATGGCGATCACTTCGCCGAAGATTTGCGAGCGTTGTACCGGGGGATCATCTGCCGGGAGCGCGTCGCCGCGGGTAATCAACACATTCGGCTCATGACGAACCACCCGGTGAACGGTAAACATGTTGACGATGACGCCGGTAGTCGGGCTTAGGGCGTCGGGGTCCCAGCGAACCACCCTTTGGACGGTATACTCCTCAGGTCCTTCCCAGGGGTAAACCACAAGCTTGCCGGGGCTGACGTCGCAATCCGGCGCGAGGCGTACGGCAATTACATCGCCCGGCCAGAGCGTCGGGAGCATACTGCAACCGCCGACCCGCAGTGACACTGTTTCGGGGATGCGCAGAACCTCCGCGGCGGACAGCCGGGCGTCTTGTTTATCGGTCCTATGACTCAGGGCGCTCTCCAACCGCTCTGTGGCCGCCCTTGGCGGCCTTATGCCGGCATCACCATAGCGTACACACAGCCTGCGCTATACCAGCGAGCGTAGAGTACGCGATAGCCGGAACGGCCGGCTACAGCCTCGATCTCACCATACTTGGGCGCAAGGCATCCGAAGCCCAAGCCGAAATAGTCGCCCGGGCTCCGAGCCGACCGGGCCCCCAGCAGCTTGCAAACCCGGCGAATGCCTGGGCGTAAACGATCGATCCTTCCGTTCTCGGTATCTCGCAATGCCACAAAGTCAAACAACAAGGGAGCAGTTGGCGCAATCTTACGGGCAGCGCAAAGCAAATCATGACGATCCGATTCGGTCAGAACAAAGTTGAAGCTCCCCCAGCCGAACCAGACTGCGTCAAAAGAAGTGTTCAGAACGTGGGGCGCCAGGGGTCCGGTATGACCCCGCGCCGCGGTCACCAGGTCGCGGTAGGAAGCCTGAATCACGGCGCTGTTTGGGAAGGGCGCCGCGACCTGGCGGGCGCCCTCGCAGAGGGCGGATGGTTCGAAGGCGACTACGTCGAAGCCCCGGCGGCATAACTGAGCGAGTTCCCGCCCTCCGCCGGCGCCTCCGAGCAGAATCCGTCCGGCCTGCGGGAATGGCGGTTCGCTGGTAGCCACTCGCTCCCACTCGGCGAGGCCTCTTTCGAAGCTGTATCCTCCAGGAAGAAAGGCCGCCTGCTTTGACCAGGCAATCCCGTTGATAGCCTCGCGCTGCCGCGGGCTGAACCACGCGCAGAGAACTTCATCCCAGAATAGATCGTGAAGATGCGTCGCCACACGCAGTATCCGCCTGGAAGCCGAAGCTGTCCGGACCAATAGAGGCAGTCGGCGAGGCATAATGGGCTGGGCGCGGGCGCGCTCAATAGGTAGCGGAATTGCGGCTTGCGCCATCTCGCGGCGCCGTGAGAAGGGCGGTTAACGGAACGAATTGGCCCAAGTCCCGCTGACTGCGATGTGGGGTGACGCCTGGATCCGGCGGGGGATATAAAGGCGTGGGAACCTTGGTTTTAAAGTACGTGTTTTGGCAATTGATGAGCGGAGCGCCGCGCATGTCACCTTCTTTGAAAGCCATCCCGGCGCAATGGCTGCAAGACGACAGGCTCGAGCAAGAGCCGCACACGGTAAGGTCCCGGTTGCGCAAACTGCGGACTTCCGCGAGTTGGGACGAGGATTTCCAGATTTCCTGGAAGCCGTTGCGGCGCAGACTGCCGCAGACCAGTGGGAATTGAGCGCAAGGCGTGACATCTCCTTGCGGCGAGATGTAGCAGGAAGTATGTCCGGCGCCGCAAGGGGCGCTGTTCAGAAGATCGTCATCGACCGCCGCGGGCGCCTTGCAGGCCTCGTCCCCAAACGCGCTCAGAACCGCGGGATCTGAAAAGAACCGGGCGCGTTCCGCGGAGGAAATATTGAGGAACGTCGGCGTACGGCCGCCGTCCATCATGGGCATGATGGTGGGGTCGAACATAATCCTGGTGCCCAATCCATCCGCCAGGGCGCGCAAGCGCCCGTAGTCGGCGCCGTCCTTCATGACGGAGACGTTGATTTTCACCGCCATCCCGCGGCTCTTTAAGCGCTTCATTGCTTCAATGGAGCGGGCGAACGATCCGGGTACCTTTGTAATCTCGTCGTGAACCTCGGGAAGGTGGGAATAGATGCTGATGTGAACTTCGCGGACTCCCAGCTCGGCGAAACGGTCCGCCTCGCTTTCGCCAATCAGAACGCCGTTGGTCTTCAGCCGCACGTCGAACAGCAGCGCGCGCGCGTAGGCCACAATCTCGAAAATATCCTTCCGCAGCATGATTTCCCCGCCGCTGAGCGTAAGGAACATGACTCCGGCGGCGGCTAACTGATCGAGGACGCCCCTGACTTCGGCGGTGTCCATATCGTCGCCCACGCTGTGGTCAAGATAGCAATGGACGCAGCCCTCGTTGCATCTCCAAGTGAGATCTAATTGGGCGGATATCGGATTTCCGCGGGCCGCGGCCTTTGCGCCGACCCGCTGCAACAGGGAGACCCGCGCTTTCGGCGTGGCGGTTGCGGTAGGGGCGACATCGGCCATCGGCGTTTACCTCGCTGATTCAATCGGTTGATCGGAGATCACCAGGATGCCATGTTCCGCCAGCCCGCGGCAGGAGTTTCAGCTCCCGCTTCCAGTAATGTCGGTGTGGCCGCATCCCAACGCCGTGCTCTCAAATACCTGCTCGCAAGAAAATTCGGGCTTGACGTACGGGTGCCGCGGCGTTGAGCTACCCGAATGTTCGCTTCCGGCGGTGTCGTCTTCTCGATTGGTAATTCGGCTGTCGGCCATCGGCGTTTACCTCGCTGATTCAATCGGTTGATCGGAGATCACCAGGACGCCGTGTTCCGCCAGCCCGCGGCAGAGATTTTCAGCGTCCTCATATGCCGTTTCCGGGCTGGTTTCGAATTTCGCGCAAATCTTGTCTTCAACGATCTGGGAGAGGGGGGTGCGCCCGTCGGCCGCCTGCCAGATTTCGGTGGCGACTTCATTCAGGGTGAACAGCATCGAGTCCGATACGGACATGATGACCATCTCTCCGTCCAGAACTCGCGCCGCGATGGAGCGGCTCTTAGCTATGTACATGCTCATCCGATCATCTCCCAGACATCGGCGGTAGGGGCAAAAGTAAGCCGATAGGCCGGCACGCAAGCTGCGATGCGGCAGGCGGTTTCCAACACCGATTCAAGAAGCTTCGAATCTTTGGCGAAAAATGGAGTGTTCTGCATCAGGGCGTGGACCGCTTGCCTGCGGGGAAGGGGTTCGATCTTATTTTGAGGACCTTTGGCAAGCAGGTACAGCGCTTGAAGCGGCGCGGAATTGTTTCCCGTCATGCCCATGCCGCCAAAAGGCGTGCCAAATGCTCTGTATATTCCATCCACGGGGAGAATATAGGAGAGTTCGTCCGTGAGGAGAATGACGTCGGGTGGCGCCAGGCGCGACAGGGTGGTTTTGCCGGAACCGGAGACTCCGGTAAACGCAAAAGCGCGGCCGTTGCGCATGGCGCTGGCGGCGTGCAACAGGCAGCCGCCCTTGGGCGCGAGCAGAATGGAATAGAGGACGCGGAGCACGCAATCGACGGAGCGGTGGCCGGCTTGCTCCAGCTTCACCAAGCCCCTGCGGGACTCGGGAAACCACTCGGCCCGAAAATCATGCCCCTCGATGAACCACCGGCCCTCCCGCCATTCGGCGCGAGGCCGTTCGGGTCGGCCATCCTCTCCATTCGGGGTCATGGTCACGGTCAGTTCGACCGGTTCAGCGGAGGGTTTCGAAGTGAAATAGCGGGAAAATCGCCAGCCGAGAACCTCCTGGAGCGCGCAATCCTCCACGCGCAGCAGTATCGAGATCCATCCAACCTCTATAACCCCTCCGTCCATCATACGAGTGCGCCCATTCCGCGCGCGGCCCCCTAATTGTAACTCGGTGGCCGGCGCCGAAACAGCCCGTTGCAGCCCTTTCAAGAATCTTTCGTAGGAAAATTCAGGTTTTACGTATGGGCGCCGCTATGCGGGGCGATCCCGCTCTTCACGCGACCCGCCTTTTGTCCGATTCGGGATTTTTCACTCCGCGCAGCCCTCTCGCTACTACTCAGAGAGCGCACAACTCAGGCGTTGTTCTGAAACAGGAGCCCGGAAGGTAAATAGCTAAGCGGTGACCCGGCGGCGAAGAACAATCAACGCGGCAAGACCAGTCAAACCCAGGAAAATCGACGAGGGTTCAGGAACATCGTAACCAGTGGTCTCCATTAGCATGGAGTAGTCCCAGGCGCTGTTTGAATAGGAAGCACCCGGAAAACCATTGTACTCGGTCAGAACCTCGGGGCCGCTAGGATTCAAGGTGAGGTCCCAACCAGCCACCACCGAGCTAGAAGTGGAAACTACTCCAACCCAGTACCTCGTATCCGCATTGAGATCAATATTGGTCGAGTAACTGTACTGCGTCGGGGTGGTTGTGATGCTGTTATCGTCCACCGTCGCAATCGTATCCAACAATGCGCCCGGCGTTGTAGAGGAATCCGCATAGAGGCCGACGGTAAACACCCCCGAGCCGGCGGTTGTGGTGTCCGCCAGCGTCACAGTCACATCGTTCAGGAGGAACTCGGAATTGAGAGTCGAAAAGCTGGCGTAGACGCCCGTGTAATAAGGGGGGTTCACGATTGGGCTGAGGTAATCCACGGAATCTCCCAGGCTGTTGAAGAGCGTTATGGGGCTCGCTTGGGCGAGACTGAAGAAAACCAAGAAAAAACCCACCGTTATGCAACAGCGCTTCATATGCTTCAACCTCTCGCTTCGTTTCAGCCGATTCTGTCTATCGTTTACAACACCGGGTCTAAGTAACGGTTCCACCAACGGGGTTGCCTACGCATCCCAACGCGGTGCTCTCAAAAACCTGTTCGCAGGAAAATTCGGGCTTCACATACGGGCGCCGCGGCGTTGAACTATCCGAATGCTCGCTTGTGGCGGTGTTGTCTTCTCGATTGCTCATTCGGCTGTCACCTTTGATCATTATAAGCTCCCTTTTTGAAAGATATTATCGCTTTCCAGGCTTCTTACCTACTATATAGTACTAGTATCGGCCAGTCCAGAGGAAGGCCGAGATAGTACCCCTTTTCGTGCGAAGTACCGCGCGGCCACCCCTGGTTTTCGCTGCTCCCGGCGCGCCATCATTTCGTGCAGAAAAGGTACGGGCATAGTTAAAGACTAATACATCCTTTAATCCTATGTGCATACAGGACGCTTTACGAACTACGCGGGGGGCGGAGCTTTTCGGCGCTCTCCAGGAGCGTCATCAGCGTCTACAGCGGATGCCCAATTCCAGGCGAGCCGGAACGGCCGCGTCAAGTAATAGAGCGGATACATCCAATCGGGGAGGCGAAGGCCGGCCCGGTCGGCCGAATTTGGCCGGAGGAAGAACGCAGCCTGACGAAGCTTCCCGGAGGTTGTCAACAACCGGAACTGAAAGGCAAGCAACTTCTTGTAAGGGAGGCCCCGGCCCGAAGACAGGTTGGTGCGGACCGCGTGCGCGAGGTCTCCAACAGAAGCATCGGCCGCGGCCCGGCGCTTAACTTCGACGGGCGCATCTGCTCCCAACAGATCCATTGCAAGCTGGATCCCCAACAGGACGCTTCGCGAGGAGCGCGAGCGTTCCATCTGCGCTAGGATGAGGGCCCAATCAACCTGCGGCATCAATCTTGCAACATCGCAGATCCAGATCAGGAAGGGCCAGCCGTGTTTTCCCGCGTGCACGCAGAGAAACTCAAGCAGGGCCTCGGGCGGGAACGCCGGCACGGGCTCGGCGTCGATGGCGGCTGTGTGGAGAACGCTCAGAAACCGGGAGGCATCCAGGAGGTAATCCTGGGCGAGACGCCAATGGAGGTCTATCGGAGTCCCGCCGTTCGGGCTGATCAGATCCATCTCCCCATGGTGTTTGCAAAACCGGAGGTCCGCTTTGATGGAATACCGTCGCCGGTAGCCGCTCGAGAGGAGCGTCTCAATGGCTTTTTCCGCGCAATCTTCCGGGACGAGGACGTCCAGGTCTGACATGGGGCGCAGCCCCGGCGCTTCATAAAGGGACCACGCAACCGCCGGGCCCTTATAGGGGACCGCCAAAATCCCGGCTTGACGGAGCAAATTCAACACCCGAACGAGCTCGGAGGCAAAGAGGAGATTGCGCCGGGTTTCCGCCCGGAACGCGTTTCCGAGGCTGGCGAGGATATGGCTTGGCGCGACGTCCGCGCACGTATTCCTCAAGCTCCAGAATGCAAGGGGGGCCGTCTTGTGAAACGTGGCGGATTTGCAGAAGCCCTCCCAATCGGAGCACTGGGCTGCCAGCCGGCGCAATTCGTCCGGATCGGGATGGACGCGGCAGCACTCGAGGAGCAGAGGGGTCACAGTTAAATAGGGCGGACCGCCGGACGAACCGTGAATGCGCGGCGCTTGAGTTGCGCCGGCGTCGCGAGGGACAGCTCCCGAGCCATCCTCGCGACGATGCGCTCGCTCGCGTGCCCGTCGCCATAAGGATTGTGAGCGCGGGACATCCGCGCGTATTCGGCCTCGTCCGATAGCAACCGGGAGACCTCGGAGACGATTCTTTCCGGGTTCGCCCCCACCAGTTTCACGGTGCCTGCCTCAACAGCTTCCGGCCGCTCCGTCCGGTCGCGCATCACCAACACCGGTTTGCCCAGCGAGGGGGCTTCCTCCTGGATGCCGCCGGAGTCGGTGAGCAGCAGATAGCTGCGGCGCATCGCATCTACGAAGGAGACGTAGTCCATCGGCTCCACAAGCTCAATGTTGGGCGCTTTTGACAGCGACTCCGTAACCGGACGAAGGATGTTCGGATTGCGGTGGACGGGGTACAGGATGCGGATGTCGTCTCGCCTCGCCAATTCCGCCAGGGCAGCGCAAATGCCCGCGATCCCGCCGCCGAAATTCTCCCTCCGGTGCGCGGTCACGACAATAAGCTTTCTTCCATCGTCGGCCCACGGCCGCTGAACGGCGGAAAGGTCTCCGCGCTCGAGCGCGCAGGCGACATGCAGCAGCGCGTCGATTCCCGTGTTCCCGGTGACCAGAATGCGCTCCGCCTTTATCCCCTCGGCCATCAGGTTGCGTCGGGCCTCGGCAGTGGGGGCGAAATGAATCGCGGTCAGCCGCGCCGCCACCAGGCGATTCATCTCTTCCGGAAAGGGCTGCGCCAGGTCGCCGGTCCGCAATCCGGCTTCAACGTGCGCGACGGGGATGCGCCGGTAGAAGGCGGCCATGGCCGCCGCCATGGTTGTGGTGGTATCGCCCTGTACCACAACCATGTCGAAGGCCTCGCTCGCAAGCACGGGGTCGAGCCCCGAGAGCACGCGGGCGGTCGTCTGCGCCAGCGTTTGGTCCGGCGTCATCAAATCCAGATCGTAGTCCGGGCGTATTTTGAAGCAATCCATGACCTGGTCGAGCATGGCGCGATGCTGCGCGGTGACGCCGACCCGCAGCTCCATGGCGGAACCGCATGCCCGCATAGCGCGAATTACAGGAAGCATCTTGATCGCTTCCGGGCGGGTGCCGAAAATGAACAGGACGCGCTTCATCTTAAACGCCAACCGGGCATGAGCTTGTTACGGGTTGATGCAGCAGTATGTCCACAATCCGTTCGGCGGCGTGGCCGTCCCACTTTTCGGGGATGGCGGCGGTACGCGCTCGGCCGCCGAGAATCGCCGTCGCTGCCCCGAGGATCCGTTCCGGGTCCGCGCCCACTAGCACGTTCGTTCCGATCTCGCACGTGATAGGGCGCTCTGTGTTGGGACGGATCGTGAGGCAGGGGACTCCCAGAACCGTCGTCTCCTCCTGCACGCCCCCGCTGTCGGTCAGAACCATTCGGCTACGGGCCAGCAAACCCAGAAACGGCAAATAACTCATCGGCTGGACAACCCGGATCTCCGAGTGCAATTCTAGCCCAGCCAGTCGGGGAGCCGTTCTGGGGTGAACGGGGAAAATAACGGGAATTCGGCTGGCGATGGCGTTGATTGCGCCGAGGATGATGGCAAGTTGACGGGAGGAGTCTGCATTGGCCGGGCGGTGCAGGGTGAGGACCGCGTAGCGCCCAGGCGCTACGCCTTCCGGCAGCGGGAGCGCCAAAGCGCGATCGAGTTGCTGGCGCAAGGTATCAACCATCGTGTTGCCGACGAAGTGAATTTTGTCGGCCGCCACCCCCTCGCTCCGTAGATTCTGGTTCGCAATTGCCTCGGTTGTGAACAGAAGGTCTGAAATAGCGTCCGTGCAGAGCCGGTTGATCTCCTCGGGCATCGACGCGTCACGCGACCGCAAGCCGGCTTCGACGTGCGCGATGCGAAAGCCGAGCTTCTTGGCGGTCAGAGCGCAGGCAAGCGTGGAATTTACGTCCCCGACGACGATCACCCAATCCGGACGGTGCTCCAGACACGCCGGCTCGAAGGCAAGCATGATGCGTGCGGTCTGCTCCGCGTGGGAGCCGGATCCTGCTCCCAGGTTGATATCGGGATCGGGAATGCCGAGGTCGCGGAAGAAATCGTCCGACATATTCCGGCTCTGGTGCTGGCCGGTGTGCACGAGAAGCACGTCGGCGTTGAGGCCTCCGGCGCGCCTGGAGGAAAACGCCCGATAGATTGGGGCGATCTTCATAATGTTGGGCCGGGCTCCGACGACCAATATGTACTTCGGCGGCGGCATGACGCTCGGAGATAAACGCAAGTCTTGAGCGCTTCCTTATGGTATGCCGGCGGTCGCCGGTTGCGGCCCCGGGGACGGTTGGGAAGCCCCCGGGGGGGTCGCAAAGGCCGCCATCACCAGAGCGTCGAAATCGTCCTTGTGACCAAGCGCGCCGGCGGTTTGCAGGTAACGCTGGTTGTGGTAGTGCAAGTCGGTGTAGTCTTCGATCAGTCCGGCATCGAACGCAGCCTTGATTTCCTTGACGCCGTCGCTCACCGTGTAGTGGGCCCGAAATCCGATTCGCTTCGACAACTTGTCGAAGTTGACGCGGTAGTTGCGGCGGTCCGAGTTGTCCACGCGCTCGACGCTCACGTCGGGGAAGGACTTGCGGATGATGTCCGCGACTTCGGACAGCGTGTGGTTCAGGCGCGCGTCCCCCACGTTGATGATCTCGCCGCTTATAAGCTGCTCGGGCTTCTCCAGAATTCGAACCGTGGCTTCCACCAAATCACGCACATGGATGAATGGTCGCCACTGCTGGCCGTTGAAGATGGTGATCACGCCTTCCTGGCGGGCTTTCGCGGTGAGCAGATTCACCACCAGGTCGAAGCGCGGACGGTGACCCAGGCCGAACACCGTAGCGAATCGGAGGATGACGGGGTGAAACGTGGCGCTTCTCGCTTCGAGAAGAACTTTTTCGGAATCGACCTTGGTCCGCCCGTATAGCGAGACCGGATCGAGCGCCGCGTTCTCGTCCATCTCCACGTCCGTGGCGCCATAAACGCTGCAACTGGAAGCGAACAGAAAACGGTTTACGCCGTGGCCTTTGGCGATTTCGATCATCATTCGCGTCGCAGCGTAATTGGTCTCCAAGGCCAATGCCGTGTCCTGGTTGCAGGCAGGGTCTCCAACGATGGCCGCCAGGTGAATGATCGAGGCAACGCCGCCCATCGCCTTAACCACATCCTGGATGTTCCGGCAGTCCCCCACCATGAGTTCGAAATTCGCGTGCTGCGCGACGGGCCGAAGCGGCTCGTCGCCGTAAAGTAAGGCGTCCAGGACGCGTACGCGGTATCCCTTTTCCAGCAGCCGTTCCACGAGCAGCGAGCCGATGTAACCGGCGCCGCCTACCACCAGTACCGTGTCGCGGGGAGACGCCTCCGCGGGGGTTGCCCTCCGCCTTACCAGATAGCGCCTCTCTAGTATATTTTTCAGAATTCGCACCGAGGCGGCGCCGAACGCAGCCAGGGCCACGAAAGGAAACACGACGCTCCGGGCCACGGGTTCGCTGCGAAACAACAGAACGTTCACGCAGAAAAAAACCATCGCGGCGATTACCACTCCGCGGAGGATGACCCACATCTTATACCGGCCGGCGTAGCTCCGGGAGCGCGTGTAGAATCCGTTGCAGAGAAAAACAAGGGGGAAGATGAGGCCGAAGAGCGAAAAGAATCTAACGTAATAGCCGAGGAAACCCGAGACCAGTTGGTGCGCCACGGCGCCGTTTCCCACGTCGGTCTGATAGATCACCGATATGGCTAGAGAGGCGACCATGCTGAGATGCACGATCGCGAAGTCCACGGCCATGCGGGGGAGGGCTTCGCGCCATTTAAAGCTGTGTATGGACCGCAGCACTGTTTTCTCCTTTAGTGTTTTGTCTGCCGAAGTTGCCTTTTCGCGCCCCCTACCGTCGTAGAGGTGAAATATCGGGGGCCTGGGCGGCTATTATACGGTTGACGGCGACGATATCCCGAACGGCGCCTGCCACGTCGGCCGCATCCTGGTCGGTCATCTTGGGGTAGAGGGGGAGCGACAGCAGGCCTTCGTAAATCGATTCGGCCACCGGGAATCGCTCTGGGCTGCAGCCGTACCGCTCCCGGTAGAAGGGGTGCCGATGCAAGGGGATGAAATGAACGCTGGCCCCAATGTTGCGCGCCCGCAACTCCTCGATGAACTCCGACCGGTTCACTCGCAGAGCGCCCGGGCGTAGCCGGATGGGATAGAGATGGTAGGTGTGATTTCTTTCCGGAAGCCGCTCCGGCGGAAGGATCTCCGGGATATCGGAGAACGCGCTGTCATATATCGCGGCGATCTCCTGCCGCCGCCCGATGAAGCCGTCCAGCCGCCGCAATTGGTGAATCCCGAGCGCGGCCTGCACGTCGGTCATGTTGTACTTGTAGCCGGGTTCAAGAATCTCGTAATACCAGGAGCCGGCCTCTGTATAGCGCTTCCAGGCGTCGCGGCTCATACCGTGAAGTGAAAGCAAGCGAATCCGCTCGGCCAGGGCGTCGTCGTTGGTGGCGACCATGCCGCCCTCGCCGGTCGTCATGTTCTTGATTGCATAAAAGCTGAAGCACGCCGCCAGGCTTTGCGCGCCGATCTTGCGTCCATCGTACTCGGCGCCGGCGGCGTGCGCCGCGTCTTCCACCACGGCGATTCCGCGGCTTCCGGCCAGCGCCAGAATTTCCCGCATGGAACAGGCCTGGCCGCCGTAGTGCACCGGGACAATCGCTCTGGTCCGCTGGCTGATCGCCTCGCGCGCCGCGTCCAGGGAGATGAGGCCAGTCCGGTCGACATCCACGATCACGGGAGTGGCTCCCAGGTGGACAACGACATTGGCGGTGGCGCAAAAAGTCAGCGTCGGCACGATGACTTCGTCGCCGGGGCCGATGTTCAGCGCCGCCAGTGACACGTGCAAAGCGCCCGTGCAGGAGCTCACTGCGATCGCGTGCTTCGCGCCGATGTAGGCCGCGAAGTCCCGTTCGAAGCGCTTGACCTTCGGGCCGGTGGTCACCCAGCCGGAGCGCAAGCTATCGGCGACTTCGGCGATTTCCTCTTCTCCGATCAGCGGGAGGCAGTAGGGGAGAAAAGTATCGCGTTTCGACGGTTGTTGAAGGCTCATGGGAAAACTATTCCAAACGGCCGAGCGTTTCCCGGGGACGAGGCGGCGTGGCGTAGTAGACCCCATCGCGTTTGAGCGTGAGGATGGCGATGCGCCAGATGATATAAGCGTCCAGCCGCATGGAAACATGCCGGACATAAAACGCCTCCCACCGCGCTCGCTTGCGCCACGTGAGGGTATTCCGGCCATAGACGGCTGCAAGACTCGCTAGACCGGGGCGGACCAGTAGCTTCATGCGGAGCAGGTCGTCATACAATTCCAGATCCGCAAGTTGATCCGGCCTGGGGCCGACGACGCTCATGTCCCCCTTCAATATGTTGATCAATTGAGGGAGCTCGTCGAGTGAGGTCTCTCGCAGGAACCGGCCGAGGCGGGTGAGGCGCGGGTCGCCGGCGCCGACGAAATAGGAGCCATCGGGATTCCGTACGGGGCGGGCATTCTGGTGCATGGTG
>Ga0116223_10002204_pt1 | contig 18581 bp, 15 predicted proteins | sample Sb_taG_3_FD_90092 | JGI IMG/M metagenome (GOLD analysis project Ga0116223, IMG submission 90092) | Peat soil microbial communities from Weissenstadt, Germany - Sb_50d_a_PC metaG | ecosystem: Environmental > Terrestrial > Soil > Wetlands > Peat | place: Germany: Weissenstadt | collected 2010-09-21 | reverse complement strand
CGCGAGCAAACGGCAGGAGTCCGACTTCGGCCATCGCACCTCCTGCCTCGATAGCAAACAACATTTTCAAAGGATCGGGTATCTCGAATTTTCATTGTCGTAACGAGGATGTCAACAGAGCCACGCAGCTTCTGAACTGAAAACTGTTAACTCTTAGCTGCTCTTCGCATTTGGAAGGGCTGCTCCGCCTTCAGAAATGCGTGAGCGTGCCTGTGATTTTCGTCCGCCGCAAGGCCCAGGAAAAAATCGCGAAAGAGGCGGGGAGAAGAAGCGCCGCAAACAAGAGTAATACCGCGATCGGCGGCAACAACTCCCGCGTCGAAGCATGGCCCAGAATCGCGGCCCGCATTCCTTCCAGGGAATACGTGACCGGAATGAGCCGCGCCACGTACTGCAACCACACAGGCAGGACGGAAATCGGATACATCATCCCCCCAACCACGGTGGAGAGGCCGAGGATGGCCCAATTCACCGGGTTGCCCCGCTTGAAGATCAGCAGGTAGCTCGCGCTCAGAATGCCCAGTCCCGAAAACGCCAGAACAGATGCCCCCAGCACGAGCAACGCGCCCAGCCAGTTGGCCCCCTGCAAGGGAAATCCGAACAAGACCGCGCCCCAGCCGATGTAGATCGCCGTGCGCAGCGACATCAAAACGAACGGATACAAACTCGATCCGGCCAGGATCACGGGGAGGGAAGTTTGCGTTACCAGCAGATTTTCGAGCGTGCCGTTTTGCCGGGCCTCCTGCAGGCTTGCGTCAAAGGTGCTGAGCCCGACGCTCAAGTAGTCGAAGAAGGCAATTCCTACCAGGGCGAAGGAAAAATAGTTCGTGCCGGGCGGAAGCGACCTCTCGAGTGTCGGACTTTGGACAAACCGGGAGAGAAAGTAAAAGCCGGCGGACCCAAACAGCGCCTGGAAAATTTCGATCAAGAACGCGGCGCGATAGCTGCGCGCGACCGCAAGATCCCGCCGAAACAGGAGAGCCAGTTTTCGGAGCGTCAGGGCAAATTGCTGCGAGCTCTTCATGGTGTTTCCCGCAACGCCCGGCGAGTCAGGATTTCCAGAGATTCCTCCAGCGTACCGGCGCCGGCGGTGGCCTTGACGCCGTCCAGAGTGTCGCAGGCGAGCAAACGCCCGCCGTCCAGCACCGCAATCTTGCCGGCGAGTTGTTCGACTTCCGCCAGCGTATGCGACGCGAAAATCAAAGTCGTCCCGTGGACGCCGACTATATCCTGAAGCAGGAATCTGCGGAACTCGGCGGCAGCAAGCGGATCCAGACTGCGCGTCGGTTCATCGAGCAGCAGCACCGAAGGCCGGTGAAGCATGGCGCGCGCCAGTCCCAGCCGGTGAATGTTCCCCGTCGAAAGCGTGCGCACTTGCCGGTCGAGCAGCTCGCCGAGGCCGAACGGGCCGGTGACTTCCGCGATCCGCCGCGAGGCCTCGGCGTCGGATAGATTGTTGAGCCCGGCAAACAGCAAAAGGTTTTCTCTCGCGCTTAGGCGCGAATAAAAGCAAGCGTCCCCGCCGGTGTGATAGCCGATCTGGAGGCGGACCTTTGCGGGCTCGCGTGCGACATCGAAACCGCAGACCTGGGCGCGGCCGCGAGTGGGAAGCAATAGCGTCGTAAGGATTCGCAGGAGCGTGGATTTTCCCGCTCCATTGGCGCCGACCAGGGCCAGGACTTCGCCCTGCTTGACTTCGAACGAAACGCCGCGCAACGCGGGGACCGTCAGCCGGGAGATGGGATGCAGGAGCGCCCGCCATCCCGAAGCCGCGGGGGGAAAATACTTTTCGACATTTTCGAGGCTGAGCGCGAAGTTTTCCACCGACCGCCGTTATATCCTTTCGAACGATGCGAAACAAGGCCCCCTGGCGTGCGCCCGGCCCGGGAATGTCAAATCGCATTGCCGTTCCATGCCGGAACCGCTACAATTTCGCGCACCGGCCGGTGCCACCCAATCAGGGCGGGTGGCCTGCTTGCGGGATTCGAGTGCACCCCCGCGCGCGCGAACTCTCCAATGCAATCAGCCTCTGGCTTCAAGAGGAAATGGAGAATCTGTATGAACGCAACAATTTCGGAGCGTTCCGTGGTGGTAGCGACAAAGGACCAGGTCTCCTGCGACCTTGCAGGGGAAGCGGCGATCCTGAACATCAAGAGCGGCGTCTACTACGGTCTCGATCCGGTCGGGGCGCGAATCTGGAATCTGATGCAAGAGCCCCGCGAGGTCGCGGAGATTCAGAACGCGATCACAGACGAATATGAAGTCGAGCCGGAGCGTTGTGCTCGGGACCTGGTCGGCCTACTCGAAAAGCTTCTCGCAGAGGGTTTGATCGAGGTGAAGAATGGTTCCGGCGCCTGAGGGGGTTTCTCTGTTGCTGGAGCGATCGCTCGCCCCAGAATGAGGCGGTCATTTTTGGAAACGCGGAGAGAGTAGACACTTCAGAAAATTTCATCGCCCCCGCCCAACGTGACGGAATTTTCCGCGAAATCTGTTACATTCCAAAGCGCGCAGGCAATCCCGCAAGTCCGATGGGAACTTCACGAGAGACCGATGACCGAAAGTCATGACCCATTGCCGGAAAAATGGCGCAGATTCCGACAGCGCCCGCCCGAGGATCGCGTCCTCATTCTGCGCGCCGCGCTGATTTTGCCTCTGACCGGGATCGGCCTTCGTTTGTTCGGTTTCCGGCGTTGGAAGGGACTGATCGAGAAATTTTCCCTGCCTGCGCGCCTACCCGCATCCTTGCCGGCTGACGTGCAACGCGAGACGGCCCTGCGCGCCGTGCGCGCCGTCCGTTCCGTCGAACTGCACGGCCCGGCCCATCCCAACTGCCTGGAGCGCTCGATGTCGCTGTGGTGGCTGCTGCGGCGCAATGGCGTCGAAGGAGAGCTCCATCTCGGCGCGCGCAAGGAATGCGGACGATTCGAGGCGCACGCCTGGGTTGAACTGGGCGGGCAAGTCTTGAATGACGGCGCGGAGGTACATCGACATTATGCGCGCTTCGACGCTCCGGTCGCTGCTGAGGTAACGGAGCCTCGCGCCGCCGGCAAGGTGGATTCACGGTGAGCGGGTTTGAGCGCATCATCCACCCCGTCGGACAATCCGCTGAGTTCCGGTATGCCGAACAATCGCGCCCAATCGTTTGGTTTGACAAGTTCCGCGGTGCCTTTCGGAATAAAATGGAAAAATAACACAGTGCAGAATTGCTTACCGCTCGCTTCCGGCATGGGGTCGCGATAGTGCCATTGGCTGCTCCCGGAAAAGATGACGGCCTGTCCCGGCTGCAGAGTATAGGGGGTAAATTTGAGCGACCGGGATTGCCTGATATGATTCTCCCAACCTTCTTTCCTCCATGCTTCCTCTACGGAGTCCGGCCAGGGTTGTACTTCGCTGAGATAGATCGGCCAATCGGCCCCTTGGTCGATGCAGAGGTCCAGAGTCCATTTTGCCCTTGGCGCGTCCATGTGCACGGCGCAGACACCCTTCGAGGTGTACAGGCTAAGGAAGTTGTAACCCGCCTCGATTGGTTCGCCTACGATTTCGCTTATCCACGGAACCGTTCGTTGTTGGAGTTCGGCAAAAAAGGGATGATCGTGCACCACGAAGCGCCCAAATTGCCGGGCCTCGTGTAGTTCCAGATCCGTTGGCTGTATCGAAGCCGTGACGCGTCTGATTTCGGCCAGAGTGGCCTCGTCAAACGGCTGCTCGAGAAATTTCACCTTGAAATCCGGCCGCGTGCGCAAAATACGAAATGCATCGACGAATGCCGGGAGCGCGCCGGGCCGCACCCGCCGGATGATGGTTTTGGCTTCCTCATACTTTGAAAGCCAGACTGAGTCGTACCACGGATAAAGCCGGCTATTGGAGGGTCGGGCTTCCGCCAGTCCGACTCCGTCTTTTTCCGCGTTACCTATCACCTGGTCCTCCGAAAACCTCGAATTCGGTTGAAGTCAAAATCTACCCGCCGTGTCCGAGTTTGCCATCCGCGCTGTCGAATAAATGTGAACATGATATTCTACTTCAGCCAGGATGAACCAGACCACGCAGTTTCTTTGGCCTCAGGACGCGATGTATAAACGATTTTCGTGGGTGCAGTGGTGAGCGGCTTCGTCGGAATTGTGAACTTTGATGGCGCTCCCGCCGATCCTCGATTGTTGCAGGAATTGACCAATTTCCTTTCTTTTCGCGGCCCGGATGCGCAGGAAATCTGGTGCCACGGCCCGGTGGGACTTGGACACGCGTTGCTGCAAACCACGAGCGGGACTCCCCTGGAGAAACAACCCGCTCAACTCGATGGCCGCCTGTGGATCGTCGCCGACGCGCGCATCGACGCGCGTGCCGATCTGATCGGCAAGCTCAACGGAAAAAGCCAGACCCCGCGTGCTGTATCTCTATCCACACCGGATGCCGAACTGATTCTCCATGCCTACGATACATGGGGCGAAGCTTGCGTGGAACATTTGCTGGGTGATTTCTCTTTCGCGATTTGGGATGCGCCGCGGCGACGCCTCTTTTGCGCGCGCGACCATTTAGGCGTCAAGCTGCTCTACTATTCCCGCGCCGGTTCTTCCATTGTGTTCAGCAATACTCTCAACTGCGTCCGGCGGCATCCTGCGGTTTCCGATCGGCTCAACGATTTGGCCATCGCCGATTTTCTTCTATTCGATTCCAATCAGGACCAGGCGACGACATCTTTTGCGGACATTCTGAGGCTGCCGCCGGCGCACCTCTTGACGCTTGAGCGAGGAACGCTTTCCACCCGGCGTTACTGGGAGCTGTCCGTCACCACGCCTATCCACTTCTCCCGGAACGAAGAATACATCGAGCGCTTCCGCGAACTGCTTGACGCCGCCGTTGCCGATCACTTGCGCACGAACAGCGCCGGTGTGTTAATGAGCGGCGGACTGGATTCCTCAACCGTGGCGGCCAGCGCGCGACGAGTATTCACCGGGAACGGGAATGGTTCCAGCCTGCATGCCTACACGGAGGTTTTCGACAGATTGATCCCGCATGAAGAACGCCATTACGCGAAACTCGTCGCGGACGCGTTGAAGATTCCCATTCTGTTCCAATCAGGTGATTCGCACCGATTGTTCGATTGTGAAAATCCTGAGGAAAGTTTTCCACCTGAGCCCGTACATTCGCCTCAGGCGCGCGCAACGTTTGATCAATTGCGCCAGGTCGCTGCCAGAAGCCGCGTGGTCCTTACCGGTGACGGGGCGGATCCTGGAATCCGAGGCCGACCGTCCGTTAATTTTCGCCAACTGATTGGGAAGAAGCAGTTTGGCCGCGCCTTGGGCGACGCCGCCCGATACCTCACCGTGGAAGGAAGGCTCTCGCGCCTTTATCTCCGCACGCGTTGGCGATTGTTATTTGCCAATGGCGACCATGCCGTGGGCTATCCCGGCTGGGTATCCGAAGACTTGGGAAAGCGCCTGGGTTTGTTTGACCGATGGGAGTCTTTGACTCGGCCTGTGGCGCCCGCGGAGGCTTTCCGCCCGGAAGCCCATGACGCGATCATTAATTCGACGCAGCCGAATGTGTTTGAGGAGTACGACGCTGGTTGGACTGGAATTCCCGTTGAGACCCGCTTTCCCTTCTACGATCTGCGCCTGGTAAATTTCCTGCTCGCGCTGCCCCGGCTGCCCTGGTGCTGCGATAAGCAATTGCTGCGCGAGGCAGGACGCGGCGTGCTGCCGGAGGAGGTGCGCCTGCGCCGCAAGTCGCCTTTGCAATCCGAACCACTGATTGCGCTTCTGAACAGACCGGAAGCCTCGTGGGTGGATCAGTTTGAGGCCGTACCAGAACTAGGAGAGTATGTAAATCGACAGCGTATCCCGGCAGTCTGCGGCGAGCCCGACCCCTGGACTGCGTGGATCAATCTGCGGCCTTTGAGTCTGAATTTTTGGTTGCGCGGCGGTTGCCATTAGGGTAAGAATTACCACAGCGTGAGGGCTGCCGTGACCGAGCAAGCAAAGCAATCTGGCAAAAAGATCTACCAGGAACCAAGCCTCCGGATTTATGGAGACATTCGCATATTGACCCAGAGCGTTAGCATGCACTCCCTTCACAGTGACGGTGCCATGGTGGCTCCGAGGAAAACAGGATAATTGGGGTTTGAGGGATTTTTGTCCGGACTACAATCGGTATACGGTTTACGAATCGCAGCTGAAGTTCCCCTTCCGGGCCTTCCAATCCAATCCGGTACCCGGCCAGACGTGCAGATTCGCCTGAGGGATCGCTCCCTTCTTCCTGCGGGTGCTCCTATTTCTTCAGATCGGATTCTTTACGTCAGCCCAGTCCTTGACGAGAGAGGCGATCCTAACCTGACGGTTGCGAGGCTTGCCCAAAACGACTCCGTTGCCTTTTTCTACAGCGATGGAGCGCGGTTCATCGTTGACCGCCTGGGCCGCGAAGTCTGCGCGGACTGGCCGGACAAGTTTACGCTGGAAGATGCATGCACCTATCTGCTGGGCCCCGTCATCGCGTTCGTGCTCCGGCTTCGTGGTGTAACTTGCTTGCACGCCAGTTCGGTCGTCGTGGACGGTCGGGCCATCGTTCTTTTTGGCCCGGCAGGAGCGGGGAAATCAACCACCGCCGCAGCCTTTGCGCTTAAGGGTTATTCGGTCCTGTCGGACGATGTAGCTGTTCTAGCCGATCTGGGTGATCGCTTTCTGGTTCAGCCGGGCTATCCTCGCATCAATCTGTGGCGGGATTCGGTTCGTACCCTTTTCGGATCCGAGGATGCTCTGCCTCGGATCACTCCGACCTGGGAAAAGCGGTATCTGGCGCTCGATCAGAACAAACTCCGGTTTCAATCCAGCCCGTTACCCCTGGGCGCGATCTATATTCTCGGGGAACGCGAGGCGGAGCTGACCGCTCCGGTGATAGAGGAAGTGGTTGGAGGCGAGGCCATCATGGCACTCGTCGCCAACACCTATGTGAACTATCTTCTTGACCGGGACATGCGGAAGCGTGAGTTCGATGTCCTCAGCCGGCTGTTGCCCGGAGTGCCGGTTCGGCGTGTAAGGCCTGCTGCCGATACTTCCAAGATCTTCGCCCTCTGTGAACGCATTGCGGCTGACGCAACGCAGCTTGCGTGGCCCGATGCAACAAGAGCAGCGCTTGGAGCGCATTGACCATTTTTTCGTCACTGGTGAGTTTAAGGCGGATCAGATGCCCCACCTGTGGACAGTTCGCGCTCTGCTGCCATAAGATGGGCCCGAAACGAGAATCGGCAGATCCATGATTACGGCGACTGCACGCTTGCATTTCCAACCCATCGAACGCACCAGCGGCTTGACGCCTGAAACCTTTCACCAACACTTTCTCACCGGACCCGGTAAACCCGTCGTTCTCACGGACGCCATAACTTCCTGGCCCGCCTTGTCCCGGTGGAGTTTTGAACAGTTCAAGAATCGCTATGGTTCTGACAGCGTCACGCCAAGGACCTGGATGGGTCCCAGCGGAATGAAGTTTTTGAAGCTAATGAGACTGAGTGACTTTATCGACTACCTCGACGCCCCAGATAGACCGGCGCCGGGTTTGTGGGTCGACAGGGAAACGATGCATCCCTCTCGGGGCCCCGCGGAAGATTCCGAGTATCCCCTCTACCTTGCTTGGAACGTGTTTGCGCGACACCCCGAGTTGCTGGGCGATGTCGAGCTAAGCCCGAAATTCGTGGAGGATTTGCTGCCCTTTTTGCCGGAGGCTCTCCGAAAGATCATGGATGGAGCCACAAAATATTTTATTGCTGGAGTCATGGTCGGTCCAAAGAATTCGCAAATTGGGCTGCATTATGACTTTCTGGAATCGCATGCCTATTTGGCTCAAATTATTGGGAAGAAGCGATGCGTGCTTTTCTCTCCCGCGGATTCCGCCGCGCTCTACGACGGAAAAGTGAACGTGGACGCTCCCGACTTCGAGAAATTCCCCCTTCTCCAGAATGCGACCGCTTACGAATGCACCCTCGAGCCGGGTGAGTTGCTGTTCATTCCGTTCCGATGGTGGCATCACGCCGTCTGCCTTGAAAAATCGATCACAGTAAACTACAACTTCTTCAATCGCGTGAACATGGGAGGGTACATCACGCACCTCCTGCGAGATCTGCCAGCCCTGGTGGACGGGATCACGCAGCTTCCCGAAGAGCGCGCGGCCCTCGGAATCAAGTGGACATCCCGAGGCTTCGATTTTCCCGACTCTGGCAAAGCCTGAAAGGTTCTCCTTTCCCATCCCTATCTTCATCTATCCAATTGCCTTAGTGTTCATGGAGTGCCATTCAAATAGGGAAAGCGAAAGTGTCCTGTTATACTCCCCCGGAAATGCAAATCGAGGGATATAGCCTGTCCGGTTACGGAGAAATGATTGCGGACCGGGTTCGCACCGGCGCTTACTTAGAGGCTCTTCGCGCTGTGATCCGGCCGGGTGCCGTGGTCATGGATATCGGGACGGGACCGGGAATCATGGCGGTTCAAGCGTGCCAGCTCGGGGCAAAGCACGTGTATGCGATTGAACCGGGTGAAGTCATTCAGTTGGCGCGGGAAATCGCCGCAGCAAACCACTGCGCTGACAAGATCGAATTCTTCGAGGACATTTCCACGAACGTTACGATTCCCACACGGGCCGATGTTATCGTGTCTGATTTGCGAGGAATCCTTCCGTTCTATTCCGACCATATCCCCTCTATTGCCGACGCCCGGCTGCGATTCCTTGCCCCTGGCGGAACACTGATCGGACGAGAGGATCGAGTTTGGGCAGCGGTCGTCGAAGCGCCGGAACGTTTCTCCAAAATCGTGGATCCATGGACACGAGATTTACCTGGCCAAGATCTAAGCCCGGCCCGCCGGAAGGTGGTGAACGAAATTCACAGGATGCAAGCGGCACCTGAGCTACTGTTGACCAGCCCCAACCTTTGGGTGGCGTTGGACTATACATGCATTGAGAATCCCGATGCTCAGGGCGAGCTGACATCGACCGTGAAACGGGAAGGGACGGGGCACGGGATTGTGATTTGGTTCGATGCGGACCTCGCCGATGGCGTGGGTTTTTCGAACCGCCCCGGTTCGGCCACGGTGATTTACAGCTCCATGTTTCTTCCCTGGCCGGAGCCCGTGCTCCTGGTGGCGGGTCAAACCGTGTGCGTTCATCTTCAGGCGAAATTAGTGGAGGAAGACTATTTCTGGCGCTGGACCACTCGAATTGAGTGTGCTGGTCAGCCGGGAAAAATCGTGGCCGAATTTGACCAGTCCGTGCTTCAAGGAGCGGTGCTGTCTCCAGCCAAGCTCCTCAAGAGATCGTCCAAGTACGTTCCACATCTTTCCGAAGAAGGCCTCATGCGCCGGAGGGCTCTCGAGCTGATGGACGGAAGAGTTGCGCTCGAAGAAATTGCCCGGCGCCTTACGGCCGAGTTTCCCGGAAAATTTGCAAGATGGGAACAAGCACTCACTTTCGCCGGCGCGATTTCCAATGAGAACAGCCGGTAGTTTGGCGGCTGGTTCCCCGCGATTCCGGGGCGCACCAGGAAATTTGAATCACGATTCCGGTTCTGCTTCCCTTCGATTTTTCCTCAGGCAATAGTCTTGGCGGCGAATTTAAAAAGGCGCGAGAATGAGGGCCATGACGGAAGTAAGGGGCTGGCGAAATTGCCCGGGCGCATCGCGCCCTGAGTTGGAACTCAACCTGTGCTGCGGTCGCGCGCTGATCGATCCCGCGGCGAAGGACCGGGTTCGCCTCCTCATTCAGAATGGGCTGAATTGGCCCGATGCCGTGGCCATCGCGGAGCAGCACCGTTTGTCGCCCATCGTCTATGAAATTATCGCCGCCACGGCGCGAGACTTGATCTCTCCCGACGAGTTGCAAGTGTTGCGCCAGGCGGCGGCGCCTTCCATGACTGCCGGGATGGTGCTCCTGCGGGAATTGCTCCATCTGTATCCGTTGTTCGAGGCTGCCCAAATTCCGGTCATCCCCTACAAGGGGCCTCTGCTCGCCTGGGTCGCGTATGGAAACTTTCTGCGGCGCGAATACCTGGACCTGGACTTCGTCGTCCAGCAAAAATACATTCCGGACGTGGTCGATGTGCTGAAGTCCGCGGGCTATCGCCCGCAATTCGATCCGCGGGAAGCGCACGCGGGGCAGAATGGATTTGCGCCGGGCCAGTATTCCTTCAAATCGCACCCACACAAAATTCTGGCCGAATTTCATACCGAGCGGACCTTGCGCTATTTTCCGACTCCGATCGACTTTCAGGAATTGACCGGCAGGCTCATGACCGTCGAAATCGGCGAACAGCGCCTGCGCACTTTTTCGGTCGAAGATACGCTGGTGATGTTGTGCGTGCACGGCGCGAAACATTTCTGGGAGCGGCTGGGCTGGGTGCTCGACATTGCGAAATTGGCGACGGCTCAGGAAGTGGATTGGGCGCTGGTCACGCGGATCGCGGCAAAGATGGAATCCAAGCGCGTGCTTCTGCTAGGGGTCTACCTGGCGCACGACTTGTTCGATGCTCCCTTGCCGGAGCGATTGCTGGAAGAGATCGCCCGGGACCGCACCGTGCAAGAGCTGGCGGAAAAAGTGTATGAGCAATACGCGGGCATTTCCGATCCCGGCGCGGGGGTACTGCCACGCGCGCTGTTCCGGGTTCGTTTGCGTGACGGTATCGGCCAAGGTCTGCGCCACACTTTGCGCCTCGCTATGAGCCCGACCGAAAGCGACCGGCAGACCGTGCGCTTGCCTGGCTGGCTCACACCGCTCTATATGTTGGTGCGGCCCTATCGGCTTCTTCGGGAATATGGAGCCGGCCTGAAGCGCCGGTGAATGGCGAATCTTGGCGTACGCGTTCCGGTGGAAGAAGATGAGCGGATTTTCAGAATGAAAAAATCAACGGTGCGGAATTCGGCAGCGAGCGGACCATATGAGGCGGGGAAGGGCGAATTGATTCAGCTGACACGCAAGGGTGTTGTTTTCTCGGGTTCCGCGGCGGATCTTCGGGAATTGCGGGCACAATTCCAGCGCGATCACTACATCATCCTGCCGAAGTTAATCGAGCCGGACCTTTTCGCGACAATCCTGAAGCGCATCGAGTCCGCGCCGTCTGAACGGAAGGAATATGACGGCATCATCGCGCAAACCGTAATCGACGATCCGCTCACCTACAATCTTCTGTTATTTCTCATCAGCTCCCAGGAATTTCGAGGCCTCGTTCAACGCATCACGGGTTGCCGCAGGATCGCCGATTTTCAGGGCCGCATCTACAGACTGAACCCGACCACCGGCGAACGGATCGTCTGGCACACGGATGTGTACGACCATCGCATGGTGACGTTTTCCCTGAATTTGACGCCGCAAGAGTATCGCGGCGGGACTTTGCAGATTCGCTATCGAGGCTCGGAGGAAATCTTGCATGAAGTTCGCAACACGGGGCCAGGCGACGCTCTTCTCATGCGTGTTGCGAACAAGCTGTTCCATCGCGTCCTCCCCGTGGAAGGGGACGTTCCCAGAACGGCCATGGCAGGATGGTTTCGCTGGGAAAAGGAAAATGTGAATTTTCATGATGCCTTGCGCAAGGTGTCCGGAGTTTCGCCTGGCGGACCGTCTGCGGATTGATCGAACGGCCAGGGAAGCTCAGTAGGAACGAACTGCCTCATCTTGGAGCAAAACTAATGAGAAAGCTTCCAGTTTTTGTTCTTCTTACGTTGCTGGCGCTCGCCATTCCTGCCGCTTGGGGGCAGAGTGCAACGACGAAAGTCCGTGGCGCCGGGTCGCTTCCCGCGACGTGCGTGCCGGGCGACGCGAATACTCCCGCCGACACGATTGTCGTGGGCAACGTCCCCTACGTGTGCACGGGACCGTTCACGTGGTCGACCGCTCCCTGGGCCGACATCACCGCGTTCGGAGCGCGCGCCCCGACGGGTGGCATGCCAACCGCGTCGGCGAACTGCACGGCGAAGAGCAACGTGATCGGTTCAGTCACCGGCGCGTCTTACGGTTTCCATTACGGTTTCAACATCAACGACGGCGTCACGCTCTGGGGCTGCGGGGAGACGGAAAAGATGAGCATGCCATCCGGTCTCACGGTGAGGCCGGCAGGAACGTGGGGACTCCTAGGCACGGAATCTCCCTTGTTCACAGTGGCGGCGGGCAACACGACGTACAGTTACACCGTCATCGCGCGCGACATCTTCGGAGGGATGACAATTCCGGCCACTCCCGTGTCGATCTCCACCGGGCTGGCTTCGATCGGCAAACAAACCGCGATCATCGGCAAGCTCACCCGCACGAACGATCGGATCACCGTGGTCTTGAAGGCCGCGCCTGCGAGCCCGCTCGTCGCTGGCGATCTCGTCGAACTGGAACCGAAGAACGGGACCCAGTTCGCCGGCTGGTACAACGTCGCGCAGGTGGACAGCAGCACGCAGGTTGAATTCTGGAACACCTCGATCGACACGCGCGCGCAAGGATGGATGACGGGCGACACGACCACCTACTCGGGCGGCGGCGACCTCATTTACTATCGGAGCAACTACCTGGCGTGGACGCCCGTGAAGGGTGCGTGGATGTACTACGTGTGCGCGAAGCGTTCCGGAGACAGAGACTATCACCTGATCGGCATGACCAAGCCGAGCGGTCCGAGCGGCTACCTCGACGACGCGTTCGAGGATTACGGCTCTCCGTACATGGACAAGCAAGCCTACCCGCCATACGTCGAGACGCCAGCCGAAGCCGCCTACAACGACAACCCCAAAAATCCCACCGACACCGACCGCAACGCCATCTGCACTTCCAGCAAGACGCTGAACGATCCCTTGTCGACCTGGATTACCGGCTACAACCCGGCCAACGGGAATTTCACGCTTCACGATGCCGCGACGAACTCCGTCACCGGCGCGACGATGAAATGGGACGACGCACCCGGCATTCGCCGCGCGCTCGCGGCAGCGGCTTCCCAGTCCCCAAACTATTACGGCGGAGCGATTTACATCCCCCCTAGTCTGCACTCCTACCTCGTCAATTCCTACATTCCTGTTCCCAATCAGGTGACGATCTGGCAATCCGGCAAACTCACTCTGAACGAGACCGTCAGCTTGGCCGGCAATGACAACTGGTTCGGCGACTGGTCGAGCCAGGGCACTCCCCAGTTCGGCATCATGAGCGGAGCGGCAGTTTCCGCGCCGTTTGGCAACCCCGCCGTGTATATCGGAGTAACCGGAAACACCTTGCGGATGCTGAACATCGCCACCAACGCCATAAACGGCGGCACCCAGATCGTGGACGACTCATCTCCGTCCGTGTTTGATCTGGTCAACCTCGGGACCGGCGGCGCGTCTACGGACTATGTGGGAATGAACGTGGTCTTGCGAGGGACGGGGTCGATTCAGCAGCATTTCTTCAACAAGGTCAGCTTTTTGACCGGTCCGGATCAAGTGAATGACAAGAGTTGGACACCTTCCTTTTGGATCGCGCCGGCGCAGAATTACACCAACGTGGGCATCGAAGTCACGCTGGATAAAACGACTTGGAACCGCCGGGGCATCGGAATTGGAGGAGGCGGGGTCAGCGGCGGCGCAGGTGGCTACGCTGGAACCAGCGGATGCGGCCTCGCTCAGTTCACGAGCAGCTGGTCGTACCGGCAAGGCGGCATCCTCCCGATGGTGGCGACCATGGGTTGTCCCGCTCACACACAGATCACGATCAACGACGCCTCGCAGGACACGGAAGGGCAGCCGCTGTTGGCCGCATTTTCTCCCGGTGTGTATCTGGGGCCGCGCCTGACCGCTCACAATCCCACTGGCGGAGCGACGGCTCCGTTGACGCAAGGCTATCGACTAAGTCTTGCGGACATTGATGAAGCGCCAGAGTCTTCCGCCCGGTCGTTCCCGAATCGGGATTTTCTATTCAAGACTTCTGGAACCCTCAACCTCGTCACCGCGCCGTACGCGACGTCGGGCAGTTACGGCGCCGCCAATCAATCGCTCTACTCGATTGGAATGCCGCTACACGGCGCCGGTGGCTACAGCTGGTGGTTCGATCTGCCGATGACAACGGCTGTGACCGCTCGGGCGGCTAACGGCGGCAGCGTTCCGGCGGCTACGTACGTCTATGCAGTGAGCGCCGTGGGTGCGGATAACGGAGAAACAATCCTTTCCGCAGCATCCTCGCCCGTGACCACGAGGAGCGGAATGCAATCGGTCGACGTGGAGTGGTCCCACTCGATCGGCCCCTACAGCTATAACGTGTGGCGCTGCGACATGACGAACCCCTGCGTCAGCGAGGACGGAACGATCAACGTGGGAACAGCCTGGTATCGTGTCGCATTGCACGTTCTCCCGACGAACACCTGCAAGGCCATGGCGGCTCCCAGCTACTGCGATACGTCCGCTGCCCCGATGCGGTACACGCCGCCGACAGCCTCGGGTACCGGCCCGACGATCATGAACAGCACTGGGCTGTACTCGCCGTATTTCCAGGCGCCGCCGATCACCGTCTCGCAACTTCCCGCTGCCGCCGCTGAAAACGCGGGACAAATGAGGCGGGTCACGGACTCGACAACGGTTACCTCGGAAGGACAAACCTGCGCGGGGGGCGGTTCGGGCGTGGCCCTGGCGTTCTCGAATGGAACGGTATGGAAGTGTTTCTAGAGCGCGGAGAAAAATTCTTGTCGTAAAGAAGATGCGCGCTCCCATGTTCGGCAATCATTCGCGCGGAGAATAAATGTGCTGCGAGGCGAAGCCGTTCCAGGTCAAATGGTGGACCATCTTGGGATGGTTGCATTCTTTCTTCGCGCTCCACTGTTGGCGCATCCGCTCAGGCTCGCCTCTTTTGTGGGTTTTTAGTTGCGCATGGCCCGGCATTCGTAGCAGATTATCGACGCATGCTTGAGGGACCAGCCAATCCTGCGCGGCGGTGGACTGCCGCATTCCTTGCGATTGCTGCCGCGGCGTGGTTCTGTTACGCGGGCACGAAGCATGCGCTCGCAAACCACTACGTTGTATCTTCTAGCCCTGAGGACTGGAACCGCGCCTCTCGCATCGAGCCGGACAATCCGGAGATCTGGTACCGCCTGGGACGTTTCCGCCAGCTTGATTTCGATAACGCGGACATTCCGTTAGCCATTTCCTATTACCAGCGCGCGATACAGCTCAATCCGCGCTCCCCGTATTACAAGCTCGATCTCGCGGGCGCGCTCGAAATGGCGGGCAAGAATGCCGAAGCGGATAGTTATTTCCGGGCCGCTCAGGCTGCCTACCCGATTTCCGCCGAGGTGTCCTGGAAATATGGCAATTTTCTTCTTCGCCAGGACCGTTTGTCCGAAGCGTACGCCCAAATTCACCGCGCGGCGACGGTGGACCCAAAACTAATTCCCCTCGCGGTGTCGCGCGTTTGGCATAGCGACCCGGACGTCCACTTGCTGCTCGATAAAGTTTTGCCCGACACGCCCGCAGCCTACTCTGAGGCTCTCTCTTTCCTCGCCGATGCGCAGGACCCCACGGCGGCGATAGAGGTCTGGCGCCGTCTGACGGCAAAAGATCCCCATGCAGACTTGAAGTGGGGTATCAAGCTCACCGATATGCTGGTGGCCCAGGAAAAGTACGAGGAAGCCGGAACCGTTTGGCGCCAGGCCGTCAGCATGAACGCAGGTTCCGCGCCCGCGTATGCCGGTAATTCGCTCGTCTATGATGGCGGATTCGAGAAGGAGATCTCGGGAGGCGGTTTCGGCTGGCGGCAAAGAAATGTCGATGGCGCAGACTTCGATTTCGACACCGAAGAGAAGCACTCCGGGAGCCGGTCCGCGCGGCTGATTTTTGACGGTTCCAAGAATCTGCCGTACGCGGATTTATTTCAATCCGTCCTGGTTTCTCCGGGCGCCCACTATCATTTTCAAGGTTTTCTTCGCACCGATCAAATTTCGACCGAGAGCGGGATGCGTTTTGAGATCGTGGATCCCAAGGATCCGCAGCATTTGGATCTGCTTACCAAGAATGAGACGGGAACCCAGCCGTGGACCCTCGAACAACTTGATTTCACGACCGGGCCGCAGACGCGCCTCATTCTTGTCCGGCTCGCGCGGAAGTTGAGCGAACGTCTGGACAATAAGCTCCGCGGCACCGTTTGGATCGATGATTTAACCATCGTGCCGGCCGGCGCCGGTAACGAGGAGTCTGGGCCAGGAAAACATTAGATGAGATCGCGCGACGATCTCACTGGATGGCGATCGGCAAAGAGGAAATTGGTTCCAAATGCAAGATAAGCATTCCGCACCAGGAATTCCGATGACGGCGGTCTCGACCCGACCATGAACATGAGCTTCCTACGCACCGGTATATGCGTTTTGGCTGCCTTCGCCGTGCTCGCGCACGGAGCGGTCGAACCATGGTCGGAAGCCGTCCTCGAGATTGGAGCCGCCGTTTTGCTGCTGGCCTGGTCCTGGAAAGCATTGACGGAAAGCGAATGGAAATTAATTTGGAACCCGCTGCTGTGGCCGCTTCTGGCCTTTTGGCTCGTTGCCGCGTTCCAGTTGGCCGTTGGCATTACGGCTGTGCCGTTCCTGACGCGGATCGAATTGCTGAAATACTCGGCGCTGTTGGCTTTGTTTTTTCTTTGCGTGCAGTCCTACAGAACCCGGACCCACTGGCGCAATTTTGTCTGGTTTTTGTTGAGCCTCGGATTCGCGGTTTCCCTGTTTGCCATCCTTCAGCATTTCACGTTTAACGGAAAATTGTATTGGGTGAGGGAATTGCAGTACGGGGGCATTCCTTTTGGCCCCTACGTCAACCGGAACCATTTTGCCGGCCTCATGGAGTTGCTCATCCCGCCGGGGCTTGCCATCCAAGTCCTGGGAGCGGAAAAGCGCGACCAATTGCCGCTCGTGGGCCTATTCACCTTGCTGCCGATTGGAGCCTTGTTTTTGTCCGCTTCCCGGGGCGGGATCATCAGTTTGGTGGCGGAAGTAGGTTTCCTCGCGATACTGATCATTGCGCGCCGCCGCGAAAAAAAGGTGTTCGTCGCTGCCGCATTGATCGTAACGCTGGCTGCCATTTTAGTTTCATGGCTCGGAATCGGCGCCGCATTGGACCGGTTTGCCACCTATAAGAAACTGGAGACCAGCGAGGGGCGCCGGGTGGAAATGCTGCACGACAGTCTGCGGATCTTTCGGGATCACCGGATTTTAGGAACGGGCCTGGGCACTTTACAGGAAGTCTTTCCACTTTACGAAACGGATTACGATGGTCTGGTCGTGAATCACAGCCACAATGATTACGCCGAAGCCCTCGCGGAAACGGGCGTGATTGGCGCCTTTTGCGGACTTGTCTTTCTCGTCTGCTTATTTTGGATGGCATGGAAGATTCTCAACGTTCAGGGCGATCCGCGGAACTTTGCCTATCATGCGGGCGCCCTGGTGGCCTGCCTGGGGCTTCTTGTGCACGCAGGAGTTGATTTCAATTTTCATATTCCATCGAACGCGCTCATCTTCCTTCTGCAAGCGGCCCTGGCCACGACCGCATTCCCGGCATTGCCTTTGCCCCGCGGGCACTGAACCTTGTTTGTTTCTTGCCGATCTTTAGATTGGGATTATGCCGGGTACCACTTGAAAAGCTCGAATTTATTATTTCCCAGCGAATCCAAGCGGGAGTGCCTCGGCGAAGAACTAGGGCCTGCCGCAGGGGTAGGTGTACCGTTCCGGAACATCTCATTTTTTCGGCAACAAATGCTCTTGACTCAGCGAAAGTGTCTGTATAATGGCAATCGCGTGGGGGAGTAACTATCTTGAGTAAGCAAAGATGGCAGGGCGCATTCCGCCCAGTATTCTATTTGTCTAGCCGAACGGCGCTTTTTCTCCTTCTGGCTGTTCCCTCGGCTTACTCTCAACAACAAAAAGCGACCCCGCCAGCGCCCGGGACGGCGCCCAAGCCGACAAGCATAGTAGCGGCTGAAACCAATGATCGAATCGCGCAGCTTGCGCTTGCCTCGGATGTGAAGCAAGGCGATTACGTGATCGGGAGCGGCGATTTATTGGGCATCGAAGTATTCGATGTTGCCGAGCTATCGCGCGACGTTCGCGTGAATGAAACGGGCTATATTTCCCTGCCGCTCATGCCCTCCAAGGTCCGGGCCGGTGGCCTCACGCCTTTTCAACTGCAAGATAAGCTTGCCGAGTTATTGCAGACGAACGGACTGGTATCGACCCCCCAAGTGAGCGTTTCCGTGAAAGAGCAGCACAGCCAGCCTATTACAGTGATCGGCGCGGTCAAAAATCCGATGGTGATCCAGGCTCTGCGCAAGACTACACTCCTCCAGGCGTTGTCGCAGGCCGGCGGCGTCGCGGATGACGCGGGCAGCACCGTGATCGTTACACGCCCTGTCCCGGACGCTTCCAATTCGGCAGATCCTGTTGATGCTTCGGCGCCATCGGCGCCTCAGACCTTTACGATCAATTTGTCCGATGTTCTGGAATCCGGCGATTCGCGTTTCAACATTCCTCTCGTCGGCGGCGATGTTGTCTCTGTTCCCCGGGCCGGCATCATTTACGTCGTGGGGGCCGTTGTCAAACCGGGCGGCTTTCTGTTGCAGAATGACCTGGACCACAT
>Ga0116223_10002201_pt1 | contig 18588 bp, 12 predicted proteins | sample Sb_taG_3_FD_90092 | JGI IMG/M metagenome (GOLD analysis project Ga0116223, IMG submission 90092) | Peat soil microbial communities from Weissenstadt, Germany - Sb_50d_a_PC metaG | ecosystem: Environmental > Terrestrial > Soil > Wetlands > Peat | place: Germany: Weissenstadt | collected 2010-09-21 | reverse complement strand
CTGTTCCGAATTTTTGACAAGCTGGGCGTCTCCAGCCGCACCGAGTTGCTCTACCTGACCATGAACAACTCGCAAGCCCAGCCACAACCCACCGCCAATGGAGAGAGCAACGCACTCTCTGCCATCATCGAAGCCGCCGAGGCCGGCGACCCCTGCTCACAACTTCGCTTGGCCGAGCATTTTGGTCAGATCAACGATGGTCAGATCGAAGCCGGTCAGAACAAAGACGGTCCCATCGCGGGTACCCATCCCGATTCCGTTTCCGCTTACATGTGGTACCTGCTCGCAGAAAAAAAGGCGGCCCCGATGCTTGAACAAATCGAGGAAGGCAAGAAAAACATTAGCCGGACAATGTCTCCTGAACAGCTGGCGGAGGCCGAAGCCAGAGCTGCCGCGTGGTTCAGAAACACCAAGAAACAGTCTGGTTTCGCCGGCGGCGGTGAGGCACCGACCGGCGGACAAAAGAAGATGCACGCCGGCGCTCGCGAGGGCTGCGCATGCTGATCGAGTGGCCTTGGCATCCTCTCGTCGCGCGATGCTTCCGGGCGCTTACATCTTTCAATCCCCCGTCAGAATTGGCCTGAAACCGAGTTCCCCACCCTCGAGTCTCCGAAGTACTGGACGACGTACTGAGTTCCGCTTCGAGGATTAGGTGCTCCATCCCAGGAAGCGCTCACGAAAGTCGGCGCGTTTATTGCACATCCAATGAAGCGCGGAAACGTACAGGCGGTAGCTCCGGTCCCAGCGAAAAGGACGAATTAACTCTTTCCTATCCAAAGCACACGCCACGTCGCGTCCGTCGCGAACCACGTGAATGAAGAGAGCGTCCGGAATCTGCCGTTTGATGGTTGGAATATAAAGAAGACTATCGGGGCCCCACACAGCCCAGCGCTGAAAGCCGACGGCGCGCAGGAATTCGCCCCCCCGTGGTCACAGGTTACAACAATCTTTTCTGTTATTTCTCCGGCATCCAGGTCGGAGCGCCGGAACTGCCTCGTCCGAACCCACCAGCGCATCAACTCGCGCCGGGTGGCAGCATTGCGAAAATCCCCAAATCTCGGAACGAGCAGATCAAAGACACACGGTTCTGTTCGGTAAATGGAGAAGCGCCCCGATGACAGGAGCATGTGACAGAGCATCGTGTTTCCGGACCGCGCCGAACCCACCACAAACACCGGCGCCTTGTCCCTGGTTGTCACCTTGCCGGTCACTCGGGTCCAACACCCGCCTGCAGAACGGAAGCGGGCACCAGCGTCCGCGAATTCGCGGAGGTCTTGTTCGCCTTCTGACGCCAAGTCCGATGCCGCAAACGGTTCGCATTTTTCGTGAGCACGAAGCCAAGATAGATTTCGGTTCGGTCGAGCGCCGAGAGCTGTTTCGGGCTCCATCGCTGCGCGTATTCAGCCAGACGCGGCTCCCCGGACAAGCGCGCCAGCACCTCTAGAAGAAGGCAATTCAGGTTGTGATAGGCAGGCGGGCTCAGATACGCGCGGCAACCATACCAACTCCACTTGCTTCCGTAGTCCCAACGTGGCAGCGCATACTTGAGCCCGGCAATTCCCTCTTCAAATAAGCGCCCCACGACGGGATCTTCGGTCTCGACATACAAGTCATAAAGACCGATAAGCGAGGTCATGAAACCGTCGAGAATGCCGGGAAGCGGGCCGCCTGGAATCTCCGTGTACAGAGTGTGGCCATCCAGCGCAACCCTGACTCCGGAATCCTTGACATCGAGTTCAAATACTTTCGCTGACTTCTTGAGAAGCTCCTGCAACTGGGGCCGCTTCATTAGACGCCACGCGCGAACCAGAGCGCTGATAACCAGGCCCTGAGTGTATGCCGAGATCCACGGCGCCTTGAGCAGGACTGCGCCGTTGGGGTAATCGAAGTTCATCGGCCAAACCACCGCGCCGTCGCTGCGCAAGACCGCATTCTCCTCCAGCCAGGAAACCTGTTTAAGAAAAGCGCCCAGGTTCGCTTCATCCCCGTGTCGGAGGTAGTGCCCTAACTGGACCAGCCCGTACCACGCAATGTAGGACGGCCAGTAAACGGCCCCTGTCACTCGATACCACGTCCTGGGAATGCCGTTGGGATCCAAGCGCAGCGCCTCCCAGGAGAGTGCATCGCTGTAAAGGTGATAGTGCAGAGACGCTTTCGCAGAAGCCTCGGGGACAGTGTAGAGAGGGTAGTCGAAACTGAATCCGAAGATCTCCTTCTTCAACGCCCGGACAGCGCACTTGACGGCATCGGGAGTTCTTGCTTTCCAAATCATTTTCCCTACCCCGCGAGTGAGAGGGGGTATTTTGCTTCGCAGGTGAGACTTTGTCAAACGGATTGTCGCTCGTGTGTCGCTCGTGTCGCTCGCGCTCTTCGGTCAAAGCTATAGAAGATTGCGTTGCACCTTTGTGTATCCCTGCTTCTGGGCCCACAGGTCGATCTTCAGAAGGAAGATCGACAAATCGCGGGCTTGCATCCCGCCTCCGTTTCCGTAATCTGGATCGAAGACAAAAATATTCTTGTCGTACGGAAGGTGCGTTATCGTGCCTGCGCGTGTTTCTCCCAGTCGAACATCTAGCACCGGAGGGCTCCGAGTTTCTGTTTGCCTGACCATTTTGCCCTTACTCGTTTTCAGCACCCTCGGGTTCCCCGCGGGCCAGGCGTGGCCCGCTCGTGCTGCCCTTGTCTGAAGGGCGGTCGCTCATCATGTGCTCGATTGTCGGTTGAAGACGCTGGGGGATCAAATCATGATCGTTCCCCGTTGATCTCCCAATCACTAATTCACCTTCCAGAGGTTCAGCTGTGGCAGGCCCCTTCGGAGCCGAGTACGGAACAATTCGCTCCTTGTTGTTTCTGTCGGAAACTGGTGTTCGTCAGTGCGAGTTGTTGTTACATCTGCTCCTTTCGACTATTTCGTGCCATCAGATTTCCGAGATAAAGACTGAAGCTTGCGCCGGTTGACTCGCTCCCATAAATATGGGAGCATGACTTCATGAAGACCACCTTGGAAATTCCCGATGCCATCTTTCGTCGCGCCAAGACGGTGGCTGCCGAGCGCGGGATTCCTTTTCGAGCGCTCGTCTCGGAGGCGCTGGCTGACAAGCTACGCGCCCAAGGCGATAGAGACAGCAAGCCCTGGATGAAGACGTTCGGCAAACTCCGTCACCTGCACAAGGAAACGGCCAGAATTAACCGGATAATTGAAGAAGAGTTCGACCAGATCGAGACTGAGGATCAACAGTGATCCTGGACACCAATGGATTGTCAGCCGTCGCAGATGGTGATACGACACTGGAGCCGATCCTTCGCAAAGCAGCGGAGGTTGCCGTTCCGGTAATTGTGTTGGGCGAATACCGATATGGAATTCAGCAATCACGCGACCGGCGGCGCTACGAACAATGGCTGACGGAAACGATTTGCAACTACCGGGTACTCGATGTGGATGAAGAGACAGCCATCTCCTACGCTACTATTCGAACCGAACTCAAGAGAGCCGGAACTCCAATTCCTTCCAACGACGTTTGGATCGCCGCGCTCTGCCGCCAGCATTCTTTTTCCCTCCTAAGCCGGGACCGCCATTTCGATCTTGTTGGCGGAGTCGAGCGAATAGATTGGTAACCACGCACAACGTCTTTTGGTTACGGGCCTGAATTTTCTGGTCTGGCGATCGACCTTCTTACGGTTCTTGTCTTTGGCGCGTAGATATGATTTCCAATCACGATTTGCCTTCGGCATGTATCCAGATCGCCTGTCGGCGCTCTCCCAGCGAATGGCATAAACGTCGTCACGTCCACGGAAGAGACTGCGAAACAGCTCGATCCGCTGTTCCGCCGTACGCAATGCCGACCTGCGAACGTCGATTTTGCTCAAAGCAAAGCCCCTGCCCGCACGCGCCGTCAATCACTTGAGGCCAAATGATCGGGAGAAGGCCAAAGAGGGGTGCCGGCCTGAGGCCCGTGCTTGGATTTCCAATTTTGAATACTTGAGTTACGCCAGATAGCATTACGCCAATCGGCGTAAGAAGGTGGTTTCGACCAAATGCGGGCCCAATCCGGACCGGCGGCGACCGGCACTCGCATCCTTTGGTACTTTGATTGATTCGCTCTGTCGCCCAGCGCGGATCAAAGCTGCAGGAGATTACATTGCAGCTTCGTGTATCCCTGCTTCTGCGCCCACAGGTCGAGCGGGATCGACGCCATCTCATCTACGACAGGTTCGGCCAGCCCGCTCTTCGTCAGGTCCACGGTCTTTATATAGCTGCGGCAACTGTCGCAAGCTTCCACGCGGACGTGCTTGAGTTCTTCCGCGGTGTAGACCGGAAGCTTCGCGTGGTTCTCTTCCCCGCATCCCGGACAGACGATCCGCCGGAACTCCCATTCCGCCAGGCAAAATGAGCACACCAGAGAACGCTGGCCGCCATCTCCCAACGGACGCAGAACGCCCAGACCCGGTTTCCGTTTGCAAAACGGACACGGATACGGCGTCGGCCCGCTCCAGCGCATGCTCGACCGTGAACGAATCGCTGCCGCGTAAGGCTGGAGAAAGGCGCGCGCGAAAAAATCGTTAGGACCCGGCAACAGCGCCCCGGGCTCGCTCCCATTCCAGAAAACCGTCAGCAATTGGAAATGTGCATCTTCGCCGCCGTCCCGCAACTCGCGCGCAGCTTCCCGAAGCGGACTAGGACCGTTCTGTTCGACCACTGGCAGAAATGTCCCGAATCGACGGGTCAGTTCTGGTGGGAGCGGCCGCGCAAAGGGCTCCGAGTCTGATGCGACACCACCAGAGCCCGCACTCGATCTTCCGAGTTCCCCGTAGAAATTTTCCTGAAACCGCGCGATGGCCCCATAGAAGCGCAGGATTTCCGCCGCAAAGGTGTACTGGGCGCCGAGTTCCTCCGCCCGCGCAATCCGCCGCTGCCATTCGTTCTGCGCCATTGCCCGATTATCAGTCCCCGTCTCCTGCCGCGCAATGCCAGTATCATCGTTGGAGCCAAGGCTGTGGACAAACCGGGGACATTATTCCCGTCACAGAATGCCCGGGTACGCGGTACCGTCTTTGATGTGCTGATAGGCGTCCATTGCATAGAGCCTGTTACGTTAGATGCCAGCTCGGCGAGCGGCTTGCTGGCAAGCGTTGCGAAGTGTTTTGGTATCGATCGGTTGGTCACCGCTATGGTGGCGATCTCCTGGAAACAGCCACACGCTGGGCTTCTGCCGTAACCGGCGCCAGTACTGGCGTAGCTGTTCGAGCAGTTTTGGGCTGAGCATCACATCCCGGTCTTTGCGACCCTTGCCGCCTTGGACGCGATTCCGTGACAGGACTCGACTCCTCGAGCTACCATACGAAGCTGAACCCGGCAGTGAGGAGTACACCGAAGACCACCGCATGGGCCAACTCCGTCCAGCCTAGCCGGCGGACCACGATTGGCTGAGGCCTTTTCGCGTACCACACGAAGCCCCGAAACAAGACCGGGGCGAATGCCATCAACGTCAATTCCGGTAACCAGCTGAAATGGTAGGCAAGTGCCAAGATCCCGCCGAGGAGGACTTGTCCTATCAGGAAACTCCAGCCCACCGTGAACTTCTCGCTCCACCCCGCAGCTCGCGCCCCGCGGATTCTGAGCCACACAAAGTGGATCTGGTTGGCAGCGAACAGCCAGTTGACCAGCCATAGCGCCCACGCTCTCGCATCAAGCCGCCCCGTGGCCACACAGTATGCGGCGGGCGCGGTCGAGGTCAGCGCCAAGGTACCCACCACTTCCGCCGCCACCCTCGTCGTTCGTCCCATTTTTTTCAGAAGTACTTGAGCCGCAAATGCAGCGCCGGCAATCATTCATATCAGCGCGCGGTTCTTTCCTTGCCAAAAAAGCGCGCTCAGACTGACTGCGGCGATCGTGGCAGGCGGCACAATGACATTGCGCACGAGTTGGCGCTCTTCTAGTGTCTGCGCACGTACGGCGCTGGTGCCGAGCCAACTCTCTACCGGCGTTCTCAGCCAAAACAGCGCCAACACGACCGTCGTCAGCAGCAGAACCGGACCAACGCGCCCTCCAGCCAGGCCGACTGCCGCACCCGTCAGCAAAGGAACCAGCAACATCCCCCATGCCCCATGCTCGCGGGGCACGACAAGTGCGCGCCGACGCTCTTTTTGCGCAATAGTCTGCGGGATGGTCAGCTTGGTGGTCCTTTCCGCCTTATTACAACCAACACCTGAAGCGGAGGGTATTTCGAGCTGTGGTGAACTCGTCTGCATGGCTCAGACAATCCTCAACTAGGCTTGCAAAGACGCTTTGGAGCTACCGTGATCAATGTCACTGCTTCTTGTGATGAAGATCACGCACGCCTGGAAGCCGACGAATATTTCATTTCAATTCAATAGCTTGCACTCCATGCCTTTACAGGCAAGCGGGGTTCCGACTATAAGTTTGAAGACCAATAGTTTGCACAGCGGAGTAGTTATGTCGCGACCTTCCCCTGCTCACGAGCAGCCCGCGCCTTCACTCTCGGCCAAAGCCATGGCTGCAGTCCTGCTTTCCACGGACCTCCTGGAGGCCCTTCCAGACGCCATCGTGGTTGTCGATCGCGATGGAACCATGGTTCAAGTCAATTCGCAAGCACAACAGCTATTTGGCTATGACCGCGACGAACTGCTTGGGCAAAAAGTCGAAATGCTCGTCCCGGAGAGCTCTCGCCGCGAGCACCACCGTCATCGCGAGACCTTCGCGGAAAGACCGAAGGCGCGACGGATGGGAGCGGGTTTGGATCTTTACGGAAGAAGGCGAAATGGCTCGGAATTCCCCGTCGAAATTAGTCTCAGTCCCGCCTCCACGGTGAATAAAACGTTCGTCTTGAGCGCGATCCGCGACATCAGCGATCGCAAGAGAGTCGCAGAAGAGCTGCGCCGGGCGAATGAAGAACTCCATCGCAGAACGGCCGAGCAACTTGGGGAATACCGGTCGCGGCTGGCCTTGATTATCGATTCCTCCGAGGACGCCATCATTAGCAAAGGCTTGGACGGCACCATTACCAGTTGGAACAAGGGAGCTGAGCGCATCTATGGTTACACGCGAGAAGAGGTCGTCGGAAGACACATATCCCTTCTGGCTCCCAGTGATCGTCCGGACGAAATCCCTGAAATTCTACGGACAATCGCTCGAGGTGAAAGCATCGAGCACTTTGAATCGGTGCGGGTAGCCAAGGACGGACGCCACCTGAACGTCTCTTTTTCCGTGTCTCCCTTGCGCGATGCGAAAGGCGACGTCCTAGGAGCGTCAGTGATTGCTCGCGACATCACGGCCCAGAAGATTGCTGAGGACCAGCTTCGTCAATCGCAAAAGATGGAAGCGATCGGCCGGCTTGCGGGAGGAGTCGCGCACGACTTTAACAATATCCTGGGGATCATTGGCGCCTGCACGGAATTCTTGCGCGACCGCATCGATCCCGCCGCGGAGCCTTCGCACTACGTCGAGAACATCAAGAAGGCAACCGAACGCGGCTCGTCTTTGACTCGCCAACTCCTTGCCTTCAGCCGGACTTCCACGATCCAACCCTGTGTCCTCGATCTGAACGAGCGGTTAAAGGACATCAGCAAGCTCCTGCGTCCGCTGATGGGGGACGATGTAGAGGTTCTCATTGCGTCCAAATCACCCTCGGCGGTGGTCGAGGCAGACCCTGGCCAACTCGACCAGATCCTGGTAAACCTCGCGGTGAACGCACGCGACGCTATGCCTCGTGGCGGCAAGTTTATTCTCGAAACTCGCGCCATGAAATTTGACGATGCCTTCGCCGAGCAGCATCAAGCCCTGGCGGCAGGAAAATACGTTCTGCTCGCGGTCAGCGATACCGGCAACGGCATGGACGAAGCTACCGCGTCCCGCATTTTCGAGCCCTTCTTTACCACCAAAGAGGTGGGCAAGGGAACGGGCCTGGGACTGGCCACCGTATATGGCATTGTCAAGCAGAGCGCAGGACACATCCTGGTCTACAGTGAACCGGGACACGGAACGACGTTCAAGATATATCTTCCCAACGCGGATCACAAAATCGGGCTCGGATCCAAGCCCGAAGTGGAGACCGTCGCTCCGAAACGGCAAGAGACTACCATCCTGCTCGTAGAAGACGACGAAACCATGCGCAGTTTGACTCGACAACTTCTCCAGGAACACGGCTATACCGTGGTCGAGGCGGATGACGGGAAGTCCGCGCTCGAATGGGTGGAGTCTCATCCGGGTCCAATTGATCTTTTGTTAACCGACGTAGTGATGCGCCGCATGAGCGGTCCTGAATTAGTTGAGCGCCTGAACTCCTCTCACCCGGCCCTGAAAGTCGTATACATGTCAGGTTACACAGGTGAACTGATAGCAGAACGGGAAGTGTTAAAGCGCGGCATAACTCTCCTCGAAAAGCCTTTTACCCGAACCGCTCTGCTGAATACCATCCATAGGACTTTGGGGTGAAAGCGGGTGCGGTAAGACTCGCGATTCGCATCCGCGCATGGGTTCAGGTGTGCCCTTTCAAAACGGATTTATGAGATGGCTCGAGGGCTTGTAGTTACTCTCCGGTTCGCCGCCTATCTTGGGTGACATCAGACTGCCGAGCTCTGATCGGTCAGTTGGACGGTCGATTATTTGGGCGAGCGATTAGTTGGAAAGGATGAAGCTTAGGGTTACGTCGGTCTGGAATTGGGCGGGGTGGCCGTGGAGGCGGTAGGGTTGGTAGCGCCAGTTGCGGACGGCTGCTGCGGCGGCGGCGGCTAGGAGGGGGTCTCCGCTGAGGGTGCGGATGGAGGAGACGGAGCCGTCTTTGGCGACTTGGACTTCGAGGACAACGTTGCCGGCCCGGTGGGCGGCGAGGGCTTCGGGAGGATACTGGGGCTCGGTACGGTTGAGGAGGCGGGTTTCGGCCTGCGCGGGAGACAGCGAGACGCTTTGGGATGGGGCGATCTTAGCTGCAGACGTTGCATCCACAATGGAATTGCTGTCTTGTTTGGTGGAATCGGGCGGACTGGAATCGGGCTTGTCCGGGCGGTGCTTCGCTTGGTCGGGTTGGGTCGGAGCCGACTTTAAGCGGAAGATGACTTTGCCTTTCTCGTAGACGACTAGGTCGTCGGTCTCGGCAGCGGTAGTGGATTTTCCTTGCGCTGCTGTCGTTGACTTTGCCCCGACCAGTTTTGTCGGCTTGGATTTTGTCGCGGCGTCGGCTGGTTTTATTGGCTCGGCTGGTGTTGAGTTGGCTGGGATGGGCTGAGAGGCCGGGGCGTTGGATGCGGAGGGGCGAAGCCATCCGATGCGGGAACCGATGAGGAAGCTGACGGCGATGGTGGCAAGAATGGCTAGAGTTCCGAGGACGAGGGTCCAAGCCTCGTAGGGAGGGCGGCGAGCGGGCGGCGGGCTGGCTGCGACGAAATCGGGCGGGATGAACTCGGGCGTGACGAGCGCGGCGGCGGGCTTGCGCTGACTGAGTTCGATGGCGGCGTGGCGAACGCGGGCGCACTCTTCGGCGAAACCTTCGAGCAGCTTCTGGTCGGAGTGGGAGAAGGCGGCGGGAGAGTGAGAAAAGACTTCGAGGATTCCGGCGAATGGAGAGTTGCTGTCGTTACTGTCGAAGATGGGAACGATGAGGATGGAGCGGATGCCGAGTTGGCGGGAGATGGCGGGGTCGACGCGGGGGTCGAACTCGGTATCGACCGAAAGCTGGGGCTGACGGGTTTGAAGACAGGCGCCGGAGAGACCGTCGCGAGTGTTGAGGGGAACGCCGAGATCTGGGGCGAGGTGTCCGGTGGCAGCGCGGCAGACCATGTCATCGCCGCGGGCGAGGGCCAGGGCGGCAGCGCTGGCGTGGGTGGCTTCGGCGGCGCGGATTGCGATCTCGTTGAGGACTAAATCGAGAGCAAGGTCGGGGGGGAAACCGGCGACGATGTGCTGATCGAAGAGGCGGGACAGGTCAAGATGCGAATCTTCAGGGTGGAACTCGAACCTCGACATAGGTTGCGCGAACATATTTTGTTCCGCCAGCCTCCGTCGGTGACGCGGTGGAGAGCAGGCTCACAGGCGAGTTTCCCGCGAAATGCTGGGGAAGTCAATTGGGGGAGATTAGAGATCGGTTTCATGGGCCCGCGGGGATTAGGCGCGGACAGTTACGCGGGCGGGGGCGCCCGCGTCCACACGAGCGGAGCTACTGGCCGGTTTCGGTAAAGACGGCGGGGTTGGATACTCCGGCGGCAGTGGCAGCGATGTTGACGATTTCGGCGACCGGCGGGAGCGTATAGGACTGGGTCGCCTTTCCATCGGTGCCGGTCACGACCGCATTGCCGTTGGAGAAAGTGCCTCCGGCACCGCTGTCGGAAAAGGTGACGCTGTTGCCGGAAAAGGGATTGCCGAACTGATCGGTCACGAGCACGGTCAGGGCCTGGGGCAATTGCGTGCCGGCAGCAGCGGATTGATTATTGCCGCTAGTAATCGAGATTTTGGTGGCGATTGCGGTAACGGCGTGCTCAACATAGTTGACACTCTCTAAACTTGGGCCACCTGGGGAACCAGGGGAACTGGCCGTGACCGTAACCGTGGCCGCGGTGGGGGGCAACTGCAGATAAGTACGAGCCATGCCCGTAGCGTCGGTGACCACGGAAGACGGATTGGGAACGCCTCCCTTGTTGGCGGTGAACGTGACGGTGACGCCGGGGACGGGGTTCTTGTAGACGTCCTGGATCTGGGCGATGATGGGTTTAGCAAGGTTCAAACCGGCGGCCCCGGTCTGCTGCGCTCCGCCGTAGGGAATCAACTTTGCGGCAGTGCCGGGAGTAGCGGTGGCAGTGACAGTGACATTGCCGAAGCCGCTTCCGGAGATCGTCAGGGTGTAGGTGCCGGGTTTTGGGGGAACGGTGTAGGTTGTGGAGGCGTTGCCGTTGGAGTCGGTGACGGCGGAGGCGAGATTGAATGAGCCGCAGGTGTTGGCGCCGGGTTTGGTGCAGCCATCACTGAAGCTGACGGTGGCGCCGACGTCGGGTTGTCCGGTATACGGGTTGGCGGCCTGGACCTGGATGAGAGCGGGCAGCGCGGTGGCAGCGGTCGCACTCTGGGCGTTGCCGCCGGTAACGTTGAGAACTTGAAGCAGTCCGTAGGCTTCGAGACTATTCTGGGTGCCGACATAGACTTTGCCGTTGGCGACGGTCTGAGTGACAAAATGGCCCAGCGGTGGCAACGTGTCGCGCTTGCCGGGGGCCTGATTCGTACCATAGAGCAGTTGGAGAGAAACGGCGTCAAAGGCAAGGAGTTGACCGGTTATGTCCCACACAATTCCGTTGGTGTTGCCATTGGCGGAAATGGATGGGGAGTGGGGGTTGACATAGGCACTGGCAGTTTTGAGGGGAGTGCCGAGCAATCCACCGGACAATGGGAAGGCCAAGAGCGGAGAGGCATTGGGAGCGAAGTACACGGTGTTGTTCCAGTAGACAGGGGAACCGAACAAGACGTCCTTGGCGGTGTCGATGGTCTCCCCTGGAATCAGAGGGAACTCCTGGAGAACCAGACTATCGTTAACGGAGTACATTCCCATGTTATCGCGATCAAGAACATAGACGAAGCCCTGCTTGCCGCTGGCGATGAGTTCATGGCCATTTATTGAGGGGCCGCCGTCTTGATCGGGGAGGACGAGGACTCCGCTGGAACTCAAGTCAAGATCGTTGGAGTTGAGGAAGGCCACGCTATAAGGGGTGAAATAGTCCGCAACCGTGAGATTGGGGGCAAGCTCGATGACGCTATTGCAGTAGGTCTGGCCACCGTTTTGGATATCGTATCCGGTGTTGCCGGCTTCGGCGGTCTCCACGAAGATGTTGCCGGCTTCGTCGGCGGCGAGACCGTTGCCCGCCTGCCAGATGGAAGTCAATCCCTGGTCGGGCGCCGTGTTGAAGACAGCGAGTTGCGACAGACTTGCAGCGTCGTAGGAAAGGACCCAGCCGCTGTCGGCGTCGTTGCAGTAGTTCGAGCCGAAGCCCATGTAAATGACACCATTGAGCAGCAAGAGACCGGGGCGGTTTTTCTGGTGGAGGCTGTTGAAGACGGTTTTGTGTCCCTTATTGCTGATGCTTTGCGCTTGGATCAGAACGGGACTGCCCGGTTGCTCATTGCCGGTGGTGATGTCGAGGGCGTGGAGATGGTGACGGACAGTGGTGGTGAGAAGAGTCTTGGCCACCAGATACATGGTGTTGGTGTTGGGATCGATGACGGGGGTTCCGACGATGCCTTCCTGGTAGAAACCGGGACCGGCGGAGCCGCAGGGCAGATATTTGCCGCTGGCGGTAGTGCCCCCGTTGAGCATGCTGGCGTACCAGAGCTGGGCGCCAGTGTCGGCGTCAATCGCGTAGACTGAATCGGCCTGGGTAACGACGTAGATGACGTTGTGTGCGCCCTGACCGGGAATGTTCACGTTGGGCATGTAGAGCGGCTGGGCCATCACGACATAGTCGACGGGAAAGCTGAAGAGGTGGCCGAAGCTGTTCTGGTTGACGTTGGAGGGCGTGAGCAGAGTTTCGTTGGTGTTCGCGCCGTCGCGGGCGTTATCGCCACGGCTGGTTGGAAAGGGCACCTGCGCGTACGAAGACGACAGCAAAGCAATGCAGACGACGAGCAGAGTCAGGCAAAAATTGCGGGCAGGCGTCGCACTGAACATCGAATGATTCATGGACCGGGAAGACGCACCGGAACGGATGTTCCCAACGTCGTGTGACAAAAAGTGGCCCATCGCCTTGTTTCCTCCAAAATTTAGCGGCCAGGGTTTCACCCTGTTAAATAGCACTTGGAACACCGGGAAGGGACCTACGGTGAAAAGCAAGAGCTTAATGGAACTGTAACAAGTATGAGGGTTTATACACCTGAAAGAGGTGGAATCACAATCCCACTTATTGGCTAGGCGCAAATGTTTTCACATTTGCGTCTTTTTCTTCAGGGGGACTGAAGTACTGGAGCGGTCTTGGACACCGGCTTGCTGTTTCAGGGTCCCGGGAGGAGTCCACCTTGAACGAGCGCCAACAACCTGTGGTGAGCGTCATCCTCCGAGCGAGTGAAGGGAATCTCCGAAGCAAATGGCGTCCCCTGCCTATGACGCTCACTTTTGTAAATGGGAATCGACACCCTGGTCAGAACGGTTTACTGAAGTCGCTATTGCTTAGCACTTTCTTTGATAACCGCGCGTTTCGCGTTTGGATCATAGCTCATCACCAACCACGACGGGCGGTTCAGAATGCTGGCGGCAGATGCACGTCCTTCCTCCCCGGGGTCGACCACAAAAAGAACGCGAGCACTTTCCCAATCACCCGGGTTTGGATTGTAGTTATGTGGGTCGAAATACTTGCTCGGTGCCATAAAAACGAGAACCCTGCCCTGAGTTGTTTTCTGCGCTGCTCGATATACTGAGTAATAACCTCGCCGAAACTGGATGGCGGCATGTGCCGCGTACATATAGTAGTAAAGCGTGAGACAGCCCAGTCCTAAGACAAGCGCCCGAACTGCGGCTGCTGATGGTTTCCAGTTGCGACGAAGCTTCTCCCAACCAGCGGCGCTAAGTATTCCAATTGCAAAGTACACGTCAAAATAATATCGCTCTCCAATGAAGGAATCTGAAGGGACCGCGAGCTTGATTGTGTACCCGCCGATCAAACTCAGTGCGATGCATAAAAGCAATAGGCTCCGTCGAGAGCGCTCATAAATAACTGCATATATCGGCAGGAGCAGAATGAAAGGGAAGCTGTATAGCGCTACCCTCCCCAGCGAGACAGGGAAAATCATCATTACATACCGGATTGCGTTCATTGCGGTTGGGCGTAGGTCCGGAATCGCTTCTGATTTGGCATAAACGGCATAAGGCGAAAGCCAATATCGCCCGGTCAGCACTTTGTTATTGTAAAGTACAATGAAAGATGCAATCGCCCCAAAAATTATGCCCACCGCGGAGACTTTGAGAAGTCGCCTCCAGTCATCCTTGAGGTCCCAGACCAAGCTCCCTACCAATGGTACTCCCACGCAGACTGCGGAAAATGGGCGAATCAGCAAGGCGAAGGATAAGGCTGCGAACATCAAGGCAAAATGGGCAACTTTGCGGGTCTCGAAACCAGTCACCAGCGCAAGGGTTGCTAAAGCGATGAAAACAGCACAGGCGACGTGGGACATGTATCCGATACACATAAGTAAGAAGTAAGGAGAGCATGCCATCAACGCGACCGCGAGAGATGCCGTATTCTCGTCGTAGAGTCGTTTAGATATCGCATAAACCAGCCATAGTAACAGTAGCCCCAGTGCCGGAGTAATGCACCACAACGGGAGCATGATGCTGAGTACACCTAATAGCGCGGGCCACCCGGGAGGATACTTTCCGAACCACCGTCCCTGGTAGATCACATGGTGCTCGAAAGAAAAGGCTTGTCGAAGGCCATCTGGTGGGGCTTGTGAATACGCATGCAGAGAAGCGAATAGCTTTGCGTTAAATAGGTAAGCACTCTCGTCCCCGTTATATATGCCGTCTCTTACGTACCAGCTCAGCGGGACTACTGCAATAATAAACAGCAAGAAAAATGGCAGAACTGGGAGCTTTCGTGAGTCACCCGGGCCTTCCGCGCGTTGCCTTAATACCCAGACCGTTCCAGGCAGTACTAAGAAAAGTTGCAGCAAGAGGTGTTTCAGTTTTGTTTGGCTGTCGTACCCCGTCGTCATTGTAGATGAGAGGATGACGCATGCAACGACTCCACACGTAAGTGCCACAAACGGCATTTGCCGGGACCACTTTTGCACAAAGTTACTCCTCGTAAAGAGGGACGACTGCAGAGCCCGCTTACCCCTTTTAACCTGATCTTCTTTTTCCATCGCATCCTTTCTTCGAACAACTCAACAGGCTACTGGAGGCGTTAAAGCAACAATGCGCGCTTCGATGCGGGGACGAGGGGCCGGCCGAGCGCCGGAGCGATCGCCGAAAGGCTTTTGCTATCGACTGGAGAAGGAAGTCATTCTTAACTGGGATTTCCCTTTTGACTCCGAAGGCGGCCCCGATTATACACCTGTTTTATCTCCAGAGGAATATTTTGGGCTCTGAACAAGACTTCCAAGCCATGCGAAGCCAAGGCCGCGTGAAGCGCGTATGGTCGGAACGATGAAGGCGGACTAGGGTGCGCCGTCCAATTCCACTTACGCCGCGAATTTGATGGGACACAACATTAGTAATCGAATCGGAGGCGGAGAGAGAAGGTTCGAGGCGATGCGATCGCGGTGCCGGAGAAGACACTGGCGAAGTTGATCACGTTGAGGCGGTCGTTGAGATTGCGAATATCGCCTTGCAGGCGCACGGCGAGCGATTCTTTTTTGTAGAGATCGAGGGCAGCTGAGAGATCGACAGATAAAGATGGGCGCACGCGTCCGGCGCTGAGGTTGACGCGGTCGACTACGGCTTGGCCGAATTCTTCGACTAGGGTTGCGGTGCTCTCGCCGTTGAGTTCGACGGGAAGGCCGGTGCCGTAGGAGGCGCCGACGGAGGTCCAAAAACGCGACCATGGCTGGTAACGGAGCTGTCCGTGCGCGGTGTGGCGCTGGTCCTGGGAAACCCAGGTGCGGGCATTGGAGTTGAGAAGATCGGGAACGTCCTCGCCGAGAAATAATCCGCCGACGACGGGAAGACGCGCGGAAGCGACCATGTAGGAGTAGTTGAACCAGGCCGACAACCGGCCCCACTGCGGGAGGGCGAGCTGGCTTTCGGCGCCGTAGATGTGGGCGGAACTGAGCGCGATGGGAAAGCTGACGCCGGTATCGAGGAGGACATCGTCGTCGGCGAAATTGCGGGTGTTGCGCTGGAAGACGTTGGCGGAGATGTGAGCCTTGTGGAAGAGCTCTTTGGTGGCACCGAGTTCGTAATAGTTGGCGCGTGAAGGCCGGAGGGTAAGTTGCGCGGCGGTCCCGTCGAGGGTGCGTACTTTGGCGGAGGTGCTGAGGAGCAGGTTCTCGATGGCGGGAGTGCCGAAGGCGCGGTCGTAGGATCCGCGGAACACAACGCCGAGCTTGGGGACGTACCAGGCGAAACCGAAGCGCGGGCTCCAGGCGGAGTCGGTGACGCGAACGCTGTAGTGGTCGAAGCGAATTCCACCGCTTAGATTCAGGTTGCCGAAATGCGCGTTGTCCTGGACGAAGAACGCTTGCTCGCGATCATCAGTGGATTGGTGGAAGAAAAAATCGAGCGGCGTTGAGGCATCGAAGATGGGCTGGCAAGGCCCGCTGGGCTGGCAAATCTCGGTCGCGGTGATGTGGTAGGAGAATTGTTCGTGAACGAAGCTGTAGATCGAGTCTGCTCCGGCTTTAATTTCGTGGTGTTGGAAGTTGGCGGCGACGGTGGCGCTGACATAGCCTTCGCGGAAACCGCGATCCTGAAACGGCTGAATGGGCCAGGAAGATGCATTGGAAGTGAGGTCGGCCTCGTCGTCGCGCACGCGACCCTGCACGGTGCCGAGGACGTTGGTGGAGAAGGTGTGCTGATACGAGACCTGACCTGAGACTTCCCGATTGCTGCGATCCTGGCGCTGCAAGTTCTGCTGCTGGATGAGTTCGTTCGGAACGAGAAAACCGGTGCGATCGAAACTTAGCGAGAGGCGAAGACGATCTTTGGGGGTAAAGTCGCGCTCGAAGCTGGCTTTGATTCCGGCGAGGGTGGCACGGTTGGTGAAGTTTTCGAGCACCGGCGGATCAAGAAAACGGTCGGTGCGAGCCGCATCCATGGAGAGGCCGAAGACGTTGCGGCCGTCGAAATAACTGGTGCCGAGATAAGCGTTCTCGGTGTCAAAGCTTCCCCCGCCAAGGATGGCGGTGCCGTGCACGCCGCGCGCGGGATTGCGGTCGGTCACAGTTTCGACCACGCCTCCAACTTTGCGTCCGAATTCGGGAGGAATGCCGGAGGTGTACGTCTTGACCGACTGCACATCGTCGAGATCGTCGGAGGGTGAGAAGGCGGGAGAGCGGTTGTTGAGGATGGGGAGTCCGTCGACGACGTACTGCGTGTCGTATTCGGAGGCGCGGGGATGGAGGACTCCGTTAGCCTCGAGCACCCAGCCAGGTTGCGACTGGACAACGTCAATCGCCTGGCGTCCGGGAACGGTGGCGCTCCAATCACGCAACGCGGGAGCGCCGAGTTGGTAGGCGCTGCCGGCGTTCGTGGTATCGAGGAGCGTGTCGGAATCTTTTACCTCGACGGTCTCGGCAACGGTGGCAACGGAAAGAACAACGGAAATTTTCTGCGCCAGCTCGGAGCGGATCTCGATCAGCGAATTGTAAGGTGCGAATCCGGCGTGTTCGAGGATCAGATGGTAAGTGCCCAGGGGCAACTTCTTGGCCGTGTATTCGCCGTTGGGAGCAGTGTCGAAGGCGAGTTCGAAGTGGCTTGCCTGGCTGAGGAGAAGGCCGTGGGCGGGCAGGGCGGCGCCGTCGGGATCGGTGACGGAGAGGCGCAGTTCTCCGGAGCGATCCTGCGCGCGGACTAGCGGGGACACAAGCAGGAGAAGAAGCGCGGCGTTGATCAGGGCACGGCGCAGATGGATTCTCCTCGGTCGGCGGGGAGCCTTCGGGACATTTTACAGCGATCATGGGCGACGGCTGTTGGACGGGAGCACTACTACTTTCGGGCGTGAGAAGCGGTCCTAGACGAGCCGGCTGCTAGAATGCTGACCGTTCGAACGGTGATGGCTGTCACTTTTTTTTGTGAGATTCGAATTCCCATTCTTGGGCTCGGTGGACGCTGCGCTGACAATAGAAACGATGTCAGCGCTGGAAAGACTGCTACAGTAAGAAAGTGCACACCGACGAGCCGGAGGTGCAAATGAAAAATTCAAGGAGAGAAGGCTCGCTATGCGCATCGCGGTGGTCGGTTCCGGATATGTAGGGTTGGTAACGGGAGTGTGTTTTGCGGATCTGGGACACGAGGTTGTCCTGGTCGATAACGACGAGAAGAAACTGGCGGCACTCAAAAACGGCGAGGTTCCGATTCATGAACGATTTCTGCCCGAGTTGCTGGCACGGCATCGGGGCGAGCGCATCAAGTTTTCCGGCGACCTGCAGGCGGCCACGCGGGAGAGCGAGGCAGTCTTCATCGCGGTGGGAACGCCGCCGACCGAAAGTGGGGACGCCGATCTGTCGTATGTGGAGTCGGTGGCGCGGGAAATCTCCGGAGGCGTGGACGAGTACAAGGTGGTCGTCGAGAAGAGCACGGTTCCGGTATATACGAGCCAGTGGATCCGGACCATCATGATGCGGGACGGGGCCGATCCGTTGCACTTCGATGTGGCTTCGAATCCGGAATTTCTGCGGGAAGGGACGGCGGTTACGGATTTTCTCTATCCCGACCGCATCGTGGTGGGAGTGGAGAGCGAGCGGGCCGCGGAGGTAATGCGCCAGCTCTACGGGCCGCTGACGAGCGGATGGTATTACGGGCGGGGGGATGCGATTCCGCGTCCCGACGCGGCCTCAGGCAAAGCGCCGCCGCGTTTGATCATCACGAGCACGAAGAGCGCGGAACTGATCAAGCACGCTTCCAACGCATTTCTGGCGATGAAGATTTCTTTCATCAATGCGGT
>Ga0116223_10002199_pt1 | contig 18599 bp, 14 predicted proteins | sample Sb_taG_3_FD_90092 | JGI IMG/M metagenome (GOLD analysis project Ga0116223, IMG submission 90092) | Peat soil microbial communities from Weissenstadt, Germany - Sb_50d_a_PC metaG | ecosystem: Environmental > Terrestrial > Soil > Wetlands > Peat | place: Germany: Weissenstadt | collected 2010-09-21 | reverse complement strand
GGCGACCAGCTCTCGCGCCATCGCCCCCGTGAACATGGTGAGCTTCCCAGTCTTCATGGCGGGGAAAATCATGGCCTGGCTCGAGGTAAAGGCCGAGGCCGTCTGGCAACCCCGCCCGCACTGGCCGCAGTAATGGCACGCCGCGCGGCCATGGATGGATTTCGTGAGCATCGCCATACGCGACGGAATGCACGGAATGTTCAGCTTGCGGCACGATTTCTGGATGAGGGTCTCGTGGACGCGCGGCGGAATCGGCGGCAGGAAATTGCCGTCGGGCGCGGTGCGCAGGCCCTCCTTCGTGCCGGTCACCCCGATGAATCCCTCGGCCCTGTCGTACCAGGGCGACATTTCGTCGTAGGTCACCGGCCACGGATCGCTCAATCCGTCTTCCGGCTGGAAATCGTAATCCGAGAAGCGCAGCGAAATGCGCCCGTAATGATTGGTCCGGCCGCCGATGACGCGCGAGCGGAACCAGCGCCACTCGCTGCCGGAGGCCACCGTGTAGGGCTCGCCCTGAAGCGTCCAGTTGCCGTTCGGCGCGGAGAAATAGCCGAACGCTTTCGGCTGACGGCCGAAGTACATTTCCGCATGCTCGAAAGCGCCGCGGTGGTCCACCTGGTAAGGCAGAACATGTTCCTTGAAGTCATTGGCGGGGTTTAGCATGGGCCCGGCTTCCAGCAACGCCACGCTGAAGCCCTGGTCGGTGAGAACCTTGACGGCCGTGCCGCCCCCCGCGCCCGATCCGACCACGACCACGTCGAACACTTGCGGCGAACGTGTAATTTGCAGCATCCTGAATGTGACTTTACTACAATGGGGCGTTCAGGGGGGATGCTGGGAAGGAGCAGCCTTACGCTACGCGACCTTTTGCACCTTGCCGGAGCGGATGCAGGACGCGCATACCCGAATGCGGCGGCCGGCGCCATTCACCATTGCGTGTACCGTCTGCAAATTCAGGTTCCAGCGGCGCTTCGTGACATTGTGGGCGTGACTGATCCGGTTGCCGAACATCGGCCCGCGGCCACACACTTCGCATACTCGTGCCATATGACAGGAAATCTCCCTATTGTTTCGAAAGATAATTATATCAGTTACTTCAATATGGGGGCAACCGGCCGTCCATTTGGCACGCCGTGGGCAATATGAAGCGAAACTTCTGGCAGTCGCTGATCGCCGTTGTGGCGGGCAACGCCATTTACTTCAGCGTGCAGCATTTGCTGCCGCCGCGGGCGCAGCATGTGCCGTTCCGCATCGATTGGGGACTGGCGGTGGACTTCTGGTTCTGCCTCGTCTGTTATGGGCTGGTCCGGTTGATTCGGTAGGCGCGCGTCAAAAATGGGCGAGCCGGATGATGACGCCGGCTAGCGCGCCGCCGATCAGCGGTCCGAGTATGGGCACTCCGGCATAGCCCCAGTCTGAGCCGCCCTTCTTAGCGATCGGCAGCAGGGCATGCGCGATCCGCGGGCCCAGGTCGCGCGCCGGGTTGATGGCATAGCCAGTGGTTCCGCCCAGGCTGAGACCGATGCCCCAGACCAGGCTTCCCACCAGATAGGGTCCCAGGCCGGCGGAAGGTCCGCCGGCCGCAACCGCTTTCGAGAAGATGGCGCCCACCACCAGTACGAGAACGAAGGTGCCGATAATCTCGCTCAGCAGGTTGGCGCCGGGATTGCGAATCGCCGGCGACGTGCAAAAGCAGGCGAGCTTGCGATCGGTATCCGGCGTCTCCTTCCAGTGCGGGAGGTAGTGCAGCCAGACCAGCGTGGCACCCAGGATCGCGCCCAGCATCTGCGCGGCAATATACGGCGCCACGTTGCTGAAGTCGCCGGATTTCACCGCCATGCCGAGAGTCACCGCGGGATTGAGATGGGCATCGCTGCTGCCGCACGCAATGGCCGTGAACACACCGGTCATCACGGCCAGTGCCCATCCCGTGGCGATCACCATCCAGCCGGAATCCTCGCCCTTGGACTTCTTCAACAGAACATTGGCGACCACCCCGTCGCCCATGAGGATCAGCACCATGGTCCCCATGAACTCACCGAAGAATCTGCTGTCCATATGCCTCCGCCTATTCTAGTCGAGATCGCTAACCAAATTGCGGCCGCGACGTCTCCCATGGCAGTAATATCGAAAAGGCGATATGCAGGACGTGCGCTATGCGCTTCGAACCGCCCGAAGGAATCCGGGCTTCGCCGCTGTCGCGGTGCTGACACTGGCGTTGGGCATCGGGGTCAACACCGCCGTCTTCAGCGTGGTCAACACCGTGCTGTTGCGCACCGCGCCATACACCGATCCCGCGCGGCTGGTCACGTTGCACGAGAGGTTTCCCAAGATTAGCGGCCTCTGGATGGGCGTGTGTCCCGGCGAATACTTGGACTATCGCGATCGCACCCGCGCCTTCTCCTCGATCGCCGGTTACGAAGATACGGTCTTCGACGTGACGGGCGGCGCGGAGCCAATGCGCATCGAAGCGCAGCGCGTCACTCACACGCTGTTTGCCACGCTGGGCGTCTCGCCGCTGGCGGGCCGCACGTTCCTTCCGTCGGAGGACCAGGCAGGCGGCGCGAGCGTGGCCTTGCTCAGCTACGAATTCTGGCAGCGGCATTTCGGCGGCAGCCGGCAAGCGGTTGGCGCCGTGGTGAGGCTCAACGAACAGCCCTACACGGTGATCGGCATCATGCCGGCCGGCTTCGAATTTCCGTTCACGCCGGCGAGCACCGGGGAACCGCCGGCCCTGTGGATCCCCATGGCATTCACCGCAGCGGATATTCGGGACCGCCTCAAGGAGTTCCCGGTACACGTAGTGGCCCGGATCAAGCCGGGGATCTCGTTCGCCCAAGCCGCGGAGGATGTCCATCGAGTGGCCGACGATTTCCAGCGGGACTACGCGGACCTGTACACGGGAAATCTGCGCCTGGAGGCCAGTCTCGACCGCCTGGAAGCCGAAAACGGCGCGCGGGCCCGGCCGGTACTGTTGACTCTCGCCGGGGCCGTGGTCTTCGTCCTGCTGATCGCCTGCGTGAATGTGACCAACCTGCTGCTGGCCCGCGCAGCCGCGCGCGAGCGCGAGATGGCGCTGCGCAATGCCCTCGGCGCCAGCGCCGGGCGGCTGATGGCCCAATTGCTGGCCGAGGGACTGCTGCTCACCCTCTCCGGCGCGGCTCTGGGATGCGCGCTCGCGCAGGCCATCGTCAAGCTGGCCGCCAGCCTGTGGCCTACCTTCGTTGCGGGCTTGGCCCAAGTACATATCGACCTGAAGGTCCTGGCGTTCACCCTGGCCCTCTCGATTGTCACCGGCCTCGCATGCGGACTCGCGCCGGCTCTCGGCTGGATCCGTCCGGATATCGGAGCGGCCCTCAAGCAGGCGGGCCGCCAAGGCGGGTCCCGGGAACATCACCGTTTCCGGGAGGCCCTGGTGGTACTGGAAACGTCCAGTGCCGTGGTGCTCTCCATCGGAGCCGGGCTGTTGATCCACAGCTTTCTCCAGGTGCTGCGCGTCCCCATCGGCTTTTCGCCGCGCGGCGTGCTCATTGCGCGGACCACGTTCAACCGGCGCCGATATCCTTCCAGCGATGCACGCCGCGAGGCCGAACGGCAGATGACCCAGCGACTGGCCGCGCTGCCGGGCATTACCGCGGCCAGCCTCACCACCCACATCCCGCTGGCCGACGACCGGCAGATCGGCTATCGGTTCGAAGGCGAGGATGTCCACGCGGTGCGCTGGGCCGACAACGCCCTCATCGACGGCGACTACTTCGCGGCCATGGGCATTCCGCTGCTTCAGGGGCGCACCTTCGGCCCCTGGGACACGCCGCAGGCCGCGGACGCCTGGACGGCTCCGGCGTCCGCCATCGTCAACGAATCCATGGCCCGCCGCATCGGGCCGCGCGGCGACGCGCTGGGCAAGCGCCTTATCTGGGGCGGACGCCTCCTGACCATCGTCGGCATCGCCGGAGACGTGCACATCAAGGCACTCGACGCGGCGGTCAATCCCACCATCTATACGTCCGTCTACCAGGTGGAAAGCGCCGCTACCACCAGTGCGGTGTTCATCGTGCGGACGCGCACAGGGGATCCGGCTTCGCTCGCCCGCGCGGTTCGCGACGCCATTCGGTCGGTCGACCGCGACGTTCCGGTGTTCGACACGCGCACCCTGGACCAGGTGGTTGCGCGATCCCTGGAAACGAGACGCTTCGCCATGGCCCTGCTGTCTTCGTTCGCAGTCCTGGCCGTGGCGCTGGCGCTGATCGGACTCTACAGCGTGCTCTCGTACGCGGTCGCGCGGCGCACTTCGGAATTGGGCGTGCGGTTCGCGCTGGGAGCGACGCGCAGCCAGGTGGTCCGGCTGGTGGTGGGGGACGGGCTTCGCCTCACGGCGGTGGGGATCGGCGCCGGCGCGCTTCTCGGCGCGGCCGCGGCTCGCGCCATGTCGCGACTTCTGTTTGGCATCGCGGCGTTCGATCTCGCGACATTTGGAATTACGGCCGCACTGCTGCTGTTGGCCGCGCTGATTGCCAGCCTGGTGCCTGCCTGGCGGGCCTCACGCGTCGATCCGATGGCCGCTTTGCGGTGTGAGTAGATCAGAGCCACCGTCTAACTTCCATTCAGACGTTGGAATTAGAACGCCCCTACTGGCTCACCTGTTGGATCGCGGATTCCAGCGCCTGCAGCCGCTCGGCCGACCCCACAAACAGGTTCCGCGGCGGTCTGCGGTAGTTCAGGATGTCGTTATAAATCGCCCCTTCCATGCTGTTATTCAAGGCCAGCCCCGCCAGGTACTGCAAGCGCAGGTTGCCGTCGCGATTGATCTCCGCGCCCGCCAGGTACGGCCGCAAATCCGACTCCTGACCGGCGTAATTGGCCAGCAGGCCGGTCAGCGATGTGAATCCTACATCGTTCAGCGATTTTTTCACCGCGGCGTGGTCGGGTTGGTCCGCGCGCCGCTCGACCGCGTCCAGGTCAATCCTGGTCGCGTCGGCCTGCCCCATCACGACGGTATCGTAGCCTCCGCCGTTCGAGTTCCCCCACACCGTGCCATTGGGAAACACCTCGAAGAAGGTGGCCAGCTCGCTCTTCACGGTGGTTGCGTCGCTTTCGTACAGGGGCACCCACTGGGTCACCAGGCCGCCCGGGTTCAAGTGCTCCTTCACCAGCTCGAAATACTCCTTCGAGTACAGCGTGGCGCTGCCCTTCACCCACGGGTGAATGGGGTCGGAAGTGATGATGTCGAACTTCTCGCGCGTGGTCAGGACGAAATGCCGCGCATCGTCGTAGACGATCTCGACGCGAGGATCGTGCATCACGTTGTAATTCTCCTTGCCGAAATACTCGGTGGCGGTGGGCGGGATCAGCGGCTCCATCTCGCAGATGGCGATGCGCTGGATCTCGGGGTACAGCACGAATGTGCCCGCCGTGACGCCGGCGCCGAACCCCACCACCAGCACCGATCGCGGATTAGGGTGGAGCAGCCCAGGCAAGTGGCCCAGCATCCTTTGCATCCGCATGTCGTAAGGCTCGGTGGACGCCTCCACCTTGCCGCTGACGTGGAACTGTACGGCGCCGTCATCCCACTTGGAGATGGCGATGGACGAGTTCATGCCCTCACCCGCATACAGAATCGTCGAGCGGTTCATCGAGGTCATGATGCGGCGGCCGTAGGCGATCAACATTGGCGGCGCCCCGGAAACGTTGGACGCGAGCAACCCGGCCACGACCAGCGCGGCAGCCAGGCCCAGCGAACCGAGCACGGTCCTGGACGACATCACCAGCGGCACCAGCACAAACAGCGCGCTCACCGCGGCCAGCACGATCAGCACGCGCTCACATCCCTGCGTGCCGATCCACGGCACCAGCACCAGGCTGAAACTCAGGGCCCCCAGGATGGCGCCGGCGGTGTTGGCGGCGTAGATGCCACCCACCAGCCTCGCCGAATCCTCCTCGCGCGATGCAGCGGAGGCCAGGGCCAGAGGAAAGCTGGCCCCCCACAGCAGTGTCGCCGGCAGAATCGCCCAGATCGAGCGAACCAGGTCCACTTGAAACGTGTACCAGAAGCTGGTGGAAAGCAGCGGGTTGATGGGCCAATAGGGCAGCGACTTACTCAGCATCACGGCGGTCCACGCGATGGCGCCCACCAGCGCCAGTTGGCTCAGGCCGAGCGCCAGCCGCGGCTTCACCATCCGCGAGAGGAGGGACCCGTTGAAGCTGCCCAGCCCCAGCCCCACCAGAAACACCGCCAGAATGATGGAGAACGTGTAGACCGTCGCGCCCAACATGAGGCCCAGCAGGCGCGTCCAGATCACTTCCGCGCCCAGCGCCGTGGCGCCCGAGAGCCCGATGGTCACATACACCGGCCAGTAGCCGGGCTCCCCCGTGGCACGGTCGGTAACCGGCTCGTCTCCCGCGGCGGGCTCCTTTCTGGAAAAGCGTTGCGGCGTGCGGCGCGCCAGCGAAAAGCTCGCCAGCGCGACCGCCACATTGATGGCCGCGGCGGCGAAGGTGGCGGTCCCCATATCGAATTCGCGCAGCAGGTAGAAACCCGCCAGCACGCAGCCCAGAACCGCGCCGCCGATGTTTGCTCCGTAGAGCAGCCCCATCCACGATACGCCTTCCGGATTGGTCTCGAGCCAGCGTGCCGCGGCCGGCAGCGACGCTCCCATGAGGAACGTGGGAGGCAGCAGGCACAGCGCGCAAACCAGCGCGCGCAGCAGAATCGCCGGCAATCCGTGACCCACGGCCGCGGTGTAGACGCCATCGAGAAGCGGCATGGCGAGCAGCACCAGCACCCCGCATATGGCGATTCCCACTTCCACCTTGGCGTAGACCCGCAGCGGGTGCTCTTTCCGCGCGGAGAGGATCCGCGGCAGCGCCAGGCTCCCCAGGCACAGCCCTCCCATGAACGTGGCAAGCAGCACACCCAGCGAAATGGCGGTCGACCCGATCACCAGTTGCAGCAACTGGTACCAGACGATTTCATAAATGAGCGCGGAGCAGCCGCTGCCTGCGAATAAGAGCAGCAGCAGCCAGCGGTACCGGCCTCCTGGCCTGTCCGATTTTACCTGGACAGTTGTTCCGGCAGACTCCGCCGCCCTGGGTTTCACATCTTGTTTGGGCATCTGATGTTACATCGTTGCGATGGCCGGAACCCGAAATTCTGACTCCTGGCTCCTGACTTCTGTCTTCTGCCTTATCATACGTTACCGGGGGTCGGGCACGCGCGGCACCGTGTAGACCTTCTTGAGGGCCTCCTGGTATTCGCCGAACAGGGCCTTGATGCCGTCGAATTCGCGCTTCACGGCGGCGCGATAGTCGGGGTGCGTGGCGAAATCGAACAACAGGGCCGCCATGGCCTCGGCATCCACCACGAAGCCCTGATGCCCCACTTCGGCCAGAGCGTCGGACTCCATCTCATAGGTGTGATTGGCGGCCGTCGAAGTGCGCGCGCTGAAACCCATTCCAGGGATCGCGCTCGATACGGTGCCGGTCTCCTCGTAGCCCTGCGGCTTGCCCGGCGCATCGGCAATCTGGGTGGCGCCGAAGCGCTTCATGTGGGCGAAGCCCACCTCGTCCAGCGTGGCCACCGAGATGCCGTCGCGGGCCTGCCCGTAGTTGTCGATCTTCACCTTGGTGCCGGTGGCCAGCGCGGCGGCGCGTGCCGCGTTGTCCACGGCCTCGCGAACCTGCGCCAGGTAGAACGCATCCGGATAGCGGATGTAGAAGTCGGCGGCAGTGCGGTCGGGCACCACGTTGGGCGCGGCTCCGCCCTCGGTGATCACGCCCTGGATGCGCGCTTCCGGCCGCATGGTGGTGCGCGCCGCATCGATGTTGTTGAACAGGTGGATGACGGCTTCGAGCGCATTGCGCCCCGCCCAGGGCGTCATCTGGTGCGCCGGCGCGCCGGAGAACGTGTACTTGACGCCATCGATGTTCAGGCAGCAGGTGCCGAATCCCGGCGCGGGCCGGCTGGTCGCACTCGTCGAATGGCTGCGCACGATGACGTCGGCGCCGTTGAAGACCCCCGCCTTGAACATATCGGTCTTGGCGTTGGGCGGCATCATCTCCTCGCCTGGAGTGCCGTACACCACCACGCTGCCGGGAGCGTGGCTGCGTTCCAGATACTCGGCTATGGCGATGGCGGCAGCCATGCCGATGGGGCCCTGGGTACTGTGCTGATCGCCGTGGAAGGCGCCCTGGGTGCCGCGCAGGGCATCGTATTCCAGGATCACCCCCAGCACCGGCGCCCCGTTGTTGCCCTTGTAGCGGCCGACGAACGCCGTCGGCAGGTTCGCCACTCCCATCGTGACTTCGAAGCCGTGGCGCTTCAGATAATCGGTCAGCACCTGGATGGAGCGCTTCTCTTCGAAGCCGATTTCGGGATGCCTGGTGATGTCGTCACCCATGGCGAGCAGCTCGGTATCCATGAGCTGCCTGGCGCGCGCCGTCACTTGGTCGCGCGCCGGATTGGCTGCGCTGAGCCGGGCCACCCAGCCGGAAACGTCCACCGACTTCTCGAGTTCCCCCATTTTCTTGAGAACGTCGCGGGCGGCATCCCGCTCCGTGGGAGTTTCCTGGGCGAAGAGCCCGGTCGTAATCAGCGCCGCTAGAAGGCACAATCGCATGGAACACCTCCTGGCGAATGTAACACAGACATGGTGGGGGCAGGCGCTTCCGCCAGGCGCTTCCGCCTGCCAACAATTCCAGGCCGCACTGCCCTTCCCGCGCTTGCTGCTACCATGCCATCGATGGCCTTCGAAGAGCGGACTCTCGGACGCACCGGCCTGCGCGTCGCGCGCCTGGGCGTGGCTGCCTCTTACGGCGTGCCAGCCGCGGCCATCGAACGGGCATTTGAACAGGGCGTCAATTACCTGTATTGGGGCAGCCTCCGCCGCGCAGCGTTTGCCCAAGCGCTTCGCAACCTCGCCTCGCACCGCGATCGATTCGTGCTGGTGGTCGAGTCGTACTCGCGCTTCCCTTCCCTGCTCCGCCTGAGCCTCGAGCGAGCCTTGCGGAAGCTGCGCATGGAGCATGCCGACATCCTGCTGCTCGGCTTGTGGAACAAGGAGATCTCCGGCCGTATTCTGGACGCCTCGCGGGAGCTTCGGGACCGTGGCCTGGTGCGCTTCCTGGCGGTCTCGACGCACCGGCGTCCCCTCGTGCCGCAACTTGCCGCGAACCCCGATATCGACGTTCTGCACTTTCGCTACAACGCCGCCCATCCCGGCGCGGAGGTCGATATCTTCCCGCGCCTGCCCGCCACCGCCCGCCCCGGGATGGTCTCATTCACCGCGACCAGTTGGGGCCAACTGCTCAAGCCGTCCAGGATCCCCCGCGCCGAACGCGTTCCCACGGCTTCCGACTGTTACCGATTCGTCCTCGCCCGCCCCGAGGTGGATGTCTGCCTCACCGGACCGGCCAATTCCGCCCAACTGGACGAAGCGCTCCGCGCTCTCCAACTCGGCCCGATGAACCCCGAAGAGCTGGCGTGGATGCGCCGCGCCGGCGCCCGTCATTCGTAACGTAGCGCCGAGGCTGGGCCGATTCGCAACGCTCGCCGCACTGGCGCGATAGAGGCCACCAACGCCACCGCCGCCAACAACAGCAGCCCCGCGCCGAAGCTCACCAGGTCGAAGGGGAGGAAGCCGTAGAGAATGTTGCGCAAAACCTTGGCAGCCGCGGCAGCCAGGGCAACCCCCAAGCCCGCGCCGATCCCGAACGGCGCGGTGTACTGTCCTACCACACATTGCAGAACATGGAACCGCGGCGCTCCCAGCGCCATTCGCACGCCGATCTCCCGCGTCCTCTGCGCCACCGTGAATGCCAGCAGCCCGAAGATGCCGAGCAGCGCCAGCAGACTGGCGATCGTTCCCAGGGAGGCGACAACCGCCACGGTCTTCCTCATCGTGTCCATCTGCCTGTCGATCTCGTTCTGAAGAGTGAAGCTGCGGTGGCCTGTTCATACTCCGCAATCTCGCGCTTGAGCTGTTTCGCCCCTTCGCGCGTCAGCGTGTAGAAACGGACTCGCCGCCCGGTCTCGGAAATGCCGCCTTCGGCTTTAACCCAGCCTTCCAGGGACTCTGTCAACTGCCGACGACTACGGCCCGGCGATTCGCCGTGCGGCTGGAGTTTTCGCGCCACGAACCACAGGACGGCGCTACAGTGAAAACATGAATCGTCGCCGGTTTGTCTCGAATATGGCTGGTGCTGCTGGATGCGTTGCATTCGGGGGCAGCAGGTCCTACGCCGCGCAAGCGCCCGACCTCGGCATCCAGCGGGTTCTCGTAATGTTCAAGTGTCATCTGGACGTAGGCTTTATCGATACGCAAGCGGCCGTGATCAAGAAGTACTTCGAGCAATATTTCCCCCAGGCCATCCGGATTGCCAACACATTGCGGCAGGCGGGTGAGGATCGTTACGTCTGGACCACCGGGTCCTGGTTGCTCTATGAATATCTCGAGCAGGCGGGCGCGGCCGAGCGTAAGCGAATGGAGCAAGCCATTGTGGAGGGAGACATCGCCTGGCACGCTCTTCCCTTTACCTGGCAGACGGAGCTATTGAACCGTTCCGCGATAACCGGCGCGATCGGCTTCTCGAAGTCGCTCGACCGGCGTTTCGGGCGCAAAACCACGGGCGCGAAGATGACTGACGTTCCGGGTCATTCACGGGGACTCATCGGCCCGCTTGCCGAGAACGGTGTGACGTTCCTGGATATTGGCGTCAACTCGGCCAGCACTCCGCCCGATGTGCCTGCAGTCTTTGTCTGGAAGGACCCGAGCGGGGCTTCCGTCACGATGATGTATCACCGCCTGGCGTACGGCGGCGTCGTCCGCCTGCCCGCATCGGACCTGGCCGTGGCGGTTGAGGTTCGCGACGACAATGCGGGCCCGCACACCGCGGAAGAAATCCGAAAGATCTATGCGGACCTGCGACAACAATTTCCGAAAGCCTCTGTTCGACCGTCGAGCCTGACCGGGATCGCCAATGCCGTAGAGCCGCATAAGAGCGCCCTGCCGGTTCTGACGCAGGAAATCGGTGACACCTGGATTTACGGCGTGTCGAGCGATCCCGTGAAACTCGCGCGATATGGCGAGGTGCTTCGGTTGCGAACCGAATGGATTCGCCAGGGCAAGTTGGCGGCGGGGGATAAGGTCGATCTCGCCTTTCTCGCGAAGTTTGCCCTGGCCGCCGAACACACTTGGGGAACCGACACCAAGACCTGGCTGGATTTCGATCACTACACACCGGATGCTTTGGCGCAGATGCTGGACCAACCGCGGTACAAGACGGTTACGGGCAGTTGGATTGAGAAGCGCGCCGACATCGACCAGGGAATCGCAACGCTTCCACCTGCGCTCCGGGCCGAGGCCAACCAGCGACTGACGCGGTTAAAACCAATCGCACCCGAGACCTCTCACCTGAAAGTGCACGACGCTTCGACGCCCATTGAAACAGCTCACTTCACGATAGGGCTCGATCCAGTGACGGGAGGAGTAATACGATTGCGCAGCAAAGCCGGCAACCGGGAATGGTCTTCGGCCGAACATCCGCTGGCGTCGTTCAGCTACCAGACGCTCTCAAAAGGCGACTACGATCGATTCCTCGCCAGCTATATAACGGTTCAGACCGATTGGGCGCCCAAGGACTTCGGCAAGCCGAACATCGAAAAGTCTGGGGCCGCGAGCCGGACCTGGACGACCAGGCTGACGAAGTGCCTGTCCGCCGAGGACCAACACGAACATCGAATCGTGGCTCGTTTGCAAATCGAGGACGCGGGCGGCCCAGCGCCTGCCGTCACCGCCTGGCCGGCGGAGTTGCACCTGGATCTCGTCCTTCCTAAGTCGGAGCCGTTGATCCATTGCAACCTGACGTGGTTTGGCAAGCGCGCGAACCGCCTGCCCGAAGCTATGTGGCTGACCTTCAATCCCATTGCGCCGCGGACGGAGAAGTGGGTGCTTTCCAAGGTGGAGGGACTGGTGTCGCCCACCGATGTGGTGAGCGGCGGAAATCGGCACATGCACGCTCTATCCAGTGGACTCGGCTACCAGGACGAACACGGCTCATTTACGATTGAGAGCCTGGATGCTCCATTGGCGGTGCTGGGAGAGAAGTCGCCCATCTATTTCTCGAACTCGCAGCCGGATCTTTCCAAGGGCATTCACTTCAGCCTTTTCAACAACGGTTGGGGAACTAATTACGTACAGTGGTTCGGCGAGGATATGCGGTTCAGGTTCACGATTAAAGCATAGTGAGCTTCCGGCCAGCCCGCTCTCAACCGGCTACGCCAGCGCCAGATTCAAATTCTCGATCGCCTCGTCGATCTCCGCTGTGCTCTTGTAACCAAGCGTCACGGAATCGACGCCCGCATTGTTGAACGCGAACTTCATCGCCGCCTGCCGGTCCTCACGGGTCGTGAACGTACCTTCTCCCACCAGCTTCATGCTGATCACGCCCATACCCTCCATGTGGACCTGCTTTACGTGTGTGACCACCTCGCTCACGTTCCCCGCCCCGTTCGTGTTGAAATCTTCCGCGTCCATCTTGGCGCCGTTGTGGTTCATGCGGATCATGGCGATATCGAGCCATTTGTTTCCCGGAAACTGCCGCAGCGCCGGCAGCCCGTGTACCGATGCGCCGTGCCCCACTACAATCTTTTTCGACTGGGCCTCCAGAATCCCGTCCTGCCACCGCACAGTGTCTGTCGGCCACGTAGCCACGTGCTGGTAGTGCATCAGCATCACGTCGAAGTAATCGGTATTCGCCAGCTTGCGCAGCTCATCGATTTTCTCCTGCGGATTCACGCCCTGGCGCGTGGTCAGCTTGGACATCAGCCGGTAGGTATCGCGCGGAATGCCCTGCAGCGCCACGCCCAGCATCCTGTGCATGTCGCCGTAAGTCTCGGCGGTCTCGAAGAAACGAATCCCCCGGTCGTACGCGTGGCGCACCAGCTTGGTGAACTGGTCCTGCCCCAGCTCGCGCTGAACTCGTCCGCTAAACGTCCCGGTGCCGAACGCGAGCCGCGTTACCTTGACGCCCGACTTCCCCAGCGCCACCCAATCCGTAGCCGACCCGCGCGCCGCCCGCAAGGGCAGGCGTCCGGTTCCCGCCAGTACACCCGCGGCCAGTCCGGCCTTCAAGAAATTACGTCGGGAGCAGTAAGCCATCCTCTCGCCCTCCAATGGCTCATATCCTATCACGAGTCACGGTCCGGACGCTGACGGTCCCCGCGGGACAGACGCTTTCGTCTGTCAACCGCTTGACGCACGGCCAGCGAGAAAAATGATGGGCGTTGCGATGTGGGAGTGAAAGCAGGCTGGCGGCCCCAACTAAAACAGCGTATTATCATACCCTAATATCTGGTTTACCCGGCGACCGCGGTTCCCATTTCGTGGCCGGCTTCAAACGGTCGTTTTCGAGAGCACAATAAAGGTATGAGCGACCAACCTTTCGACGCCCCCCGCATGGCCATCAACCGCGTCTATACACGCCGCGGCGACCACGGCGAAACCAGCCTGGTGGGTGGCCAGCGAGTGGCCAAAGACGGCGCCCGCATCGAGGCCTATGGCGTGGTCGACGAACTGAACGCCTTCGTCGGATCGGCCCGCGCCCTCGCCGAAGAGATCACCGATCGCAACGGCAGGGTGTGGCCCCTGGTGCCCATCCTGTTGCGCGTCCAGCACGAGTTGTTCAACCTCGGCTCCATCCTCGCCACTCTGCCCGAGGATGTGCATCCCAGCCAGGCCCGCGTCACCCTGGCCGACGTCACCCGCCTCGAAAACGAAATGGACCGCATGAACCATGACCTGCCCGCGCTCCGTTCCTTCGTGTTGCCGGGCAGCGGCCGTCTTAACGCGGTGCTGCACCAATGCCGCGCGATCTGCCGCCGCGCCGAGCGCGTCACCGTTGCCCTGGCCCGCCAGGAACCCGTTCCGCCCGAAGCCATTCAATACCTCAACCGCCTGAGCGACGCCCTCTTCGTATGGAGCCGCTGGACCAGCCACGTCTGCAGCCAAGGCGAGACCCTGTGGGACCCCAATCACCCGGCCTCCAGCCAGGACCGATGAATTAACGGCGCAGCCTTCACGGCAACTTAATGTCATAATTATGAGGGTGATTCTGCCGGCCATCGGCCGTCTGGCGCTCCTGCCGGCACGAACCGGAATGGAGGTTCCTCGATGAAAGACAATCGCGATCCACTCAGCCGCCGCGGCTTCGTCAAAGCTGCCGCGGTGGCGGCGGGCGCGCTGGGCGCGGCGGATCCCGCCCGCGCAGCCGCATCGGCGGCCGATGTGAAAATCGGCCTCTACAGCATCACGTACGGAGGCGTCTGGTATCGCGGCGACGCCCTCACCGTCGAGCAGGTGATCGGGCGCGCCAAGAAGTTCGGATATCAAGGCGTGGAAATCGACGGAAAGCGCCCCCATGGCAACCCGCTCGACATGCCCAAGGCCCGTTGCCGGCAACTGCGCGACCTGGCTCGCGACCAGGGCATCGAGATCTACGCCGTGTCCGGCAACAACGATTTCAGCAGCCCCATCCCGGAGCACCGCGAATCCCAATTGCTCTATGCCCGCGAGTTGATGCGCATGACGGCCGATCTCGGCGCGAAGGTGATGCGCGTGTTCCTCGGCTGGCCGGGTGTAACCCTGCTGCCGGGGGGTGGCGGCCGGTACGACTTCGCTCAGGACGTCTGGAAGGCCGAGCACAAAGACTTCTCCGAGGAACAGACCTGGGCGTGGTGCCGCCAGACCCTGTCGGAGGCAGCCGGATTCGCCGGCGATTTCGGAATCACCCTGGCCTTGCAGAACCACCCGCCAGTGATAGCCCGCGGCTACCTCGACACGATCCGGATGGTCCGCGATGTGGCATCCCCGCACCTGAAGATCTGCTTCGACGCGAGGCTCGAGCACAGCCTCGATGAAGCGGCCGTTCGTAAGGCGGTCAACGAGGTCGGGGCGCTTCAGACCCTGTGGCATTTCGGCGGCGAGTTCGATCGCGGCTCGGATGGGATCGTGCTGAAGGGCGACGAGAAGGCGATGGGGGAGATGCTCGGTCTCCTGGACATCGGATACAAGGGCTACGCGGGTTTTGAGCTCTGCCATCCGCTGCCCGTGGTGAACGGCCAGACGGTGGGTCTGGATTTCGTCGATAAGAACGCGCAATTGGCTGCCGAGTACATGCGCGGCATTCTAGCCGAGGCCCAGCGGCGGCACACGCAAGCCTGAATCTCACCGCTGTTCGGCCCACTCGAGGGCAAAGCGGGCGAAGGTGATGCGCTCGTAGGGATTGGACTCGCCGCATTCGTAGAGCACGGCAACCGAGCCGTCGTGAAGCGGCGCCACGGTGGAGTAAGCCGCTGGTCCGGGGTGAAGGGCACGGCCGGGTGTCCATGTGTTGCCGCCGTCCGCACTGAGTTTCACCGTAAGGTTCTCCCGCCTGGCGCTGGCGGCATTCGTGAAGATCAGCAGGTCGCGCCCGCGTTTATGGTAGCGGGCGATCCCCGCATTGCAGGTGGGATCGATCAGCGCCGCATCGTGGGTGACCGGCGAAAACGTGACCCCTCCATCCGTGGATCGCGCGATGGCTCGCGTTTTTCCATTGCGCATGTTCTGGAGAATGACACCGCCCGCCAGTTCCACGTTGTGGCTCTCGTCCGTGCCGGCGCCGATCGCCGCTCCGATCTTCCACGAGCGGCCGCTGTCGTCGCTGTAGGCATTGCGCGAGGACACCACGCCATCGGCATGCCGCACCACCATGGGAACCAGGTAACGGCCGTGACTCGTCTGAATCTGCGTGCCGGAAGTGGCGAACATCGCCTGCCATTCCGGTTCCTTCACCTGAGGGGTGAGATCCACGGGCTCCGACCACGTGACGCCGTCGTCGTCGCTGTGCAGGGCATGCCACTGAAAGGTGTCTGAGCCGGTGCGCGCGCCCGGCTGCGCGGTGCCAAATCCGATCCCTGGGCCGCCGCAGGCGTGAAAGCACCAGATGCGCCCGCTATTTCGGTCCACCAACAGCGAAGGATCGCCCACACCTCCTTGCTCCACCTTCCTGACTGTGACTGCCGGCGACCAGGTCTTTCCCAGGTCGCGGCTGCGGCGCGCCACCAGCGAGATGCGGGCCGGCAGGTCGGATGCACTGTCGTGCCGCGCATCGACCACCGCCAGCAGGGTGCCCTTACGCGTTTCCACCAGCGACGGAATGCGGTAGGTATGCACGCCGTCGTCACCGTGATGAAACAGATCCACCTGCTCGAAGAGTGGTGGTTTTCGGGCTCGCAGCGCTGGTGCGGCGGCCAACAAAAGCGCGGTTCGGCGGGTGATCGGGTTCATGGAATCTGTTTCCGGAAGAGAACCGCCTCGGTCCCGAGCAATTCCTCCAGCCAGCCGCTCTGTGGGTACGGATGACCCCGATACTTGCGAAATCCCTCGCCGTACGGCAAACCGGCGAGATGGCCCCGCTCCCGTGTCCAGCGTTCCATCTGCTCCAAATAGTCGTCGGTCCCGTGATGTTGCCGCAACCAGTTCCGCTGGCTCGCGTGTTGAGCCAGCATCTCGCGTTTGCGGGCGAACGTCACGGCGACATTGACAATGAAATCCGGCGCGACGAGGTTGCCTTCACGATCGCGCCCTTCCAGCGGGTCCATAAAGTACAGATGCGGAATGCGGTCGAGGACGGGTGCCGGAGGCTCCGCGCGCGTCTGGTAGTTGGGCGCAGGTGCGCCAAAACAGGCGTCGCGGACCAGCGCACTGGCGGCCTCGTGGTCGCAAAGGTAGTCGACTGGCGCGGCGGTCAACACCAACTCCGGCCTGGTCCTCCGCAAAACCTCCGTAACGCGTCGGCGCGACGGGTCGTCGTTGAAAATCGACAGGTCTCGCATTTCAACGCAGATGTAGTGCGCGCCAATCAGCGCCGCCGCATTCGCCGCCTCACGCCGGCGCACGGCGGATATTTCCTCCGGACCCAACTCCCGCGAGCCGCAGTCCCCGGGTGTCATGGTGGCGATGGTAATTTCGTGACCCCGGCTCGCCAGAAGTGCCAGCGTGCCACCCGCCAGGATCTCCGCGTCGTCGGGGTGCGCGTGGATTGCCAGGACTCTTGCCATAAGAGGTCGAGGTTATCGCAATTCGAGGGCGCGCGCATCAAGTACCAATGAAACTGCGGTCACGCTGAAAGAGCTGCTCGAAGCTCTCGCCGTATCGAAATCCGAGCTTACTGTAAGACGGAACTCAAGGCTGAACTCGGGGCTGAATTTCGGGCTGAGCTTCGCGAGGAACTCGCTGCGACCGAGGCCAGACTTGAGACCAGACTGAACGAGTCCATGCGGGAAGCCGTGCGAGATGCACGGACCGAGGTTCTGAAAGCGTTCCTATCCTACCAGGAGGCTGCTAGTGTTCGCATGCGCGCCCTGGAAGCCAAGCTTTCGAATGTGGATACCGGCCTCTCAGAGCGAATGGCCTGACCGCCGTGCCATCCCCTATTGCATTCCCATAGGACTTGTGCCACCCTAATACGCCGTGTACCAAGAGCTTGATGACGCCCTAAAAACCGTGCGGGGCGACAACCTAACAAAACTCCAGGAGGATTTGAATCTGTATGCAGAATTCGACGGCTGTTCGACGGGATCACAGAAACCTTGCGCGACATGAACGCGCTGAGCCCGGACCAACACGAGGGCTCCGGGTTCGAGGAGTTGATCCGGCGCATCCGGGCCCAAGTCGGCGCATGAGGCCGGGAGTGGGCCGGCGGCGGGGCGCCCTCTGGGTCCACCGGCGCTACTGCACCACCATCGCCGTCCGCGGGAACGCGAACTTGCGCCCTACTTCGTCCACCACGTTGATCTGGCAGGTATAACGTCCGGGCGCGAGGTCTTTCAACGGGACCTGCAGTTGCACCGGCACCGCATTTGGACGCGTGCCGGCCAACTCAGTCGCATGCAGCGGGCCGGCTTCGAACGCCTTGGCGCCTTTCTGGTTGAACAGGCTCATGCTCACCGCCACGCGGCGCGCGCGCGTGTCGGCGGGGTCGGGCGCCGCATCGTAGACGTCGAACGAGATGTACATGTTCTGGCTGCGGCGGAAGACCTTGGTGATATTGGGGACCACTTTTTCCTGGCCCACAATCAGCGGATTCGACTGCACCACCTTGCGATTGATCCTCTCGGCTTCGCCGACCGCGGCCTTCAGCGGCTCGCGCTGGCTGCTCCAGACTACGGAGCTGGTCTTGAGCGTCATCGAGTCGGCGGCCAGGTCGGGCACCACGAAGCGCGTGTCGAACGTGCCCATCTTGCCGGATTGTGCTTCGCGCACCAGGAACTTCATGCGGTAGCGGCCCGGGGCCAGCGTGAATCCGGCGTCATAGTGGATGTTGCGCCGCGACAGCCTCTCCGCATCTCCAGCGCCAAGCTTGACCTTGATGTAGTCCGATACGTTGCCCACTACGGCCTTGCGCTCATCCTGGATCTGACCGACGAAGTCGAACTCGGTTTCTCCGGCGCCCGCCTTCTTCTGCGCCAGTGCCAGCACCGAGCCCGGCACCCTCACCGACACCGGCACGAAATACGCACTCGGCGAAACGCGGAACCAGTCCACCTCGATGGCCAGCGGCAG
>Ga0116223_10002192_pt1 | contig 18657 bp, 9 predicted proteins | sample Sb_taG_3_FD_90092 | JGI IMG/M metagenome (GOLD analysis project Ga0116223, IMG submission 90092) | Peat soil microbial communities from Weissenstadt, Germany - Sb_50d_a_PC metaG | ecosystem: Environmental > Terrestrial > Soil > Wetlands > Peat | place: Germany: Weissenstadt | collected 2010-09-21 | reverse complement strand
TGACGCTCGCTTCCACGAGGCGGTCGCGCGGTGGCATTTCCCCAGCGCGGACCTTCTTGATAAGCCGACTTTCTTCAGGCTTGCCGGGGACGATCGCCGGTCCGGACTTGCCCCCGCGCAGCATCGCCGTCCGGGAGCGCAGGTCCAGGCCGCCCTCCTGCCGGCGCAACCCGTGGCAGGTTGTGCAGCGGCGGAGCAGGATCGGGATGACGTCGTGCTGGGTAACAGTCGCCCCGGCCGTCCCGCCTTCACCCGGGGCAAAGCGGGCGCCCCCGGCGATCCAGCGGTGAACGCTCTCCACCTCGGCATCGCTGAGGCGCTCTTTTTTCCCCGGCGGCATCGTTCCGCCGCGTACCTTCTCGTAAAGGAGGCTATCGTCCGGCTTGCCGGGGACGACCGCCGGGCCCGACTCTCCGCCCTTCAGGATTCCCGCGCCTGTCCGCAAATCCAGATCGCCCTTGCGAGGCTTGTCGCCGTGACAGCGGAAGCATTTCGCCTCGAAGAGGGGCCGAATGGCACCCTGGAATGACGGCATCGGGTCGGCTGCGGAAACGGCGCTCCGTTCCGCCGCGCCCATCGCCAGGGCCAGGAAGCCAATCGTGATCGAGAAATCCCTGCGTCGCATGGCAGCCTCATCACAAGACCTTCGGACAGCACTCCATTGCGCCCGCCCGACGGCGCCGAGTCAAGGGTATAGTGACCCCTGCCGGCTTGCCCGGCAGGTGAAGGAGGTCAGTCAGCTAGCCAAGGAGGGCGAACGGGTCCGTCTTCGACCCCTGCCGGCTTGCCCGGCAGGTGAAGCAGGTCAGTCAGCTAGTCGGGGGGTGCGACAAAGCCTTTTTTTCCTGCTCTAGCCTGGCGACCTGCTTCACCTGCCGGGCAAGCCGACAGGGGTCGAGGGCAGGCGCTTGTCCTACCCCCGGCTAGCTGACTGACCTGCTTCACCTGCCGGGCAAGGCGGCAGGGGTCGAGCAACAGATCTGCGCACACACTAGGCATTCGCTCTCGTTTGCGGTAGCTTTTCCTCTGTGCGATTCCCCCCCGTTCCCGTGTCGCGCGAGGTTCCCATGTTCATCCGTCGAGCCCGACCCGTCGCCCTGCTCGTCCTCGCCTTCCTCGTTGTACCGGCGGCGCGGGCCGCCGACCCGCCCGCCGGCCCGAAGGACAACCCAATCGCCACATTCTACTCCGGGGCGGAAGGCTACCCCGCCTGGACCGATACCATCAGCTGGTCGCACGTCATCAACATGAAGACGTACCCCAAGGGCAACACGGCCTTCGAGAAGTTCGAGAAGGCCCGCGACGAGCTGTCCGAAGGCGGCGGCGTCCTGTACTACCCTGCCGGCACCTACGACTTCACCAAGCGGACTACGAAGGAGGAGCAGGGGCGCGGCCTGATGCTGCCGCACGACGTGATCATCCGCGGCGAGGCCCCGGCCGGCCACCCCCTGGCCAGCGACGGCAAGCTCGTCCTGCCCACGAAGTTCCTCTTCCCCGCCCGCAAGCGCGGCGGCAGCATCGTGCCGGCCGACTGGAACTTCATCGGGCTGCAGGTCGAGAAAAAGAAAACTCTCAAGAACAGTACCGACCACATCGGCATCGCCTGGGTCCACCTGGTCGGCGCGGGCGTCGCGTTCGGGCCGCAGGTGGACTGGGGCAAGAGCTGGGCCGGCGCCGCCGGCTTCAAGACTAAGGAGGGCTGGGGCCAGCGCCAGCCCGACGGCACCCATCCGTTCGACGCCCTGGCCGGCGGCGGCAAGAAGTACGAAGGCGCCGGCCAGGGCCGCCTCGTGTTCGGCTGCGTTATCGAAGATGCCCCGCCGTTGGACGACTTCTCCAACCCCGGTTACGGGCCCGACGGCTTTTCCACGCAACGCTATGTCGCCCGCGTCGCCGTCTACGGCTCGCGCGTCCTGGTGGCCAACAACTTTCTGCCGGGCAGCCAGAAGCACTTCACCTACCCCCAGCACACCAGCGCCAGCAAAGGCGAAAAGGGGACCAACCAGGTCCAGTTCGATAATGCCAAGACCTGCGGCATCGATATCAACAAGGAGTTGCTGATCGCCGCCCGCGAGGACGGCACCTGTTCCGGCTACTTCGAGCCCGGCATCGTGGTTCGCGACAACAAAGTCTACAACCACGGCCACACCGGCTACAGCGTGGCCGGCACCTGGGTCACGATCGCCGGCAACCACAACGAGCGCGCCGTCCTGCGCGCCGGCGATCCGCCTGGCACAGTGCTGACGCTGAACGGCTACGAGGTGGTCGGGCCGGATTCCGACAGCCGCTCGCGGGCCTTCGACCTGTCCGGCCGCAACCTCTGGGTCCACGATAACCACTCCGCCAACACCGGTACGATGCCCGGCATCGACCGCGAGGCCATCCTCGACCGGCCGGCCGCCGGCACCCCGATCTTCTCCTGGGCCCTCACGCACAACGTCCACAAGCAGGGCAACGGGCCGCCCGGCTCCGGCTTCATGGGCGGCGCCGACGTCGATTGCCACGGGCTCTTCATCTTCCGGAACGAGACCAGCGGCGGGGTCGGGAACCTGGTGAAGCGCAAGGACCTGAAGATGACCGACTGCGCCTTTGTCGCCAACAAGTGCGAGCGCGTGCTGCCGGACGACAAGACGGTCAAGGACCGGGGGCTGGCGGCACCCTTGACGGGCAACGCGGCCGGCACGCTCGCCCCTCCCACGAAGGTGATGGCCGAGGTCTACGAGGACGATGCCGTCAAGATCACCTGGGCCCCCGCGGCGTCGGACAACGCGATCGGTTACCGGGTCGAGCGGCGCATCGCCGGCGGCAAGTGGCAGGGGATCGCTTACCGCCCGCCGCGCCCGCAAGGCGACGAAGACAACCCCCCTGCGTGGGTGGACTTCACGGCGCCGCCGGGCAAGGAGTTGACCTACCGCGTGGTGGCGATCAATAGCGACGACAACGACAAGGGGGCCAGCGAGCCGACGGGGGCGGTCACCCTCCCGGGCGGGCGGGCGGGCAAGCCCTGACCGTGCCTGCGCGCCGCTTCAACTCTGTGTCAAGGCGTGCTGAGGGTGGCCCCTGCCGCGGGATAGTGTGTGTGCGCGTCGGCGCAATGCAATCCATTAAGAGTCAGTTGCCCCAGCCGCTTGCGGCTTAGCGGAAGCCGGGAAGCCGCTAACTTGAGGGCCATCGCTCAACTTACCCCTGTGTGCGGAAACTCTGGTAAGTTAACAGCGACACGGATGCAACGTGTTCTATGCCAATGACTTGCGCTCGCGGTCAACTTACCAGAGTTTCCCCGGAAACTGTGGTAAGTTGACCCATCCCGCACCCGAACGCTGTCCGCTCGGCGCCATCCCAACTGTCCCCAGGAGAGCCAGCCGTGAGAACGTGCCCGCCGACACTGCCCAGGGCGGGACTCGAACCCGCACTCCCCTTACGGGGAACCAAATTTTAAGTCTGGTGTGTCTGCCACTTCCACCACCTGGGCACGACGCTCTCGACAGGTCCACCTACCGTTCAAGGTAATGAATCGCCCGGTGGTGGTCCATCCCGCGCGCACAGGTGAGGATCGTGACAGGCAACTTACGAAACCGCCGTGGCCGGAGATGCGTCGCGGCGCCCCAGTCGCTCCGTACCGAGGTCGTCGGCGGCCGCGGCCAGCATCTCCTCCATGGAACAGGGGCGCTCCGGGGCGTAGTGCGCCGTCCCCACCCGCAGCGCCAGGTAATAGTCGCGCGGGTCCTGGGCATTGTACCCCTGCAGGCTCTCCTCCAGGCGGGCGATGAGGATCGGCGTCGTCGGCTCCGGGGCGCCGAGGGCGAGGACGACGAAGTCAGAAGTGGCGACGCGGGCGCGCAGGTCCGAGCCGCGGAAGGTTTCGCGCAGGACGTCGGCCGTCTCGATCAGGGCGCGGTCGCCGGCCGCCGGGCCGGCGCCGAGGACCGCCAGGCCGTCGAGGGTCAGGTAGAGCAGCGTCGCCCCCTTGCGCAGGCGCGTTGGCGAGCGCCACAGGTGCGCCGCCTGCGCCAGCAGGCCGTCGCGGTTGGCCAGGCCGGTCACCGGGTCGATGAGGTGGCCGCCCGGCGCCGGCGCGGAGCGGGAGCGCTCGACGGCGTCGCGGATCATCCGGGCCAGCAGGTGGGTCGTCAGCACGTCCTTGAAGAGGTAGTCGTGCGCGCCCTGCTCCATCGCGCGCAGGCAGAGGCCGACGTCGGCGGCCGCGGCCACCAGCAGCAACGGCACGTCGGGCGCCGCCTGCCGCAGCCGGAGGACCGCTTCTCCGCCGGGCGCGTCGGCCAGGGCCGGGTCGAGCAGGACCACGTCGAAGTGGTCCCGCCGCACCAGCGCCAGGGCGCCCGTCAGCCCCTCGGCCCAGGTCAGGTCGAAGTCCGGCCCCGCCTCCCGCAGGGCCAGGCGCATCAGGTGGACGGTTCCCGCGTTGCCCTCGACCAACAAGACACGCACGCTTCTCTCTGCCATTCTCGCCTCTTTCCGCCGGTGCGGGCCGGACGTCGCGCCAGCCCCTGCCCTCCACTGCCGGGCACCAGCGGCTGCCGAGCAAGTTTAGGTCACATTTTCGCACACGGTTGGAACGAGGACGCAGCGGACGGGACACCTGGACTACGACCCGCCCGCCGCTACGATTCCCAGGTCGGCTCGTGAACTTGGCGGGAGACGGCCGTGAACGGAAACGAGAAGGGGCGCGCGAAGCAGAGCGGCCCGGCGCCCTGGCCCCGCCTCGGCCTCTGGCGTTTTCTCTTGTTCGTGGCGGCCGTCGAGGCACTGACCTGGGGAGCGGACTGCGCCAGCCGCCCGCGGCAGGTGTTCCAAAGCCTCGGCATGGAGGCGCGAAACGATGAGTGGGCCTGGCAACTGCTGGTCAAGCGCGGGGCCTTTCCGGACCGCATCCCGGCCCCGCGCGACGCCGGGCTGTGGCAACTGTTGGCGTTGCTCTCCGTGGCGCAAGCCGCCTTCCTGGCACTGGCGGCGTGGCGACCGCGATCCCTCGGCGGACTCGTCGTCGTGCCACTGATCGGCCACGCCCTGGGCTACGCCCTGTGGACGTGGGCGCTGTGGGCCGCCGCCACCCTGTCGCCGGCACGCCTTCCGTTCGGGCAGCCCGTCCGCCTGGCTCTCCTGGCGGCGCATCACGCCGTCTGGCTGCCGCTGCTGCTCACCTTCCTGCTCGTCTGGCGCCGCCGCGCCCCGTAGCCGCAAGCTGCCAGCTTGCGCGCTCAAAGCCCGCAAGCTGGCAGCTTGCGGCTACGGCATCTGCCGGGCCGTCCGGGATTCCCAGGATCGAGGCGCCGGGGTAAAGTGACGGCCGCTTCGCCCCCTCCCCACGTCGCGGAGTCCGCCATGCCGTTACGGATCGTCCTGAGCTTCCTCCTCATCCTCGTGGTCGCCCCCCTCCGCGCGGAAGAGACACCACGGACGCAGTGGGTCGTCGTCACCGCGCCGGCTTACCGCAAGGCCGTCGAGCCGCTCTGCGAACAGCGCAAGGCGCAGGGGATGCGCATCGAGGTGGTGCAAACGACCGATGTCCTCAGCGAGCGCGAGGCCAGCGTCGGCGAGGCGGAGAAACTGCGCCAGCGCGTCGTCAAACTGTGTCGCGACTTCCCGGGGACCAGCTACGTCCTCCTCTTCGGCGCCGTCGAGGCGGGCCGACTGGGCGACGCCGGCAAGCGGGTGGCGCCGGCACTGGCGGGGACGGCCGGCCGCATGAAAGGGCAGCCGAGCGACAACGGCTACGGCACGCCGGGCGAGGGACTCCTGCCGGCCGTCGCGGTCGGGCGCCTGCCGGCTCGCTCGGATGACGAGGCGCGGCAGATGGTCCACAAGACGTTGGCCTACGAGAAGGACGCCGCCCCGGGCGAGTGGCGGCGGCGTCTCACCGTGCTGGCCGGCGCCCCGGAGTTCAACCCCGCCATCGACGCCCTGGTCGAGCGACAGGCCATCAGCCAGCTCGCCCGTATCGACCCGTGCTGGGGCGGCCGGGCGCTGTACCACAACCCAGCGTCGCGCTTCACCCTGCCGGACGAGGCCTGCCACGACCGCGCCCTGGCCTACGTCGGCGCGGGGCAGGCCCTGACGCTGTACCTGGGACACTCCAACGCCAAGGGCTTCTGGGCCAACGGCTCGCGCTACCTCGACCGCGACGACTGGGCCAAGTTGACGATCAAGCGCGGCCCGGGGGTGTTCGCGACCTTCGGCTGCTTCGGCTGCCAGTTGGGCGGCAAGAACGGCGAGGGCTACGGCGTCGCCGCCCTGCGCAATCCGAACGGCCCGGTGGCCGCGATCGGCTCGCACGGTGAGTGCTTCGCGGCGATGGTCAAGCTGGCCTCGGAAGGTTTCACCGACAGCTTCCTCGGCTCCGACCCGCCGGAGCGCCTGGGCGAGTCGTTCCTGGGCCTCAAGCGCGGCCTGGCCAGGGGGAAGATCGACGGGCTCACCTTTCGGCTGCTGGACGCCGCAGACGGCGATTCGTCGATCCCGCAGGCGGTGCAGCGCCAGGAGCACCAGGAGATGTTCGTGCTGCTCGGCGACCCGGCGTTGCGGCTGCCGTGGCTGCCGCGCGACGTGAAGTTGAGCGCCGACGGCCCGGCGGCACCCGCGGCCCGACTCACCCTGAAGGGGACGGCGCCGGCCCGGTTGGAGGGGGCGAAGGTCCACGTGACGCTGGAACGGCCGCGCGACAGCGACCCGGCCGAGCCCGTCGTGGTGCCGAAGGGGCCGGGCGAGGAGCGGGCGAAGGCGCTGACGCAACGGCACGAGGCAGCGAACGACTTCGTGCTGGCCCGGAAGGAATTGACTGTCAAGGACGGGCGCTTCGAGGCGGGGCTGGACCTGCCGGCGAAGCTGCCGTGGCGGCGGCTGATCGTGCGGGCCTACGCCGCGACGGAACGGCAGGAAGGGATGGGCGTGCTGGTGGTGGCGGTGCGGGAAGGTGAGTGAGCCGCTTGCGGCTTAGCGTTCGCGTCATCCCTCGATGACGCGAACGCTAAGCCGCAAGCGGCGCTGCCGCCCACTCACTGGCCTCCCGCTTGCTGCTCGCGGCCCACGCCGGTCTGGCGGAATTCCTCTTCCTCGTTGATGATGACGCGCGGCGTGACCATCATCATGAGGTTCTGCACCTCGCGGCCGTAGCCGACGTTGCGGAAGAGGCGGTCCAGGTAGGGAATCTTGCTGAGCACCGGCGGGCCGAACTCGTTGCGCCCTTCGGACAGGCGCTTCAGGCCGCCCAGCAGTACCGTGCCGCCGTCCGGCACCGCCACTGTCGTCGCCACGGTGACGGTGTTGAAGACCGGCTGCTGGAAGAACTGCGTGAAGGCCACCGGGCTCGTCTGGATGCCGCCGTCCAGCACCGTCGGCACCAGCTGCACGATCGGGAACAGCGGCACCACGGCGGACGCCAGGTTGGTCAAGGTGATGCCGCCGCCGGCGCCGCCGGCGCCGGGTAGGCCGCTGAAGTTCATGCGGACAAAGCGCCGGTCGGCCGAGATCACCGCCTGCACGTTGATCGACGCCCCCGACGCGAACAGCTGGTTGTTCGGGATGAACACCGGCGTGCCGTTGACGACCGACACATTGGCGCTGGTCACGAAGAACTGCTGATCGGAGACGGTCAAGGTGGACGTCTGGCCGTTGAACAGCGTCAGCTTGGGCGCCTGCATGACGTTGGTGCGCTGGTCGCCCTGGGCGGCCTCCAGGAACATGAAAACCTGGATGTCGCTGAGGAAGGCCAGGCCCAGCTCGATGCCGCCGTTGCCGCCCGGCACGTTGGGGAAGCCGCCGAACGGCGGGATCGCCATGCCGAAGCTCGAGTTGCGGATCGGGATGCCCAGGTCGCTGGTGAACGTCCCCGCCGGCGTCAGGCCCGACAGGAAGTGGTCCGGCGTAAAGTCGTTGATGAAACCCGCCGGCTTGAACTGCCCCGACGTGATCTGCGGCTGGAACTTCTGCGTCCCCTTGTCGTTGACGATGTTGATGTTGAAGTCCACGCCGATGCGCTCGAAGAAGCCCTCGGCGATGCTGATCAGGCGGATCTCGACGGCCACCTCCGCGTCCTGCAGCCGCCGCAGCGCCGCCAGCAGGTCGGCGATCTGCTCCTGGATGTCGGTCGTCTGATTGATCACCAGCGTCATCGTCAGCGGGAAGTAGTCGATGGTCCCCTGGCCGCCCATCGACGCCCAGCTCTTGGGCGCGATGGTGTTCTGGATCAGCTGGATCAGCTGGTCCTCGCGCGTCTGGCTGACGCCCTTCTTGACGTCCCACTTGTTCTCGGAGGAGCCGCCCACGCCGAAGCCGCTGCCGCCCGCGCTGCCGGTGGGCGAGCCGCCGGTCAGGGACAGGGGCGGCGTTACGGGCGTGCTGTTGCCCGACAGCGCCCCGGCCATCGGGTTCGGCTGCCTTTCCTGGATGCGGTTCGGCATCATCTCCGGCGCCGACCCCGTGGCGTCAGGGATCGGGATCACCAACTCCGTCACCTGGTACGGCACCAGCACGCACTTGCCGCGGGCGTTATCCGCCGTGGTGATCTTCAGCGCCTCGTCCTCGATGACGTAGGTCAGGTGGACGTTGTTGAGCAGGTTCTTCAGCGCCGACTTCAAGGTCATGTTGTCCACGTGGAACGTCACCGGCAGACTGAGGCTGATGCCCTTGTCTTCCAGGGCCGGGATGTCCGGAAGGACGTTGATATCATGCATCGTGGCCAGTTCGTCGAATACCCGGCCGAGCGGCACGTTGTTGAAATTCAGGCTGACGAGCCGGTCCAGGGCGCGCTCGATCTCGCGATCCTTCTCGGTCTTGAGCCGGGGGCCGATCTGCTTCGGATCGTATTTCCCCCGCCTCGGGTCGTTGACCGAGCGGCTCTTGTCGTAGTGAATCGGGTTGTCGGGGCTGACGTACGGGCCCTCGTCCTCGCCTGCGTTGGCAGCCTGGAGGAAAAATTCCTCCTTTCCGTTTTTCAGGGCCTGGTAGCGGACCAGCCGAGCCTGCGTGCGGGCGATCTGGATGGCGGCCCCGGCGACCGGGTTGTCCGGGTCCAGCTCCTGCGCCTGCATGGCGTACATCTCGGCCTGTTCGTACTTCGCCTGCTTGAACAGGGTGTTGTACTTGTCCATCAGCTCCTTCAGCTTCTGCTGCTTGTTCTCCTCGGCCAGCACCTTCTGGTTGTGGTTGAACTTGGCCTGGCTGACGCCCACCTTCTCGGCGTCCAGGATCTTCTTCTGGGCGTCGAGGGTGCGGTACTGCTGCAACTTGGCCTCGACCGGGCGGCGCAGCAGGGCCGACTTGTCGGGGTCCAGGCCGGACTCGGGCAGCCGGCCAAGGTAGTCCTGCAACACCTCCAGGGCGCGCTCGGTCTCGCCGCGGTCGGCCAGATGGCGCGCTTCCTTCTCCGCGCTGAGTTCCTGGTCGCGCATTTTCTGGAACTTGACCTCGCGCAAGCCCTCCACCTGCTTCAGGTAGGTGCTCTCGCGGCTGTCGCCGGCGCGGTCGTTGACGTTGGTCTGGGCGCCGCCGGCGTTGCCCGTGCCGGGGCTCGGCGGGGCGACCTGGGCGACGGCCTCGCCGACGCTCTCCGGCTGCATTTCGGGGAGAGTCATCAGCTGCCGCATGCGCTCCTGCTGCTCGGGGGTGAGCATCTTCACGTCGAGGGTACGGAGAATGCGACTGGCGATCGTATAGTCGCCGCGCCGGAAGGCGCTGTTGCCGGCGTCGAAGGTGCGCTGCTGCTCCTTGCGCTTCTGCTCGTACTCCTCCACGTCGATTGAGCGGAGCAGGTTTTCGGCTTCGATCTTCAGGCCGAAGTTGCCGGCGTAGACCTGCTCGACCAGGCGGCGGGCGGGGCCGGTGTTGCCGGCGCGGATTTCCAGGCGGGCCTGGGTCAGCAGCTGCTGCCCCTGCGCCTGCGGGCCGCCGTCGGTCGCGTTGCTGCGAGCCTCCGTGCGCTGAAGCGGCACGGGCGCGAGAGCGGGGGTGGCCTGGGCGACGGCGATGGCGTTCCGCGTCTGCTGTACCCACGCCAGCTTTCTGTCGAGCAGGGCGGTGTCGAGCTGGAAGCCGCGGGCCAGCATCTGCGCCTGAGCGAGCTTCTCCTGGGCGACGGCGTACTCGCGCGGATCGACGACGCCGCGCTTCACGGAATCGTCGGCCTGCGTCTCAAGGCGGTCGATCTGCCGGCGGGCGACGCCGGCCAGGTCGAGCAACGCCTTCTCGGGGCGGTCCTCGTCGGGGGCGAACACCGCGGGCAGTTTCTGCGCCTCCAGCAGCCGGCCGCGGGCCTCGATCAAGCGCCCCTGCGCCTCGAGCTGGCGAGCCTCGGCGAGCAGCATGCGGGCCTGACCGTTGCCGGTGCGCTCGGGCGGAAGAGGCGGACTCGGCGGGCTCGGCGGCCGCGGCGCCGGGCCGCCGGCCATCAGCGGGGCGAGTTCGCGGCGGACTGCGGCGGGGTTGTCGCTGCCCAGCTTGTCGGCCGGCAGGTTCATGCGCTCGACCTTGTCGAGGAGCGCGGTGGCGGCGGCATTGTTGCCCGCGCGGGCGGCGCTGCGAGCCTCGCCCATCATTTTCCGGGCCTCCTGCACCCGGGCGTCGTCGGGCTCGCCGGCGGGCCAGCGGCCGTTGCCGTCGTTGGCGGCGACGGCGGCGCCGATGGGCGGCACCGGCGGCACGACCTTGGTGCGCCCCTTGCGGCGCAGATCGTCGATGTCGGCCCGCAGCTTCGACGGCCGATCACCCAACTCCCACACGCTGTAATTGCCGTTGCGGAGCGTCTCCGCCTGCAGCGCCTTCTTCTGGGCCGAGTCGAGCAGGTCGCCCCGGTGGGCCTCATCGTGCTCGGCCTGCTCCAGCAGGTTGCGCCCTTCCGCGAGGAGCTTGGCGGCCTCTTCCTGGTTGCGCTTGGTGCGGGTCTTGTTGACCTCCTTGATCAGGTTGTCCGGCGTGTCGAAGTCGAACAGGCCCCAGGTTTCCCTGGCGCCCGGGGCGGTCTTCGCCTTCTGCGCCAGGGTGATCGCTTCCTCGAATTTGCCGGCCTCGAACGCCTCGTGCGCCTGCCGGAGCAGGGCCCTCGGGTCGGCGGGGGCGGCCTTGGCGGCGGTCGCCTTGGCCGTGCCGGTGGGGGCGGTCCTGGCCGCCTGCACGTCGGCCAACAGCTTCGGGGGGGTGTCTTCCTCCCACCAGCCCAGGTTCGGCTTGAGGGCGTCGGCCTTGCGGGCGAGTTCCTCGGCCTTGTCGAACTGGCCCTCGCGCAGCGCCTTGCGGCCTTGCTGCATCAGCTGCCGGGCCTGCTCCGTCGCCTTCTTCGTATCGGGGGGCGGCGGCAGATTGTCCGGCTTCTTGATGGCGACGGTCGTCTTCGGGGTGTCCGCGGTCTTCGGGGTGTCCGCGGTCTTCGGGGTGTCGGCGATCTTGGGGGCGTCGGTGGTCTTCGGGGCGTCGGTGGGGATCGCGGCCTCCGTCCCCGGGGAGCTGACCTTCACGACGGGCTCTTTGTTGGCCGGCAGTGGAGGGAGCGTCATCTCGGCCGGCGTTTTGGCGACGGTCTTCTCGGCCGGCGTTTTGGCGACGGTCTTCTCGGCTGGCTTCTTCTGGGCGGCGCGGGCGGCTTGCACCTCGCCGAGCACCTTCGAGGGGCTGTCGCCCCAGAGGTGGACGGAGTAGAGCGGCTCGGCCTTCTTCGAGGCCTTGGCCAGGGTCTCGGCGCGGTCGAGGTCGCCGCGAACCAGCGCGGCGCGGGCCAGGGTGAGCAGCGCGCTAGCGTCCTGGCGCGTGTGTGCGATCTCCTCGATGAGCTTGCGGGGCGACTCCTCGCCGGGGCCGGCCACTGCGCCGCCGCGCTCGGCCTCGTGGGCCGTTTTGTCGGCGTCGTCGAAGTTGCCCTCGGCGAGCAGCTTACGGGCCTGGGCGAGCTTGGCCTTGGCGGCGTCGGAGTTGTTGCCGCCGGCGGTGGCGCCGACGGGGGTGCCGCGGACGCGGCCGACGATCTCCTGCGCCTTCTGCTTGTCGGCCGGGGCGGCGTATTGGTTGGCCAGCGCCTTCTGGGCGAGGTCGGCGGCGACGACGCCGCGCCCCTCGTGTTCGGCCTTGTCGGCCTGCCGGACCAGGTCGGCGGCCTCGGCGCGGTGCTGCAGGGCGGCGGCGTTGAGTTGGGTGAAGGTGGCCAACTCCTGCTGCTGCAACGGCGTCAGGCCGTTGACGTTGGCCTGGGCCTGCTTGAAGCCCTCGGCGGCCGCCTCGTAATCCCCCTTCTTGTAACTGTCGATGGCGTCATTGAGAGCGCCGGAGGCCCGGGAGCGGGGGAGGTTCTGGCAGACCCGGACGTCCGCCCCGCGGTCGTGCGCCGCTGGCCCTTCCGCCCTGCCCACCCCCGCGGCCGGCAGCGCCAGTGCCGCCAGGACGCTCAGCCACATGTTCGCCTTCACCCTAGCCACGATGGCCTCCTTTCCCCATCCGGCCTCCCGGGCAGGGTTTGCTCCCCCGCCTGCCCGGGTCGGAATCCTTCTCGCGCTGGCCGGGTCGTGCTCGTACCCGGCTCGCCGAATCGAGCCCCTCCTCGGTCGCCCGGGCGCGCCCGCCGGGAACCTGAGTCATTAACTTTTGCTCAAGTACGGTCGTGAATGCGCCGCCCACATACCGGCACGCGGCGGGAGAATCAAGGGCAAGTCCGCTGGCCCGCCCCGTGCGGACGGAACTCCTGGGCGACCCAGTAGACGGCGGCGGCCCCCGCGCTGAGCGCCGCGACGCCGGCCAACCCGCCGAAGGACGTTTGCCAACCGAAGCGATCCACCAACTCACCGACGCCGCGGCCGGCGAGAATGCCGCCCAGGTAACCCACGCTATCGATCAGCCCGCTCGCCGCCGAACTGCCGCGCTTCCCCCCGAGTTGCAGCGCGATCACCCCACCAAACAGGCTGTACGGGCCGATCAAGAAAAACGACACGGCGGCGAGGAAGGCCAGCGCCGTCAGCGGGCGGCCCTCGAGGGGCACGGTGGCGAACAACCCCAGGACGCCGGTGAGCAGCAGCAGCGCCGGGAAGACGATCCGGCCGTGTCTCCCGCGGAGCGCGTCGCCCGCGGCGCCCACCGCGAGTGCCGACACCGCCCCCACCAGCGGGAACAGCGCACTGGCCATCGCCGCCGTCCCGTGCTCGAGGCCGCCAACCACCTTCAGGTACTTCGGCGTCCACAGGTTGAACGTCTCGCGGATCAGCGTCAGGCCGAAGCTGAGGACGCAACTCAGCCAGAAGACCAGGTTGCCCAGCAGCGGCAGCAGCAACCCGCGCAGACTCTCAGGGCGATGGGACTCGCCCGCCTGACCGAACACGTTGTCGGGGTTGACCGGCGGCTCCTCAGCGCCGACGTCGCGCGGGCTCGACTTGAGCAGCACCGCGCTGGCCAGGGCCAGCACCGCCAGGGTGCCGGCCGCCACGAAGAACACGCCGCGCCAGCCCAGACCCGCCGTGAGGAACAGCCCCAGGTAGAGGCGGGCGAAGGCGTCGCCGACCAGGTAACTCAGCGACAGCACGCCCATGACGCGCGCCTGCACCGCCACCGGGAACCAGCACGACGATACCTTGACCATCCCCACCCAGCCCATCGACTGGAAGTAGCGGTTGACAGCCAGGACCACGACGAAGGCGATCAAGCCGCTCGCCAGCCCGAAGACGACCGTGCAGACGACCGACACGACCATCCCCAACAGGAACAGCAGCCGGCCGCCAAGGAAGTCGCCGAGGACGCCGTTGCTGCTCTTGCCGAGGGCATAACAGAGCACGCTCACCGACCCGAGCAGGCCGATGGGGTCGTTCGTCAGGCCGTTGCCTGTCAATTCCTCCTCGAGCTGCGTGGCCGTCACGGACAGGTTGGAGCGGCAGACGTAATAGCCGGTGTAGCCTGCGAAGAGGGTCGCCACGGTGATGATTTGCCAGCGGAGGGTGCGCGGGTTGCTCATGCCGATCGACCTGGGAGAAACGAGGAACCTCGCCAATTGCCATTTGCCATTCGCAATTCCTATGTCTACTGTCGAAGGGGGGCCGTGTGTATGGCACCCCGGGCCGAAACCTCGATTTGCGCCCGGGGTTTCATCCCTCGGTTGGTTGTCTGAGCACGTCTCGAGATTTCGTTAGGATTGCTTGCCATGACGCGATTGCCCCGCTCTCTCGTTTTGACCGCCGCCTTCCTCCTGAGTTGCGGCTTCCTCTTTGCCGACCCGGTCAAGGAGGCGCCGCGGCCGGACCTGTCCGACTTCAAGACGGTCGAGACCGCCGTCACCACCCGAGTGAGCGCCTCTGTCCGGGCTGGGGCGCAGCCGCCCTACCTCGGCATCCTCGTCGAGGCCGACGGCGGCAAGCTCAAGGTCGCCGCCGTCGAGCCCGATTCGCCGGCCGACAAGGCCGGCGTCCGCAAGGACGATCAGGTAGTGGCCGTCGCCGACCAGAAGCCGGCCGACGCCGCCGCCCTGCGCGACCTGCTCCTGGCGAAGTCCCCCGGCGACAAGTTCGCCCTCGTGGTGCGTCGCCAGGACAAGGACACCGCCCTCGACGTCACCCTCGGCGCCGTCAGCCGGCCGCTGTCGGCCACTGTCTCGCGGGCCGTCATCGGCATCCAGACCAGCGACTCCGAGGACGGTGTCCGCATCGAGCGCGTCCTGCCCGACATGCCGGCCGCCAAGGCGGGGATCAAGGAGGGCGACGTCATCGCGAAGGTCGATGAGAGCGCCACGGCCAACCGCGACAAGTTGGCCGGCGCCCTCGGCAACAAGAAGCCCGGCGACACGATCACCGTCCTCGTCCATCGTGACGGCAAGGACCAGGAGTTCAAACTCACGCTGGCGGAGGGCGGCGGCGACCGCCCGCGCGGCTGGGACAACCGCCTCGCCGGCATCTTCAAGAAGGAGGTCTACCGCCTCGCCGTGGTGCCGATCAGCTACCCCGACCAGAAGCACAACGACAAGATCACCCTCAAGGACTGGGACCAGGCCCTGTTCAGCCGCGGCACCTACAAGGACAAGAGTGCCACCGGCCAGGTCGTCCACGGCAGCCTCAACGACTACTACCAGGAGCAGTCGTGCGGCAAGCTCCGCGTCGAGGGCAAGGTCTTCAAGTGGGTGACGGTCAGCAAGAAGCGCACCGACTACGCCAACGACGCCAACCGCACGGCCCTGCTGACGGAGGCGCTGGACGAGGTCGAGAAGCGTGACGGCCGCGATGCCCTGAAGGACTTCGACGGCGTCTTCTTCCTGTACGCGGGGGCGCGGGTGCCGACGCAGCGCGGCGGCCTGTACTGGCCGCACCGGGCCAGCTTCGCCCACAAGGGCCAGCGCTGGAATTACTTCATTTGCCCCGAAGGCGGCGAGCGCATGAACAACATCAGCGTCGTCTGCCACGAGTTCGGCCACATGCTCGGCCTGCCCGACCTGTACGCCAAGCCGGAGGTGCCCGGGTCGGAGGGGTTGGGCGTCTGGTGCGTCATGTCGATCCAGCTGGGCAACGGCCGGCCGCAGCACATGTGCGCCTGGTCCAAGGAGCAGCTCGGCTGGCTCAAGCCCCCCGTCATCGACCCGACGGTCAAGCAGAAATTGATCCTGTCGCCGGTAGAGAATTCGACCCGGGAGTGCTACAAGGTGCTGCTGCACGCCGACGGGAGTGAGTACCTGTTGCTGGAGAACCGTCGCCAGACGGGCTTCGACAAGGACCTGCCGGGCGAGGGGTTGATGATCTGGCGGGTGGTGGACGCCCGGCCGGTGCTGGAGGAGTCGCACGGCATCCTCGGCCCGGAGGGGCCGACGCGCTTCCTGGGGTCAGTGCCGTACCCCAGCCCGTCGAACAACGCCTTCACGCCGCTGACGACGCCGTCGAGCAAGTCGATCAAGGGCGGCGGGCTGCCCGTGTACATCACCAACATCCGCCGCCTGGCCGACGGACGAGTCACGTTCTGGATCGGTTACGAGTATCTATAGTCGAGCCCTGCTTCTGTTTATCGATTCGCGAACCGATAAATCCGCGCCGCCCCGAGGGCGGCCGCTAAACGTCGTGGCCTTACCTTTCCGGGTCAGGCGGCTCAGTCCACGAACTCGACATTCACAGCCGACGGGATGACCCCGGCCCTGTGCCCTTCGTCGAGCAGGCGCCGCACCGCCTCGCGGCCGCGCGGGCCGTAGTCGAGCGTCCAGTCGTTGACGTACATGCCGACGAAGCGGTCCGCCAACCCTTTGTCCATGTCACGCGCATACTGGAGAGCGTAGGCCAGGGCAGCGTCGCGGTGGTCCAGCGAGTAGCGGATGCTCTCCTTGAGCAGCCGGCTGATCTGGCGAATGGTGTCGGTCCCCAGATCGCGGCGCACGACATTCCCGCCGAGGGGCAGCGGCAGGCCGGTCTTCTCCTGCCACCAGACGCCGAGATCGACCACCAGGTGCAGCCCCTGGTTGTGGAAGGTGAGCTGCCCCTCGTGGATGATGAGGCCGGCGTCGAACTTCCCCTCGGCCACGGCGCCCAGGATGTGGTCGAACGGCATCACCTCGTAAGTGAAGCCGCCGGGCAGCAGCAGGCGCAGCGTCAGGAAGGCCGTCGTCAGTGTGCCGGGGACGACGATGCGGGCGGTCTTCAACTGCTCGACGGTCAGCGGCCGGCGGGCGACGACCATCGGGCCGTAGCGGTCGCCCATGCTGCAACCGCTCGGCAACAGGGCGTACTTGTCGAGCAGGTGGGCGTAGGCGTGGATGCTGACCGCCGACACCTCCAATTCGCCGCGCATGGCCCGCCGGTTGAGCGTCTCGATGTCCTGCAATTCGTGGCGGAAGCGTAAGCCGCCAGTGTCGAGCTTGTCGTGGGCCAGGGCGTAGAACATGAAGGCGTCGTCGGGGTCCGGGCTGTGGCCGACGGTGATGAGTCGCTGCGTCATTGGTCCGATCGGGTGAGTCCTGGGATGGGGCCGCTTGCGGCTTCGCAACTCATGCGAAGCCGCAAGCGGCCCCGGGATCGACGGGAGCGTAACCGCCGGAGCCGCCCGCGGTTAACTGCAAGAACACTACCGCTGCCGCTGCAAGAGGACGACCAGGGCCCAGATGCCGATCGGCATCCCGAACAAGCAGCAGGGGGAAGTCACGCACGGGACCGCTGTCACCAGGGCGGAAAGAATTGCCAGTCCGCGGGCCTTGCGGGCGCACATGCAAGCCCCACCGATGACGCTCAGCACGGCGCAGACAACCCACAGCGCACCGCCGCCGCCACCGCCGTAGACGTAGATATTGCGCAACTCCTGGGGGCCGATCCCGTGTTTCTCCAACTCGGCGCGCTGCTGCGGGTTCTGCTCCTCGATGGCTCGCTTCAGGTCGGCGTCGGGCAGGTTGGCGAAGGTGACGCCTATCATGATGCCGCCGAGGCCGAGCAGGAGGTTGACCACGCCGGTAGCGATCATCAAGATACCCGGCAACAGGAGCCGGTTCGGACTAGCCGCCCCGCCCGGCGGGCTCTCCTCCGGCCCCTCATCCTCGTTCCGGCCCCCCACGTCTTCGTCATCGTATTCGTCTTCGTCGCCCCGGCTCATTGTCATCTCCTGGCACTCTCGGCGCCGCCCGTGCGAGTCGGGGCCGCCACAGGGAATCATCGGGAGCAAATTCGGCGGTATTCTACGAGGACGCGAACGAAAGTGTAGGGAGATGAGATGTCTTCAGAACAGCCCCTGCACCGGCCGGCCCGTACAGAGCGGCATCGGCCGCCCCAGGGCGTCGCGCATCTCCCGATCCAGCGGGATGCCCAGCGCGTGGAACACCGTCGCCGCCAGGTCGTCCGGGCTGACCGGGAATTCGGCGGCGTAGGCGGCCGAGGCGTCGGAGGAGCCGTACACCTGCCCGCCGCGCACGCCGGCGCCGGCCAGCAGCGCCGACTGGCAGAAGCCCCAGTGATCGCGGCCGGCGGCCTTGTTCAACCTCGGCGTCCGCCCGAACTCGCCGCACCAGACCAGCAGCGTCCGGTCGAGCAGGCCGCGCTCGGCCAGGTCGTCCAGCAGCGCCGACAACCCGCGGTCGAAGTGCGGCAGCAAGTGGTTCTTCAGCCGGTTGAAGCTGTCCTTGTGTGTGTCCCAGTGCTGCAAATCGTCGATGTCCGGCGCGTTCCAGTAGACCGTGATGAGCGGCACGCCGGCCTCGACGAGACGGCGCGCCAGCAGGCACGACTGCCCAAAGTGGTGCCGGCCGTAGCGCTCGCGCACTCGCTCGGACTCGTCGGCCAGCCGGAAGGCTCGCCGCGTCGCCGACGATTGGAGCAGGCGGAAGGCGCGCTCGCAGTTGTCGTCGTGATCGGAGCCGGGCAGGCGGGCCAGGCGCTCGCCCTCGCGTTCCAGCGCTGCCCGCAGACCGATCCGTTCGCGGAAGCGCCGGCCATCGACCTCGTCGGGCAATTCCAGCGTGTCCAGCGAGAAGTCGGCCCGTGTCGGATCGCCCTTGACCAGGAACGGAGCGAAGCGGCCCCCGAGCAGGCCCGGTCCCTGCCCCGGCACCTCGCCGCCGTCGCCGTCGTGCAGCACCGACGGCAGGGCGACGTAGGCCGGCACGTCGCGCGGCTGCCGACCGAAACGCGCCGCCGCACAGCCGACGCTCGGGAAGTCGTTCGGCGTCGGGTGGCGCAAGGTGCCGGGGGTGAAGTGGAGATGTCCGGTCAGCACGTGGTAGGCGCT
>Ga0116223_10002190_pt1 | contig 18675 bp, 15 predicted proteins | sample Sb_taG_3_FD_90092 | JGI IMG/M metagenome (GOLD analysis project Ga0116223, IMG submission 90092) | Peat soil microbial communities from Weissenstadt, Germany - Sb_50d_a_PC metaG | ecosystem: Environmental > Terrestrial > Soil > Wetlands > Peat | place: Germany: Weissenstadt | collected 2010-09-21 | reverse complement strand
GCGGTTCAGCAAGGTTGGGGAGAGCGTGTAGTCGTAGCTGAGGCGATAAACGTCCGAGCGGTTGTACCCGGGATTGCCCGAAAACGGAAAAGGCAGGGTGCAAGTCGAGTTGCCACAACCCAGGTCCTGTTCCCGCGTGCGGCTGAACAGGAACGCGAGCTTCTGCTTCGAGGTGATCACCTGGTCGGCCTTGATGCTGAACTTGTTGTTCGGGTTCTGGGCAGTGCCGGTAGAAATAGCGTTGTTGCGGACGTACGCCGAGGTGCCGGGGACAAGTCCCGGAAGGGTCGGCTTTACGTACGGCTGTATGTAGGTCGCAATCGCCTTCGCCACAGGATCGAATTCTGCCTGCGGAACCTGGTTGTTGGGAAACGGCGTCCTCACATACGTGCCGTTCTGCAGCGTGGTGGTCGACGGATCGTAGATCGGGATCATCTTGCCGCTCGAGTTCACCCAATTGTGCAGGTCGCCGGTGAAGAATTCCGGCGGCGGCACGGAATAGGGTGTGTTAGAGGCCCCCACGCGGTTGCGGAAACCCTCATAGGAGAAGAAGAAGAAGGTCCGGTTGCGGCCGTGATATATTTTGGGAAGCCACACCGGCCCGCCCAGGGTAGCGCCGAAGTCGTTCTGTTTGTAAACGGGCTTGGTGGCCCCGAAAAAGCCCTTGGCGTCCAGGTCCTGGTTGCGCAGAAACTCGTATGCATCCCCATGAAGGTCGTTGGTGCCCGATTTGGAAACGAAGCTGATTGTGCCGCCGGAAGCGTGCCCCGTCTCGGCCTTGAATCCGCCGGACTCCACGCTGAATTCCGTGAGGGCCTCGACCGAGGGGGCGTTGATTGACGACCAGCTCACCTGGGCGTCTGGACGCGCGACCGTGGCCGCGGTGCCGTCCAGGGTCATGCCGTAAGCCCCAATCCGCCCTCCGCCGATCCGCAGGCTGGTGTCCCCGCTGCCCTGCGCTTCGGGCGTGGTAGATGCCAGATCGAAGGGGCTGCGCACCGCGCCGTTTACGACCATCGGCAGATCGTTCACCATCCGGTTGGATACCTCCGAAGCCACGCGGGCCGTTTCGGTCTGCAACACCTGTGAATTGGCGCTGACTTCGACAGTCTGCTGGGTGGTGCCCAGTTCCAGCGCCACATCCAACTTCACCGTCTCACCGGCCGCCACCACAATGTTATCTGCAATGTGCGTTTTGAAGCCCGCAATTTCGACTCTCACCCGGTAATCGCCCACCGGCACCGCCGGCACGGTGAAGTCTCCCGAGGCTGTCGTGTTGGTTTTGTAGTTTGTATTGGTGGCAAGGTGGATTGCCGTCACCTGCGCGGCGGGAACGATTGCCCCGCTCGCATCTTTCACGGTGCCGGTAATGATTCCGCGATCGCCTTGCCCCCAAAGACCTGCCGCAGTCCATATCAGGACCACAGCCATAGCGCAGATCTTGCCTTTCATATCGCCCAAACCCCCCTTCAACCAGGCGTTCCTCTGTCCTTCTGGTTTGCCTGGTTGTGGTCGATTATACATCGGACCAACATACATTGGACGAGTCTGTTTTGGGAAGCTTTTGCTCTTTTGTCTCACGCTACGTTCTGATTCACGCCGGACTTCCCTCTTTCTAGTCCCAAAAAGCCCACCAGGAATGCAACCGAGCGTCGTCAGCCAATAACGTCACGAACCACCCCGGCAACGTGTCGCCCACCACGACAGGCGCCGGCACAACCGGCAAGCCCGTGCGCACGACGGATTCTTCGAGGGGCTCCACGGTCGTTCTGGCGGCAGTGTCGACGAGCGGACTCTCCGCAGCAGCCTCCGGCTTCCGGTCGATAGCTGAACCTAAGAGACCGCAATCCGCAGTTTCACCACCTTGCAGAAATGAGTCGAACCGGGATGTATCATAGGCGCACGGCGTTGTTTTCGATGTACTCGTCCGCCTTCGACTTCGATGGCCCCCGCCGATCGATGTAATAGAAACGTTCCGCATACTGGAGATTGTGCGGCTTGCCGTACTCCCGGTCGTTGTCGAGAAGAAACTGGCGCACATAGGCACGGTCGGCGCTGCGGTCATCGTCGCCCAGGAGCGGCAGGCGCTTTCCCTGCCGTGCCAGTTGTGCCCGCACCAGCGAGCCGCGATTGCCATCGCCCTGGGACTTGCACTCCACGACCGCGTCGATCTTGGTCTCGATGTGAGCACCGATATCGACCACGCGGTTAAACGGCTGACCGGGCCGGGCATAAAAGTAATACCGCTCGGTCGCCGCATGTGGCTGAATACCTGCTAACAGGTGCTCGTGGAAATCGTTGGGCATCCCTGCCATCCAGCAGGCCTCTTCCACGGCGCGCCCGGTCACCCAGTGGTCGGGGTTCTCCTCCCCTTGCCCCCACGGGTTGAAGGAGATGATGGTATCCACCTTGAGCATCCGGAAGATGAGAATCAGCCGGCCGCGAAGGTCGATGCAGGAGATACCGTTCATGTCGTGGTTCTGGTAGTAGAGGTCGAACACATCCTTGAACCCGAGAGCCGCAGCCATCCGGGAGTGGTCTTGCTCGTTGCTCAAAATGTTTTCGGCGGTGCTGTGTCCGCCCGATCGTTCGTCGTTGCTCGTGCGAATGATATAGCCTGTGTAGCCCTCTCGCATCAGTTTCGCGCATAGTCCCGAGGCGTAGTAGGGGATATCGTCGAGATGGGCATGAATGGCCGCGAAGACCTTGCCTTGGTGGGGCTGCCCCTGCTGGTCCTTCACAATGACGACTTCCCCGGCATCGGCCTGGGGCGCCGCGGCGCTCTCAAAAGCTTCACCGTCGAGGGTGGGGTTGATCAAACTGTTGTGTGGATCCATCGTTTGTCTCCTGATTCCGGTTACATGCCGACCGCGTGGTCGTCGACGTATTTGCGAATGCTCGGAAGGTAGTCGGGTTCCGGACCGATATACCGGAAGGTCTCGGCGTATTCCACGCCGAACCGGCGGCCCAACGTCCGAAAATCCTCCATGAGGAAATGCTTCGTGTACTGGAAATTGGCGGTGTCGTCGTCGTTGCCCAGCAGAGGCAGCCTCTTGCCCTGCCTCGCCAGTTCCTGCCGCAGGCGCGCCCCGGAATCGCCGGCCGGGCCCTTTCCCTTATTGGCCACGTTCGCGCGCACCTTGACATCGATATACGAGCTGATATCCACCACGCGATTCACCAGGTTGTGGCCTTCGGGCGCCCGGGAGTGGTAATACTTTTCGCGCACACGCCCTGGCTTCAACCCGGCCTTGAGTTGCTCGGGATACTCCCGGCCGCCGCCAGGGGTGGCCATCCAGCAGGCTGTTTCCACCGCCTTGCCGACCACCAGGTGATCGGGGTTTTCGTCGTAGTGGTCATAGGGGTCCATGACGAATACCGTGTCCACCTGGAGCAACCGCAGCAGGAAGATCAAACGCTGGCGGATCTCGATGATCGCGCAGTCGTCCATACGGTGGTTCCGATAGTAGAAAGAGAACGGCTTGCAGCCGAGCGCCTTGGCCGCCTCCTGGTTGTCGATCTCGTTCTGCACGACCCCGCTTCCCACGGTCCTGCCGGCCTTCTCGTCATTGGACACGCGGATGAGGTAGCCGGTGTAGCCCTCGTCGATGAGCTTGGCGACCGTGCCCGAGCAGAACAGGGTGATGTCGTCCGAGTGGGCCTGGAAGGCGGCCAGCACCTTGCCCCGGTGCGGTTTGCCGGGTTGGTTGCGCTCGATGACGAGGTTGTCCGCGTACGTGTGGTAGTCCGGCGTGAGCAGCGCGCTGCCGGGGGCCCTGGGGACGGAGTAGGCCGACGGCGTGGTTCCAGGTGGCAGATTCGAGCTCTGCCCTTGCGCCGCGGCCGGTTGCGGCAGCGCCGCGGCGCCGCCCAGCGCCAGGCCTCCCGCCACCGCGCGACCCAGAAATTGACGTCTTTCCATGGTTATTCCTCCTTCCTGGAGCGCAGCGAGGCGTCCAGAGTTCCATTATGTTACGAGCTGCCAAATTTTAGTGGCAGGTTACACAAGGTTCATGGCGCTTGTGCCGACCGCTGGGCCAGCCGAGGGCGACCCTCAGGAAAGCACCAGGCTCCCGCGCCTGCCTCGACCGCCACGTTCGGGAGCGGACGTGCTCGCGGTCAGTTCGTGGCGCGCATATCATCGACGGTTGCGTCTTCCGGATCAACCGTTCTGTCAGCAGCATCCACGAGCGGGCTCTCCGTAACATGCTCCAACAGGACGTGACCGAGACCTTTCGCAAGAACGACATCCTCTGGCGAACAATCCCACCAGAAAGACTACGGCCGGTGCGCCGACACCTCGTGGCCGCGCACGTCTAGTACGCCGCCGACGAGGCGTTTTCTATCCGCACTACGTGACGCGATCACGCGACCAACGGCGCGATGTGGGCGCCGTCTTGCCCGGTACGTTTTTGACCCGTCGATCTCGATCGGCGCCACGCGGTCGCATCACTGCCTGTCGTCGCGTCGGCTTCGGCTCCCAGGTCGAACTTCCGGTTGTCGGAGAGCCAATCCCCACCCCGGCGGGTCCGCTTTTTCCCTGGATCGCCAGGTGGTCGGAGGCCGCGGCGGTACAGGCCGGCAGCATCGGCAGCATCGGCAGCAGCGCAACATCTTTCCGATTGACCGGCCAATCGACGTGATTTCAATCGCTTCGCTCATTTTATTGGTGACGTCCCGATTGGCCGATCAACGGACGAAAACTCAATAGTACAACCTCGTGCCGGAACATTCTGCCCGAACCCGCTCCGAATGTCCCTGCGGTTCGCTTCGACGGCCTCTCGGAGATATGCTTGTGGCCATGACACACGACCGAGCCCACTTCCATTTGAATTTCAGCCGGCGCGGTTTCCTTGGGGCTGTCGCCGCCGCAAAGATCGCCAAACCGGCCCGCGCGCAGACAGGGGCATCCGGACAACCTGTCGTCTGCCGGGTGATCGACCGGGAGTCAGGACGGCCGGTTCCGGCCCGCGTGCGCCTCGTGGATGAGCATTCCAATGAAGTGGTACCCCTGGGGCATGCGCCCGCCCTTGCCGAGGACGCGCAGGAAGGAGACGTGCGCTTCCAGGGACGGCGTTATTCCTATGTTGACGGCGAGTTCCGGGTGGACCCGCGGCGGCTGCCTCTGCAGTACCAGGTCCTGAAGGGTTACGAGTATGGCATCGCGGGTGGCGACTTGAGTGCCGCGCTGACCCGCGACGGCATGTTCACGATTCCGCTCTCCCGCTGGTCGGCAGCCGCGGATCGGGGATGGTATAGCGGCGATATCCATATTCATCACATCGCTCCCAAGACATGCCGGCTCGAGATGGATGCCGAGGACCTGAACGTCGCCAACATCCTGACCTCCGATTTCACCCGGGATCGGGCGGAGTTCGAAGGCAAACTGAACGCTTATTCGAGCGGCAAGAGTCTGATTTACGTCAACCAGGAGTTTCGCAGCAATCACTTCGGCCACATGTGCCTGCTGAACCTGAAGCAACTGATCGAGCCGGTGGCGACCCTTCAACCCGATGCGTATCCACTGCACGCGCAGGTCTGCGACCGCGTACACGCTCAGGGCGGTTATGTCTCGTGGGCGCATTTCCCCAGCATGCCCGCGCTGGAAAGCCCGCTGGACGTGGCCCTGGAGAAGCTGGATGGCCTGGAGATTCTGTGCGTGCTGGAGCCGCGGGAATTGCCGGTATTCGTCCGCCAACAGGTGCCGGAAATGGGCGCCAACAGCGGGCTGCGGATGTGGTACCGGTATCTGAACTGCGGCTTCCGGTTGGCGGCCACCGCAGGCACGGATAAAATGACTACGTTCGTGACCGTGGGAGCGAACCGCGTCTACGCCAACGTGGAGGGCGAGTTCAATTATCGGAATTGGGTGGATGCACTGAAACGGGGCCGCACGTTCGTGAGCAACAATCCCATCATGACGTTCACGGTGAACCGGCAGGGGCCGGGCGCGCACCTCGCGCTGGCTTCCGGGAAGGACCGGGCGCTCGAGATTCTCGCGCGCGCGGAATCGCAACTGCCTTACGACAAACTGGAAATCGTGCGCAACGGCGAGGTGATCGCCGCGGCGTCACCGAGCGGTCCGCGCCACACAGCAGAGATCCGGCTGGAGTATCCCCTTCGCGGAAGTTGCTGGATCGCGGCGCGCGCCATGGAGGACCTGGGGCGGTATCCGGCCGTGAATTTCAGCGAAATCCACCGCGGCGAAGGGACTCTGTTCAGCAGCCTGTACGGAACGCGGCGGCCGGAGAACGTCTTCGCCCACACGTCGCCCGTCTATGCCACTGTCGACGGCAAGCCGGTGCGGAGTTGGGACGACGCGCAATACTATGTTGGCTACCTGCAGCACGCCATCGACTGGCTGAAAGCGGATGCGCGGTTCGCCAGCGCCGAGGACAGGAAGTCTTCCATCGCAGCCTTCGAACAGGCCAGCGCCGTGTACCAGCAGCGGGCGCGCGAAGGCCGGTAAACACAGTACGGTTCACTTCAGGATTAGCCCGACACTTCCCGGATTGCGGTTGTGGAGCCAACTTCCCCTCCACCCAGTGGCATTGCCGTTCGCCATCAGCGACAATCGAAGCGAAGGGCAGGCTTGAGCGATATCGAGAAACTGCTCCCCATGTTGTCGCCCGGAGAGCGAGCCCAGGTCTTGAAACTGGTGGTCCAGCAACTGGCTGAAGCGTTTCCCGGTATCGATTCCCGGCCGGATGTATGCGGAGGCGAACCCTGTATTGTCAGGACGCGGATACCCGTATGGCTCCTGGAACAGGCGCGACGCCTCGGAGCCAGTCAGCAGACTCTGCTTGCGGCATATCCCACGTTGCGGGCGGACGATCTGGTAAACGCATGGGCTTACGTCCGATCTCACGCCGCCGAAATTGAAACGCAGATCCGCGAGAACGAGGCGGCGTAATTGGCGCGTTACTATTCCAACGAAAACATCGCGCTGCAATTGGTAGTGGAACTGCGACGGCTGGGCGCCGATGTGGTGACCTCACTGGAAGCGGGTAATGCGAACGCGTCCATACCCGGCGAGGAGGTGCTCGCCTTTGCTGCGAGCCACGACCGAATCCTCTTATCGCACAACCGCCGGCATTTCTTGCGGCTCCACCGGCAGCGGATCGCCGTTCATTCAGGATTGTGGTGTGCGCAGTTGACCCGGATTTTTCGGGACCGGCACAGAGAATTGATACGGCTGTAGCGGAGGCGGGCGATATGAGAAACCACCTCGTCCGCGTCAACCGACCGGCCTGAGGAAGTCAGGCGTGCTGCGTCGCATGTGGCCGCCGCCTCTTTTTCCGAGTGGCCGACAATGCGGGCGGAACGGCAGCGGCACTTCTACGGGTAGGGGCGTTTTCCGTCAACTTGACGTCGAAACTGCCGATCCATATCCCAGAGGCCGCTGTTTCCGTCACTGGACGAGGGTAACATTCTTCGCAAACAAGCCTTTGTCTCCATTCCGCCGGGAATTCCGCCTTCGGCGATTCGCCCCGCGAAAAGCCACTGTCGGTGGGTGTGAAACGAAGGCAGCGCCGCGACCCCCGCTGTTGGCTGCTATCATGGGGATCGAGGGCCATTCTCCATGCGCTATACAGTTGTCCTTGAGCGTGAAGCAGACGGCGGTTACGTCGCCACCGTGCCGGCCCTGCCCGGCTGCGCGTCTCAAGGTGACACTCGTGACGAGGTCATGAAGAACATCCGCGAAGCAGCAGATCTGTACGTCGAAGACTGTATCGCCTCGGGCGATCCGGTACCGACTGAAGCGGGAAGAGAATACTTCGAACTAGTGACCAGCAGCCACCAGTGAAACTGCCGACGGTATTTCCGGCCAGGAACTGGTAAACGTGCTTCTACGCGTGGGGTTTGTGGTGAACCGCCGAAGGGGTAGTCACATCATCCTCAGACGTGACAGTCCGTATGCTCGCGTGGTCGTGCCGGACCACAAGCATGTCCGGCCTGGTACTCTTCGGCAGATTCTGAACGAAGCGGGGATGACGGTGGAGCAACTGTTAGATCTACGCTGAGCAGCCAATCCCTCCCATGAAACGGTGTCAGCCTCTGACCGACGCTCAATTCCTGGATTACGCCCCACTCGGAAACTGGTCCCCTTTTCCGCGGCAGGAGTCGCAAAGTCTCTTCAGCGCACTCACCGGCTTAAGTGAACGGCATTGAACGGGGCTAAACAGGGGCTAAACAGTGCGGGAGCAGAATATTTTCGAAATGTCCACGGCCCACCTCATCAGGGCAAGCCAAACGCCACGATACTCGGACCGGCCGCGATGGCCACGAATTGTTTGCCGTTGACCGAGTACGTCATCGGCGACGACTTGATAATTTCGTTCGTCGGGAAGTGCCAGAGGTCCTTTCCGTCGCGCTCGTCGACGGCCACGAAATCTCCGTTCGGATCTCCGTAAAACAGGGTCCCGCCCGCCGTTGCCAAAACGCCGGCCCATTTCTTGCCATCCGTTGGCCCGATTTGTGGAACCTCCCAGACCACCCTCCCGGTCTCAATGTCAAGCGCGCGTAGATACTTTTTGCCGGGCTTCTCCACCGGATGCTCCTTATTCCAATTGCCGGGCAACAGGCGGACGGTGCACTTCTCCAGAGCCATGAGGTAAAAGAGACGCGTGACGGGACTATAGGCGGTTGCGCCCCAGTTGGTCGCGTCTTCCGGACATACCAGGTCGCCCGGCGGCAGAAGCTGTGGACGCCCGTCGGCGCCGATTCCGCTGGCCCAGGTCACCTGCTCCACGAATTTCTTGGCCAACAGGACTTTGCCGTTGGTGCGGTCCAGGACGTAGAAAAAGCCGTTCCGATTGCCCTGCACGAGCAGCTTTCGATTCTCTCCGTGATAGCGCGCATTCACCAGGACGGGAGGCTCCGTGGCGTCCCAGACGTGGACATCGTGCGGCGTGAACTGATAATGCCACTTCAGCTTCCCGGTATCCGGGTCGAGGGCCAGCACGCATTCGGTAAAGAGGTTGTCGCCGGGCCGGTCGCGATCGTCGGTATTCGGGTAGGGAGTGGCAGTGGGCCAATAGAGAGTCCTGGTTTCGGGATCGTAGGTGCCGGTCAGCCAGGTCGAGCCGCCTCCGAACTCCGGATCCTTCCCCTGCCAGGTGTCCGACCCCGGCTCGCCATTCCGCGGCACGGTCCAGAAGCGCCAGGCCCGTTCGCCGGTCGCGGCCTTGTAAGCAGCCAGAAACCCGCGGATGCCCCAATCCCCGCCGGAAACGCCCGCCACCACCATGTCATTGACAATGAGCGGGGCGACCGTCGAACCGTAGCGCTGAGGTTCGTCCGGCATCGCCACTTCCCACACCAGGCTGCCCGTGGTGCGATTCAAGGCAATCAGGTGCGCGTTATCCGTCACCCGAAAGATCCTGTCTCCAAGAATGGCGACCCCCCGGTTCGTGCCTAAGGACGCATCGCTCACAATTCCCGGCGTCCGCGGGCGGGAATACTGCCAGATGGGGCGGCCGGTGAGGGCATCCAGCGCATACACCGACTGGGGTCCAGTCAGGTACATGATGCCATCGGCGACCAACGGTGTCACCTCCAGGCCGAAGTACTTCATGTTTTCCTGGTAGTACGAAGTGTCCGGCAGGAACTGTGCCCACAGTGGGACTGAGAAGATCCATTTGGGCGCCAGCCCGCGCACATTGGACCGGTTGATCTGAGTCAGTAGGCTGTATCGATTTCCGCTCAGGTCTCCGTCATAGGTCAGCCAGTCGCCCGGGCGGGACTCCACGATTCTCGAGAAGTCGATATCGCCCGCCTGGCGAGTTTGAGTCATCGCGGGTGTTCCGGGTTTGATGCCGGTAAGGCGGGCGAGGTACGCGATCAGGTTGTTCAATTCCTCAGGGCTTGCATGGAGCGGAGGCATGGGCGATCCTCCGTCAGCCTCGATCCGCTCCACCTGGTCTTTGGCGAGGGCGTGGAGGTTTCCCTGCAAATCCTGCAAGTGCAGGTCGAAATTGCTTCGGCTGCGGACGAATCCACGCAGGCTGTGGCCGTCGCTCAACTGAACCGTCACGAGTTCGTAGCCTGCGGTGGCGCGCGTACCGGGTTGGAGCAACGACCCGCGTATCTCTTCGGCAGTCAACCTGGCTCCGACATCCGAAAGATCGGGTCCGGCGGAAGCCCCGCGCCCCTGCACCATGTGACAGGATGTGCATTGCCCTTTGCCGAGAAAGAACTGCGCTCCCGCCCTGGCGTCCCCGGGTAACGGCTCGTCCGCGGCCGGTGCGTTCAGCGAATGCACCAGGGCTGCCAGCGCATCCAACTCACCGGCCGCCAAATCGAAGGGCGGCATTCCTGAAGCCGGCACTCCTTTCTGGATCAAAGCTCGCAACTGTGGGATCGATCTGGCTCGCAGGCGGCGGCTGCCGGCAAGGCCGGGGCCACGGTCGGTGCCGCGCGCGTCTGCTCCGTGGCAGCCGGCGCATCTCGCCGCGAAGGATCGCGACCCGGCGGTGTCCGCGCCCTGCCCGAATGCCATGATCGCGTTGAGCAGAATTGCGGTCGGGAGATACAGCTTGGATTTCATGCGATGCCTCTTGCTCCACAAAGGATACACCTCCCGGGCCCGATCGATTTACAATACAGCGACAGGAGACATTCATGTTCACTCGCCGGAGTCTTCTCAATTCGCTGGTGGCGGGCGGCGCATCGGCGCTTCTCGGCGGCAGTCGGCGGCTCTACGCGGCCCAGACCGCGGTCCGGCGTTTCAGAATTTGGGACAACCATTCTCACCTCCATTCGGCGCCGGGCGACACCCCCGAAGCACGGATGGAGGTGCTGATCCGGTGCGCCGATCGTTTAGGCATTGAGCGGATCATCCTCTCCCAAGGCTACTCGGCCGACCTGCATCCCACCCGGGATCAACTCCGGGAGGAGAACGACCGGGTGCTGCGCGCTGTGCGCCGCTTTCCCGAACGGGCCTACGGTTCTGTTTACCTGAGTCCCAGTTTCCTTGATTTCAGCCTGCAGGAGTTCGATCGTTGCGTACGCGACGGACCCATGGTTGGAATTGGAGAACTGGAAGCCGACATGCGATGCAACGCGCCGGAAATGGATCCGATTGTCGAGCGGGCCATTTCCATGAAGGCGCCCATTCTGCAGCATACGTGGCTGAAGGCGGACGGCAATTTGCCGGGCGAATCCACTCCCTATGACTTGGTCGAGCTCGCGCGCCGGCATCCCGGCGCCAATTTCATATGCGCTCACACGGGGGGAGATTGGGAGCGCGGCATTCGCATCATCCGGAGCACCAGGAACATCTGCGCTGGAATCGCGGGATTCGATCCCACTGCCGGTGTCGTGGAGATGGCCGTTCGTGAGCTCGGTCCCGAAAGAGTGGTTTACGGCAGCGACGTCGGCGGCAGGAGCTTCGCCTCCCAACTCGCCAATGTTATGGGAGCCGATATCCCCGATTCCGCCAAAGAACTGGTGCTGGGCGGGAATCTGCGCAGGCTGTTGACACCCGCTTTGCGAGCCAAAGGATACCAGGCATGATCGTCGACACAAACGTCAATATCTCGCGCTGGCCATTTCGCCGTCTCGCGGGAGACGAGACTCCGGACCTGGTGGCGCGGCTGCGCCAGCGGAATGTGGTGCAGGCCTGGGCGGGAAGTTTCGACGGGATTCTGCACAAGGATATCGGCGGTGTCAACGCCAGATTAGCGGTCGAGTGCAATACTTATGGCAAAGGCTTCCTGGCGCCTTTCGGGTCGATCAATCCGAAGCTTCCCGACTGGCGGGAGGATCTGCGGCGCTGCGCACAGGACCACAGGATGCCGGGCATAAGGCTGCACCCCAACTATCACGGATACGAACTGAAAGATCCTGTCTTCGCGGAGCTGTTGCATATGGCGGCGGCCAGCGGCCTGATCGTGCAGCTCGTGGTTTCCATGGAAGACATACGGACACAGCACCCGCTGATGCGAGTGCCGCCTGTCGATCTTTCGGCCCTGGCTGAAGTGGTCAAGAGCCAGCCTTCGACGCGGTTGATTCTGCTGAACTGGTGGCCCGCGCTGCGGGAACAGCGGATCGCGCCGCTGGCGGATGCCGGAGAGCTATACTTTGACCTTTCCATGGTGGAAGGGATTGAAGGAGTCGCCCGCCTGGTGGAGCAGCTTCCGCCGGAGCGCGTTCTGTTCGGCTCCAACTTCCCGTTGTTTTATTTTGAAGCCGCTCTGCTCAAAGTGCAGGAATCCGGCCTGCCTGAAACCAGGAAGACCATGCTGTTTGAGGGAAACGCAAGACGGATCCTTCCGCCGAAGGCCGCCTGATAAGGAGTCGCTAATCCAGTATGAAAGTCAGTATGATGCTGCTCGGCGCGGGTCTTCTGGTACTGCCTCTGTCGGCGCAGGCGCCCACCGGGGACCCGCTTCTTCGCTGGATGGACAAGATCGCGCAAGGGCAGCTTGACGCCCGTGAGAAGGAGATCGCCGCAGTCCGTACCGTCGCCGACGCCGAGCGGCGCAAGGAGATCGTCCGCCGGAAGATCGTGGCTGCTTTGGGCGGGTTGCCGGATTATGCCGGGCCGCTCAATGCCAGGGTCACCGGCCAGATACAGGCGGACGGTTATATCATCGAGAAGGTCATCTATGAGAGTCTGCCCGGCTTCTATGTGACCGCCAATCTTTACCGTCCGGACCGGCTAGGGCGCTATCCCGCCGTGCTGCTGCAAGCCGGCCACACTCAGGAAGGCAAGGCGGAGCCGCAGTGGCTGGCGGCCAATCTGGCGCTAAAAGGTTTCGTGTCGCTGTCCTTCGATCCGGTGGGCCAGGGCGAAAGGGAGCAGACCTACGATCCGCAGCTCAAAGCCCCGGCGGCGGGCTGGTCGGTGAATGAGCACATCCACGCAGGAGCGCAGGCCGGCCTCGCCGGCGAGTCACTGACTCGCTACTTCATCTGGGATGCCAAAAGATCGATCGATTATCTCGTCAGCCGGCCTGAAGTGGATCCGCTGAGGATCGGCGCCGCCGGTTGTTCAGGCGGCGGCGCGCTGACCACATTCATCGGGGCACTGGACTCACGGCTCAAGGCGGTGATCCCTGCGTGTTTTCCTAATTCATTTCGACTGTTGTTCACGGGGCCCGATCCGCATTCTGAAATGACCCTTCCCGGGCATCTCGCCATGGGGCTGGATACGGCGGATTTCGTGGAGTTATCGGCTCCCACGCCGTGGTTGATTCAAGCGACCGAAGAGGACTATTTCACGCCGCCCGGGGCCAGAATGATGTACGAGGAGGCCAGAAGCTGGTACCGGCTCTATGGGGCCGAGGACAGGATCGCGTTCTTCGTCGGTCCTGGAGGGCACGGCACACCGCGTGTGAGCCGCGAGGCTGTCTATCGGTGGCTGATTCGGTGGCTCAACGATGGCCGGGGTGATTTTCATGACGCACCGGCGAAGATCTACAGCAATCAGGAACTGCTGGTGACAAAGACAGGCTGCGTCGAAGATGAACCAGGAAGCCGAAAGGTCTATCAACTGATACTGGACAGCCTTGGGGCGAAAAGGAAACCTGGCACGGGAACGGAGTTGGCGGACGAGTTGCGGAGTCTGGGGATTCCCACCGACGGATCCGCCCCTCGAGTAAAGGTGCTGGAGGACGCCGGGGCTGAGGGATTCCAAAATCAGCATATTCAATTCGAGAGCGAGCCCGGAATCGAGATCGACGCGAGACTTTATGTTCCGGCTTCGTCCGGCAGAAAGCCGGCGGTACTGTTGCTGGCCGGCAAGCTGTCCGATCTGTTGGCGGGAACGATCGCGGCGGCCGGAAGAGTGGTGCTGGTTCTCGAACCGCGGCATTCTCTAACATATGACGATCGGCGTCCATACGTCGGCGATTGGCTGGCCAACACACGGGCGGACCAGATCGGCGTAAGCCTGCCTGGGCGGCGCGCGCACGACATCATGCGGGGAGTCGATCTTCTGTGCTCGCGAAAGGACGTTGATCCCGGCTCGATTCGCGGCGGCGGCCAAGGCGTCAAAGGCATCTGGCTGTTGTTGGCGGCCGCAGCGGATCCACGAATCCAAAAGGTATGGTTGGACAAGACGCCCTACAGCCTGTTCGAGGCGCTTCAAAACACGCTGAACACGAGCTTATATGACGCGGTAATCCCAGGTTTTGTGTTGCACTGGGACCTGCAGGATCTCGCCAAGCTGATGGGGAGCCGTCCGGTGATGTGGACCGACCCGACAAACTGGATGGGCAAAGTTGTGTCCGTGGGGCCTCGCTTTCAGTACAGGTGGGTACTCGGCGATATCACGGATCAGAGCGATGCACAGGACATCGAGTACGCCCGGGAGTTGATGAGATAAGGCGTAGCGGCCCCGCTAAAGGGGCGACGGCTTAGCCAACCCTTCGCCAATCAGTAGCGTTACGCCCCGTTCTTTCGTCCGTTCTGTTTCTTGGTCTTCTCGGGAGAGTGGATTGAGATGGCGGCAAACCATGAAGCCTGGCGGCAATGGCCGCCAAATGTAATTTGCTGTGCGGAAAGCTCGGAAACGACCGGGCACGATCTTTCTCTCATACGCCCTTAAGGACGGCGCCGTACTCCGTTTCGAAGTAGAAGTCGAGCGCCCGCCGAGCCGGGTGCTTGGGGACGTCTCCCCCCCGTTGGTGCCAGCCGACTCCTGACTCGTGACGGCATTTATTCAGAGATGCCAGAGGCGACGGAATCGACGGCTGCGATCACGGACTGCACGAGGCGACCCACGGTCCAGGAGACGATGAGGCATTTTCTTTTTCCGCATCCCGGAACATCTGGATCAGCACCTGCGGACGCTCGGGGCCCAGCGCTCGCAGCTCGGGACGGCCAGCCTGAGCCGAGGCGGTCGTGTCTTCGTGAGTCGGTTCCTTCTTTTCCACCCAGTCTCCGCACTCTATTGCTGCCTGTTCTTCGATCTCGCGTAGCTCCCGGAGCAGTCCGGTGTCGACCGCAAACTCTTCGACCACCTGAGCCGTGTCACCGCCGCCTATCTGTTTGACGGTGCGGACCATGTATCCGGTATTTGCCAAAATGATTGTACTCCCATCCTCATCCCTGGTCGCTCCGTTTTTGCAGTTCTTCTTCGCCGAGCATTTGATTGCCCATCGACGAGTCAGTCCAGAAACCGTGGCCAGCTATCGGGACACTTTCCGGTTGCTGCTCCAATTCCTGCAGTGCTCCATTGGCAAAGAGCCGTCGCGCCTCACGCTGGCGGATGTGCAAGCTCCCTCCATTCTGCAATTCCTCGATAGCATCGAACAGAAGCGGGGGAACTGCGTGCGGACCCGGAATGTCCGGCTCGCCGCCATCCGCTCCTTTTTCCGTTCGGTGGCCTTACGCGATCCAGGCAGTGTCGATATGGCCACACGCGTACTGGCGATTCCGGTCAAGCGTTGGGATCACCGACTCGTGGGTTTTCGGACCCGTCCTGAAATTGACGCGATCCTTGCCGCCCCCGATACGAAGACCTGGACTGGTCGCCGCGACCATGCGTTACTCCTCAGGCTGTACAACACCGGGGCTCGGGTATCGGAGATAGTTTCTGCTCATCCGGATCAGTTCGGCTACGGCGCCACTTCTCTGCTTCACTTGATTGGCAAAGGCCGCAAAGAACGGAGGGTGCTACTGTGGCCGAGAACCGCGCGTATCCTGCGCGCTTGGCTCGCCGACTCCGGAAAAAACCGGAACCGACTATTCACCAACGCGCGGGGTGGGCCTCTTTCCCGTGATGGTGTGGCATACATCCTTCACCAGGCCGAGCCTTCCGAACTGCCCGAGTTTGGCAATCGAACGAATCTCGCCACATACCCTACGCCACACAACGGCTATGCATCTGCTGCAATCCGGGGTCGACACAACCGTGATCGCCCTTTAGCTGGGCCATGAAAGTCTGGAAACAACCCACATCTACATCGAAGCCGATCTTCAGATGAAGCAGCAAGCTCTCGAAAAGGTCGAACCTGCGGGCCAGAGCTTCCGGCGCTTCACACCATCCGACGATTTGCTGGCCTTCCTCTCAGCACTCTGATAATGCCGAGATCAACGGGGTGCGTCCCCTGCTACGGCGACGCGCCCTCATTCTGCTCGGCATAATCCGGAACTCGACATAAAGGCCGGTTAAGGGACAGACGCTTCCGGCTGTCAACCCCGTGTCGTCAAGCGGCGGCGGATTGGCCGGCGGCGGTGGCGGCTGGCAGCGCGATTTCCGGTGCGGCCTCCCGAGACTCCTTGAGAAATACCAGGCGCGTGCGCTCGGCGTCGAAGTCTACGATCAGCCGGTCGCCGGCCTGCGCCTGGCCGGTCGCCATCAAATTCGACATGGGCTGAACCAGATGGCGTTCCACGGCGCGCTTCAGGTGGCGGGCGCCGTAGCGCTCGTCGGTGCCCTCTTGCAGAAGAAAGTCCTGGGCTTCATCGTTGACCGTGAACGTCAGGGAATTCGTGCCGGCGGCGCGCAGGATCCGATCCTGCACGGCTTGTAACTCGATATCGAGGATCCGGTGCAATTCGGCCGTGCCCAGCGGCTTGAAGACCACGGTCCGGTCGATCCGGTTCATGAACTCCGGCGTGAACTTGCGCCGCGCCGCATCGATGCCCGCGCGCGAAACCTTTTCGTTCAACTTTTCATCCAAAATGCCGGCGGGGCGGGCACGCTCAGCCTCACGGGCCGCAAAGCCGAGGTTCGGCCGCAGAAGCGAGTTCATCTCCACCGCGCCCAGGTTGCTGGTGAGGAAGACGATGGTCCGCGAGAAATCCACGCGCCGGTTGTCCCCCAGCGTCAGGGTGGCTTTGTCGAGGATGCCCAGCAGCAGGTTCCAGAGCGCGTCGCTGGCCTTCTCGATCTCGTCGAACAGCACGAAGCTGAGCTTGACCTTTTCCGTGTGGAACTGGTCGAGGACGTCCTGGCTGAGCATCGGATGCGTCTCGCGATGCCCCAGGTATCCGGGCGGCGAGCCGACCAGCTTGGCAATCTCGTGGCTGTGCTGAAACTCGGCGCAGTCTATCTTGATCACGGCGCGGGGGTCGCCGACGAGGCTCTCGGCCACGGCTTCCACCGTACGCGTCTTGCCGGAGCCGGTCGGCCCGAGGAACAGAAGGCTTCCCACCGGTCTTCCGGGACTTGACATTCCGGCCACGAAGGTCTGGTACATGTCGATGACCTGGCGGATGGCGTCGTCCTGGCCGACAATCCGCTTCCGCAGGTCGCTTTCCAGCTTCTCCGCTTCCCGGCCCATCCTCGTGGGATCCAACAGCATCTTGAGTCCAGCCATTTCAGTTGCCCTCCACTGCTTTGGACGCGCCGCGCCAAAGGGGGACTCAGGACACTCGTAAAGGTTGTTTGTTTTGTTTGTAAAGATCTGTGATAACTTGGTTCACGACGGGGGGCGCCATGGGGCTGAACGAGCGGGGGAAGATTAAAGAACTGCAAGAAACCATGTTTCCGGTACGGGCAAAAGAGATTGCGGCGATCTGCGGCGCGCCATCCAGTACGAGGTGGACTAGGAGAGCCTCAAGGACGACATCGAGGCACTCAACTTCATTGACAACATTTCGTGCCATCGCCTCAATATGGCGTTGCGAGTGATCTGCCAGGACGAGATGGGGAAGGAGGCCGTCCGCGACGGTCTCAAACAAATCAAGCTCAAGAACAGAAGAGCAAGGCCGAGACGAGCCTGGGGTTCAGCGGCGGCGTGCTGGAGATGCACTGCGCATACGCCTTGCGGACTGATGGGGTGGTTCCGCCCCAACGCGCGAGTCGGACCGCGCCAACGTGCGTGCAGCAACCCGGAGTGCCAAGCGGCACGGCGGAAGAAGACCCAAGCCAAGTGGCGCGCGGCGAACCCGGATTACGCCACAGCCCACCGGATCCAGCAGCGTAGCGCGCAACCACAACCGCCGGAGCCACTGCTTTTACCCGCCCCGCTGAACCGACTTCCCTGGGATCTGGCGAAAGACGAGTTCAGGCCGAAAGGCGCTAATTTTATAGGAGTTATGGGAGCCCTCCTGGTGCGTTCCGTGAAAGACCAGTTCCGTGCGTATGTGCTTGATCCCACGAGAGTTCCCAACACACTTCCCGCGACTGCCGCGAAAAGACCAGTTCCCGCCTGCCGCATACTGAATCCCGACGCAGAAGCGGCACATGCAACTGGAGTTTCACCAACTTGACCGGCGCTGGGAGCACTTGCGAGTGCGCCATCCGGGGCGGCAGCGGCGGCTGCTGGCATCGCTAGCCGAAGCGGGGCAGCAAACGCCCGTCGTGGTGGTGGCCGCCGAGGGCCACCCGGACCGTTACGTAGTCATTGACGGCTACAAACGGATCGCGGCCCTGGAGCAACTGGGCCGGGACACGGTGGAAGCGGTGGTATGGCCGATGAGCGAGGCTGCGGCAGTGCTGCTGGACCGCTCGATGCGACTGTCGGAACACGAGACCGCGCTGGAAGTGGGCTGGCTGCTGGGGGAGTTGGAGCAGCGCCTCGGCTACAGCCTGGATGAGTTGGCGCGCCGGTTCGATCGCAGCGTGAGCTGGGTTTCGCGGCGGCTGGCGCTGGTGGAGGTTCTGCCAGAAGCCATCCAGCAGCAGGTGCGCGAGGGCAAGATTCTAGCGCAGGTGGCGTTGAAGTTTCTGATTCCGGTGGCGCGCCAAAGCCTGGAGGATTGCCAGCGGATGGCGGC
>Ga0116223_10002187_pt1 | contig 18699 bp, 10 predicted proteins | sample Sb_taG_3_FD_90092 | JGI IMG/M metagenome (GOLD analysis project Ga0116223, IMG submission 90092) | Peat soil microbial communities from Weissenstadt, Germany - Sb_50d_a_PC metaG | ecosystem: Environmental > Terrestrial > Soil > Wetlands > Peat | place: Germany: Weissenstadt | collected 2010-09-21 | reverse complement strand
CGTGTTCCACAAACCCATCATGATCGCGGCAGCCGCATCTCTACGCGGTCATCCGCCCTGACCTGCAGCAACAACCCCACGGTCACGAACTACAGCTGCCGTATCAGTGAGCGGTTCCAGCGATTGATCGACATGTCCGACTGGACGGGACGGCCAGATGAGGAGCAGGCATTCCTTAGCCGAGCGGTCGCCGCGCTCGCGGTGAAGATGGAAACCGGCTGTTCGGATGAGGCCGCCGCCCGAGCAGTGATTGACTGCGCTACAGACCGGGGGATCGACGCGGTCGCGGTTGAACAGCGTGGAGAGCGTCAACATCTCATCCTGGTACAAGCAAAATGGAGCCACAAGGGAACCGCTGGATTTGGCGAAGCGGACGTCTCGGCTATTATGCGTGGCCTCGATTACCTGCTGGAGCTAGAATTCGATCGCTTTGGAAGCAAGATTGATCGGCACGCAGCTGACATAGACGCCGCACTTAACAGCCCTTCTCCTAAGGTAATTATTGTGCTGGCCTTGGCCACTGGCAACGATCTGCATCCTAATACTAGGGCGCTCCTAGAGGAAGAAATTGGTAAGCATAATCTCGACGATGACCTTGTAGACTACAAGATTATCAATTTGCGGGATCTGCATCGCGAGATCCTTGGTGATCACGCTGAACGTAAGGTCGACCTCAACGTTCAAGTCCAGAGCGTAGGGAAGGTTACAGAGCCGTTCCTGGCTTATTACGGCACCGTCTCTGCCGAGGAGATCGCCGAATGGTATGGTCGATATGGTCGGCATCTTACCGCTCGCAACATCCGGGACGCCCTCGATATTAGCGACGTCAACGAGAAAATCCGAACTACTTTGATTAGAGAGCCAGAGTACTTCTGGTACTTGAGCAATGGTATTACGTTGATCTGTGACCGGATGCGCAAGTACGGTAAGGGTGCTCCAATCGCCGGCGGCAATGCGACATTCCGCCTGGAAGGCGCGAGCGTAATCAATGGCGCGCAAACTGTGAGCGCCGTCTATCGGGCGATACAGCTAAAGCCAAGCAAAGCGGCCGCCGGCCGGGTGCTGGTACGAATTATTTCACTGGAGGAAACACCCGAAGGCTTCGGCGACAGAATCACTATCGCCGCGAACACGCAGAACCCGACTGAAGAGAGGGATTTCCGTTCACGCAAGCCTGAACAGGCTGACCTGCGCCATGATTTTGCATTGTCCCTGGGACTTAACTACGTGATTAAACGTGGAGAGCCGGAGCCGCCACCAGATCAGGGCTGCACAATGACGGAGGCAGCCCTAGCGCTGGCCGCCGCGCAACCCTCTAGTGAGCTTGTTGCGAGAGCCAAACGTGACGCTTCCGTTCTATGGGAGGATCGTTACTATAGTTCACTATTTGGTGAAAGACCCAGCGCATGCCGTGTGTGGCGGTGCGTCTGCTTGCTGCGGGCGGTGCGTCATGCACTCGCCGAGGAACGAGAGAACTTGGTTGGTCGTATCGCTGGTGCTGCTGCACACGGCGACCTGCTTCTCACACATGTGCTCTTCCAGACAATGGAAACCGGTGACATTGACGCCGAGGGCGATGCTGCGGCCGCGGCCTGGGAGGTGCGGTTGGCCGAGGTAAGAGAACGTGTGAGAAAAGCACTTGGCTGGATGGTTGTTGTGATCGACGGTGCGTATGGCCGTTACAGCCAACTAAGCACGACTGTGCGTACCACTGAGCGCGTTGAGTTGGTAACCAAGGGACTGTACGAGCGTGTTATCAGTGGCGATGAGCCGCCTAGTTACTCAGAGTCTCGGGTCGACCGAGAGCCAGATAGCACGGTCGGTCAGCCGACTCGCGCAGTGCGGGCAATTGTCGATTCGGGCGCTATAGTCGACGGCACGATCCTGGAGTTCCGCCCAGTCACCACTTCAGAACGTAAGCAGTTGCCAAGATGGATCGATGAGGAGCCGAAACGCGCCAAAGCCGTATGGCAGAACAATAAAAGCAGGCCTCTAATCTGGAATGCTGACGGTAATGCGTACGCTCCCACGAGCCTGGTCCGTTTGATGCGGCGAGAAGCCATGGGGAATGATCAGCAGGTCCAAGGGACGCTGTACTGGTATGTGCCAGGTAAGGGATCACTAGTTGACATTGCTCGAGAGTTTCGGGAAGACGCGGAACCCAACCTGCAGGACGACTGATTTCATTCCCGATGGAAATAATTGGACCGTGCTTTGTAGCGGTAGGTGGGGACGGATTGTCTCCCTGACGACGCTTTCCACGTCCATATGGGCTACCGCTGGCGGGCACACTCGGGGGTTGGCAGTTTTGGGGGTCAGTCAGCAGCCTCGGGTTCGATGCCACGCTCGGCGGCAAGCGCGAGGATCTTGGCTGAAGGCGTGAGCTGTGGCTTAGGAGGCTGCAAGATCGCATCCCGGCCGGGTGCCCGCCAGGCGGGGAAGGCCTGGCCGAGGTCGCCCCAGTCCGGGTCTTCGCTGGGCACCATCAGCCCCTGGTATTCCTCGATCTTCTCGCGGAACGCCTGGCGCTGGGCGGCCAGGTCACGGATCCAAGCAAGTATCTCGCCGATCTGCTGGTCCGGAGCCAAGGTCAGCTGCTCGCGGTCAGTGTCGCTGGCCGGGGCCGGTTCAGCGGAGTGCAGCGGCTCGATGCTCGTCTCCGGATGGCGGCGGCGCAGTTCGGCGTCGGCGGCGACGGCCAGGCGGCGGGAGTGTTCGGTGGCGTGCTCCCACTCCGTTCGGTCGGTCATGGTCTGGGTGAAGAGGGTTTCCTGCTGCCGATAGCGGTCGCCCATTGCCCGGTAGGAGGCGGCCAGTTCCTCGTGCCGACCAACGCGGGCATGGTCGCCGGCCTTACGGGCGGCGTCGGCTTCGGCGGCGGCGCGGATAGCGCCCAGGTCGGCGTTGGCCGCCCCGAGCCGAGCCAGTCGCAGTTCCCGGCCGACGTGGCGGGGAGCCCAGGCGGTCTCGGCGGCGTAGGTGTCCCGGATCAGCCACAGCCGGCCATCACGCATGGACCGGACGTCAGGCTGGCCGGCCGGGCCGAGGACGAGGAAGGCCTCGTGCCAGGCTGCCCGCTGATCCGGCGTGTCCCGGGTGGGCTCAGGGCCGATCGGGTCGCCGGGGTCGTCATAGCCGTACATCTCCCTGTAGGCAGCGATCGAGGACGCCTTGCGCTCCCATTCCTGCCGGATGGCCGCATCATCCGGCACCGGGCCGAGCGCCGTAAAAGCCCACGCGGGCGTGATCTGGGCAGCGTGCTGGCCGAGGCGCTGCTTGCAGTCGTCCATCATGGCGGCGATCTCCGCCAGGTACGCCCGGTGCTCGAGGTTGGGCAGCTGGGGGACCCGTTCGGTCCAAGGACCTTGCGGTTGGGGGAGCAGCGGGTCGATGTGCTGCCGGATCCGTGCGTCCAGGACGCTGGCGATGTCGCGGGCGCCGGCCAGGTCACGGGAGGCGATCGCGGTGCGGGTGACCTCGGCGGGATCAAGCCCGGCTAGCTCAGCAGCGTGCAGGGTCCGGAACAGCCACCGGGACTGGTGGGACAGCGGTTGCCGGTGGTCGGCTGGGAGCGCGGTCATGACCAGCTCGCGGTACCGGTCGTCGCGGTCGTCGCGGGTTTCGGCGGCCCAGATCGTGTTGAGGATGCCCAGGTGGTCAGCATTGGCCAGATTGCGCCGCCTGGTCTCCGAAGCGGATAGTTCGGCGCCGTCGCGGTCCAGCACGTCGGCGAGCACAGCGATCGGCTCTCGCGGGTCCGGGCTGCCTGGCCCGGCGGCGGGCTGGGCGGGCAGGAACCCTTGGCGTTCGCGGCGGATGCGCTCGTAGCGCTCCAGTTCGGGAGCGGTCCGGGTGCCGGGCTGGGGGTCGGCCGTCTTCGGCGGGGTGGTGAAGACGAACGTCAGGTTGGCGTCGGTGCCGCGGGTCATGGCCGGGTACAGCCAGTGCCGGTCCTCGGTGCCGGTGACCAGCGCGATCCCGGTGTGCACGGTGGCGCCCTGGGCGGAGTGCCCGGTGATCGCATAGGCCAGGTCAGAGGACTGGTAGCCGGTGTAGCAGAACGCCCGTTCGGTGAACCGCCGCTGCCCGGTCGCCGGGTCGGCCTGGAGCAGGCGGCGGACCATCAGGCCGCTGCTGGTGATGGCCTCGATCCGCAGGATGTCCCCGTTGGCCAGGGCCCGGCCCGGCTCGCCCGCCTCGAGGCGGTGGTCGTTGCGGCGGCAGATGATCAGGTCTCCGGCCGACGCCTCAGCACCTTCCGCGATGCGCACGGCCCGGGTGGCCTCGACCAGGCCGAGGTGGATCAGGTCATCGCGGATCCGGGTGGACAGTTCCCGGCACCGGGCCCAGTCCGCGGCCATCAGCAGCACGTCCCGTCCGGCCAGGTAGCTGGCCACGTAGGCATGGACGGCCTGGTCCATGGCCTGCTCGGGCGGGGCGCCGCGGATCCGGCCGTGCTGGTCGTAGTCGTCCAGCGCGGTGGCGTCCCCGCGGCGCAGCCGTAGCGAGGCCTCGCGTTCCCAGGCGGCGCCGAACCGGACCGGCTCGGCCAGCTGCACGTACCCGAGCCGGTCGGCCAGCAGCATCATCGCGCCGCCGCCTTCCACGGCGGCGAGCTGCTCCTGGTCGCCGGCCAGCACCAGCTTGCAGCCGTTGCGCGCCGCGTGCTCCACCAGCGCGGCCAGATGGGCCAGGGACACCATCGACCCTTCGTCCACCTCGATCAGCGAGCCCGGCGGGATGCTGGCCAGATCGGCCAGGAGCCTGGTCGTGTTCGCCGCGACGCGGACACCGGCGGTGCGGAGCTCGTTGGTGGCGTTCTGCGAGGTCGCGGTGCCGAGCACCGGGCCGCCCCACGCCCGCGCGGCGGCGGCCAGCACCCGGGTCTTGCCCGTCCCGGCCGGGCCGGTGACCACCTCGACAGTCCGGGCCGAGGTCAGCACGTGCCAGATCGCCGCCGCCTGATCCAGCCGCAGCCCGCTGCGCGTCGCCTGCTGATGCGCGTCCTGCGCGCGTTCGCGCAGCTGCGCCTCCGCCAGCTCCGCGTCGACGCCCAGGCGCCGCGCCGCCAGCTCGCCCGGCAGCCGCGGCGCCCGCCGCGCCTGCGCGTGCGCGACCAGCCGCTCCTCGGCCGTCAGCTGCGCGGCGGTGGCGTATCGCGCGGTGCCGGGCCGTATGTAGACGCTGCGCCCGTCCAGTTCCCGGCGCAGCGACGCCGGGAGCGGCGGCCATTCGGGTGCCTCCAGGCACACCACGTCCCCCATCCGGCCGGACAGGGCCTCCCCGGCCAAGCCGAGCAGCAGCTCCCGCGCCGCCTGCGCGCTCATCCGCCGGGACTCGTTCGGCATCACCAGGGCTAGCTGCTTGATCAGGTCGTGCCGGGTCCAGGCGGACTGTTTCTCCGACACCAGCGCCAGGGCCTTCTGCACTGCCTGGGCCTGTGCCTCGCGCGGCAGCGGAGCCGGGTCATCGACGGTTGCTGGTGCGGTGGCGTCTGGGTCGCGCGCGTTCGACACCGTGACTGCGATGCCCGCCAGCTGGCCGCCGAGCGTGGCGTCCCACCGCGCGGCCAGCGCGTCCCAGTCGACGTGCGCCGCGTCCTTGCCCTTGCGCGACCGCAGCGTGGCGTCGTTCGCGATGTACAGCAGCTCACGCGAGGTCGGCGCGCGGCCGTGGCGCCGCTCCCACGCCTGCGCCAGCTCGCGTTCCTTCTCGTGCACCTGAACGGTCCGCGTGGAATACGCGTCCATCTGCGCCCGCGTGACACGGGCGATCTCGTTGCCGCGCCCGTCCGCGCGCGGCACCCACGCCACGCCGAACTCCCGCGTCAGCTCACACTCCACCGCCGTCGCCGCGACACCCTGCAGCGCGCCCAGGACCGCGCGCAGGCTCGCGGTATCCAGCGCCCGCCACTTACCATCCCGAACGGTGCGGGTGATCCGCGCGATCTGATTGTGAACGTGATCCTGAGGATCGCCGTCCCGGCTGGTGCCCTGCAGCCACGACGTCACGACCAGGCCCGCCTCCTCGAACCGGCCCGGCTCCTGCCCGTCCACCCGGACACCGTGATACCCGGTCCGGGTAACCCCGGCCCACTCCTGCAGGTACTCCAGCACGGCCCGGTTGGCCCGGTGCAAGACCTCCTGGAACCTCTGCTCCCGGCCGGACCAGTAGGCCAGCGCCCGCCCGTCGCCAGCCAGCCGCGCCCGGCGCGCGTTTTCCCGGATCGAGGCATGCAGCACCGAGATCGACTTGGAGAACGAGACCGTGACGTCGGTGTAGGCAGCGGGCTGCCGCGTCACCTGCGCCGCCTCCCGCTCCAGCTCGATCACCCGCTCAGCAGTGGCATGCGGCTCGGCGGCCCTCAACTGGGCCAGGTGGTCGGCGAACGTCGCGTAGCGGCCGCGCGCCCGGCCGAGCGTGGCCCCGGTCCGCGGCTCGCGCTGCTGGTAGACGGCGTCATAGGGTTTACGTTCAACGACCTGCCCGGATGTGAAACCCAGCGCTTGCGCTCCCGGTCCCCACCACCGCCCGGGCGGTTCCCCGGCCTGCGCGGCGTTGATGTAATAGCCGCCGGGCGTGCGTGCGGCGCTGGCCTGCCCTTGGGTCTTCCAGATGTAGTCGAGGTCGTAGCCCTTGGCGACGGTAACGACCACGGCCAACCGGCTGCCTCCTTCCACATCACGCGGCCGCGGAGCTGACCATGATCATTTAGATCAATGCAACGGTCTGCGCGGATATGGATCATGATCGGGGCGGGTAGCGCAAGATCGCTGGCAGCAGCCAACACAGGAGAGTTCAGCGGGGGGCGGGAAGGGCCGGTTACCAGGACAAACAAGAAATTAAAGGAGAGCGGCAGCTACATCGGTTCTTCAGGTGGTCAGGCAACGCTGCGGTTACCGCCCATTTAGGGACTGCTGAAGACGGCGGCCGTGATGGACGGCCAATGCCTCCGGTTGACAAGACTGTCTTATTCGCTATTTACGATCTTCTGGCGAGTATGTGGCGTAGTGTGGCAGCCGATCGGGCGGTCCTGGCGACGCTAGCCTGGCTGCTGTCGGCCATGCTGTGCGCCCACCGGCTGGTCGCCGGACACGCTGCTGGCTGGCAGCGTCGGCTGATCACATGCCACTGGACGTACCCGAGTATCAGTCATCGCCGCCGAAGCCCGCCGCCTGTTCAACCTTCACACTCGCGCCATCTGCTCCAGGGCACTCGACGAGCACTGGTCAGACTGGGGACGCTAGCGCAAGGCCAGCGCCTGCAGATGGCATTACGTACGCCGAGCCGCTGTTGTAGTACTAAAGCCGCAGGTCAGGCCCATGTGAGCGATTCCGGCACGGCGCACCCCGATTAGCGACTAAATGGTCGCGGTTAGTGATAAATATAAGCTATGTCCCGGCGAGCAAAGATCATCACTGGTTTCGCGGCTGCCCTGAGCGTAGCCGCATGTGTGTTTCTTGGTCTGTTCTTGGCGGGACAGGGCTTGGCTAAGGCGAGCTTGTGGGCGAGCGTGCTGAGCTTGGTGACCGGCCTTGTAGCCCCGATTTGGCCTCTGATTTTCAGGTCGCCAAGAGTGCAAGTACCACCTGAGCTTGTATTGCCTGAATGGGTGGTTGACCGCCCGCAAGAAGCAGGGCAGGTGGTGTCGGCATTGCTGGGCCATGGTGGTAAGACTGTGGCTATTACCACTGGATTGCACGGCGCAGGTGGCTTCGGGAAGACCACACTGGCGCGGATAGTGTGCGCTGACCATCGAGTGCAACACCGGTTCCGCGGAGGGGTCTACCTGATAACGATAGGAAGGGACATCCGGGGTGCGGCAGCGATGGCTGCCAAGGTGAACGATGTTATCAAGCTCGTAAGCGGTGAGGAGGCTACATTCACAGATCCGGAGATTGCGGGCAGCCGACTGGGAATGCTGCTCGAAGCTGGTCCACAACGGTTGCTGGTCATCGATGACGTATGGGAGGCAGAACAACTGGCACCGTTCACAAGCGGCGCGCGGAGATGTGCGCGGCTGGTCACGACCCGAGTCCCTGGATTGCTGGGTGCACGTACGCAAGCAGTGCTGGTTGACCAGATGTCAGGAGAACAGGCGCGGAAGCTGTTGATGGCTGGACTGCCACCGCTGGATCCGATGGTGGCGGGCGGGTTGCTTGCCGTCACAGGACGGTGGCCTCTACTACTGCGCCTAGTCAACAAGATCTTGGCTAACGCTGCGGGAAGCGGGGCGAATGTCCGCGCTGCGGGGGTCCAGTTGTTGGAGCGGCTACGAGCGGCCGGCCCAGCGGTAGTCGACGACCTGCTGGGTGAGGATAGCAAGGCCTTGCGAGTAGGAGTGCCCGCAGAGCGTGCCCGGGCCGTGCGGGCGACAATTGGAGCGAGTACGAGCTTGCTAAGTCCGGAGGACGCACTACGCTTCGCGGAACTGGGCTTGTTCGCTGAAGATGAGATTATTCCTTTCATTTTGGTTGCTCGGCTATGGAATGTCACTGCCGGATTCGATGATTTGCGTGCGGCTCGGTTGTGCAGTCGCCTGAACGAATTGGCTCTGGTTTCGATGCCTTCCGATCCCGTTAGGCTCGGCGGGCTCATGCTCCACGACGTAGTCCGCGATTTTCTACGCGGTGAGTTGGGGTCCGATCAACTAGCTGCGCTGAACGGACAGCTTCTAAACGCCATCACTGCGGACCTACCGGTCGACACCTCGAACGGTAACACGCACAAGCCAGCGGAGGTAATGTGGTGGAAACTGGGCTCGGATGATCGGTACATGTGGGATCATCTCATTGAGCACCTCTTGGACGCAGGTCGAAAGGCTGAAGCTGAGAATTTGGCTGGCGACTTGAGATGGGTGGGGGCGCGGCTTCTGAAGTTCGGTCCTGCAGGCCCTGCAGCTGACCTTACGCTCGTGGGTACGCCTTCTGCTGCCAGGCTCCGCACCTCGCTAACACGTGCGGCTCACTTGCTGGCGCCTACGGAGCCGACGGAAGCCGTAGTGGACGTCTTGTACAGCAGGGTGGCCGACAATCCGGAATGGGAGCGGCAAGTAGCTGAATTGCGGAAGTTGCCGAATCGGCCTCGGCTGGTCAACCGATGGCCGCTGCCGGACATACCTCACTCAGCCCTCCGCCGCGTCCTAGCCGGCCATGACGGTTCGATAGATGTGTTGGCGATTGCACCGGATGACAGTTGGCTGGCCACGGGCGATCGCAGCGGTACTGTGCGAATCTGGGATGCAGCCACGGGACGGGCGCGCGCCACCCTCACCGGGCATCGTGGCCACCAGGTTATGGCAATGGCGATCTCGCCCGATAGCAGTTGGCTCGCCACAGGTGGCACCGACGGAGTAGCGCGGATCTGGGACGCGATTACTGGGCAAGAACAAGTTTCTCTTGCTGGCCACCACGGCCAGGTAGTCAGCGTCGAGATCGCCCGAGACGGTACTCGGCTGGCCACAGTAGACGAGAGCGGTTTCGGAGGGAGGGTAAGGATATGGGATGCGATCACCTGGCAGCTAAGGACCACGATGACTGGCCATCGAGGTCATCAGATAGTTTCCGTCGCGATCGCGCCTGATGGTAGCTGGCTGGCGACCGGATGCACCAACGGCAAGGCTCAGGTCTGGGATGCTGTCACCGGGCGTCTCAAAGCAACCCTCGCTGGCCACCGCGGGCGTGTCAGTACAGTGGTGATCTCTCCTGACGGTAACTGGCTAGCAACAAGCGACACTGGCTTGGTGCGAATCTGGGATGCAGTTCGGGGCCAGGCGCGCGTTTCTCTTCCTGCTCATCATGGAAGGGTAAGCATGCTTCTGATCGCACCAGATAGCAGTTGGCTTGCAACGATCAGCGATGGCCGACCGAGGATGTGGGATGCCTCTACTGGGCAGGCGATCGGCACGCCCAGCGACCGTCGTAGCCTCAGAGTGAAGGCGATGGCAGTCACTCCGGACGGCAATTGGCTGGTGACGGGAGGAGCCGACGGCATGGTGCGGGTTCTTGATGCGGCCACCATGACGGAGCGCATTGCTCTGGCTGGCCATAACCGTGCGGTGACTGCTGTTGCTGTTGCTGGGGACGGCAGGTGGCTGGCAACCGGCGACGAGGGCGGAACAGTGCGAATCTGGGACGTAGCCGTGGGGCAGCATCGCGCTTCTCCCTCTCCACGTAGTCGCGCGTCGGTCGCGATGAGGGTCGCGCCGGACGGCGATTGGCTAGCAACGATCGGCGGCAAGTCGTTGCAAATCTGGGATGCTGCTACAGGTTCTGAACGCGCAGTTATCACTAGCACCGATGAGCAAGGGAAGATACATGAGATCACCACAGTGATGATCGCACCAGATAGCAGCTGGCTGGCGACTTGTGACGATGACCAGGTAATTCGACTTTGGGAAACCGCTACCGGACAGTGGCGCGCAAGCGTAGCGAGTGTCAAATACGGAAGTCGTCGCAAGATAACTGCAATGGCGATCTCGCCAGATAGCAGCTGGCTGGCTACGGGCGACGGCGAGGGTGTTGTGCGGGTCTGGGATGGTACCACCGGAGTGCAGCGGGAAGAATTCACTGTTAAGCCCGCCCTTGCAACCAGTACCAGGGTTTCCAGTATTGCGATCGCGCCAGATGGTACGTGGTTGGCTGCTCGCGAATTTGGTGGCAAGGTGGTGATCTGGGATACAAGGACACGACGTGAGCGAGCGACGATAGTCGGTCACCAGAGCGAGGCCATAATGGTTGCGCCGGATAGCCAGTGGCTTGCCTCTGACAGTCGTGGCGTAGTGCGTATCTTTGATGCTCACACCGGAAGGCCGCGTAGCACTCTTTCCTGCCGAAAACGTGCGATTCGCGCTGCGGCTATTGCGCCAGATAGCGTTTGGCTAGCAACTACTGATGACCACGGTCCCGTGCGTATCTGGGATCCGAGATCGGGGCGAGAGCGCGCTGTCCTTGGCGTCCATCGCGGTAAGGCGGGCGTCGCGGCTGTTTCGCCGGACGGTAGTTGGCTGGCCACCACCGAGGAAGGAGCAATTCGAATCTGGGATTTGCCATCGGGGCGAGAGCGCGCTGTCCTTGCTCTCCAGCACGGTCACGTAAGCGCCGCGGCTGTTTCGCCGGACGGTAGTTGGCTGGCCACAACCGAGGAAGGGACAATGAGGATCTGGGATCCAACTACAGGACAGGTCCAAACGCTGATGCGTGTCGACCATGCATTCTCTGCCTTCTCGTGGCTTGGTAGGACGGGCGTGGCAGCCGCAAGCTGGGCAGGGCTGTATGTATTCGACTTCCTTGCCGATCCACCTCATCGATCGACAACCACTTTCAGACAGCCGGTCAGTTAGTAATTCCTTAAACAGGCGGTGTGCTGACTATGGCTCTCGAAAGAACCTACGCCGCGATTGGCGGCTGTCCGCAATGCCGCAGAGGATGTCTCATCATCGTCGTCCCAGTACCGCATGTATGGTCGGCCACAATGTGAACCACACCGGAGACGGTGTTCCCCTGTATCTGAGCGGCTGACTCAGTCGGTTGCCGATGTCCGGTCTGACGTAGTCGGGTACCTCACCCCTCGTCTACCACGGTGTGTTAAGGGCATGAACACTGTAAACCACCGTTTTTTGCCTACTGTCGTTCGCTGATCGGCGATGCTATGCGAGCCGCGCAGCGCAAGTCCATATGTGTTCGAAGCTGTCGAGGTAGAGGGCGGTCATCTCGCCCCCGTCGGTATCGCATAGGCAGAACACGGGTGCCTGCGCGGCTGGGATGCCGTAGGTGTGCTGATTGACCAGGAACTGGTCGTCAGCGCGGTAGATGGAGTTGTACAGCACGGTGCGGTGGAGGCGAATCTCGATGTTCTGGACCGCGGTGAGCGGCCGGTAAAGCGTGAGGGCGTTGCGGACCTTGGCGGGCATGGCGTCGCCAATGCCTTCCTCTTCGCCGCGTTGCGCGGCATGCGGCCCGTCGGGGTCCCCGAGCGCGATCCGCACGGTGACGCCCGCGCGGCCCTTCTCGGCGAGAATCCGGAGGATCCCAGCATCCTCGGCGAGGAACAACGCGCTGTAAGCCAGGATGGCGATCTCGCGCTCGGCAGATCCGAACAGCCGAACCCAGACCTCCCGTGGGACAGCCCACCGGTGCGGATAAACCGTCCCCAGCTCCTCGGGCCGACTCCGCACCGCCAGCAGCCCACCCGCATCCGGCCACAGCTCGGCCTCGTCCGCGCCGACGAGTTCAGCGATCGCGGCCCGGTTATGCGGATATGGCATGCGTCCGTTCAGCCATCGCCGGACCGTCTTGGGATCCACGCCCAGGCGGGCGGCGATGTCGTCTTCGCGCAGCCGCGCCCGCAGTAGGGCCCGGCGCAGTGGCTCGTTCACCGTTGGCGCCTCCCGGATCGCGAGGACACTCCCGACCGTACCAGAAGACGTCCCTAGAAGTCCCTCAGGTGGAGTTTAGAAGTTCCCCTCGCCTGCACCAACCTGGCCTGCAGGGCGCAGCATCGCCCCGCCGTCCCAGCAGCAGCAAGCATTAGGAGGAACACCCAGATGACCAGGTCAGTCCGGCTCTACACCGCGGCGCAGTTCGAGGAGGCGAAGACGCTGGTCGACCTGGTGGCCGAACGGTCCGACCTGCCGCCCGCCGAACGCGACAGGCTCACCGCCTTCCAGGCAGATCTGCGGCAGACGGTGCGCGAAGACCGCCGCCGCGCCGCCGGCGCGGCCCGCCTCCCCGGTGGCAGCGAGCTGACCGCGCAATGACAGCTGAACCAGCCGCCGCCACGCGACACACCGGCACCTATCCCGGGCGAGCCGACCAGGTGCACCACGTCCGCCGTGCGGTAGCCAGGCACCTGGCAGGTTGTCCGGCCGCCGACGACGCGGTCCTCATCGCGTCCGAACTGGCCGCCAACGCGATCCTGCATTCCCGGAGCAGGACCGAGCACTTCACCGTCCGCGCCGAGCTGCACCCGGATCATGTCCGGGTCGAGGCCGAAGACCTCGGTGGCCCCTGGCGCCGCAGGCAGCCCGACGGCCGCCCGCACGGCCTGGACGTGGTCCGGGCCCTCACCGGCCCAGATGGCTGGGGCGTCGAGACCACCACTGACGGCGGCCGGGTCGTCTGGGCGCGCCTCGACCTGGAAGCGGTAGGGGAGTGAGCCAGCGCGTCACCAACCCCATCGACGGCCCCGCCGCGGCCACCATGAAGAGCGTGGCGCCGATCAGGCCCGGCCTCAACGACGCCCTGATTGTCCGATCTGTGACGCGCGGGGGAGCAGGGACGTTCCAGACGTCTCCAGACGCCACGCCGCGTCCGTGCACGTCCCAACCCCGCTGACTAGCGTGGACTTCATGCAGCCACTCGCAGCCTGGGCTCAAGACCTCGCCCGCACCCTCCTCGCCGGTTCTCTTCCCCGCCGCTGGTCCCACGTCCAGGGCGTCGCCGCCCGTGCCCGCACCCTCAAGCCGTCCCTCGACGCCGACGCCGACCTGATCGAGGCCGCCGCGTGGCTGCACGACATCGGCTACCTCCCCGAACTCGCCGCCACCGGCCTGCACGGCCTGGACGGCGCCCGCTACCTCCGCGACGTCCACCACGCCGAACCCATGCTGTGCCGCCTGGTCGCCCACCACTCCTGCGCCATCATCGAGGCCGAAGAACGCGACCTCGCTCACGTCCTAACCCGCGAGTTCGCCCCGCCGCCGCGGCCGCTGGCCGACGCGCTGACTTTCTGCGATATGACCACCAGCCCCGACGGCGACCACGTCCACGTAAACCACCGCCTGGCCGAGATCCACGACCGCTACGGCTCAGGCCACCCGGTCAGCCGTTCGATCCGCCGCGCCACCCCGCTCATCCTGGAGGCCGTCGGCCAGGTCCGCGCCCGAGCCGCCCGCAGGTCATAGGGCAGTGGCGGCTGCCTAATCCGGCGTCCTGCGGCCCTGATCGCCAACGGGCCTGACGATTACCCCAGCCAGAGGATCAACGGATTCGGGAACCGCTGTGCGGTCCGCGGCGCAGCTCACTTCTTACGAGGGTGTCGGCTGCGGCGTGTTGTGCTCTTGGGTTGTTCCCGGGCGGGCTGCCCGGCCGCCTTGTCACGGTCGGCGCTGGGACGCTGCAGCTCAGCCTGGGTGCGATCCTCGCGGGCCGACTCAGCCGCGTCCTGCTCGGCCTGGCTGGCCCGGGGCTCAGCCTCGGCCGCCTGGGACTGCGCGCCGGTCACCGCCTCGTCCCGTTCCCGCCGCGCCGCTGCCAGCTGCTCCTGCGCGGCCCGCGCCTCCTGCTCGGCGGCGGCCTGCGCCTCCCGTGCCTCGGCCAGCCGCGCCTCAGCCTGCCGCGCGGCCCAGCGCGCCTGCCACGTGTCAGCTTCGGCCTGCTCGGCGCGGGCCTGAAGCCCGGCCAAGGCCTCCTCGGCCGCTGCGATCTGTGCTTCGAGCCCGGCCCGCAGCCCGGCCTGGTCCCGCTCGGCATCCCGGCGGGCCTGCGCCACCTGCTCCTCCGCGGCCCGGCGCACCCGGTCCAGCTCCGCCCGAGCCGACTCGGCCACCTCCCGCGCCTCGGCCTGCCCGGCCTGGTCGGCTCGGACAGCCCGTGCCTGCGCGGTTACCGTCTTCTGCTCGGCTGCCTTCGCCTCCCGTGCCTCGGCCAGCCGCGCCTCTGCCTCCGCCGCCGCAGCATGCGCCTCCTGCGCATCCGCCTCGGCCTGCTCGGCGCGGGCCTGAAGCCCGGCCCGGGCCTCCTCGGCCGCCGCGATCTGCGCTTCGAGCCCGGCCCGCAGCCCGGCCTGGTCCCGCTCGGCGTCCTGGCGGACCTGCGCCACCTGCTCCTGCGCGGCCTGCGTCTTCTGCTCGGCGGCGGCCTTCGCCTCGCGCGCCTCGGCCAGCCGCGCCTCGGCCTGCTCGGCGCGGGCCTGAAGCCCGGCCCGGGCCTCCTCGGCCGCTGCGATCTGCGCTTCCAGTCGGGCCTGCAGCTCGGCCTGGTCCCGCTCGGCGTCCTGGCGGGCCTGCGCTACCTGCTCTTCGGCGGCCCGGCGCACCCGGTCCAGCTCCGCCCGAGCCGGCTCGGCCGCCCGGGACTGCGCGCCGGTCACGGCCTCGTCCCGCTCCTGCCGCGCCGCGGCTACCTGCTGCTGCTGCGCGGCCTGCGTCTCCTGCTCGGCGGCGGCCTTCGCCTCGCGCGCCTCGGCCAGCCGCGCCTCTGCCTCCGCCGCCGCAGCATGCGCCTCCCGCGCATCCGCCTCGGCCCGCTCGGCGCGCACCTGAAGCCCGGCCCGGGCCTCCTCGGCCGCCGCGATCTGCGCTTCCAGTCGGGCCCGCAGCCCGGCCTGGTCCCGCTCGGCATCCCGGCGGGCCTGCGCCACCTGCTCCTCCGCGGCCCGGCGCACCCGATCTAGTTCCGCCCGAGCCGACTCGGCCGCCTCCCGCGCCCGCGCCGCGTCCTGTCCAGCCTCGTCGGCCCGGGACTCGGCCTCGCCCGCCCGCGACTCGGCCGCGGCCGCCCGGGACTCCGCGCCGCGTACCGCCTCGTCCCGCTCCTGCCGCGCCGCGGCCACCTGCTCCTGCGCGGCCTGCTCGGCCTGGGCGGCCCGTGCCTTTGCGGCCTCCCGCGCGGTCACCGCCTCCTGCTCGGCGGCAGCCTTCGCCGCCAGTGCCTCGCCCAGCCGCGCCTCCGCCTCCGCCGCCGCAGCACGCGTCTCCCGCGCATCCGCCTCGGCCCGCTGGCGGCGCCGCCAGAACGCGAACCCCGGCTGACCCGGGTCTCCCGGGTCGGCCGGCCCGCCACCTTGCCGGGCCATCACCTAGCGCCACCCGAACCCGGTCAGCGCCAGATGCGGCCCCCCGGCCACCGGGTCCGGCGGCCCGCAGTACCCCTGATCTGCTGCCCCCGCCTCGGCCGGCCGCGGCTCATTCTTACACCCCGGATAAGCGCATCTGAAAACTTCCTCACCGGCATCGACCATCGGCAGGCTCCGTTCCGCTCACCAGGACAGCGTAATCGGGCCGCCCCGGGCGGCCGCAAACCCGGCGCATCCCGGGAACCGCATCCCGCGCTTCTCCGCCGCGCCAACCACAGCCGTGCCGGCGAATTGTGCGCTGCCGCCTCCACGACGTCCGGCGCTCCGCCGTCTTGCCGGCGGCCCACGACTACGGGAGCGCCCGCCGGTGGGTGCCTCCCGCCCACTGGGGTGATCGAACTGGACGGCGCCTGCTACCTGCGCGACGTCCAGCCCGCCGAACCCCTGCTGTGCCGCCTGGTCGCGCACCACTCCTGCGCCGTCATCGAGGCCGAAGAACGCGGCCTGGCCGACGTCCTGACCCGCGAGTTCGCCCCGCCGCCGCGCCCGCTGGCCGACGCGCTGACCTTCTGCGACATGACCACCAGCCCCGACGGCGAGCACGTCCAGGTGCACAACCGCCTAGCCGAGATCCACGACCGCTACGGCTCCGGCCACCTGGTCAGCCGCTCCATCCGCCGCGCCACCCCGCTCATCCTGGAAGCCGTCGGCCACGTCAACGCCAGGGCCGCCAGCACCAGATAACAGCTCAGGCGAGATACGGCGTAGCCCGTCCCTCGAGGTAGGGCCCGATCCGCAGCCGCATCGACCGTCCATGGAATACCCGCCGAGGTCCTTACGGAACCCACCGCACCTCGCTGCGCTCCGGCTTCCCGCCGGTAGCCCGGGCAGTCAGCACGATGGAGACCCGAGTTGGGCCAATTCAGTGCGCACCAGGGCCGGGTGAGAACCAGTCAGGGCTTGCCCGCGGCCGAGAGCGGGCGAGGCGTGCTCAGCCGTCGCGGGGTGGCGGGTCCGCTTGTCCTAGCCGGAGAAGAAGAGATGCAGTTCTGCGGCTACCCGATCGGGCTTTTGACTGTTGTCCGGGGCGGTGTGCCCGGTGCCGTGCAGCACTACTCGTCTCGCGTCCGGCAGGACCCGGCTGAGGCCGTCGAGCGAGGCGGTCAGGTTGCGGGCACTCCTGGAGCCGCCGAGCAGAAGGATCTCGCAGGAGAGCGCCCCGAATCGCTCCAGCGCTCCAGTCGCGCCGTTGACCGTCTGAGCGTCGTACGGCACGGTGGAGATGAGTTCGCGAGGGGACATCACGCCGTCGGGCGACGGTCGGTTAGCCATCCGCTTGATGGCGAAGTCCAGGGCGGCACCCAGGGGGCGCCGGGGGATCCAGCGGATCGGGGAAGTCCGGTCTGCGGTGGCCTTGAGCACCGTGACGAGCGCAGCCCCGGGCTTACCCGCTGCGAGCTGCCGTTGGTACTGAGGGGCCCAGTCACCGTGAACGACGCCATCGAAGGTTAGCGGAGGCTCATAAAGCGCCAGCTTGCTGATATCAGGGCGGACGAGGGCCGCCTCGATCGCGACGACCGCTCCGGAACTGAGCCCGAAGACCCGGCTGGCGCCGCAGGCGTCCAGGAGGGCGCCGAGGTCTTCGACCTCGGTGCTCAGCCCGTGGAACTCACCGTACGGTCCGCTCCTGCCACGGCCACGCCTATCGGGCACGTAGACCGTGAACGCTCCGGAAAGGGCACGGGCAAGCCGCATGAGATTCGCCGAGGACTGGCCCGCTCCATGCAGCAGGACGACCGCTGGACCGGTTCCGACCCGCTGGTAGCCAATCGCCGTCCCGTCGGCAGAATGCACCTTGCCGAGCGCAGATCCTGGATCGCCAGAGCCGAACTCCCCGTTCACAGCCCCGATCCTAAGCCGGGTCCCGTCGGCCAGAGCCCTGTGCAGCCTGGCCATTCCCTACGCCACCATGCGTTGCCGAGTCACTGGACGACCCGGATGGCGCTACGACCAGAAATTAGTGCGCAAACCCACCTGCTGGCAGGCGAAACCGCAGGTCAACGACTCACGGACCTACGCACTGCCGAAACGTGGCCCAAGTCAGGTCCTGGAAGCCGTCGGCCATGTCAACGCCAGGGCCGCCAGCAGAACATAAACAGCTCAGCCCAGGTACGGCGTAGCCCGTCCCTCAAGGTAGTGTCCGATCCGGAGCCGCATCGAGCGATCCATCGAATACTCGTCGAGGTCCTTGCGTGGCACCCACAGGACCTCGCTGCTCTCCTCGCTGCGCTCAAGCTCGCCGCCGGTAGCCCGCGCGGTCAGCACGATGGAGAACTCCTGCCGAGCCTCCCCGTTGCTGGTGTACAAGAGCACGTGCCGAGGGTCGGTATAGATACCGACCAGCCCGGTCACCTCGCAGTCGATCCCGGTTTCCTCCCGGGTCTCCCGCACCGCCGCCTGCACCAGCGACTCACCCAGGTCAATCGCCCCGCCAGGAACCGCCCAGTTGTCGTTGTCGGACCGGCGGATCAGCAACACTTCGCCCGCCGAATTGGTCACCACCACGTTGACCGAAGGCACCAGGCTGTTCGCCGAGGGCGCGGCCGGGTCGTCGTAAAAATCGATCCTGCGGGCCACGCCAGCTAGGCCCCATCCAAGGGTGTGGCTGTTTCCCAGACCCGCTCGAAGCTGTCGATGTACAGGCTGGCCAGCTCGCCGCCGGGGAGCTTGCGCAGGTGCCAGACCGGGGCGTGCGGCGCGGTGACGCCGAACAGGTGGGTGTTGACGAGCACCTGGTCATCGGCGCGGTAGATCGAGTTGTACAGCACGGTGCGGTGGAACCGGAACTCCACCCCCTCCACCTGCCGCAGCGGCCGGTACATCGCCAGCGCGTTGCGGATCTTG